>Ga0123333_10000764_pt1 | contig 34838 bp, 36 predicted proteins | sample BioC12SIPDNA_3_FD_89957 | JGI IMG/M metagenome (GOLD analysis project Ga0123333, IMG submission 89957) | Anaerobic biogas reactor microbial communites from Washington, USA - Biogas_R2_B C12 SIP DNA | ecosystem: Engineered > Bioreactor > Anaerobic > Unclassified | place: Washington, USA...
AACACCATCCTTACCTCAGTATGTCCGTCCTGTCCGGCGGTTTCCACTATTTTGCCATTGTCGCCGTAATTATAGCAGGGCCATCCGGGCTGCGCAAGTTTCATCGCAGCCACGGATGGCCCTGAAAGCGGAAAATACTTAGCCCATGCTGTGAATGCGGTCGATGATGCGCTGGTCGCGGTACTCCACCTCGGCCACCACGCGGCCCTGGGGGCGCACGAGGGCGGGCTTGCCCGTGACGCGCTCGGCCATGTCCTTGAGCTCCCCGATGTCAAACACCGGCAGGCCGCCCTGCTTGAGGGCGTCGCGCAGCTCGGGCCGGGCGGGGTTGACCGCCACGCCGCGCTGGGTGACCAGCACGTCCACGGTGTCGCCCGGGGTGGTGACGCACAGCACCTTGTCCACCACGATGGGCAGCCGCGCGCGAAACAGCGGCGCCACGATCATGCTCAGCTTGGCGCCGGCAGCCGTATCGCTGTGGCCGCCCGATCCGCCCATGATCACGCCGTTGGAATCGGTGTGCACGTTGACGTTGAAGCCGGTATCGATTTCGGTGGCGCCCAGCACCACCACGTCCAGCGAGTTGACGGCGGCCGTTCTGGCGCCGGGGCTGGCATAGCGGGTGGCCGATACCTCCTGGTGGCGCGGGTTATCGCGGATGGACTGCACGGCGCGCAGGTCGAAGCACTGCACATCCATCAGGGAGGTGAAGTACCCCTCCTCCAGCATGTCCACCAGGTAGCCGGTGATGCCGCCCAGGCCGAAGCTGCCCGTCACGCCCAGGCGCTTCATGATGGGCTTGAGGTACTGGGTGACGGCCAGCGACGCGCCGCCCGCCCCCGTCTGGAAGGAGAAGCCGGGCTTCAACAGCCCGCTGTGCTCGATCACCTGGGCGGCATAGCGCGCGATGGTCAGGCCCACCGGGTCGCGGGTGATGCGCGTGGTGCCCGATACAATGCCCTTGGGGTCGCCGATGGAATCCACCTTGACCACCATGTCCACGTTTTCCTCGCCGATGGAGGCGGGCATCAGCGGATAGGGCTCCATGTGGTCGGTGATAATGACCACCCGGTCGGCGTGGCGCGCGTCGCTCATGGCATAGCCCAGCGAGCCGCAGGCCGCGGGCCCGGCCACGCCGTTGGCGTTGCCCATGGGGTCGGCCGCCGGAGCGGCAATGAAGGCGATGTCGATGTGCACGCGGCCGGTGTCGATGGCATCGGGCCGGCCGCCGTGGCTGCGGAAGCGCACCGGCTTTTGCAGCACGCCCTCGGATACCGCGCGGCCGATGCGGCCGCTCATGTAGTTGGTCTCAATGCCGGTGACCACGCCGCTTTTGATGTGGTCAATCAGCGGGGCATGCACGTCAAACAGGCTGCTGGCCTGGATGGTCAGCCCCTTGATGCCCATCTGGGCGGCCTGAGCAAGCACCTGGTTTAATACCTGATCGCCGTTGCGCAGGTGGTGGTGGAAGGACAGCGTCATGCCGTCGCGCAGTTGACAGGCCTCCATGGCCTCCCGCAGGCTGCCGATCATCTTATTCATGCTCATACCCTCCCAAGCCCAGGGCCTCGGCTGCATCCAGCACCCGGCGCGCCCGGTCCACGATGGGCTTGTCAATCATCTTGCCGCGCAGGGATACCGCGCCGCGCCCCAGGCGCTCGCCCTCCTGGATGACGGCCATCACTTCCCGCGCGTAGGCGATGTCCTGCTCCGACGGGCTGAACGCCTCGTTGACCGCGGGCACATGCCGGGGCGATATGACCGCCTTGCCCGTGAAGCCGATGGCCCGGGCAAAGGCCGCGTCCTGCGCCAGGCCCTCATCGTCGTTGACGTCGGTAAAGGGGGTGTCGTAGCAGTCCACCCCGGCGGCGCGCGCCGCCATCACCACCCGGCCGCGGGCGTACAATATCTCGTGGTTCTCCTTGCTGCGGATGGCCTGCAAATCGCTGCTCAGGTCCTCCGCGCCCAAAAAGATGGCCTTCACCCGCGGGTCGGCGGTGGCGATGTGGTAGGCATTCTCAATGCCCATCGCGGTCTCCAGCAGGGGGATCAGCCCCACGCTGCCCTCCGGCAGGCCGTTTGCGCGCTCGGCCTCCAGTATCATGGCGCTGACGGCGTGGATGTCCTCCGCCCCCGCCACCTTGGTGGGCATGATCATGGCGGGCTTGAGCGGCACCACCGCGCGGATGTCGTCCTCAATAAAGGGAGTGCCCAGCGGGTTGATGCGGATGATGATCTCTGCACTGCCATAGTCAAAGGCGCGCAGGGCATTGCGCACCAGCACGCGGGCTGCGTCCTTTTCGCCGGGGGCCACAGCGTCCTCCAGGTCCAGTATCAGGGCGTCCGCGCCGTACACATCGGCGTTTAACAGCATGCCGGGGTTGTTGCCCGGTACAAACATCATGGTGCGCCTCATGCCGTAGCCTCCTTTGCGCGCGTCAGCGCCGTCTCCACCCGGGCGCGCACGGTGCACTCCACCGCGCCCCGGTCGTCCAGCTCGATGAGCGCACGCTCCGCGCCCAGCTGACGGGCCGTGTCCAGCGCCACGCGCTTCAACTCCTTGCCAAACTGATTGAGCACGATGGATGCCACCTGCACCTCCAGCCCCTCGGCCGGGGATACGGTGACCATCACGTCGTTGGATTCCAGCGTGCCCGCCATGGCCCTGCCCTGTATCTGCATAGTTCCTCCTCGCCGCAGCTGGCCGCCCGGGCCGGCGCGTGATATGTCTGACATGTCTATCACAGGATACTCAAAAAATCCCCGCTTGTAAAGGAAGCAGGCGGGCTGTCGGAAGGCATGTTCAAACACGAAAAATCTCCGGCTGGATAATGGCCGGAGATCGTCTGGTCGTGGTTGATGTTCAGGGGCATTAAAAATGCTTGATTACTTCAGCACCACCCGCACCGCCAGATCGGGCATGGGCTTCTCGTAAAACTGGGAAAAGGAGGAGATCAGCAGCGTGCGCATGGCCTTCATGTCCTCCGCCGTGACGCGGGCCACCGGCTGGCCCTTGTGTTCGGCCATCCACAGGCCGTCCATCAGGAAGGTCCGTTCCCTTTGGTCAAAGGAGTTGGATGACACATAAAACAGCTTGTCAGAAAGCGATTCGCCCTGCGCATCGCCCGGGTAGAAGGACGCGGCGGCGGATTCGGTATCGGTGATGTAGCTGACGTGAAAGCCGCTTTCATCCACCTGCACGCTGTTGACCGTTACATGGCTGCCGTCCTTGAGGGTAATGGTAGCCGGAAACGCACCGTCCAGCGGCAGCTCATCGCGGTGGAAATCGGGCTCGTTTTGCTGCAGGGTCTGGATGGGGATCAGGTCGATGGCGGCCGCATTTTCCCCGCCGAAGAACCACAGCTCGTTGTGCATGGGCACCGGGTTGGCGGGGCTGGCCAGCGTGGAGTAGGTGCTGCCCTGGCTGATCACCGGCAGCGGCTGCCCGGCGTCATCCCGCAAGCGAAAGGCGGTAAACGCGGTGTCCCGCCCCTTGTCCAGGTTGACAATCAGCAGGCGGTTGCCAAAGGGGCCAAAGGACACGCGCTTGACGGTGAACTCCTGCCCGGTATCCCGGCCCTGATAGCGCTGGTATTCCAGGGTAACAGGCTGGTTCGGTACGACCGCGCGGGTGGGGTCATGGGCACCGCCGCGGTCGATGCGCAACGGCAGCTCGTCCGGCCCCAGCAGCAGCACCGCGCCATCGGGGATGGGCTCCTCCAGCGTATACACCCGCATGCCCAGCACTGCACGCTCGCCATCCGGCCGGCCCTCGCTCCAGAGGGACACGATGGGCAGGTAGTCCTTCCCCTGCAGCCCCAGCGAGATGTGGGGCAGCGCCCAGTCATAGCTGAGCTGCGCCGTGCCGTATGCCAGCGGCAGATACTCCGGGTATTCCGCCCGGAAGAACAGCGCCAGCGCGTCATCGGTGAGGGCGATGTTCTGCAGCTCAATGGCAATATTGGGCTGCGGGTCATTGGATTTGTAATTTTCCTGCTTCCAGGTGAGGCTTACCTGCCCGGTGATGCCGGGCAGGGCAGCGGGGGCGGCCATCAGGCGGCTGCGCCAGCCCACCACAAAGGGGATGGGCGCACCGTCCCCCAGGTGCAGCACGGGGGTCTGGGCCAGGGCCGGGGTGAGCCCGGCGATGAGCAGCAGGGCCGCGGCCAGCATGGCGGTCAATTTGCGTATGGTCATATCAATGTACCTCCTGGGCGGTCAGTTGGAGCGTGACCCGGTCAAAGGCCTGCCTGGTCATGCCGTTGTAAAAGGCCAGGGTGATCTCCTGCGGGGTGTCGGCCAGGGCCGCAAAGGTCTGCACCAGTTCCACGCTGCCATCGGGCAGCCGGGCCAGGCTGTTCTGGCTGTCGCCGCTGAGGTGCGGCTGGCCCCGGGCATCCAGCCAGTCAGCCCACACGCCATCCGCAAAGTTGACGGCCTGCAAGGGGGCGGCCCCCTCCGCCAGGGCATAGCGCAGCGTGAGGTAGCTGGCGATGGGGGTCAGCTCCACCCGGCAGTGGGTCAGTACCAGCCCGGCCTCGGGCAGGGCGATGGGTGCATCCGCCGCCAGCGTGCGGATGGCCGGGGACTTATTGAGCGCAAAGGTCAGGGTGCCCCGGTCCTCGGGCTTCATCAGTTGATAGACATCGTAGGCCATCAGGTTGAGCTGCACCTGCGCCTGCTCGCCCCGGGCGGGCAAGCCCAGCGTGTACAGGATGCTTCCGTCGCGGTAGTTGATCTGGTGCAGCCGGATATCCTGCGCCTCGCCGTTGACCACAGCATCGCCCACATCGGCCTGCGCCAGCATTTTGCCGGCTGCGGCAGCCTGATCGGCAAAGCTATCGCCCTGGTACATGTCGCGGGTCCGGGTCCAGTCGTAGGCCCAGGATGGCTCGGCCTCCCGGTCCATCAGCAGGGTTTTTCCGGCATCGGCCGGCTCAGCCAGCAGGGTGAGGTATACCTGGCGGCCGTCGTATACGGCCTCCTCCACGGTGAAGCGGGCCAAAGCGGGCTGCTGCGCCTGTTGGGCGATGCCGCTGACCACCAGCTCCTTTGCCTCGGGGCGCAGCCCGCCGCGCAGGGCATGGGTCAGTGTATCCAGCACGCCCAGTTTTTCCAGCGCCAGGGCCGTGCCCATCACCAGCAGCACGCTGAGCGCCACGGCCAGCATGGGCCGCAGGCGGCGAGTTGGGGCAGTTTTGCGCTGTGCCTGGTGCAGGGCGGCCTGCATGCGCCGGGTAAACCCCTCCGGCGCGCCACCCCATCCCGTCTGCCAGGCGTCCTTCCATCGTTGATCATTCATGGTCATTGTCCTCCAATAGTGTCTTGAGGGCCTGCCGCCCCCGCTGCATGCGGGACAGCACGGTGCCCTGGGGGCAGCGCATGGCGGCGGCCGTCTCCCTGACGGATAGCCCCTCAAAGTAGTGCAGCACCAGCGTCAGCCGCATTTTTTCGGGCAATTGTGCCAGCGCGTCGCGCAGCATGATGGCATCCTGCGGGATATCGGTCTCGCCCGCGGCCAAGATTTCACCGGGCACCTCGCGCTGCTGGCGGCGCAGGATGGCGTAGCACTCGTTGATGAGCACCCGCACCAGCCAGGGCCTCAGCTTGTCCCGATCCCTCAGCTGCCCTGCCTTGCGCCAGGCGATTTCCATGGCGCTTTGCACCGCGTCCTCCCTGTCCTGGGGGCGGCGCAGCAGGCCGCAGCTGACGCGGTACAGCAGGTCCGCATGGGCCATGATCTGCCGGGTGAGTTCTTCTTGCTGCAATGCGCTTCTCGCTTTCGTGCGTCGGTTGGGTCTTCGATCGTTTTGTCAGGCCTGACACCTATTAGATGGCCGGGAAGCGGGTTTTATTCCTTTTGAACAAAAAACACCGCCGCTGCATCGTGTCTGCGGCGGCGGAAAAAGGCGAGTTCATCAAAACGTTTATGACTGAGTTCAGTATCAGATTACCCAATCCAGCCTAAACTGGACAGCACAAACACCCACAGGAACACCGTGCCCATGGACAGCACGGTGGTGACGGCCACAATTTGCCCGGCCAGCACGCCATCGGCATCCATCTCCTTGGCCAATACAAAGCTGGATACCGCGGTGGGCACCGCGCCCAGGGCCATGGCCGTGGTAATGGCCACGCGGTCAAAGCCCAGCAGCTTGACCGCCACCACAAACAGCAGCGGCACGGCCAGCAGCTTGGTGGCACTGACGATGATCAGCTCCCGCCGGTAGGTCACGGTATCGGCGATGCGCAGCCCGCCGCCCAGCATCACCAGCGCCACGGGCGTCACCAGCCCGGCCACCTCCACGATGACCCGCTCGATGAAGGCCGGGAAGTGGATGCCCGCCAGCTTGACCAGCAGGCCCAGCACCGCCCCCAGAATGAGGGGGTTGCGCACGATGCTCATCATCAGCCGCCCGGGCCTGAGGTTGGCCCCGCGCAGCGACTCGAGGATCACCACGCACAGGATGTTGTACACCGGCACCACGGTGGCGATGCACAGCGAGGCCAGGCCGGTCTGCTCGGGCCCGCTGATCACGCTGACCACCGGCAGCGCGAACAGCAGCATGTTGCCGCGGATGATGCCCTGCATCATGCTGCCCTGCACGGCCCTGTCCCCGGTGTGGCGGGGCACCAGCAGCACGGTGACGCCAATCACAAGAAGCACCAGCACCATCATGGTGAGGAGGTAGCCGGGGTTTAATACCTCGCCGATGTCCGTGCGGTAGATGTTGCTGAACATCACAAACGGAAAACAGTAGGTGTAGACGATCTTGTTGACTTGATTCATGGTGCCGTCCGACAGCTTGCCCCCGCGGCGCAGCACCATGCCCGCCACCATATAAAAGAAGATCGGAAACACCGCCGAGACGGACAGCATGAGGCTCATGGCTACTCCTTATACTAAACGAAGGCGCCCCCGGCACAGGGGGGCGATGCAAAAACTGCCGGGGCAGCCTGTTTAAAAGGGCTGCCCCGCAGCATGCCTATGTGCGCGGCGCGCGGGCGATGCCCGTCTGCTCGGCCACCTTGGCCACTTCCTCGGCCACGGCGTCGGCCACGCGCATATCAAAGGGGCCGGGGATGATATATTCGGGGCCAATCTCCTCCGGCGCGCACAGCGAGGCGATGGCGCGGGCGGCGGCCAGCTTCATCTCCTCGGTGATGTCCCGCGCCTCCACCATCAGGGCGCCCTTGAAGATGCCGGGGAACACCAGCACGTTGTTGATCTGGTTGGGGAAGTCGCTGCGCCCGGTGGCAATCACCTTGGCCCCGCCGGCCCTGGCCTCATCGGGCATGATTTCGGGGGTGGGGTTGGCCATGGCGAAGACGATCGGGTCCCTGGCCATGGTGCTTACCATCTCGGTGGTCAGGATACCGGGGCCGGATACGCCCAGGAAAATGTCCTTGCCCTTGATGACCTCGCTGAGGGGGCCGCGCTGCCGGTTGCGGTTGGTCTCCCGGGCGATCTCCTGCTGGGCCTCGTTCATCCACTCCTCGCCCGGGGCCAGCGCGCCGCGGCGCGCGGTGAGCACAATGTCCTTGGGGCCAAGCTGCATAAGCAGCCGGGCAATGGAGATGCCCGCCGCGCCCGACCCGCTGATGAGGATGGACACATCCTCCCAGCGCTTGCCCACCACCTTGAGGGCGTTGATTAGCCCCGCCGCCGTCACCACGGCGGTGCCGTGCTGGTCGTCGTGAAACACCGGAATATCCAGCTCGGCCTTCAGCCGGCGCTCGATCTCAAAGCAGCGGGGGGAGGCGATGTCCTCCAGGTTGATGCCGCCAAAGGTGGGGGCCAGATATTTGACGGTTTTGATGATCTCCTCGGTATCCTTGGTGTCCAAGCAGATGGGGAAGGCATCCACATCGCCAAAGGCCTTAAACAGCACGGCCTTGCCCTCCATGACGGGCATGGCTGCCTCCGGCCCGATATCGCCCAGGCCCAGCACCGCCGTGCCATCGGTCACCACGGCCACGGTGCGGCCCTTGAGGGTGTAGCGGTAGGCATCATGCCTGTCCGCGTGGATGCGGCGGCAGGGCTCGGCCACGCCGGGCGTGTAGGCCAGGCTCAGCTCCTCGCGGTTGCTCACCGGCACCCGGGAGATCACCTCCAGCTTGCCGCGGTGCTTTTCATGCAGTTCCAGGCTCATTTGATTGTAGTCCATACCCTGCCTCCTGTGCGCTGTTTGTATTTGTGCCGCCGCGCCAAAGCGGCGCGGCATGTTGCTCATGATGCCCCTATTCTATCACAAAATCATCGCCCGCGGGGGAGGATAATCCACATCGCAGCAGGGCGCAAGCTCTTGATACGCTTAATTGTTTCACATATATTTCTAATTGTTGCGAAAAAGAAATAGTTGTGTTATAGTGGGCGCCGTCCCGGCTGAGACAGGGCTTTCCTGCGCAGACGGATCACATCTGCCCCAACGGCACAAGAAAAGGAGTACCATGAGAAAAATCCTATCCGCAGTGCTGCTGATGACCCTGCTGCTGACCTCCACCGCCGCCCTGGCCGAACAGGCCCAGCCAACGCTGGCCAATGTGCGCCTGGCCCCGGCCGCCCGGTATGTCAACCTGGGAGAGATCCGGGTGACCGACGTAAACGAGCTGATTGATTTTCTGGACGCGCGGCCTGACCTGGCGCGCGTAGACATGTACGAAAGCCGCCTGAAGGCCGAGGAGATCGACCTGCTAGCCGAGCGCTATCCCCACATCAATTTCGGCTGGACCATCCGCCTGGTGGAGGATCACTACATCCGCACGGATGCCACCGCCTACGCCAGCAAGCACAACAACCGCTCCAAGATTCATAAGAGTGAGGACTTCCGCCAGCTGAAGTACTGCACCCAGCTGCGCGCGCTGGACCTGGGCCACAACGCCATTGATGACATCAGCTTCATGGCGGGCCTGACCGAGCTGCGCGTCATCATACTGGCCAGCAACTTTATCACCGATATCAGCCCGCTGGCCAACCTGAAAAAGCTGGAGTACGCCGAGCTGTTTAACAATTATATCGACGACTACACGCCACTGAGCGGGCTTGACCGCCTCATCGACCTCAACATCTGCTTTAACCAGACGCAGGACTTTTCCCCGCTGTACGGCCTCAAGGGGCTGGAACGCCTGTGGGTGTACAACAGCAACAACCGCAACCGGGAGGACCCCGTGTGCCCCGAGCAGGTGAGCGCCCTACAGGCCGCCCTGCCCGAATGCCAGATCAACTCCACCAGCTATTCCACGCTGGGCGGCTGGCGCACCCACCCGCGCTACTATGTGGTGTTCAACATGCTGCACGGCGCGGTCTCCTGGCTGCCCTGGAACGCCGAGGGCCTGGTACCCAGATATAACTGATTCTTAAAGGTTGATAAGAGGCCGCCCTGTTGATGGGGCGGCCTCTTGCTTGGGTATACTTTCTGCGTATCAAACATTTGGAGGTATTAACCCATGACCGGTGTGGAAATTGATCTGGTGGTGCGCGACAGCCTGGCGGCGTTGGCGCTGTACGAACATATCTTTGAGGTGGAGCGTATCGAGGTATCCACCTTTCCCAAGGGCAGCAACGAGGCGGTGTTTTCCATCTATGGGGCGCGCATCCACCTGCTGGACGAAAACCCGGCCTACGGCCTGACCGCGCCGCAGCCCGGCCAGCAGCTGCCCATGTGGCTCAACATCATGGTGCCCGACATCCAGGCGGCATGGGACAAGGCCATGGCGCAGGGGTGCAAAGCCATACAGCCCGTCAACCGCATGGAGGAGATGGGCGTGTCCAACGCCGTGTTTGCCGATCCGGACGGCTATGCCTGGATGCTGCACGAGATGCACCGCATCGTCAGCCATGAGGAGCGCACGCGCCTGCTGGAAAAGGAATTCGGCCCGTCAGACGCACGGGCCGGGGCCGAAGGATAAACGCCGCGGGCGAGGCTATTCCCTTGCCCGTTCGCGCAGCGTGGTGACGCTCTGGGGCGGCGGGGCCTCGATGCCCTGGTTGTCAAAGGCCTGCTTAAGGCCCTCGGTCAGGTCGAAGGTCACCGTCCAGAAGTCCGGCGTGCGGCACCACACGCGCAGCGTGAAGCTGAGCAGCCCGCCCTGCACGGCGCCCATGCGGGCGGCGGGCGCGGGGTCTGCCAGCACCAGCGGGTGGCTGGTGGCCGTGCGCTCCATCAGCGAGCGGGCACGAGCAATATCGGTATCGTAGGCCAGCAAAAAGGGGATGTCCACCCGGCGGGTATCGTAGGCCGAATAGTTGGTCACCACGCCGTTTGACAGGCTGCTGTTGGGTAGAATGATCTTCTTGCGGTCAAAGGTGGTCAACTGCGTGTACATCACGTTCATGCTGGCCACCGTGCCCTCCACATCCCCGGCCTTGATGTAGTCGCCCACACGGAAGGGGTGAAACAGCAGCAGCATCAGCCCGCCGGCAAAGTTGCCCAGGCTGCCCTGCAGGGCCAAGCCCACCGCCAGGCCCACCGAGGACAGGATGGCGATAAAGCTGGTGCTGGGTACGCCCAGGGCGGTGGCAATGCTGATGATCAAAATGGTGTGCAGCGTGATGGAGATCAGGCTGCTCAAAAAGCTGATTAGCCCCTGGTCCAGCTTGCTCTTGGCGGTATAGTGATCAAACAGGCGCATGGCGCGCCGGATGATGAAGCGCCCGATCAGCAGCAGGGCAAGCGACCCCAGGATGCTCAGCGCCATGTCCGCCGTGGCCTCTGAAAAAAACTTCTTGACCCCCTCCAGGGCGATGTTCACATACTCCTGCACAGCCGCTCTCCTTTTTGATCCTCATGCATTCCTGTGATGAACAAGAGCCGCGGGAAACCGCGGCGCTTGATATATACCCCTGTGCAACCGACGCTGTGCGCCGGGGCGTCAGCGCCCGGGCTTGCGCGCCCGCCGGGCGGGCAATGGGGTGATGGGCTCCAGCACCGACAGCACCCGCATGCTCAGGCTTTGGTCATCAATGTCCAGCAGGTAATGAAGCTTTGCACCGGGATAGGGCTCCCCGGTAGCAGCATTGGCCATCAACGCCGCCAGCTCCGGGCGCATCTTGACAAACACCGTGTTGTCGCACACCAGCAGCAGCGGCTTGTCGTTGACATACACCATGTATTCGCCGAACATTTTGCGGCTGCGCACATCGCCGGCGCCGGCAATCTGCGCCTGCACATAGGAAATATAATCAGCGCTTGTTGCCACAGGCCTTATCGCGCGCCCTTGTCGTAGGGCACGCCGCTGGCGCGCGGGGCCTGGGACTTCTTGCTGGTGAAGGCCAGCACCACCAGCGTGGCGATGAAGGGAATCATCTTGTACACGTCGCTGGGGATGCCCAAATCTTTGAGTACGGCGATGCCCGAGTAGGCCGAGGCCACCGTCTTCATCAGCCCGAAGAAGAAGGCCGCGATCAGGATGCGCAGCGGCTTCCACTGGCCGAAGATCAGCACCGCCAGCGCCAGGAAGCCATAGCCCGACACCGTGGCGTTGAAGTTGGTAGAGGTGGGGATGACATACACCAGCCCGCCCAGCCCGGCCAAAGCGCCCGATATCAGCACGCCCGCGTAGCGCATGCGGTATACGTTGATGCCCACGCTGTCCGCCGCCTGGGGATGCTCGCCGCAGGCGCGCAGGCGCAGGCCAAAGCGCGTCTTATACAGCACGAAGGCCGCCACCGCGAAGATCGCCAGGCCAATGTAGGTGGTGATGTACGCGTTTTGAAACAGCAGCGGCCCCAGCACCGGGATGTCGCCCAGCACGGGCACGCTGGCGATGCGGAATGTGTTGTTAAACTCGATCTGCTGCACGCCGTTGGGCTGCACCATGCGGGCCAGGTAGATGGCCGCGGCGGGGGCAATCATGTTGAGCGCCGTGCCCGATATGGTCTGGTCGCTGCGCAGGTTGATGGCCGCATAGGCATGCAGCAGGGAAAACAGCATGCCGCTGACCACGGCAATGAGGATGGCCAGCATCAGCAGCAGCTGGCCGCTCATGCGGTCCTGCACCAGGCTGATGAAGAAGATGGAGGTGAAGGCGCCCGCCACCATGATGCCCTCCAGCGCGATGTTGACCACGCCCGAGCGCTCGGAGAACATGCCGCCCAGTGCCACGATCAGCAGCGGGATGGAGAAGAACATCATCTGCTGTACCAGGAAATAGATGGTATCCATCAGCGCTCTCCCTCCTTATTACTCAGCTCCGCGGCCGCGGCGTCCCGCTCCCTGCCGCGGCGGGCCACCCGGGCCATCAGGTCCCTCACCAGCAGCGAGAAGGCGCTGAAGTAGATGATGAGGCCGATGATGACGTCGATGATTTCCTTCATGTATTTGAGGGACTGCAGGTAGCTGCCCCCCACCGTGATGTGGGCGATGAACAGCCCCGTGAAGATGATGCCGATGGGGTTGGACATGCCCAGCAGCGCCACCGCAATGCCGTTGAAGCCCTGGGCGGCCAGCACCTCGGCCACGTGGATGTGCATGCCGCTGGCCGGCGCCAGGTACATCAGCGCGCCCGCCACACCCGCCAAGCCGCCCGCGATGGCCATGGAGGTGATGATGGCGCGGTTTTCGCTGATGCCGGCGTAGCGGCTGGCATGGCGGTTGAAGCCGCAGGCCTTCAGCTCGTAGCCGAAGGTGGTGCGCCCCAGCAGAATATAGATCAGCAGCGCAAAGCCGATGGCAATCAGAATGCCCGCGTTGACGCTGGACGCGTCGTGAAACCGGCCCTTGAGCATGTAAAAGATGTTATCAAGCCCGGCCTTGGGGATGACCGCGTTGTTGGCCACGTTGACGGTCTGGTTGCGCAGCGCGTCAAACAGGTGGGAGTTTTTCACCAGGTAGTTGACGCCGTACATGCCGATGTAGTTGAGCATGATGGACGAAATGACCTCGTGCACGTTGAGCAGCGCCTTGAAGATGCCCACGATCATGCCCCACACCATGCCGGCCAGCATGCCCATCAGCAGCGCCACAATCCAGTGCAAGGCGCCCGGCAAAAATGTCCACGTGACGCCCACATAGATGGATACAAAGCCGCCCACCATCAGCTGCCCGGAGGCGCCGATGTTGAACATGCCCGTCTTGAACGCAAAGCCCACCGACAGCCCGGTCATGATGATGGGCGTGGCAAAGTACAGCACCTGGCCCACGCCCTTCATGCCGTTGTTCCAGCCGCCGATCAATATGGTGCCCAGGCCGCGCAGGGCGTTTTGCGGGTTGGAGATCAGCAGAATGATAAACCCCGCCAGCAAGCCCGCCACAATCGCCAGCAGCGAGGCCGAGGCGCTGGACAGGCTCTTTCTTACCTTGTTCATGTCAGGCCTTCTCCTTCCTGCTGCCGGCCATGTACAGGCCCAGCTCCTGCGCGGTGGCTTCCTTGCCGGCAAACTCGGCCACGATGCGGCCCTCAAAGATGACCAAAATGCGGTCGGCCAGCTGGAACACCTCATCCAACTCCAGGGATATCAGCAGCACGGCCTTGCCGTTGTCGCGCTCGCGGATCAGCTGCTCGTGAATGTACATGGTAGCGCCCACGTCCAGCCCGCGGGTGGGCTGCACGGCGATGAGCACCTCGGGCTGGATGTCAATCTCGCGCGCGACAACGGCCTTTTGCTGGTTGCCGCCCGACATGCTCCGCGCCACTGTCACCGGCCCCTGGGCCGATCGGATGTCAAAGCGGCTGATCAAATCCTCCGCATGGGCGTGCACCCGGTCAAAGCGGATGAACCCGTGGCGCTGCAGCTCGGGCTTGTGGTAATCCTTGAGCGCCAGGTTCTGCTGCAGGTCATAGTCCAGCACCAGGCCGTACTTGTGCCTGTCCTCGGGGATATGCCCCAGGCCCAGGTCGTTGCGGCGGCGGATGCTGTATTGCGTGATGTCCTCGCCGCCCATCAGCACCTGGCCTGACAGCAGCGGCATCAGCCCGGTCAGCGCGTACACCAGCTCGCTTTGCCCGTTGCCGTCGATGCCCGCGATGCACACGATCTCGCCCTGGCGCACGTCAAAGGTGACGCCGTCCACCGCCTTCTTGTTGTGGCGGCCGGCGACGGACAAATCGCGCACCGACAGGGCGGCCTGGCCGGGCGCCATCTCCTGCTTGTTCAGCTCAAAGCTGATCTTGCGGCCCACCATCATCTCAGCCATCTGCTCGACCGTGGTATCGGCCACCTGCACCGTGCCCACATAGGCCCCCTTGCGCAGCACCGTCACCCGGTCGGCCACGGCCTTGATCTCGGCCAGCTTGTGGGTGATAAACAATATGCTCTTGCCCTCCTGGGCCAGGCCCCGCATGATGTTCATCAGCTCGTCAATCTCCTGGGGCGTGAGCACGGCGGTGGGCTCGTCAAAGATGAGGATCTGGTTGTCGCGGTACAGCATCTTGAGGATCTCCACCCGCTGCTGCATGCCCACCGTGATGTCCTCGATGCGGGCATCCGGGTCGATACTCAGGCCATACTGCCGGGACAGCCGCATCACCTTCTCCCGGGCCTCGTCCATCTTGAGCACACCGTGCTCGGTGGTTTCCACCCCCAGCACGATGTTCTCCAGCACCGTGAAATTATGCACCAGCTTGAAATGCTGGTGCACCATGCCGATGCCCAGGGCGTTTGCGTCGTTGGGGTTGCGCACCTGCACGGGCTTGCCGTCCTTGCGGATCTCTCCCCGGTCGGCCTGGTACAGGCCAAACAGGATGCTCATCAGCGTGGACTTGCCGGCGCCGTTTTCCCCAAGCAGCGCATGAATTTCCCCGCGCCGCAGCTGCAGGGTGATGTCATCATTGGCGCGGATGCCGGGAAAATCCTTGGTGATGTGGAGCATTTCGATGATATAGTCTTGCATCGGTCTCCCTTTGTGCGTATCAGGTAAGTGGATCATACTGAACGAAAGAGGAAATGTACATAAGTAGGAAAAAAGAGGGCTGCCCGCCCGGCGGACAGCCCTGTGGGGTGTGATTACTTAACCTCGTTCACCGTCATGGTCTCGACCGGAATCTCGGTCACGCTGGCGATGTCGGTATCCTTGAGCAAGGTGATCTCGTGGGCCACCAGCTTGGCAAAGATGGCGTCATAGTCCGCCTGGGTGAAGGTCTTGAACTGGGAGGTGGCCATGGGCAGCGCAACGCCGTCGGAGGCCGCGTCCATCACCAGCGCCTGGCCGCCGGGGAAGTTGCCGTCATAGTACTCGGTCAGGGTCTGGATAACGGAGGGGGCCAGGCCCTTGGTGGCCGAGGTGATGACCGTCTTGCTCTGGGCAGACTGGTCCACGTCCACGCCGATGACCTTGGCATCCGCTGCCTCGGCCGCCGCCATCACGCTGTTGCCCACGGCGCCGCCGCAGGCGAAGATCACTTCGATGCCGTCAGCATACCAGGCAGCCGCCAGGCTCTGCGCCTCGGGGGTGGCCTCAAAGCCGCCGGTGTAGTGGTAGTTCATCTGCAGGTCCTTGATGCCCATCTCCTTGGCCGCATACTCCGCGCCCTGCACGAAGCCGTAGCCAAAGCGAATTACCGCGGGCACCGCCATGCCGCCCATGAAGCCCAGCTTGGTGTAGCCGTCCTTCACCGCCGCGTAGCCGGCCAGGAAGCCGGCCTGCTCCTCAGCGTACACGATGCCGACGGCGTTCTTCTCCGTGCGGAACTCGGGACCGGTAGCCTTGCCCCAGTCGCCGTCATTGGGGTTGCCGTCCAGCAGGATGAAGTGCACGTCCGGGTACATGTCCTGCGCCTGGAAAATTGGCTGCTCGAACAGGAAGCCGGGGGTGACAACCACCTTGGCGCCGGCATTGACCGCCTGCTCAATCATGTCCAGGTATACTTCGGTGGACTGGGCGGTGGGCTGATAGTAGTTGTAGGTCTTGCCGTTCTTTTCGGCGAACTCGACGATGCCTTCCCAGGTGCCCTGGTTGAAGGATTTGTCATCGATGGTGCCGATGTCGGTAACCATGGCGATCTCGTAGGTATCCGCAGCAAACACGCCAAAGGGCAGCGCCAGCGCGAGCACCAGCATCAGGGTCAGGAATTTCTTCATGGGGGTTCCTCCTATAAATTGTTCTGAACCAATGTGGGTTGTTATGGTTCATTATAGCAAAAGAGTATCCCCAGTTCAAGACTGCCTTAAACGATAGCAAGCGAAAATCGTTGACGATCCGCCTATATCGGGGCTATAATGCGCCTATTACAAGAAAGAAAGGGGCGGTGCGGTATGAGGATGAATATGGGATATTTGGCTCTGTCCGCATGGCTCCCGGCATAGCGGATATACCGGCCTGTCGGCCTCTGGCGTCCGGGAGAAATATCAACCGGGCGCTTTTTTGCGCCATGAAAGGGCACAATGACCAAATATCAAGGCATCATATCCGCACAGCATCGCGGCGCTTTTCGCGTGTGGCTGCCGCAGGAAAATCGGGAAATCTCCGCCGCCCTGTCAGGCAGCCTGCGGCGGCTGCTGGCTAAGCAGGACACGGCGCCGGTCACCGGCGACCGGGTCACCCTGGACCGGCAGAGCGATGCCGCCGGCGCGGCACTGATCCTGTCGCTGCTGCCGCGCACCTCCCTCATGAGCCGCACGGAGGCTGGGCTGCGGGGCAGAAGCCAGCCGCTGGCCGCCAACATCGACCTGGCGCTGATCTGCACCTCCATGAATGAGGAGTTCAACCCCAAGCGCCTGGACCGCTACCTGGCCATGGCGGACGGCGCCGGCGTGCGGGCCGTACTGCTTCTGACAAAGGCCGATCTGGCGCCCGACCCGCAGCCATGGCTGGCCCCGGTGCTGGCGCTGCGCCCACCCAGATCGATGATCCTCTGCTCCGCCTATACAGGCCGGGGGATGGACGAACTGCGGCAGCTGCTGCATGGCCGGCGGGCCGTGCTGCTGGGGTCGTCCGGCGTGGGCAAATCTTCCCTCATCAACGCCCTGTTAGGCGATGAGCGCATGCGCACGGCGCACATCAGCGTCCATCAGGACAAGGGCCGCCACACCACCACCAGCCGCCAGCTAATCCCCCTGCCGGGCGGCGGCTACCTGATTGACACCCCCGGCATGCGCGAATTAAAGCTGGACCAGAGCGATGCTGATGCTGCCTTCGCGGACATCACGGCGCTGGCCGCTCAGTGCCGCTTTGGCGACTGCCGCCACGGCGGCGAGCCCGGCTGCGCGGTGCGCGCGGCGGTGGAGGCCGGCACGCTGAGCGCCGCGCGGCTAAATAGCTGGCGCAAACTCTCCCGCGAGCAGGAAATGCGCGCCCGGCGGAGATAAAAAGAAAAGGCCCCTGCACGGATGATGATCTCCGGCAGGGGCCTGCTATCGGCTACCTGGGGCTACGCCTCGGCTGCCGGCTCGCAGCCGTAGAGCATTGTCTGCAATATCTGGTCGTCGGTCTCCTTCATGCCCTCGCGGGCGATGCGGGCCACGTTGCGGATGGTTTCATCGGCGGTGCGCCCGCACAGGCCCTGCCCCTCGGGCAGCAGGCGGCCGCGGCGGGTCATCTCCAGCGCCAGCAGGGCGTTGTCCAGCGAGACAGAGATCTTGGTGGCGCAGGAGGCCTTGGCCCCATCGCACAAAATGCCGCCTGAGGTGAGCAGCGTGTTGCTGATCACCGAGCCTATCTGCTCCTCCTCCATGCCCTGTAGCCAGGCCAGGCCGGCCCCGGCCGCCGCCGCCGCGCTCACCACGCCGCAGAAAGCCGACAGCTTGCCGATCAGGCGCTTGATGTAGATGGCCAGCAGGTTGGAGATCACCAGCGCCCGGCGCAGCCGGTCGCCCTCCAACCCGGTATCCTGCGCATAGATGATCAGCGGCAGGCTGACCGTCATGCCCTGGTTGCCCGAGCCCGAGTTGATGACCACCGGGCGCGAGCAGCCCGCCATGCGCGCGTCGGAGCCGGCGGCGGCATAGGCCCGGATGCGGGCGCGGCTGTCGTCCGGGTAGGTCTCCACCAGCGTGCGGCCCACGCTGGCGCCCCAGTCGTTATCCATGCCCTCGCGGGCGATGGCGTAGTTGTCGTCCGCCTGCTTGTCGATGCGGGCGGCCAGCTCCGGGTCGGCGTCAAAATCCAGCGCCCGGGCATAGGCCAAAATGCCGCCCAGGCTGAACCCCACGGCGGGGTCAGCGTGATCCGCGGCCTGCTCATCCGCCGGCAGCAAAATATCGTGGCCGTTTTTGCGCAGAGCGGTGAAGCGGTTGTGCGATCCGGCGATGGTGGCCTCAGCCTGATCCTCCCCCGCCGTCACCACCACGCGGACGTACAGGTTGTCCACCCCCTTGGCGTGGCTCACCTGCACCTGGCCTGCGCGGATAGACTCGGCCGCGCGGGCAATGGCCTGGGGCGTGAGCGGAGTCAGCACCTCCAGCCCCAAGGCAGGGTTGCCGCCAAAGCAGCCGGCAGCACCCGCCGCCGCGATGCCGGCCATGCCGCCGGTGTTGGGCACCACCACGCTCTGGGTGTTCTTGATGACATTGCCGCTGCAATAAATGTGGATGTGCCCCGGCTCACGCCCCAGCAGCTCGCGGGCCTTGGCCGCGCACAGGGCGATGGCGATGGGCTCGGTACAGCCCAGGGCGGGCACCATTTCCTTGAGGAGAACCTCGCGATAATCGTTCACAGCATGCTCCTTGATACAGTATGGCTATGTGTACAGGGTGGAGAGCGCCAGCAGATACTGGGCGGTGTAGTACAGCAGGATGCAGGCGGCGTCATTGAGCCGCCCCGCGGGGCGCAAAAACCGGTAGAAGATCAGCGAATCGCTGACCACAAACAGCACGGCGCCCACAGCCGTCAATGGCCGCAGGCCCAGCGCCAGGGCCAGCATGGCCGATATCACCAGCCCGTACAGCTGGAAGGGCAGCACCGGCTCCTGCATGCCCCGGCCCAAATAGCGGCCCATCAGCAGCACCACCAGCGCCAGCGCCGCATAGGCAGCCACGCTGATCGGCTGCACCGGCGCCAGCAGCACAAAGGCCGTGATGTAGCACAGGTGCCCCAGGGCAAAGGCCGCCATGCCCAGGCGAAAGCGCATGTCCAGCAGCACATCGGCCGCGGCGCAGACCACCAGCCCCAAAAACAGCCACCAGTGCCCGGGCAGGCCCGATAAGCCGGCGCCATATAGTGCCAGCAAGGCCGCGATCATGGTGGTGCCGCCCTTGAGCAGCAGCACCGTATGGGGGCGGTGCCGACCCGGCTGCTTGCCCAGCTGGTAGCCCAGGCCGCTCGCCGTCATGGCCACCAACGCGCACAGGGCCACCGCGCCGCGGGCCGCGGGCTCAGCCGCCAAAGTCAAGCAACAACGTCCCGATATTTTTCGTTGGTATCAAACTGCTTTCTCGCGTAGCTGCATGTGGCCGCTAACTTTTTGCCCTCCCGGCGCGCCAGGTCGGCCACGGCATCCAGCAGCTTTTCGGCCATGCCCTGGCCGCGCAGGCTGCCCTGCACATAGGTGTGGTTGATCGACCAGCGGTCCTGCCCCACCGGCACAAAGGTGATCTCGGCCTGGGGGTTGTCCGGATCGCCCAGGTAGAAGCGGCCGTCCTCGCGTGTGAACATGTGCAATCCCTCGTTTCTGCTGTTGTGTGGCATCATTGTACTATGGACGGTTGGTTCCATGCAACATGCATAAGATCCATTCATAATAACCCGCCATCAGCCCGGTTTTTGCGCCCGCGTTGTCCTGCGCGCGGATTTCGGGTATAATCTGCCCATCACGTTTCAAGGAGTGTGGTTTTTTCGTGGATGACCCTGGTCAACCTACGCTGATTGGTTCCATTGTTCTGATCCTGATTCTTACCCTGATCAACGCCATTCTGGCGGGGGCCGAGATGGCCTTCGTTTCCCTCAATCCCGCAAAAATCAAAGACATGGCCGACCGCGGCGACAAGAAAGCGCGGCGCGTGCAGAGGCTGCTGAAGGACTCCGATTCCTTCATCTCCGCCATTCAGGTGGGCATCACCTTCGGCGGCTTCTTCAACTCCGCCTCGGCCTCCCAGGCCTTTGTGGGCAGGCTGGCCCCCCTGCTGGGCATGGGCCAGGCGGCGGAGACGGCAGCCACGATTATCGTGACGCTGCTGATCAGCTACATCACGCTGGTGCTGGGCGAACTGTACCCCAAGCAGGTGGCCCTGCAGGTGCCCGAGCAGTACGCGCGGGGCGTGTCCGGCATCATCGCGGTGCTCAAGGCCGCGTTCAGGCCGTTTATTTGGCTGCTCAACGTGTCCACCGGCGTACTCAAGCGGCTGACGCCCATCGACTTCACCAAGAAGGAAGAAAAGCTCACCCGCCACGAGATCAAGGCATTGCTCAACTCCAGCCACAATGACGGCGCCATCGACATGGAGGAGTTCAACATGATGCGGGGCGTGCTGTCGCTGGACAGCCGCATCGTGCGCGAGATCATGGTGCCCCGCGTGGATACCGACATGATTGACGCGGATGACCCGGAGGAAGAAAACCTGCGCTATATGCTGCAGCAAAAGCACTCCCGCGTGCCCATCTACCGGGAGGAGAAGGACAGCATTCTGGGCATTGTTCACCTCAAGGATGTATTCCTCCACCAGGATGCCCTGCGCCAGGGGCGCGAGACCCTGGAAACCATCGCCCGGCCGGCGCTGTTTGTGCCCGACACCCTGTCCACCGATGAGATGCTGATCAAGTTTCAAAAATCCAAGCAGCACATGGCCGTGCTGGTGGACGAGTTTGGCGGCGTGGCCGGCATCGTCACCCTCAACGACCTGATCAGTGAAATCGTGGGCGAGATACACGACGAGCACGATGAGGACGCGGGCGACTACCAAATCATCGACGACACCGAGGTGATGCTCAAGGGCTCCATGCCCGTCAGCGACCTCAACCGCGTGTTCAACCTGGATATCCAGACCGAGGATGCCGACACCGTAGCCGGGTATATTATAGAACAGCTGGGCTACATCCCCCAGCAGACCGCCCAGGAGGTGGTCACCAGCGAGCGCTACTCCTTCACCGTGGTGGAGGCCACCGGCACCCGCATCGAGACCATCCTGATGAAGCTATTCCCGCCCGGAAGCGCGCCGGATGACGACGCAGCCGGTGCCGAGGGGCTGGACGACTGACGGCGCTGCCGTCCCCCAAGGAGGGCCCATGAACATCTATGCCATTCCCATCGACGACGCGCAGGGCCTGGCTACCACGCTGGCGCCCTGGCGCGGCCAGGTGCTGCTGATTGTCAACACAGCCACGGGCTGCGGCTTTACGCCGCAGTACGCCGGGCTGCAAAAGCTGTACGACGACTACCGGGACAGGGGCTTTGCGGTGCTGGACTTCCCCTGCAACCAGTTCGGCGGCCAGGCCCCGGGCACGGCGGAGGAGATTGACACCTTCTGCACCCTCAACTACGCCACCACCTTCCCCCGCTTTGCCAAGGTAAAGGTCAACGGCAAGGAGGCATCGCCCCTGTTTGAGCACCTCAAAAAGGAGCAGCCCGGCACGCTGGGCGGCCGCATCAAGTGGAACTTTACCAAATTTCTGGTGGATCGAGCCGGCAACGTGGTGGGCCGCTATGCCCCTCAGGACAAGCCCGAGAACATCGCCAAAGACATCGAGGCCCTGCTGTGAGCCCGTGTGAAGGGTGCAGCTGCGGAGGCGGCAGCTGCAACAACCCCCAGGAGAAGGGCCGCAAGCCAGGCCGCGTGCCATGGCTGCTGCTGGTGCTGCTGTGCTTCATCGGCTTTGCCGTGCTGTACGCCCAGCTGTTTGGCAAAAAGGCCCAGGCCACGCCCCCGCCCACCCCAACCCCCGCACAAGGAGAGCAAGCCATGAATCAGAATATCAATCAGGACCCGGCGCAGCGCTTCCCCAAGAAGACGCAGGAGGAACTCAAGCAGCAGCTGACGCCGCTGCAATACGCCGTCACCCAGCAAAATGACACCGAGCGCCCCTTTCAAAACGAGTACGACGCCCATTTCGAGCCGGGCATCTACGTGGACATCACCACGGGCGAGCCGCTGTTTTTGTCCACGGACAAGTTTGACAGCGGCTGCGGCTGGCCGGCGTTCTCCAAGCCCATTGACGCCAAGCTGATTGACGAGATCAGCGACACCAGCCACGGCATGATCCGCACCGAGGTGCGCAGCGCCCTGGGCGACGCCCACCTGGGCCATGTGTTCACCGACGGCCCGCAGGAGCTGGGCGGCCTGCGCTACTGCATCAACTCAGCCTCCCTGCGCTTCATCCCCCAGGCGGAAATGGAACAGGAGGGCTATGGGGACTATCTGGAGCTGCTGCCGTAAGGAAGCGACATCACGAAAACCGCCTGTGCCCTGTGGCTGGGCGGTTTTCGCTGCCTTGCATTCGCTCCGTGAAGTGGTTAGAATATTCTTACAAACATGAGGAGGACGGCCATGATTGCGCTGGGAAACGACCATACGGGCCTGGAGATGAAGCGATGGGTAATCGAGGTGCTGGACGAGCTGGGCCTGGCCTATGAGGACCTGGGCACCAACGAGGCCGCCAGCTGCGACTATCCGGTGGCCGGCGAGCGCGTGGCGCGCGCCGTGGCCCAGGGCCGGTGCGAGCTGGGCATCGCCATCTGCGGCACGGGCATCGGCATTGGCCTTGCGGCCAACAAGGTGCAGGGCATCCGCTGCGCCATGGTGTCCGAGCCCTATAGCGCCATGATGGCCCGGCGGCACAACGATGCCAACATGATCTCCATCGGCGCGCGGGTGCTGGGCGAGGAGACCGCCAAGATGATCGTGCGCACCTTTTTGACGGGCAGCTTTGAGGGCGGGCGCCACCAGCGCCGGGTGGACCAGATCGGCGATATTGAGCGGCGGGAGCACGGGCAATGACCCAGCGCCACGGCCAATATCCCTGGGCGTATGGCCTGCCCATCGCGGTGTACTATGCCGCGCTGGGCATCTTTCAGGGGTATAACGCCAAGTACTACCAGGCGCTGGGCATCGCGGCGGACAGCACGCAGATGATGCTGCTGATGGTGTCTCTGCCGCTGGTGGCGCTGGCCGCGCAGCCCCTGTGGGGCATCATCGGCGACAGGATGCGCCACCGCAACACATCCCTTGCCATCATGATTGTGGCCAGCGCGGTGCTGGTGGCCCTGCTGCCCGCCCGGGGCGGCTTTGGCTGGATGATGGCCCTCAGCTGCCTGTTTGCCGCCTTTTTCACGCCCATTCAGCCGATGATGGATTCCATCGTGCTGGAAGACATGCACCGCCTGGGCGCACCCTTTGGCCCGGTGCGGCTGATGGGCAGCGTGGGCTACGCGCTGACCAACCTGCTGCTGGCCGGGCTGTTTGAGGGGCGTTTCCACCTGGTGCCCTGGGCTACGCTGATTGCCCTGGCGGCGCTGTACTTAAGCGTGCTGGTGCTGCCGCGGCTGCGGGGGCACCAGCGCGGCCGGGTGCGGGTACCGGTGAGCAGCATCCTGAAGGTGCCCCACATGGTGCCGCTGTTAGGGCTGGTGATCGCCCTGCAGCTGGCGATGGGGTATTTCTACAGCTATTACACGCTGCACTTCACCTCCCTGCCCGGGGGCACCTCGGGCCAGCTGGGGCTAAGCTACTTCATCTCGGCGGTGTGCGAGCTGCCCTTTTTGCTGTATTCCCACAGGCTGTACCGGCGCTTTGGCGTGGGGCGGCTGATGGTACTGTCGGCAGCGCTGCTGGCCATACGCTTCTTGATCACCGGGCTGGCCACGGACGCCACCTGGCTGCTGCTCAGCCAGGTGCTGCACGGCGGCGGTTTCATCGTGATCACGGTGGCCATGGCCATGTACATCAACGACACCGTGCCCGACGAGCTGAAAAGCGGTGGGCAGATGCTGTTGGCCGTGGTGGGCTATGGCCTGGCACGGGTGTTCGGCACCTTTTGCGGCGGCTTTATCAGCCGGTGGACGGGCGGCACGGCAGGCGGCTTTCTGGCGATGGCCGGGCTGTGCCTGGCGGCCTTCGCGCTGGCCGCGCCCTATTTTTTCAAACACGGCCCGCTCAACGGCATCAAGCGCCCCCAACCGGAGTTATAAGGAGAGGCGATGATTAATTCACTTGACTATCAGACGCTGCAAAGGACCGCCGAGCGGCGGCGCAGCCTGTACGACCTGTCGGCCGACCTGCCCATCACAACCGAAGAATTGCACGGCCTGCTGCGCGATATCCTGCGCACCACGCCCAGCGGCTTCAACAGCCAGACGGCGCGCCTGGTGCTGCTGTCCGGGGCGGAGCACCGCCAAGCGTGGGATGTGATTCAGCGTTGCGTGCAGCCCCTCACCGAGCCCGCTGCCTTTGAAAAGACGGTAGCCAAGATGGATGGCTTCCGCCGGGCGGCAGGCACCATATTGTTCTTTGAGGATGGTGAGATCCTGCGCGATCTGGAGCAGCGCTTCCCCAAGTTTGCAAACAATGTGCCGCTGTTCTCCGCCCATACCAGCGCCATGCACCAGTACGCCGCCTGGACGCAGCTGGCGGCGCTCAACATCGGCGCCAACCTGCAGCACTACAACCCGGTGGCCGATGACGCCCTCAAGGCCGCCTTCAACCTGCCGCAGGCATGGGAACTGCACGCACAGATGGTGTTCGGCGGCATCCTCTCCCCCACCGGCAAGCCCCGGGAGCAAAAGCGCCCGGTGGAGGAGCGGTTGGTCGTGCTTGGGGAGAAGTGAGAACCCGAAATTTTGATTTCGGAATTCGGAATTCGGAATTCGGAATTCGGAATTCGGAATTCGGAATGAATGGTTTCGCCTTCACTGAACTTGCATTTTTATTGATGATTCATTGTTCCATTGCAAAAGCGGCCCTCTTGAGCCGCTTTTTTCATGTCAAAAAGTAGAGGTGTAGTTGCGCGTGGCGTTCCCTATTCCGAATTCCGAATTTCGCATTCCGAATTCGAAACCCCTCACCCCTAACCGATAACCCCTAACTGCCCCTCTTCTTCCTGCTCAAACATCACCTCGGTAAGGCACACGCCGCCCTCCATGCGAAAGGCCTCCGCGCGCAGGGGGGTGCCCTCCTGCGGGTCCAGGTAGACGGCATACAGCACGCCGCCCGGCTGATCGTCAAACACGGCCAGCGCCACCTCGCGCTCCGGGCCCCACAGGGTCATCATCTCCACCGTCAGCCCGCCCTGGGGCAGGTAGGCATCGTCGATCTCCAGGTCAGTAACGAGCAGGGCACGGGCGCGGGCAATCAGCGCGGCCTGCTCCTCGGTAGGCTCTGCCTCAGGGGGCTCAGCCAATGCAGAAGGGGGCCAGGTGGGTGAGGGGGTGGCCTGCCCGGCAAAGGCGGGCAGCGCAATCAACAGGGCCAGCGCCGTCAGCAGGACGATGGCCGTCCGGAAACGGTAGATGGGTAAATGATTCATGGTACCTCCTTGATTGGTCACGCGTGGGTGGCGCGGTAGAACTCCGCACCGCCAGGGTACACGCTGGCCTGCGCAAAGCCCAGGTTGTTCAGCATGCGGGCCGCGGTATGGGCGCGCACGCCCGCGGCGCACACCACAATGAGCGGCCGGCTTTGGTCCAGTTCGCTCGCCCGGCGGCGCAGCTCGCCCAGCGGGATGTGGATGGCCCCCGGCAGGGCAAATTCGGCCAGCTCCCAATCCTCACGCACATCCAGCACGCGGGCATCCCCCGGGTTGTCCAGCGCGTCCCATGGGGCAAAGCGGGCATGGCCCTTGAGCACATTGTCCGCCATGAAGCCCGCCATGTTGACCGGGTCCTTGGCGGAGGAGTAGGGCGGCGCGTAGGCCATCTCCAGCTCCTTGAGCTGCTGCACGGTGGCGCCCAGGCGGATGGCCACGGCCAAGGTGTCGATGCGCTTGTCCACGCCGGACTGGCCCACGGCCTGCGCGCCGAAGATCTTGCGGCCGTCCATGGAAAACAGCAGTTTCAGGTACATGGGCTCGGCCCCCGGGTAGTAGCCGGCATGGCTGTTCTGGCGGATGAGCACGCCCTCATAATCCTGCCCGCGCACCAGGCCGCGGCGGATGAGGGCCTTTTCATTGGCGCCCACGCCGGCGGCCGTCAGGTCAAACACCTTGGCCACGGCAGCACCCAGGCTGCCCTCATAGCGCTGGTTCAGGCCCGCGATGTTGTCCGCCGCGATGCGCCCCTGCTTGTTGGCGGGGCCGGCCAGCGGGATCATGCAGGGCTCGCTGAACACGAAATCCTCCACCTCCACGGCATCGCCCACCGCGTAGATGGCGGGATCGGCCGTGCGCATGTGCGCGTCCACCACGATGCCGCCCCGCTGGTTGACGGGCAGGCCGGCATCCTTGGCCAGCGAGCCGTTGGGGCGCACGCCGATGGACAAAATGACAAGCTCGGCATCCACCTGCCTGCCGCTCTTCAGGCGAATGTGCACCTGCTGCCCGTCGTCTTCAAAGCTGGCCACGGCATCGCTCAAAATGAGGTCCACACCCTGCCCGCGGATATGCCCGTGCAGTATCTCGGCCAGCTCCATGTCCAGCGGGGCCATCACCTGATCCATGGCCTCCACCAGCGTGACCTCAAGCCCCAGGTGGCGCAGGTTTTCAATCATCTCCAGCCCGATGAAGCCGCCGCCGATGACGGCAGCGCGCTGCACCTTGTCCTGCCGGATGATGCGGCGCACCTCATCGGTGTCGGGCACCGTCCACAGGGTGTGGATGCGGGGCGAATCGATGCCGGGGATGGGCGGCCGCAGCGGCGACGAGCCGGGCGACAGCACCAGCGTGTCGTAGCGCTCCTCATAGGTGCGGCCGGTGGCATGGTCGAGCACGGTGACGCGCTTGTTCTCCCGGTCGATGGCGGTTACTTCCTGCCGCACGCGCACATCGATGTTGAAGCGGTCGTTCATCAGCTCGGGCGTCATGAGCAGCAGCTCATCCCGCGGCTCGATCACGCCGCCCACATGATAGGGCAGGCCGCAGTTGGCGTAGGAGATGTACTCCCCCCGCTCAAACAGGATAATCTCCGCCGATTCATCCAAGCGGCGCAGGCGCGCCGCACAGCTGGCGCCGCCCGCGACGCCCCCCACGATCAGTACCCTGGACATATTATTGTGTTCCTCCTCAGTGCCGTTTTCCGGCAAGAAGCAATATACCCCGATGACAACAGAAGTAACCAAAGAGCCCCGCGCAAGCGCGGGGCCGGTGGGTCGAAGGGTTGAGGAAATCAGCCGCCGGTGGTGGGGGAAGCAACGGGCGCTTCGGCAGCCGGGACAGGCAGACCTGCATAGCATCGCAAAAAAAGTTCAAAATACAGTCCAAAGCCATTGACAGTTGCACGGGTGTTCAACTATAATCAACTCGATTGAATGGTTGTTCAACTGATTTTGAGCAGTGAGGAGGATAAACCATGACCATTAAGAAGACCTATGCCCTGCAAAACCTGGGCTGTGCCGCCTGCGCGGCCAAGATGGAGAAGAAGATCGGCGCGCTGGACGGCGTGCAGGCCTGCACGGTCAACTTCATGACCTCCCGGCTGATCATCGAGGGCGAGGAGGCACAGCTGCCCCGCATTGCCCAGGAGGCCGGCCGCATCGTGCGCCGCATTGAGCCTCAGGCATCGGTGAAACTATGACACGCCGCCTGATCCGCATCCTGCTGTCGGCCGCGCTGTTCGCAGCCGGCCTGCTGGTGAAGGAGCCGCCCGCGCTGCGGCTTTTTTTGCTGCTGGGCGCCTACGCCCTGGCCGGGTGGGACGTGCTGTGGTACGCCGTGCACCACCTGATCAACGGCCAGGTGTTTGATGAAAACCTGCTGATGTCCATCGCCACCGTGGGCGCCATCGCCATCGGCGAATACCCCGAGGCCACGGCGGTGATGCTGTTTTATCAGGTGGGCGAGCTGTTTCAAAGCTACGCGGTGGACCGCTCGCGCCGCTCCATCGCCGAGCTGATGGACCTGCGGCCCGAGGAGGCGCTGCTGCTGTCAGACGGCCGGCCGGTGTCCGTCTCCCCCGAGGAGGTGCAGCCGGGCCAGCTGATTCTGGTGCGGCCGGGCGACCGCATCCCGCTGGATGGCGTGGTGCGGGATGGCGGCTCCTCGCTGGATACCGCGGCGCTGACGGGTGAAGCCATGCCGCGGGACGCGGGTGTGGGCGATGCCGTGCTCAGCGGCGCCATCAACCTGACCGCCCCCCTGACCATCGAGGTGAGCGCCCCCTACGGCGAATCCACCGTGGCCCGCATACTGGACCTGGTGGAGAACGCCAGCAACCGCAAATCCCAGTCCGAAACCTTCATCACCCGCTTCAGCGCGGTGTACACGCCGGTGGTGGTGATACTGGCCGCGCTGCTGGCGGCGGTGCCGCCGCTGCTGTTTGGGCAGCCGTTTCAACCCTGGCTGTACCGGGCGCTGCAGTTTCTGGTGGTCAGCTGCCCGTGCGCGCTGGTGGTGTCCATCCCGCTTAGCTTCTTTGGCGGCATCGGCGGCGCGGGCCGCCAGGGCATTCTGGTAAAGGGCAGCAACTACCTGGAGGCGCTGGCCCAGGCCGACCAGGTGGTCTTTGACAAGACAGGCACGCTGACCCAGGGCGTGTTTGCCGTGACCCGGGTGATGCCCCGGGGCATGAGCCGGGAGGAGCTGCTGAGGCTGGCTGCCCATGCCGAGGCGCACTCGGCCCACCCCATCGCCCAGTCGCTGCGCGCGGCCTGGGGCCAGGCCATCGACTTCAAGCGTGTAACCGATGTGCAGGAGACCGGCGGCCGCGGCCTGCAAGCCATGGTGGATGGCCGCCCGGTGCTGGCGGGCAATGCCGCCTGGATGGCCGAAAACGGCCTGACGCCCGAAGCCGCCGAGGCCGCGGGCACGCTGATTCATATCGCCGCGGATGGCCGCTACGCGGGCAGCATATTGATCGCCGATCAGGTGAAGCCCCAGGCGGCCCAGGCCGTGCAGGCGCTGCACGCCATCGGGGTGCGCCGCATCGCCATGCTGACCGGGGACAGCGAGGCGGCAGCCCGCCTGACGGCTAAGCAGATCGGCATTGACGAGGTGCACCACAGCCTGCTGCCCCAGGACAAGGTGGCGCTGGTGGACGGCATGCTGGCGCAAAAGGCGCGCGGCAAGCTGTGCTTTGTGGGCGACGGCATCAACGACGCGCCCGTGCTGGCCCGCGCCGACGTGGGCGTGGCCATGGGCGGCCTGGGCAGCGGTGCCGCCATCGAGGCGGCCGACATCGTGCTGATGGACGACAACCCCATGAAGCTGCCGCTGGCCATCCGCATCGCCCGCAAGACCCTGCGCATCGCCCAGCAAAACGCCGTATTTGCCATCGGCGTCAAGGTGGTGGTGCTGGCGCTGAGCGCCTTGGGCTACGCCAGCCTGTGGTCGGCCGTGTTTGCCGATGTGGGCGTGACGGCGCTGGCCGTGCTCAACGCCCTGCGCACGCTGCGAAAGACAGTGTAGCACACGGAAATCCTTGCCCAACAGGCCCCGGCCCCGTATACTGTATGCGTTGACAGTGAAGGGCCGGGGTCTGTTTGTTGGCCTCGGGCGCGGCAAGGAGAAAATATGCAACCGATACTGGACATCCGGGGCTTTTCCAAGAGCTATGACGGCAAGGCCATGGCGGTGGACGGGCTGAGACTGGCCATCCAGCCGGGGGACATCTACGGCTTCATCGGCAAAAACGGCGCCGGCAAGACCACCACGCTGCGCGCGGCGGCGGGCATTTTGCGCTTTGACACGGGCGACATGTTGGTGGACGGCGTATCGGTGAAGGCCGACCCCCTGCAGTGCAAGCGCAAAATCGCCTACATCCCGGACAACCCGGATTTGTACGAGTTTTTGACCGGACGGCAATACCTGGACTTTGTGGCCGACCTGTTTGACATCAGCCGGGAGGAGCGCCATCAGCGCATTGCCCACTATGCCCAGGCGCTGGACCTGACGGACCGGCTGGGCGACCTGATCTCCTCCTACTCCCACGGCATGAAGCAGAAGCTGGCCATGATCGGCGGCTTCATCCATCGGCCGCTGCTGTTTTTGATGGATGAGCCCTTTGTGGGGCTGGACCCGGAGGCCGTGGTGCGCGTGCGGCAGATCATCCGCGATTTTTGCGCCCAGGGCAGCGCGGTGTTTTTCTCCACCCATGTATTGGAGGTGGCGCAAAAGCTGTGCAACAAGGTGGCCGTCATCAAGGAGGGCCGCCTGATCGCCGCCGGGCCCACCGACCAGGTGCGCGGGCAGGGCAGCCTGGAGGAGTATTTCCTGGAGGCGATGCGCGATGCGTGAATTGCGCCTGCTGCTGTATTTGCAGCGCGTCAACGCCCTGCGGCGCAACGAGATCCGCCACACCCGCGACAGCAGGCAGCGCCGGCGGCTGATCTGGATGCTGGTGCTGTACATCGTGCTGGCGCTGACCGGGCTGGCCTACGCGGTGGGCATCAGCTGGGGGGTCTACGCGGCCGGGCTGGCTGCGCTGCTGCCGGGCATGGCCGTCACGATGTCGGCTGCGGCGGCCCTGATGGTCACGGTGATCCGAGCCCAGGGCCTGCTGTTTGACGCGCAGGGCTGGGAGCGGCTGGCCGCGCTGCCCATCCGGCACAGCACGGTGGTATGGGCCCGCCTGCTGGACCTGTACCTGACCGCCCTGGGGATGTCTGTGCTGATCATGCTGCCGGCGGCGGTGTTCTACGCCCTGGCCCAGGGGGCAGCGGCGCTGCCCTTGTGGCTGCTGCTGTGGCTGCTGGCCCCCCTGCTGCCGCTGGGCCTGGGGCTGGGCATCGCGGCGCTGTTGGCCGTGGCCGCCCGGCGGTTTCGCCAGCGGCACCTGCTGGTGGCCCTGTTGGCGCTGCCGCTGACCGGCTGGCTGATGCTGGCGCTGTACACCTCGCCCCTGTCCGCCGCGGGCGGGGATGCCGCCATGCTGGACATGATGCGCTCGGCCGGCGGCGCCATGAGCACCGCCTATCCCCCGGCCAACTGGGCCGCGCTGGCTGTGCAGGGCAGCCCGGGGCACTTGCTGCTGCTGACCTGCGTCAGCCTGGGGGCAGCCGCCCTGGCGGCAGCAATCTTGCTGCGATGGACGCCCGGCCACACCGGTCGGCAGGCAGCCGCTCAGGCGCACGGCCATGCCGGCCGCCCCCTGCCGCCGCTGTGGGCGCTGGTGCGCAAGGAGTGGCGGCGCATGCTGGCCTCGCCCCTGTACCTGATGAACACCGGCATGGCCGTGTGGCTGGCGCCGGTGATGCTGCTTCTGTTGCCGCTGGTCAAGCCGGACGCCGCGGCCCTGCTGCGCGACATGCCCCGGGTAATGGCCCCGCTTATACGCTTTTTGCCGCTGATCGCCTGCTTTTTCGCGGGGATGAGCGTGCCCAGCGCCATCAGCCTGTCCATGGAGGGCAAAAGCGCCTGGCTGATGTGCACGGCCCCGGTCAGCGCCGGCACGCTGCTGGGCAGCAAGGCGCTGTTCAGCTTTCTGTTTTGCCTGATGCCGGCGGCGCTGGGCGGCGGCCTGCTGGCCTGGCACATGCAGCCGGGCTGGGCCGCTGCCCTGGCCTGCGTACTGCTGCCGGTGGCGCTGTGCGCCCTGCTGTCGGTGTGGGGGCTGGCGCTCGACCTGCGCTTTGCCCGCTACGATTGGGAGAGCGAGCAGCAGATCGTCAAAAGCTCCGCCCAGACCGGCCTTGGCCTGCTCAGCGGCTTTGTGTTGATGGCGCTGATGGGGCTGGTGTTGTGGCTGATGCCGGCGCAGTGGGCCGCGCAAACGGCCTGGGCGCTGGCGCTGCTGCTGGCCCTGGCCGCAGCCTGGTTGATGCGGCGGCTGTCCCGCCGGCGCGTGTACCAAGTACAATAGGAGGTTTCCATGATCATTCACAGCTTTGACCCCCATACCCCGGCCGTGTTCGGCCCGGAATCCGTATACCCCGCGCCCGAGAAGGCGCTGTGTGAGGTGATGATCATCACCTTTTCCCATGTGGTGATTGAGCACGCCCTGCGGCACTTCAATTGCCGGCAGATCGCCGCACTCCCCGGCCTGAACGGCGACAAGCCCATCTACGCGCTGACGCACAAGGGGCGGGACATCGGCTTCATGATGAGCCCCATCACCGCCGCCCACGCCGGCATGACGCTGGAGGAGGCCGCCCGCGTCACCGGGGCGCGCCGGTTCGTGCTGTTTGGCAGCTGCGGCGCGCTGGATGCCGCGCTCACCGAGGGGCGCCTGATCGTGCCCACCGAGGCCTACCGCGACGAGGGGCTGAGCTACCACTACGCGCAGGCGGCGGACTATATTCCCATCAAAAATGCCGGCCGCGTGGCCCGCATGCTGGACGACCTGGGCATCCCCCAGGTATCCGGCCGCGCCTGGACCACCGACGGCATCTACCGCGAGACCCGGGGCAATGTGGACCGGCGCCGGGCCGAGGGCTGCATCGCGGTGGACATGGAGTGCAGCGCCCTGCAGGCGGTGTGCGACTACCGGGGGTATGAGTACTATACCTTCTTCTACACCGGCGACCTGCTGGACGCCCCCGAGTGGGAGCAGCGCATTCTGGCCAACGAGGCCGAGAAGGATCACCAGCTCAGCAACTTCCTGGTAGCGCTGGAGATCGCCGCGCAGGTGTAATCGGTCGGGAGGGATCGCCATGGCAGATCACAACTACTACAGCACCTTCATCGCCGTGGCCCCGGACACCGCGGCTATGCAGGGCACCGTGCCTCCCCCCTACCGTGGGCGGGAGACGGTGGCCGGCATCCAACACCGCCTGCTGACGGAGCAGCCCTACCTGCGCACGCAGGAGGAGGTGCTCTTCCTCACCGACTGGATCAAGCAGGGGCACGCCCCCGATGCCGCCACTGAGGCCGACAGGCAGGCCTTCTTTGCCCAGCCCCGCGCCTGCCTGCGGGCCTCGCCGCTGTGCAAGCAGTACGGCTGGGGCATCCACTTTGATAAGCAAGGCCGTGCCGCGCTCTACCCCATGGAGGGCCAGGAATACCGGCGCCTGGCGGCGGATCCCTTGATCACGCAGCTCAAGGCCATGCGCAGCAAAAGGGCGTGAGCGCCAAATTTTCCTATACTTATTTCCTTTGGTCAACCCCTCTGCCAACCGCCGGGCTTGCTCATCCTGAACGAATGAGTGAACGCACAGATGGGCGAATAATTTTTTCGTGTCCGTGAAGCTGATTCAAATAAAGCGATGGCTGAAAAAGACAGGTCCATCGAGGCGTTAGAGTTTGAGCTCAGTATCAATCCCCAACCGCTGAAGCGCAGCCAAGGCAGCGGCTTTTTCTTTTCGTTGAAGGGTTTCAAATATATCGCTTAGGCGCGTGGCATCCAAATATGGCGCCAGGCCGTTGATGGCCTGCCTGTCCTTTTCTGCTTTCAGGCCCCGTCTTTCATTGATAACGCACTTGTGCAGCACATATGCCTCAGGAAGAGGGACCATGATGCGCATATCAAACACGGTCACTTCCACGGCATGGTCACGCAGCATGCTGATATGGGTTAATGCCTGGGCGTTGACACCAAGGTTGGTAGGCAACACCGCCTCCTGCCCGCTTCCTTTCTGGGCAATCAGAAACTCCACCTCCAGGCCATCCAGGGTGTACAGCTTGGTCGCCCCCGTCAGCGTATCCTGCTCCATCAGGCATCCTGACGCCTGAACCGCTTGCATCAAGTTGACCTTCTGCGCCGGGCGGCGCTGATTACGAATCAGAAAATCTACATCCAGCGTGCGCAAATTGGCAACAAAGCCCGGCAAAAAGCCGGACTGGGCATATAGATATTCCGCCCAGCTGCCAATCACCAGCATGTGCGGCAACAGGCCGGCCTCAGAAAAATGCCGCAACAGCCGCCAGAACCCGGCAAATTGCTGCTGAGTCATGGCTTCAGCGCCCGGCCAATGCGCCGGAGGGTTTCCTTGGCCTCCCTGTCCATGGCCAGCAGTTGCTTGCGTCTGGCAATGCCTTGGCGCAGGCCCTCCAACTCTTCCTTGGGAATATAGCGCCCCACGACCTTGTCTCCCTCGCGCCTTTGGAGGTAGAAGGCCGGCTTGCCACGTATCATCTTGCGCGAGATATAGCCCCGAGGCAGCTTCTCCAATTCGCGCGCCAGCGCTGCCTGCATGCGCTCGGCACGCTCCCGTTCTTCCCTCAGCACATCCTGCAACATGCTCATGCCTCTCCCCCCCTTTCTTCGCATTGATTGTACCGCCCGCAACCTACAATGTCAATATTATTTCATTTTGTAGGTTGCTTTGCGCCAACCAGCGCAACCTACATTTGATTATTTATGCAACAATGTAGGTTGCTTCGATGTGCCTGATGGCTGCGTATATCCCGTACCCAATGGGTATATAGAGCATAGCGCTCCGTATATCCAAGGAGGGCGTCTGGGAGGGTTACATGAAAGACATCATCATCACCAACTTCACCGACCCGGTCTGCGTATGGTGCTGGGCCATGGAGCCGGTGTTCCGCGCGCTGGAGACGCGCTACCCCGGCGTGGAGGTGCGCTATGTGATGGGCGGGCTGGTGCGCGATATCGACGACTTTGCCGACCCGGACAATGGCATCGACGCGGGCAGCGACGGCGCCAACCGGCAGATCGTGTCCCACTGGCTGGAAACCTATGACACCCACCGCATGCCTATCCGGGCGGAGGGCTTTCACCTGTTCAGCCAGGATGCCCCCTCCACCTACCCGCAGAACATCGCCTACAAGGCGGCACAGATTGCCAGCCCCAGGCTGGCCGACCGCTACCTGCGCCTGCTGCGCGCGGCCACCTTTACCCGCGCGCTGGTGACCAGCCGCCGCGATGTGCAGGTGGCGCTGGCCCGCGAGGCCGGGCTGGATGTGCCCTCCTTTGAGCGCGCGCTGGACGACGGCAGCGCCGGCCGCGCCTTTCAGACCGACCTGGGGCTGACGCAGGCGATGGGCGTATCC
>Ga0123333_10000765_pt1 | contig 34834 bp, 28 predicted proteins | sample BioC12SIPDNA_3_FD_89957 | JGI IMG/M metagenome (GOLD analysis project Ga0123333, IMG submission 89957) | Anaerobic biogas reactor microbial communites from Washington, USA - Biogas_R2_B C12 SIP DNA | ecosystem: Engineered > Bioreactor > Anaerobic > Unclassified | place: Washington, USA...
AAGTGACGCGCACGGTGAATGTGGTGGATGCTACAGCGCCTGTAATTACACTCAATCCGCCCAACAACATCCTTTCGATCCCTCGAGGCTCACCGGGCAGTTATCCGATAGCGACAGCAAATGATTCCTGTGATGGGGATCTGACTGCAAATATCATAACGGGCGGCATTGCGTTGGACACCTCCAGGCGGGGTTTTTATTTCCGGACCTATACGGTTACAGACAGCGAGGATAACACCTCGGTTTCTGTATGTGTGATAAGTGTGTACGATACAATCGCAGTAAACAATGATTGTCAGGCAGAGGTGCCAGATTTCCTGGAAACCCTTGAACAAGCCGGCATAGTGCCCACACCTTGGCCTGAAGACGCAACTCTGACCCAATTCCCACAATCTGGTACGGTTAGCCCCGGCGAAATAACGGAAGCGGATTGGCCGGAAGAAATGCCGGGAGCATTTCCGCAATGGCCTGCGGATGTGTTCCCTGTGCGCATCCTGATTTCCGGTTATGGAAGTCTGCTGTGCGCTGAAATCAAAGATCAAACGCTACCACAAATACGGGACGGAGCGCCGAACCTGTTCCAACGTATTGAGGTGGACAGCAGCCCGGCAACCGTACAAATTCCCGATTTTATTTCAAGGCTCAAACCGTTTATTTATGATAATTGTTCGGTGCCTGAGGCCCTGGTATTTACCCAGAACCCATCTCCGGGTACTGCAACTACACTTCCAATATTGCCCGCTGGTCGTAATGTAATAGTTACTGCTACAGACGAGAGCCTTAATTCTACCAGTTTCATAGCGCGTTTGGAGGTGGTAAACCTTAATACTGCTCGTCCTGTAATTATTCCCGTAGAAGTGAATGAAAGTGATCGGCGCTTCGAGGGGGATGAACCGTGTCTTGAAGGTTGGGACTGTGGTCCGATTGCTTACTGGTTTCATTACTGGGAATGTGGCGTGCCCTGGGACGACCCGGGGGCCACGGCCTATGACCCTGTCACGAATGCCGATCTTACCCACCTTATACAAAGCCGGCTTGTAGACGGAGTAGTTGGTGATCATGATACCGGCGATACTACCGACGGGTTTGTCGCCTTTACCATCCGGTACTGGATTGGTGACGAGAGCGACACTGCCAATAACGGCCTGGTGGAGCGGCGGGTGGTCATTAGAGATATAAATGATCCCGTAATTACCCTGGGCGCCATCGGCGGCGGGCCTTCCGGTGCGCAACCGATTTACCGGAATTGGCCGGCTTCCAGCCAACCAGAGTGGGAAGATCCGGAGTGGGTGGCTGATATGCGAAGGGCCATTACGTTGCCCTGGCCCTGGAATAACTTCCTGTCCGTATTCGATTTTGTGCCGGTGGCGTGGAACGATGACACGGCGATGCCTTGGCGGTGCCAGAACTTGCAGCCCTATGAAGAATTTCTGGACGTTTACGACGACTGTGACGGCCTGTTTGATCAAGCGACACTGGATGCCAATGTGCTGGTCATAATCACCAAGGTGCGTTACGCCAGCGAGATCTATGATGCGTATGAAGAAACCTTTTATGCAGTGGGATTTCTTGGGGAGTTACGCAACGCCGGCCTCGACCTGCCTTGGGGACGTCCGGCAACAGGCAATCCGAATCCCTGGTACGGATATCGAATTTACTACATTGCCAAGGACGATTCAAACAATTTTGGATTTATGTCCCGCCATGTGAATATCGTATCCGGTGAAGGCATCCTGCTGGCGGGACCGACCACGATCACCATCACCTGCGACGGGAACGGCCTGGAACAGTTGGCCGAAGTGGAGCGTCGCGAGACGGCCTGGTCGGTTTGCCGGGGCGAGGTGACCCACCTGATTCGCGGCACTGGCGGCATTGACATGACCCCCGAAGGCTATTATGTGCCCGGCACGTATTACCGGGAGTATGCTATCGAGGGCGGCCAGATCTGGCAATTCCAGTGGCGACGTACCATCATCGTTGAAGACACCCCACCCGACGTGCTGATCTATGACGAGCTGGGCAACGAGGTGGAGGATGAAATTATCTGCGGCTGTATCAGCCGTGAAAACATCATTGTCGTGCCATGGTGCGAGTTCCTGAATGAGGAGGGCGATACACTCGTGGAGCAGGCCGACAACTGGGCGGCGAACTGGTGGGCGGCACAGCCGCGTTATAACGATACCGAAATTGGCACCTACGGGTATTACGCCAACCATATCTGTGACGATGATACCATGCTGACCGCCTGGGTGGATGTGCGCGGCCTGGGCGTGATTACCGCCGCCATGGTGAATATTTATGAAACAGGCAATCTCTATGCCCTGGGCAAATATCCCATCAACTACACCCTGAACTATCCACCTCACGACCTGGCGGCCGCGCGTCGGTCCGTGCTGCTGACCGAGGACATCAGTCTTGACCTGGTCTTCAGCCCTGCCGGCACCGTGGTGGAGGAAACGGGCGACCGCACCATAGTCCGCATGGAATGCGGCGCGGGCTATCCTTTCGTCCTGCCGCAAATCGGCCGGGTATGGGACAACTGCACCGGTATGGCCATCGACCGCAATATCATTATCGACGCCTACGAGGTGGTGAACGAGGAACTGGTGGAGGTGCCGGATCCTGCATTGATCAGCACGGCACGCACGGGCGTTTACCTGCTCTATTATGGCGCCGTCTATGCCGGGTCGCCCATCGCCGCCCCGGTGCGTACGGTGGAACTGCGCGTGGAAGACACGGCGCCGCCGGTGCTTACCCTGCTCGGTGACGAGGAAATGATGCTGGAATGCAATCAACCCTTCGTGGATCCGGGTGCTACCGCGGTGGACGCTTGCGACGGCAACCTGACGGCTGCCATTGTGATCAGCGGCTATCCCAATACCGCCACAACGGATTCGGTGGGCTACCGTACGTATACCGTGACTGATAGCGCCGGCAATATCGCGACGGTCGTGCGCACGATTATTATTCCCGGCCTGGACATCGTATTGAACGATGTGGACGGCACGGAGATCCATCCCACCTATGGCCCGGTCCAGGTAACCGAGTGGGAATGCAACCTGGACTATGTCGATCCGGGTGTGGCGTCCGCCACCGATGAATGCACCGGCCAGAGTATCCCCCTGAACCTGATCCAGGTTTCCGGTATTCCCTCAGCCACCCCGCCCCTGGGCGAGGAATTCCTGGTGACCTATACCTTGTCATACGGCGGCAACACCGTCACCGTCTACCGGCTGGTGCGTGTACTGAACGCGGACGGTCCGGTGATTACCCTGCAGGACGGCGGCGACCCGCCGGTAAGCGGCGAGACCCCGGTGATCGACCTCGAGGAAGGCGACCCGAATCCCGCATGGTGGGCGGACGCCCTGGCTTGGGTTGCGGACAAATATCCCTCCGGGCGCCCGCAATTGCCGGTGGAATGGCGCGTGACGGAGGCCTGGGACGACTCGCTCTCCGAGCCGCTGCCCTGGATCTGCGACGTCGAGCCCTATGTGGATCCCGGCGCGGACGCCATGGATATCTGTGACGATGCCGTTGTGGCTCCGGCGCGTATCCTGCTGATACTCACCGAGTACAACGTCGAAGAAGGCGCCGAGTACTTCCGATACGCGGGCTTCTTTGACGACTTTGCGGCCAACCCGCCCGGACACGCTTTTGACGAAGACGACACGGAGCCCCTGCCGCTCAATCTGCGCGATGATCCGTCCGGTGCCGTGTGGAAGGGCTACCGGGCCTATTACCTGGCCTGGGATCTTGCCGACAATTATTCCGTGGCCTCACGTCTGATCGATCCGAGTTACCTGCTGCTCGCCGTGACGCCGGAAGATGCGACCGCTGAATGTGGCGGCGCGTTTCCTGTGAACACGGTGGTGGCGGAGGATCAGTGTACCGGCGAGGTCCTGACCCCCGCACGCTGGATATGGCATGTGCTTCCGGGAGGCGGACTGGAAATGGACGGCGCCGTCCCGATGAACTATGACGAGACGGCGGCGATGGGGCAGCCGGGCGAATACTACGTACTCTACGCGGCCACGGATTCTTTCGGGAACTCCGTGCCGGAACTGGATACGGATGGCCAGCCGGTCGATCCGGAAGGCCTGGTGGAGGCGGGTGGCCCCTACCTGCAGCATCTCTTGGTGCAGGATATGACGGCCCCGGTCATCACCCTGGTCGGCGGCACTCCCATAGAAATACCGTACGGCCAGCCCTTCGTCGATCCCGGCTATTCCGCCGTTGACGCGTGCGACGGCGACCTGACCGGGTCCGTGCAAATTTCGAAAGGTGTCGATCCCTTCCGGCTTGGCCTGCATACCATCACCTACACCGTCACCGATGCGGCGGGCAACCGCGCCGAGCAAGTGCGCGAGGTCTATGTCGTCGATGTGTCCGAACCCCAGATTATCGTCTCACCGGCGATTATCACGCTGGAATGTAGTACGATCTACACCGACACGGGCGTGACGGCCGTTGACAACGCCGATGGTACGGATCTGACCAGCAGCATCCAGGTGTCCGGCCTGGTGTCCAGCCTGATCGGCACGTCCGGCGCACGGCCCGGTACCTATGTCATCACCTACCGGGTGTCCCGTTTCCCCGGCGGCAATGAAGCCACCGCGACGCGCACGGTCATTGTCACCGATTCCGAGCCTCCGGTGCTTACCCTGCGTGGTGAGGCCAGCGTGACGGTGGAATGCGGCGCGTCTTACCGCGACGCGGGTGTCATGTCCGCCCTCGATGAATGCGATGGCGACGTGTTCCGCCGGGTGGTGCAACTCGGCAACGTGGATACCAACGTGTCCGGCCTGCAGGTGATTACCTACTCTGCCAGGGATCAGGCGGGCAATGAAGGCACGGTCACCCGTTCCGTTACCGTAACCGAGTGTGAAGGCGAAGGCGAGGCGGAAGGCGAAATGGAAGGTGAACCCGAGGGCGAGGCCCCGGCCCAGGTATCGGTGCCCGACGTGGCGCTCGAGGCCGCCGAGGAAGCCCAGGCCCTGCTTGCCGCGGTCGGCCTGCCTGTGGGTGAAACGGAATGCGTGTGCAACGACGACGTACCCCAAGGCAGTGTGATCAGCCAAAGCCCGGCGGCCGGGGCCCTCGTGGACCCGGGAACGCCGATCAACCTTCAAATCTCCAGCGGCCCCTGCACCAGTGGCTGCGACGGCATGAAAGACATTAACTGGGCGGGACTGTTCCTCGGCATCCTGGCCACCATTGTGCTGCTGGTATTGACCTTCTGCTTCGGCGGCGAAATCGTAAAGATGTAATCGGATAACATACTGAAACCAGCCCGTCTTCCCGAAAGGGAGGGCGGGCTTTCTTGATTATGCATTTCCGCTGTATAGGTCCCATAGGCCCCATAGGTCCTATAAATCCTATAGGCCCGTCCCTTCCCATTCCGCATTCGTCATTCCCCCGGTGTATAATCCGCCCGAGGTATTTTTCCCAAACCCTGATGGAGCGTTTCCCGTGAGCCTGATCAAAGTACTTCTTTTCGGCATTGTGGAAGGTTTGACCGAGTTTCTTCCCGTGAGCAGCACGGGGCACATGATTGTGATCGAGCGCTGGCTCACGCTGGGCGGCAGTCTGGGCTTTGCGGAAACCTTCATGATTGTCATCCAGTTGCCGGCAATCCTCGCGGTGGTCCTGTATTTCCGGGCACGGTTATTTCCCTTTTACCCCGGCGCCGACACGCCTGCGGTGCTGCGGCTATGGTTCAAAATCGCTGTGGCTTTTTTACCGGCTGCCGTGCTCGGCCTGCTTTTCGATGATCTCATCGAGGCGTGGTTCTTTAATCCCCTGAGCGTCTCCGTTGCCCTGATTATTGGCGGCGCCGTTCTGCTGCTTCTCGAGCGCCCTGGATGCGCACCCCGCTATGAGCGCGTGGCGGATATCGGTTTTGGCATCGCTCTGGTGATCGGCCTGTTCCAATGCCTTGCCATGATGCCCGGCACCTCGCGTTCGGCCGCGACGATCATCGGCGCCATGGTACTGGGCGCGAGCCGCCCTGCTGCTGCCGAGTTTTCCTTTTTCCTCGCCGTGCCAACCATGCTGGGCGCCACCGTATTCAAAACCTTGAAAAGCGGGCTAGACCTCAGCGGCGGCGAATGGCTGCTGATTGGCGCTGGTGGACTTGCATCCTTCATCACCGCCTACCTGGTGGTCGCCGCCTTTATGCATTATATCCAGCGCCGCGATTTTAAGCCCTTCGGGTATTATCGTATTGCTTTGGGTGCCCTGATCCTGTTTCTGCTATGGATGGGATGGTAGGAATGAAACGAATGCGGAATGCGGAATTCGGAATGCGGAACGAAGAGGACCGGGGCGCGAAGGTGGAAACCCTTTTATAGGACCTATAGGACTTATAGGACCCATAAGACACACAAGAAAAGCGCCTTGACCGCGCCCGATTTCATTCCGCATTCCGCATTTTCTTAACGGGGTTCATTGACCAAGACGCGAAGCCGCGTCTCGTCGGAAAGAACTTTCCCTGCGCGCAGGTCGTCTTCGGTGAAGACCGCCATCAGGATTTGCCGGGCGCCTGTCCGGTCGAAGTCGTAAATGATGTACATCCTGCCGTCGGGCGCCTGCACGCCGTCCGGGTAGGACACGCCCTCGCGTTCGTCGAGTAACAGGCTATACGGCCAGGTAGCGCCGTCATCCTCCGACAGGAACGCGGTGAGGTGGGAACGCCCGGTCTTTTGGTCTATGGGGCCGTGCTTAACCAGCAGCAGGCTGCCGGACGCGAGCCGACGGATGAAAAAGCGCGCGCTGGTGTGGGCGATGGGGGAAGACTTCAGCTCGGGCCAGGTCGCGCCGCCGTCTTCGGAAAAACTCTCGCCTATGCCATACTTAGTGCGCGCCAACAGCCATAGGCGGCCGTCCTGCTTTTCGATGAACATATGCTCGTCAAAGGCGCGTTCTTCCCTGGGCACGTTACACCCGCCGCGAAGCGTCCAGGTTTCGCCCTTGTCGGTGGAGACGATCATCCGGGCGCTGTTGTCCGTATCCCGCCAGGTGGACGCGGGCAGTGCCCACGTACCGTCGCCAAGCACAAGGGGCTTGCACATCATGACGCCGTCAGTGAGTCTGCGCGGCACGGACCATGCGGCATCCGGCTGGTCCGGCGTGTCCGTGGTCACCGCCCAAACGCCACCTACGGACGCATCATGGCCTTCTGCCTGCGCCCAGAATAGCCACAGCCGCCCGGCGGGGTCCAGCCAAATATTCGGATCAAAGGCGCGCACCGGGCCGTCGCCGTCCGGATCCACGACCAGCACTTCCTCCGACCAGGAGGCGCCGTCATCGCCGCTGGTCACCAGCACAATATAATTCTTTTCGTCTTCGCCGTCGCCGCGCCCGCCGTACCAAGTCGCCCAGAGGCGGCCTCCCGGCGCGCGCTCCATGCTGGGAATGCCCTGAAACAGGCGTGTGGCGCTTGCGTACTCCGGACCAGGCTGTACGATTACCTGCGGCCGGTCCATAATCGTTCCCAATGCCAGTGTTACTGCAATAATGGATAACATCACGATACATCTCCCATGGTTGTGTTCCACAAAACAAGGATCTTCCCACATTGTACTTATCATGGCACCTGAAAACCACAACGGAGGGTGTAACGGTTTCCTGTGTGCGTCTTATTTTGTAGTGTTTCGATTTTAAGCTGCCTGAGAACCAATCCTGCCTCGCACCGCATAAAAAAAGCCCACAAAGAAATTTCTTCACTTTTTACATCGTTTGTGTTAAAATAGGCTCCGCTAGATAAAGTTAGAATTATTGATAATTGTGCAAAGAGGTTCGTGATTATTATAAAAGTGGATGGGTGTGGTGAAGTGAAAAGATCTTGGTGCTGAAAACGAAGGCGGAGGGAATATGAAAAAGGATCGTGAGGGCTTGACTTTTATTGAATTGATGCTTGTTGTGGCCATCATCGGTATCTTGGCGGCGATTTTGTTGCCGGCGCTGGCACAGGCCTATTAGACTACCCGGAGAAGCGCTTTCGGCAGAAACGAAGGAACTTTGTTTTTGTAAGATGCGCGGAAGGGGAAAGCATCACGCGTGCTGTACTGTGTTACCAGTACAGGCCGTTTAATGAGGAACCAGGGGAATATCTTCAAGTCTTTTCTTCGTCCGGTGCCACGGAAGAGGCGTGGTCCGTCCGTTCAGTCCTGGTTCAATTGTGCCGGTTTCCGAACGCGCAGGGCAAAGGTGGTTGCGGCTACCAGGACGGCGAACAGAAGCCAAGCCTGTCCTGTTCGCGAAGCTACAGGCAGACTCTCTGCGACCGTAATGCGGACATTGTAGGTGTCGGCCTCATTGCCGTAGGTGCAGACATAGGTGCCCGAGTCGGCTTCGGTGAGGTTATAAATTCGGAGATTGTAGCAGTCCACGCCCTCATAACGATCACCGAACAACGGGCCGCTTCCCGCTTTCGCCCAGTCGAAGGGGGTGCCTTCGGCAAAGGCGCCGGGCACGCGCAGGCAGGCGTCCTCTCCTGCCTCGTAGAGGCCGCCATGTGGATTCGTGCAGTCGGAGCAGTACCAGTCGCAGTCGGGGCAGACCCGGTAATTCAGCGCGGCCGCGGTGTAGAGGGCTGTGAGATCGTTGCCCTTATGCCTCTTGGTGCCGTCGCCGTCGCAGATGTCCGGCGTAAAGTAATCATATTCGTCTTTATTACTGAACCCGTCGCCGTCCGCGTCGCTGTCCGGCAGAAAGGGTGCAAGGGTCACGTAGTCTTCCTTGCGCAGGTTCGGATTGGCAAAGCCGCTGCCGAGTTCCTCGGCAATCATGCCGTCAAGTGTGGCAAAAAGGGCCGCCACCAAACCGAAGGAACCGCTGCCCGAGGCGATAATCGGCGCGTCCGGGTCTTCCGGCGTGGGCGCCGAAGTCACTGAAAATTCACCATCGCCGAGGGTAAGGAACCCGGCCAAGACTTTCTGAAGTCCTGGTACGGCGGAGGCCAGCACAGAGGCCATAGGGCCGATGTCGCGATTCAGCTGGGCCAGGTTGGCCAGCCACGCTGTCAATGCTTCGTCCCGGCCGATGACCGTGCTGCGTATACCGCTGTGGAAGGGCTCCGGGTGGTTCAGCAGGTGGCCGAGCAGCCCCAGTTCGTTGGCGGAGTCCAGCATACCGTTTCCGGTTACCATGATGGACATGCCGCTTGACGTGTCCACATAGAAGTCCCCGTTCAGATCGGCGGTTGCCGGATTCAGCAGTTCCACGAAGGCGGCAAACTCGGGATCCAGGCTCTGGAGCAGCGGGTTCTCATAAACCTGTTGAAAGGCCTCGCAGAAGTCCACCACCTTCACTTCCGGTTCTCCTTCGCCTTCCCCTTCGTATTCACCCTCCCAGGTGTCTTCGCCTTCCTGGGCATTGGGCATTTCCAGTTGGATCAGGCCGCAGATACGCTCCAATTCGGGCATGACATCCGCCGTAAGCTCAATGCCGCGCTGGTAGTAGGTCGCCGCGGTCGCCTCGTCGCACTGGAGATAAATCGCAAGGAGAGGCGGGATTTGTTCATGAATTTCCGCTTCGCTCAACTGCAGCTGTTCCCCGAAGGCGATTACCAGGCTTTTGAAGCCTCTCACTGCATTGCGGATGTCTTCTTCTGTTTCCTGTTGAGTTAACCCGGAACGTGTTGCGAGTTCCGCTGCGTAGGCGTCCACCATGGCCTGCTCGTGTTCCGCACCCGAGGCGTTCGCCGCCTGCTTGAGCAGCATGCCCCATTCCGGACCGATAATGAGGCGCATCTGCACGTCCACGCACATTTCGAGCACGTTTTCTCCCGTGGACGCGTCCACGTCAAATTCTTCCATCAGTTGGTGTATCACCTGTACCGAATAAATGTCCATCGGCGTTGAAGAAAAAATCTGATGGGCGTACAGGTCCGCGCCCCATTCCCCGTTATGTGTTTTGAACCCGGTCGCCAAGGCTGACGGGGCCAGGAGGTCGAATTCTTTGTGGGTCAGCTGGTTGAAATGATATGCCTCGGTTGGATTGTCCCGGATAATCTGACAGCAGTCGGGCAGCATGGCCCCGAAAAGCACGTCCAGATTGTAGCCGTCCGTAACGCACGATGACACATAAGCGTGCGTGGATGGCCCCCAGGCCCAGGCGCCGGAAGATACAAGTACCAGGGATACCGCAAACAAGTGTAAACGTTTCATGGTAGGATTCCTTCTTAAAGCAAAATAATAGCACTTTATGGAGGGGTGGCTAAAGTTTATAGGGTGCCCGCCTGCACAGGGCCGCCCTCCGACTCTGTCCAATCTGTCCGATCCGTCTCATACGTCTGATCCGTGGAATTCCTTCCTTGTTCTGTTTTTTTGCGCGATACATCGAAAAGTTGAACCCTTTCCAAGGCCTCATATATGATGATGATTCGCCGTGTGGAGCCGGCGTTTTAGTAAGCAATGTCGTTTCCGTTGACCCCATTCTGAGGAACTTCGCTCGTGAAAACAATCTGCGTCGTGGGCCTGGGCTACATCGGCCTGCCGACCGCCACCATCCTCGCCGCCGGCGGCATGAAAGTGACCGGTGTGGATGTGCGCCCCGAGATCGTGGACGCCATCAACCGAGGTGAAATCTATATTGACGAGCCCGGTCTGGATACGCTGTTGCGGAGCGCCGTTTCCTCGGGCAGCCTGCGCGCTTCCCTGGCGCCCGCGCCGGCGGACGCCTTCATTATTGCCGTGCCCACGCCTATCACCGCGGACCACGGCGCCGACATGTCTTGCGTGGTGGGGGCCGCGGAATCAATCCTGCCCTGCCTGCGCCCGGGAAACCTGGTTATCCTGGAATCCACCTCGCCGCCCGGCACCTGTCGCGACCTGCTGCGTCCCATCCTCGAACGGGGCGGCCTTGCCGTGGGGACGGACCTTTTCCTGGCCTACTGCCCGGAACGGGTGCTGCCGGGAAAGATCCTGGAGGAGCTGGTGCGCAACGACCGGGTCGTGGGCGGCATCACCGCCGAAAGCGCGGTTAAGGCGCGCGACCTGTATGCCCGCTTCGTGAAAGGGGAGATCGTGCTGACCTCGGCGACAACCGCCGAGATGATTAAAATCGTGGAGAACACCTTCCGCGACGTGAATATTGCCTTGGCGAACGAGATTGCCCTGCAGTGCGAACAGTTGGGCATCAATTTTTGGGAAGTGGCCCGCAACGCCAACCGGCACCCCCGTGTCAACGTGCACCAAGCGGGACCGGGTGTCGGCGGCCACTGCATTGCCGTGGACCCGTGGTTTCTCGTGGAATCCTTTCCAGATGCTTCGGGTATGATCCGTTGTGCGCGCGAACGCAACGATTCTATGCCCGCCCACGTGATCGACACCGCACTGACGCTGCTCGCCGATGTGAAGAAACCCCGGGTGGCCGTGCTCGGCCTGGCCTACAAGGCCGACGTGGACGATACCCGGGAAAGCCCCGCGTTGAAGGTGGCCGCCGGGCTTCGGGACAAGGGCGTCGAAATCCTGTGCTACGACCCTCATGTGCGCAAGGCGCCCGTGCCGCTGGCCCCGCCCAAGGAATGCCTCGCCGGCGCGGACCTGGCGTTGCTGCTCACGGACCACACGGAATTCCGTCAACTCGACCCGGCCCGGGTGGCGGAGCACATGCGCCACCGCCGCGTCTATGATACGCGCAATATGCTGGACCACCGCGCCTGGGCCACGGCCGGATTCGAGGTGACCCTGCTGGGCGCCGGCCGTTCCGCTTCCCGGCGGGAGCGCCGCTCATGACGCGCCCGTTGCAGGCCACGCTGGTCATGGGCACCCGGCCGGAGGTCATCAAGCTCGCCCCTCTGTACCTGCGGCTGCGGCGTGAGCCGGAACGTTTTTCGCCCCAATTCTGGACCACCGGCCAGCACCGGGAACTGCTTGACCAGGCCCTGGCCACGTTTGCGCTGACGCCCGACCGCGACTTTCAGGTCATGCGTCCAGGGCAGACCCCCTCGGATGTCGCCGCCGCCGTACTCGGCCGCTTCCAGGAGACCTTTGCCAGGGAGCGGCCGGACGTGCTCATCGTGCAGGGCGACACCACCACCGCCTTTGCCGCGTCCCTCGCCGCGTTCTACGCCGGTGTGCGGGTCGCCCATGTCGAGGCGGGCCTGCGCACCTGGAACCGCTTCGCCCCCTGGCCCGAAGAGGCAAACCGCCAGATGATTTCCTGCCTCGCCGATTTCCATTTCGCGCCTACGTCCCGGGCCCGTGACAACCTGCTTGCCCAAGGCATTGAAGAAAACCGTGTATGGGTTACGGGCAACACCGTCATTGACGCTCTTGATCTCGTGGTGGCGCGTGTGCGCGCGTGCGCGCCGACTCTGCCGCCCGATTTTCCTGCAGCGCGGCTCGCCGATGACCGGCTGATGGTGCTCATCACCGGGCATCGCCGCGAAAATTTCGGCGGCGGTTTCGAGGCCATCTGTCGCGCCGTCGCGCGCCTCGCTGAGCGCTTCCCCCGCTGCGAATTCGTCTATCCCGTTCACCTCAACCCCAACGTGCGCGAACCCGTGGCACGCCTGCTGTCCGGGCGCGAAAACGTGCACCTCATCGAACCACTGGCCTACGAACCTTTCGTCTGGGCCATGGACCGCGCCAGCCTGCTGCTCACCGATTCCGGCGGCGTTCAGGAAGAGGCGCCCCATCTCGGCAAGCCCGTGCTCGTCATGCGCGATACCACGGAACGGCCCGAAGCCGTGGAGGCGGGCACTGCCCTGCTCGTAGGCGCGGACGAGGAAAGGATTGTTGCCGCCTGCGCGCGTCTCCTCGAAGACCCGCAAGCCCGTGCGGAAATGGCCCATGCAGTTAATCCTTATGGCGACGGCCACGCCTCCGAACGCATCGCGGAAATCCTGGGGAATGCGGAATTCGGAACGCGGAAGGAAGAAGAGATAACCACGAAAGAACACAAAAAAAATAAAAAGAGAAGGTAGTCACGGTTTTTTTGTCTTCTTTCCGTGTAGTTCCGTGAATTCCGTGGTTATGAATGCCTTTCACCGTGCCGGGGTCTTCCCCGGTATGGTACACTTGCCGATACGCCGCCATATCGCGCGATCAGAAACCCGAAATCGGAAAAGGAAAATTTTGTCCTCATGGCCCTGCATGTGTTTAAAGAGTTCCGCAACTACGCCGGTTCCGTGTGCGCCCTTATGAAGGGTGTGACGGGCCTCGGCCGCACACCGCTGTTTGTCTCGTGGAATGTCACATTTCGCTGCAACCTGCGCTGCGGCTACTGCGGCGCATCGGATGCACCGCGCCGGGAAAGTACGACGGCGGAAATACAGACGGGACTGGACGAGCTGCGTCGACTCGGCGGGCGCTGGGTCACCTTCGGCGGCGGGGAGCCGCTTTTGCGTCCCGACCTGGGCGAACTGATCGCTTATGCCAAGGCGCGGGGTTTCCAGGTGTTCGTAAGCACCAACGGCCATTTCGTGCCGGACCACCTCGACGCACTGCGGCAGGTGGATAACCTGAATTTCAGTCTCGACGGCCCGCGCGCGGTGCATGACGCGGTGCGCGGCGCGGGCGCTTTCGACGATACGCTGCGCGCGACGGAGGCGGCTCGTTCGGCCGGGCTGCCCTTTTCGTTTCAGTGCGTACTGGCGCGCCACAACCTGGATAGCCTCGAAGAGACCCTTGCCCTGGCCCGGGAACAGGGCGCGTGGATGATGTTTCAGCCGGCCACGCAATGGCTGGATTCCTCCACGGCGCCCAACCCGCTCGCGCCGCCAGTGGAACCCTACCGGGCGGCCGTGGCGGAACTGCTGCGCCTGAAAAAGGCCGGGCTGCCTGTGGCCAATTCGCGGGCGGGTCTGCGCCATCTTACGCGCTGGCCGGATAATGCCGCCATCCGCTGCCTGGCCGGGCGGCTGATGGTTATGGTGGAGCCGGACGGAACGCTCCTGTCCTGCCACCAGTGCGAGGTGGCCCGATTCCTCAAGGCCGACGGACGGCCGGAACGCACGTTGACCGACCAGTTCCTCAACACGCCGCCGCCCCGGGGCTGCGTGCAATGCTGGTGCGCGCCCGTGGTGGAGCTCGCCCTGATCTGTTCGCTTAATCCCGAAGCGATCTGGAACACGCTGCGCCGCTTTTTTTGAAAGGGGACGGGCCGGACGGTGTCAGACTGGGTCGGACAAGGTCGGACAAGGTCGGACTGGGTCAGACAGAGTTGGACTAAGGTGTAGTATCATACGGCGTCAGAAACTTTTCCTTGGAACAACATAAAGGGAAGCGCCTTTGATAATAAAAGCAATGCGAATTATATGTGCCCTTGCGGCGTCGTTGTTGCCGTGCGTTGCGCTTGCAGGCGCGCCACAGGATGCGTTGCGCGCAGCGGCGCTGAAAGTTTACCCGACTCTCGCCGACCATCCCCTGTTGTTCGTGACGCGCCGCCAGTACAAGCCCGATCACCACAATACGGCGACCATGTTTCAGACGGGGGAAGTCAACACGGCCAGCTTCGAGGGTGGCGGCGCGCTGAAGGCGCTGGACGTGGCCGGTGCCACCGTGCGTGTTCTGCTCGAGACGCCGGACGGTATCATCCGCGACCCGGCGGTTCATTTCGACGGTACGCGCATTCTCTTTTCCATGCGCAGGAACATCGAAGACGACTACCACCTGTACGAGATCAACGCGGACGGTTCCGACCTGCGGCAGCTGACCTTTGCGCCGGGCGTCAGCGATATTGACCCATTGTACCTGCCGGACGGGGATATCGTATTTTCGTCCACCCGGGAGCCGAAATACTGCATGTGCAACCGCCACATTATGTGCAACCTCTACCGCATGACGGGCGACGGCGCGAATATTCGGCAGATCGGCAAGAGCACCCTCTTCGAGGGCCAGACTGCGCTGCTTCCGGACGGACGCCTTCTCTACAACCGCTGGGAATACGTGGACCGGAATTTCGGCGATGCCCAGGGTCTCTGGACCTGTTACCCGGACGGCACGAATCACGCCGTGTACTGGGGCAACAACACGGCAGCGCCGGGGGCCGTGCTCAACGCGATACCCGTGCCCGGCACGGACCGGGTGGTATGCGTGTTCGGATCGTGCCATGACCGGCCCTGGGGCGCGCTGGCGCTGCTCGACCGGCGCCTGGGCGTGGACGCGCTCTCGGGCGGAGCGCGCGGTCCTTCCGTGCTGCGCACGTGGCCGGCCGACGCCATCACACGGGTAACGGAACCGAAACCCGGGGAGTACCTGATCGACACCTTCGCGCAGGTGGCGCCCAAGTATGAAGATCCTTTCCCGCTCGACGCGACGCACTTTCTCTGCGCGCGTACCCTGAGCCGGGGCGAGAAAACGGGCATCTACCTCCTGGACCTGTCCAACAGGGAACTGCTGGTCCATGCCGAGGGTGGCCCGGATTCCCTCTTCGGCTGCTATGATCCCATGCCGCTGGCGCCGTCGCCGCTGCCTCCGGCACTGCCGGACCGCACGGACATGGCAGCGAAGGAAGGCCTTTTCTACGTGGCCGATATCTATGAAGGCACCCATCTCGAAGGCGTGGCGCGAGGAACGGTCAAGTATCTGCGCGTGGTGGAGTCGCCGGAGAAGCGCACTTTCACCCAGCCTTCCTGGAACGGCCAGGGCCAGCAGGCGCCCGCCATGGCCTGGCACGATTTTAACAACAAGCGCATCCTGGGCACAGTGCCCGTGGAAGCGGATGGCTCTGCTTATTTCACCGCGCCAGCGGACACCTTTGTGTATTTTCAGCTACTTGATGAAAAGGGCATGATGGTCCAGTCCATGCGCAGTGGGACCATCGTGCGGCCCGGGGAAACCCAAGGCTGCACCGGGTGCCACGAGGACCGCTTGTCCGCGCCGCCGCCCGCCCGCACGTCGGCCATGGCTGCGCTCACACAGCCGCCGAGTCGTCTGGCGCCCTGGCATGGAGCGGCCCGCTTCTTTAGTTACCAGGCCGAGGTGCAGCCCGTATTCGATCAGCACTGCGTTCGCTGCCACGACTACGGGCAGGAGGCGGGGAAGGTGCTGAACCTTGCGGGCGACCGGGACCTGACCTTCAACACGTCCTACAATGAATTGTGGCGCAAGGGCTTTATCAAGGTGGTGGGCGCAGGGCCGGCCGCCATTCAGCCTGCCCTGTCCTGGGGCGCGCGCGCTTCCCGGTTGACCCGCGCGCTTCTGGAGCCCCATTATGATGTGCAAATGGATGAAGAAAGCATCGACCGCGTCGTGACCTGGATGGATCTGAACGCACCCTATTACCCCGAATATGACGCCGCCTATCCGGACCACCCGTCCGGGCGCAGCCCGTTGAACGGGGAGCAGGTGGCGCGGCTTGAAGTACTCACGGGTGCGCCCCTGTCGGCGCAGTTCGATCATGGCCGGAATGCGGGGCCCCAGGTGTGTTTTGAGCGTCCCGAATGCAGTCCCTGCATCGCCGCGCTGAAAGACGGCGATCCAGGAAAGTATGAAGAGGCCCTCGATATTATTCGCGCGGGCGCGCGCCTGCTCCGGGAACGGCCCCGTGCGGACATGCCCGGATTTACCGCCACGCCGGAACACCTGCGGCGCCAGGAAAAATACCGCCTGCGCCGCGACATCGAAGCACGCAACCGCGAGACTCTCCTTCAGGGTGGAAAACGATACGATACGGAATAGACCGTGAGTCCGCCGGCGGTAACGAAAAACACACTCCGCAGATACTTCCTGTTATAATGCGCCGGTTGCCCCTATTTTCCCATCACCCTGCGTGCATCTTTCCGGAGGTCCCGTGAGCAAACTCAGTACCATTCTACTGCTGGTAGGATCCAATCTCTTCATGACCTTCGCGTGGTATGGTCATCTGAAGACCATGCGCAACCGCGCCCTGTTCATTGTTATCCTGGCGAGTTGGAGCATCGCCTTTTTCGAATATTGCCTGCAGGTACCCGCCAACCGCATTGGTTACGGTCCCTTTTCCCTGGCCCAGCTCAAGGTGCTCCAGGAGGTTATCAGCGTGAGTGTTTTTGCCGCCTTCACCATCGTGTACATGCGCGAGCCGCTACGGCTGGACTTTCTCTGGGCGGGCCTGTGCCTGGTTGGCGCGGCTTACTTTATGTTTCGAAGCGCGGGCGTCGCCCATTGACACCTCTTTCAGGTGACCCAGGAATACGTCCGGCATCACGAAGTGTTATATCTTCATGGAAACGTCGCGTAACAGTTTGCGCGCAAAAGCGGTGTGTGAATCACACATTCCGGAGGAGAAAGGACACCCAATGAGAAAAAATATCTTGAGGTTTACGACGGTCCTAGCGTTAAGTCTCGCCGTGTATCCTCTGTGCGGCTGCGCCTCGGAATCCGTCGGTGCGGCACCAGCCATCGGCAGCGTTGTGCCGGATTTTGAAATGAAAGACACGGCGGGCCTCACCCATACCCTGAAACAATACGCGGGCAAGGTGGTCGTGCTTGAAATGTGCAGTATTGAATGTCCCTGGTCCCGAGGCGCCGACCCGCATATCGTCGAATTGGCCGCAAAGTACGCCCCGGATGGGGTGGTGGTCCTCGGGATCGACTCGCACAAGTCCACCACCACAGACCAGATCAAGGATTATGCGGGAAAGACCGGTCTTACTTTCCCCGTGCTTAAGGATGTGGATAACCAATATGCCGACGTGCTGGGCGCCAAAACGACGCCAGAAGTCTACGTGGTGGGCAAGGACGGCAAACTGGTATACCACGGCGCTTTTGATGATCGCGAGCAACCGGAACAAAAGGGAAAAACCTCCTTTGTGGACAATGCGGTGGCTGCGGCACTGGCCGGAAAGGCGGCAGACCCCGCGGAGGCGAAGTCCTGGGGCTGCTCCATAAAACGGAAATAGGACGGCATCCCGGATGAGTATCTTGGTTCTCAGGGCATGCAGGGCGTTTATCACGGCGGTGGTTCTTATTGGAACCGCCGCCGGTTGCGGTTCCGGCAAAGACGCGGCGGTGTCGGACTGGGCGCCGGGCAGCGTCGGCACAGTGACCGTGGCGGACATTGCCGCCATGGTGGAAGGGACCCAGGGCCGCGTGCTGGTGCTGAATTTCTGGGCGACGTGGTGCGCGCCCTGTGTGGCCGAGATGCCGGAACTGGCCGCCTTTTACGAGCGGTATGGGGCGGACGACGTGGTCCTTTACGGCCTTTCCCTGGATGCGCCGGATGTCTTGGAGAATACGGTCAAGCCCTTCCTGAAAGATAAGAAAATTCCCTTCGCGGTGCGCGTGCTGGCGGAGCGCGACATCGAGGCTGTTTCCCGTGCCGTGCGCGCGGAAATTAGCGGGGCCCTGCCGGTGACACTGGTCTATGACCGCAAGGGTGGGCTGGTCCGAATGTGGGAGGGAGCCATTACCTTGGACGCTTTGGACGAACTTGTAAAACCATTGTTATAGTGGGGGAGTCCAATGTCCGCCGGTGTAACATCTTATGGGAATCATGGACTTTATGGGCCGGATGGACAGATTAAGAAGAGCGACCGGTCCGTAGCCGGTTGAGACAAGCCTTTCCCGTAGACGCACGCCCGCCTGACTTGTAAAAACCATGCCAAAAGGCTATACTGTAGGGCACGGTTTACGATTCGTGTATCGATTTTACCCCGCAAACGTTATAAGTGAAACAATCGCGCCGGCCGTGTCCGGAAAAGAATGTCTGGAACAGCCCGTGACATAACCCCAACTTCTTGAGGAGCAAGTACCTATGTGGACTCCCGGTATCGGAGAACTGGTAATCATTTTTTTAATCGTTCTTGTCCTGTTCGGCGGCGGGAAACTGGCCGGCGTGGGCAAGTCCCTGGGCACGGCCATTTCTGAGTTCAAGTCGGCCCTGACCGATGAAAAAAAGGATCCCAAGGAAACATCGTCTGAAGAGCCTCCCAAGGCCTGATTCTACCCCGCAGCCACGAACATGCGCGGGCTCCGGGCCCGCCTATCCTAAACGGGAGGACAACGATGCGCCACAAAGCATCTCCATCGCGCCGTGAATTCCTGAAGACCGCGGGAACGGCCGCGGCGGCCTTTTCCATTGTGCCCCGCCACGTGCTGGGCGGCGCGCAGTTTGCCGCACCCAGCGAAGAAATCACGCGCGCCGTCATCGGCGTGGGCGGCATGGGACAGGGCCATCTCGGGTACACGGGCGCGCGTACCGTCGCGGTGTGCGACGTGGACCAGAAGCATTTGGACAGCGTGCTGGAACGCTTGGAAGCGGGCGTGACCGGGCACCGGGACTTCCGCGAAGTGCTGGCCCGGGATGACGTGGATGTGGTACATATCGCCACACCGCCCCACTGGCACGGCATCATCAGCGCCGAGGCCGCGCGGGCGGGCAAGGACATCTGGTGCGAAAAGCCCATGACCCGCACCATTGGCGAAGGCAGGCGGGTGGTCAAGGCTGTGCAGCGCCATGGCGCCATCTTCCGGTTGAACACGTGGTTCCGGTTCAGAGACAATTTCTACGGGTTTGGTTCCACGGTGCAGCCCATCAAGAAGGTGGTGGAGAACCGGCTGCTCGGCTGGCCGCTTACGGTGACTGTCGGCCCGGTGACGGGCTTCGACTGGAAATTTCAATGGAGTGGCCGGACCGACCTGGTGGAGGAGCCCGTGCCCGAAGAACTGGATTATGATTTTTGGCTCGGTCCTGCCCCCTACAAGCCTTACCATACGCACCGGGTCCACGGGACCTTCCGCGGCTATTGGGATTATGACGGCGGCGGTCTGGGTGACATGGGCATGCATTATCTCGATCCGGTGCAATACCTGCTTGAAAAGGACGACACCAGTCCCGTGGCCATAAGCGTAGATGCGCCGTTGCAGCACCCGGACGCGGCGAGTTCCTGGCGTCGTATTGAGATGACCTACGCCGACGGCTGCAAGATTATTCTGGACGCGGAGATATCGGGCGATGTGCCGTATATTTCAGGTCCCGAAGGCAATCTGTACAAGGGTATGCGCAGCGACCTGCCAAACTTTGAAAAGATACTGGCGTCCCTGCCCGAACCCGACTACCAGGAGCCTGACTTCTACAAGGCGGTCAAGGAGCGCCGGAAATTCCCGCTCAACGAGGCGAACGGGCACCGTTCCTGCACGCTCGTAAACCTGGGCGTTATCGCGGTGCGGCTCGGCCGGGACCTGCGTTACGACCCGGTGCGGGAGCAGTTCATCGACGATGACGCTGCGAACCGGCTGATCAACCAGCCCATGCGCGCGCCGTGGCACCTATAACCAGAAGCGAGTTTATAACGGGAGAGACCTTTTCATGCGGTTTTTATCGGCATTTCATTGTTCCTGTGCCCTCATCGCGATCCTTGGGGTGTTGTGCGTCCCCGACGCCCACGCGCTGAGTCTGGAGGAAACACTGCAGTCTATGCCGCCGGAGAATGCGGCGGTGGCAGATGAGGTTTTCACCCAACTACTGAACGAACCGGACGCGCTGGTAATCGCGCTCTGCGACCGTATCGTTCCGCCGGATCAGGCGCCTGACGCGGCGGCGCAGTTCGCGCTGTACGGCCTGGCGAAGCATGTCGTCGTGCCGGGGCGCGAAATACAGCGCGGGCGGATGGCACGGCTCTTCGAGGCTGCCTTGGACAAGGCCGGCCATCCCGATGTCCGCCGCTTTTTCATGGCCCAGCTGCGCGTATGCGGCGATGCCGCCACGATCGGGGCGCTGGACAAATACGTGTGTGATCCCGTGCTGTGCGATGACGCCGTGCAAAGCATTGCCGTCATCGGCGGCTTGGATGCCGTGGCCCCGCTGTTCATGCGCAACTGTCCCGACGCGCCAGGCAAGGACGCCAGCGTGCAGAACGCGCTGATGCGCTTCAACAGCCTGCCCGATTTTACCCCGGAGGAGACCGGGCTGTCGGCGGAATTGCTGGCTTACCTGGCCAACCCGGCCGCGGTTGAGGATGCGGCCCATGTGGCGGCGCTCTGCCGTGACGCACTGGCTCGTGAGGGCGTGAAATCCCAGTACAAGGCGATGGCGCTCCAGATGCTTGTCAGCGTGGCTGGCGAGAACGCTCTGCCCGACCTACTTCAGGCCGCGGAGTCGCCGGAGCCCTTGCTCTGTGGTGCGGCCTTGTTGCTGGCCCACAGTCTGCCGGGAGAACGACTTTCACAGACTTGGGCCGATAAACTGCCCGAATTCAATGAATCTTTGCGCCCGCGCGTGCTTGCCATGCTGGGCAGGCGTGATGACCCGGCGGCTGTGCAGGCCGTCCGTGACGCGCTCGCGGATCCCCTGGTTGAAATGCGTCTGGCCGCCTACGAAGCAGTCACGCGGCACTCCGGCGCGGACATGACCGGGCCGCTCCTGGACGCCCTGAAACGGGCGGATTCTGAGAAGGAAATTCAGGCGGTCAAGGCGGCGTTGTTGCGTGTACCGGACCTGGAACAAAACGTGTCCGCGGCGCTGAATGACAGGCCGGGCTATGAAACGGATCTGGACCCGGCCCAGAAAACGGCCTGTCTTGAAATTATCGCCGAACGCCGCGCGGAACAACCGCTTTTCATTGACGCGGTACGGGCGTTTCTGCTGGACGCGGACGGACGCGTACGACGTGCGGCCTGTGCCGCCCTGGGAGCGACAGGAACGCCTTCCGATTTCGATCTGCTTTATCAGCGCCTGCTGCAAGAGGAACGCGACGCCGAGGCGGACGCCGCCCGCGACGCGCTGGCCGCACTGGCTAAACGCCTTGAGGCTGAGGACGGCATTGCGGCCAGGACCGGCGAAGCGCTGGCGAGCGCCGATGGGACAAGTCGGATGCGATTGGTGAAACTGCTGGCCGCGCTGGGCACGCCTGCGGCGCTGGAGGTCACGCGCGCGGCGGCTGAACAGGTTCTATTCTCCGAAGCGCCCGACGCCGGCTATGCTGTCCAACTGCTGGAAACACTGGGCAGGTGGACGGATCCCGAAGCGGGTGATCTCCTGGCCGGGTTCTGGCAACGCCTGGAGGAGGAGACATTGCGTTTGGACGCGTTGAAAAATTATATCGCGTCCGTTCAGCGCAGTTACCCGGACGCTGCGAAACAGCGCGATGTGCTGGCGCCGCTAGCGGAGCAATGCCGGACTGATGCCGAGCGGGAAGCGGTGAACACCGCCGTGGCCCGAGCGGAAAAGGAACTGAACAAGAAATAATGCCGCGCACCGCGCGTTTTTCATAGACTTGGGATGATCATTCGGAACGTCCCCTCACCCGTAGGACGGCTGCGATGACAACACCCCTGGGCTGGCATTGTTTCGGAAGTTCAAAGGAAAGCGTGCCTTCCGTGCTGCTGCTGCACGGTTTTCTGGGCAGCGCGGCGGACTGGCTTCCGCTGGCGAAAACGATGGGCACCCGCAACCGCCGCTATGTATGCCCGGATTTGCCGGGCCATGGCACTGTGCAGCACATTCTTGACGGGGCTGACGCGGGAATGGCGGAGGTCGCAGCGGCAGTGGTGGATGTGTTAAAGAAGCGCCGTATCGGACCATGTTCCCTTGCCGGCTATTCCATGGGCGGGCGCCTCGCCCTATACCTGGCCGCGCACTATCCTGACCGTTTCACGCACCTTGTGCTGATATCCGCGTCGCCGGGCATTGAGGGGGCCGAAGCCCGGCGTAAGCGGCGGATGGAGGACAAGCAGCTTGCGTTGCATTTGAAACAGTTCCATCAGGCGTGGGAGGCCCCGGAATGTGTCGTCAACCCCAGGCACCCGGAACACTCGGAACCTTCCTGGGACATGGATTTCGCCTCCTTCCTGAAACGGTGGTATGCCCAGCCCTTATTTGACAGTCTTCAGGAAAAACCCGAAGTGCTGGACCGTATCCTCGAGCGGCGCAGTCAAAATCACCCGCGGGCACTGGCTGCCTCGCTGGTTGGGCTTGGCACGGGTGCGCAGCCCAGTCTCTGGAACCGTCTGGAGTCTGTGAAAATACCCGTGCTGCTGGTTACTGGCGGGCGCGACGAAAAATTTAACGGCATCGCCGCCGCCATGAAAGCCCGGCTGCCCCGCGCGCAACATCAGGTCATGGATAACTGCAGCCATTGTCCCCAGGAAGAAGAACCCGTGCATTTTGTGTCGATACTCAAGGCTTTTCTTGACGGGGAGAAGGAGTAACGGGCACCGGATTATCCGGTCTTTGGTGGACGGAGTGGAGCGAGTGGACAAGGTGGACAGGATGCGCTATGCTCCGTCCTGGTTTTTCCGTGCGGCAAGAATGTTTTCAATGGGTTCCTGCGTGCGAAATACCTGTGCCTGCATGCTGGCGACAAGCGCTCCCTTTTCGTCGGTTATCTCCATTAAATAACCGGCGACGCGGTTTCCCAGGTGCTGCTCGCGCGCTGTTGCCGTGAGCACCCCTGATTTCACCCCTTTGAAGAAAGAGATGGAGCAGTTGATCGCCATGGCCGCGCGGCCGTGCGAGTTGGATGCCACGGCGAAGCAGAAATCGGCCAAAGAAAATATCGCGCCGCCGTGAACCGCGCCCATGCCGTTCATATGCACGTCGGTAATTGGCATGGTCACCACCGCGGTGCCCGCTTCGGCCTGTTCAATTTTCATTCCCAAGGCTGCTGCAAGATTGTCCCCTTTGAAATATTCACGAAGCACGTCATCCATGGATGTATTCCCCTTTCCTTAGTACGTTTTCGATCTACCTCGATCAGAAACAAAAAATCTGTCCGTCCGGATTGCGGGCAACGTTTTCTTTCGCGCGCGGCACCACGCACATCCTCGGTGAGTTTACGCGGACAGCATGGCCAGGGCGGTTTTGTGCATTGCGCCGTTGGTGACGAGGACGCCCTTCTTGCCGTCGAAAATACGGAGAGGGTCACCGTTAAGGCGCGTGGCAAGCGCCCCGGCCTCTTCGGCGATGAGCTGGGCGGCGGCATAATCCCACGGGTAGAGGGACATGTGCAGATAGGCGTCCACATCGCCCGTGGCCACCTGGCAGATGCCTACGGCCGCCGACCCGTGGCAGCGTATCCGGCCCGATTTTTTCAGGATATCCAGGGCGCGCTTCACCAGGGCGCGCCGGTCGTCCATGCCGTTGAAATCCACCTCGAAACAGGCTTCTTCCATGTGCTGTACCTTGGAAACCGCCAGGTGCCGGCTGCCGCACCACGCGCCCTTGCCCGTCTCAGCGGTAAACAGCAGATTGTTGAGCGGCATGCCCACGGCGCCTGCCCGTGCCAGGCCGCCCTGCACAAAAGCAATGCTGATGGCGAAGGAAGGATTCAGCCCGCGCACGAAGTTGTAGGTGCCGTCGATGGGATCCACCACCCAGACCCGTCCTTCCGTATCCTCCGGCGTTTTGCTGAAACCGCTCTCTTCCGCCATCACGGCGTCGCCGGGGAAGGTTGCCTGGACCGCGTCCACAAAGCGCTTTTGAATCGTGAGGTCCACTTCGGTCAACAGGTTGTTCGGATCGTCCTTCTTGTCCGTGACCGTCACGAGATGTTTATCTCGGTACTTTTCCTGCACATAGCCGCAGTTGCTTTCAATGAAATCTTTAATAAAGTCCAATTCCAGCATCACAGCAAACCTTATCTTGTCTCCGGAGAACACTATGTCCTGGAGCGGCAAGGTGTCGTCTGTGCGGGCACGTGCCGGATTCATGTCCCCCGACCGGACTCCCCGCTTGCTGATTCCAGTGTACCAATTTGCCCCGGCCCATGCAAACCGGGATGCAGGGACTGTCCCAAGCAAGCGACTATGGGAGTGAGACGGGACTGCTCTGAAAATTTATTCTGGGCAGCAGGTTTAAGACCTCATAGGCCATATATGTCTTATAGGTCCTATTTTAATCGTTTATGGGGTAGGCATAGCCTCATGAGCGCCTGTCCCTGCATCCGTTAATTTTTATTGTAATTTTGAAAGAGCGTCACGGATGTGTTCGTAACAGGCATAAGGCGTTCGGACGCGGCCCATGGTCGGTTTTTCTTTTTTAATATCACCGTGACAGTCGCTGCCGCCGGTCAACAGCAGCCCCCGCTTCCCGGCGAGGGCTTTGAAGGTGTCCACCATCTGTTCAGTGTGGCTGACATGCCAGGCCTCAATGCCGTCAAAAGGCAGCTCCAGCAGGGATCCCAGGCGTCGGCGCAGGGTATGGCCCAGGCCGGGGTGGGCGATAAAGGCCAGGCCGCGGGCCTCGTGGATGGTCCTGACGGCGTCAGCGGCCGGCGGCAGGATCTTCGGCACAAATGCGGGGCAGGCGCGGTTCAGGTAGCGTTCAAAGGCGTCCTGCACTGTACGGACCTTGCCCAGGCGCTCCAGCGCCACGGCGACATGCATGCGGCCCAACTGGGCGGCGCCTTCCATGTGCGCCGCCAATGTCGCGCGCGGGGCCACACCGATTTTATCGAGACGGTCGACAATGTGCCAGGCCCGTTCCGCCCGGTCCTTGTTGGAACGCTCTAGCAGCGCCTTCAAAACAGGCGTGTCTTCGCGGACACCCAATCCGAGAATATGAATTTCCTGCCCGTCGAAAGATGCGCTGATTTCCACCCCTTCCAGGAAGTCCATTCCCGCCGTCTGTGCCGCAGCGCGCGCGGCGGCAACACCGGCCATGGTGTCATGATCGGTTATAGCAACGGCGGCGATACCCAGTTCATGGGCGCGTTCCATGACCCGTTCCGGGGTGTCCGCACCGTCGGAACAGGTGGTGTGCAGGTGCAGATCGGCCCAGCCGGTCATTCCGGCGGCTCCTTGGGCGGCGAGGAGAATTCCTCTTGTTCTCCCCGTTTATTGCCCAGAAAGCGGTTCAACACCCCGCTGATAAAACGGGGCGACTCGTCATCGCCGAACAAGGTGGCGAGCCGGTTGGCTTCGGAGATAACCACGGCGTCCGGATGTTCGGGGCAGTACTGCAACTCATAGAGGGCCATCCGCAGAATCACCCACTCGATGCGGCCGACCCGTTCCGGCCGCCAATTGTCCAGGGCCCCGGTAAGCAGCGATTCCAGCTCCTGGCGCGCCGCACAGGTGCCCTCGATCAACGTTTCCGCGAAGGCGCGCGCGTTCGCGAAGGCGGCGGCCTCTTCAGCGGTTTCGGGCACGGCTTTTCTTTCCGCATTTCCGGCCCAGCCCAAGCTGACCGCAACCGGGTCCATCTTCCAGAATTCGGGCAGGGCAAGGCGCCAATCCAGATCGCTGAAATCCAGACCATATAGGAATTGCAGCGCCAATTGGCGGCCCAGGCTGTATTCGCGAAACCGGGCCACTTAAATCTGCTCCAGCAGGTTGATCATTTCGAGGGCGCCCATCGCTGCGTCGACCCCCTTGTTGCCTGCTTTTGTCCCGGCGCGCTCCACAGCCTGTTCGATATTGTCCGTGGTCAATATCCCAAAGAGGACCGGCACGCCCGTATCGAGCATCACGTGACCCACGCCCTTGGCCGACTCGGCAGCGACGTAGTCGAAATGCGGTGTGGCGCCGCGAATAACGCAGCCCAGCGCGATGACGGCGTCGTACGCGCCGGATTGGGCCATGCGCTTGGCGACCAGCGGAATCTCGAAGGCGCCCGGCGCCCAGGCCACCGTGATGTCCGCGTCGCTCACGCCGTGGCGCTGCAGTGTGTCCATGGCGCCGCCGAGCAGTTTGGTGGTGATGAACTCGTTGAACCGGGATACGACAAGACCTATCTTTTTGCCTTCGCCCGCGAAGTTACCCTGTAAAACCTTTGCCATTGTGTTGTCTCCTTGGTTGTTGGAAAGGAGGCCCGAACCCCGGCTGACGCTACTCCGCCAGGAGGTGGCCCATCTTCTCCCGTTTTGTCTGCAGATATTTCCGGTTCAAATCGCCGGCCGGTATTTCGAGGGGCACGCGGCCCGACACGGTCAGCCCGTACCCTTCGATGCCGGCGCGCTTGACCGGGTTGTTGGTCATCAGGCGCATGCTGGTAACCCCCAGGTCCTGGAGGATTTGGGCGCCGAGGCCGTATTCACGCGGGTCCGCCGTGAAGCCGAGATGCAGGTTGGCCTCCACGGTATCCATGCCCTGCTCCTGTAGCTCGTAGGCCTTGAGCTTGTTCATCAGGCCGATGCCGCGCCCTTCCTGGCGCAGGTAGACCAGCACGCCGCAGCCTTCATCGGCGATCATGCGCAGCGCCGTGTGCAGCTGGGTACCGCAGTCGCAACGCAGCGAACCCAGCACATCGCCCGTGAAACATTCCGAGTGCATCCGGACCAGCACGTCTTCCTTGTCCTTCACGTCGCCGCTGACAAGCGCCAGATGCTGGTAGGGGTCCACGTCGTTCTCATAGGCGATCAGGGCAAAATTTCCGTACTTGGTGGGCATCTGTACTTGGGCCACACGCCGCACCAGTTTTTCATACCGGCGTCGGTAGCGGATGATGTCGGCGGTCGCGCAAATGCGAATCCCGTGTTCCGCCGCGAAAACCTCCAAGTCAGGCATGCGCGCCATGGTGCCGTCATCCTTCATGATCTCGCAGATCACCGAGGCGTGCCGCAGCCCCGCCAGGCGCATCAGGTCGATGGAGCCTTCGGTCTGCCCGGCCCGGACCAGGACCCCGCCCGTCCGCGCGCGGAGGGGAAACACGTGCCCGGGCCGCACCAGGTCGTCCGCCGTGGAGGCGGGATCGGCCGCCACACGGATGGAATGGGCGCGGTCATAGGCGCTGATGCCCGTAGTGACGCCTTCCTTCGCCTCAAAGGTGACATGGAAGGCCGTGCTCAGCCGGGCGGTGTTTTCCGTGACCATGGGCGGCAGGCCTAGACGCTTGATGTCCTTGTCTTCCATGGGCATGCAGATCAGGCCGCGACCGTACCGGGCCATGAAATTAATGATCTCGGGTGTGACTTTCTCCGCGGCAATCACCAGGTCACCCTCGTTTTCACGGTCCTCGTCATCCACCAGGATGATCATTTTACCCTGCCGCAGGTCTTCAAGTATTTCAGGAATGGGAGTCAGCATATGTACCTCTATACGAAACCATGCCGCGCCAGAAAGTCGGCCGAAAGGCCTTTCCCGGCGTCCAGGTTCATGTAATGGCGGACATGTTTGCCCAGGATGTCCGCCTCCATATTGACCGGGTCGCCCGGACGCCGGGTGCCCAGTGTGGTATTGCGCAGGGTTGCCGGTATGACCGCGACCCCGAAGGTATTCCGTTCCGGGGCGACCAGCGTCAGGCTGATGCCGTCAATGGCGATGGAGCCCTTAGGCGCCAGGTAGCGGGATACTTCGTCCGGCGCGTTGAACTGCCAGAGTGAAAACTCCCCCTGGTCGCGTACGGACACCACGCGCCCGACACCATCCACATGGCCGAGCACGAAGTGGCCGCCGAAACGCCCATCCGCGCGCATGGCCCGCTCAAGATTTACCGCGTGTCCCGGTTTCAACCGGCCCAGGGTTGTCCGCGCGTAGGTCTCGGGCGATACCTGGACCACAAAGCCTTTCGGGAAGAACGCCACCGCGGTCAAACATACGCCGTCCACGGCCACGCTGTCCCCTTCTTTCAGGTCGCCGAGCACTTTGTCGGCCAGGATGGCCAGCTCCGCGCCGCTGCGCCGCGCCACCGCCCCGATTTCTTCTATGATCCCGGTAAACATAATCACCTTTCCGACTCCGTTTCCGCCGCCTTGCGGACGTAGGCCTCCATAAGCACGTCTTCGCCCGCCGTAAGGGGGCGCAAGTCTTGCAGCAGTATGGCCTCGTCCATCCGTTCGCAACCGAGGCCCTCCACGGGCGTCACGGCCTCGTGGCCGCCGATGATCTTGGGCGCGCAGAAGAAACAGGCCTTGTCCACGATGCCGGCCGAAAAGGCCGCCGCCAGCGTAGCGCCGCCGCCCTCGATCAACAGCGAGGTTACCCCGCGTTCCGCCAGGGTGTGCAGTAGCGCGCGCATGTCCACGCCTCCCGGACCCGGGGGCAGAAACAGGGTGTCATCGGCGAAGGGATAGGCGTTCCCTTCAGTCGTGGCGACCCAGGTGGGGCTCTCGCGATCTTCGGCAAATACCGCGCGGTCGCCGGTCAAATAGTCCCCGGCGTCCAGAATGACGCGGATGGGATGGCGGCCGTTGCCTTCGGGCAATCGCGTGGTCAGGCTCGGGTTGTCCAGCATGACGGTGCGGCTGCCCACCAGGATGGCGTCGTGGACGTGGCGCATACGATGGGTCAGCGCCCGCGCCGTCTCGCCGGTGATCCACTTGGAATGGCCGGAACGGGTCGCAATCTTGCCGTCCAGAGTCATGGCGCACTTGGCCGTGACCCAGGGCAGCCCTGTCCGCATGTTTTTCACAAAAACTTCATTCAGCCGGAGCGCCTCCGCCTCCAGTATCCCGACATCCACGCGGATCCCGGCGGCGCGCAGGCGCTCGATGCCCCCGCCAGCGACGTGCGGATTCGGATCGGCCATGGCCGTCACCACGCGCGCGGGGCGCCTCTCCAGTAGCAGGTCCACGCACGGCGGGGTGCGTCCTGTGTGGGCGCAGGGCTCCAGGGTGACATATACGGTGGCGGCCGATGTATCCGCTTCGCCGCAGGCGCGGTACGCGTTCACTTCGGCGTGCGGCCCGCCCGCGCGCTCATGCCAGCCCTCGCCCAGAATGACGTCGTGTCGGACGATGACGCAGCCCACCATCGGGTTGGGACTCGCCCACCCGCATCCCCGGGCTGCCAGCGCCAGCGCGCGGGCCATATAGGTCTGATCGGACTGCATAAAACAAAATACCCCGAAACGGTTTCGTCAACCTTCGGGGAATTAAATAACACCGCGCGCGACCGTATTTTTGCCTGCCGCGCTCCCGGCGTCGGAGAGCATGCTACCACCTTCTCTCATCCGGACTTTGACCGTCGGCCCCGGAATTTCACCGGTGTCGGCGCTTTGCAGCGTTCGCGGGCTTTACCGCCGGTCGGGAATTTCACCCGGCCCCGAAGGTTGGTTTATTTTCCAATAAATTGTAACTCTGTTTCGGAACCCGTGTCAAATCCTTCGCCCGGCGGCTTTGCCGTGACTCACCATCATCTTTTCTGCTATTATTTTGTTTGAAGATTAACTGTTTCCTTCATTACAACAGGGGAATCACCGGATGACCTTACTCTGTTCGTGGAATGTCAACGGGTTGCGCGCCGTGTTGAAGAACGGTTTCATGGACTGGTTCCACCAGGCAAGCCCCGATATCCTGTGCCTGCAGGAAACGCGCCTGCTGCCGGAAGAAGTGCCGGGAGAACTTCGGGATGTCCAGGGGTACCACAGTTACTGGAATCCCGCCGAGAAACGTGGATACAGCGGCACCGCCACCTTCACCCGGATGGCGCCCGAGGCGGTTACCACCCTGGACGCGCCGGAGTTCGACGGGGAAGGCCGGGCGCAATTCCTGCATTTCAAGGACTTCGTGGTGGTGAACACCTACTGGCCGAATAGTCAGGAAGAGCGCAAGCGCCTTCCTTACAAACTCGATTTCTGCCAAGCCATCGGGGAAGCGCTTGACTGCCTGGTCAAGAAAGGGAAGAATATCATCATTTGCGGCGATTACAATATTGCCCATCGTGAAATCGACCTGGCGCGACCCAAGCAGAACGAAAACAACGCGGGTTATTATATCGAGGAGCGTGAGGCAATGACGGCTTTCCTGGCGCGGGGCTACGTGGATGTGTTTCGCGAAATGTACCCGGACAAGACCGCCTACAGCTGGTGGTCCTACCGGGCGCGGGCGCGGGAAAAGAACATCGGCTGGCGTATTGATTATTTTTGCGTGAACAAGGCCCTGCAGTCCCGGGTCAAAGATATCCGGATCTGCGACGATGTCCTGGGGTCCGATCATTGTCCGCTTGCCCTGACGCTCAAACCGCTGCCTCGCGGCCGGGGGAAGGCATGATGCCGTCCCACCTGCGCGCCATTGTCCGAATCCTTCTGCTTGTGCTTTTTTCCGTGGCCATGCTCCTGTTGCGTTTGCTGGTCTGGCCCACGGCGCTGGTCTCGCGCAGGACGGACCGCAGGCTTCGGCGTCTGCTGCTCAAGTTCTGGGCTTTCGTTTACGCGGCCATTGCCGGCATTCGGATCGTCGCGGAAGGCGCGGCGCCCAAACCGCCTTTTTTCATGGTGATGAATCATCTTACGTATTTCGACATGCTCGTGCTGGCCCGTGAAACGGGCTGCATTTTCGTGTCCCGGGAAGACGTGGCGGACTGGCCCTTGTTCGGGTTTATCGCCAAATCGCTGTACATCATCTTTATCAACCGCTCCCTCAGGCGCGATACTCTACGCGTCAACGCCCTTATAGCAGAGACCATAAAGGAGGGTGACGGAATCGCCGTTTTCGCGGAAAGCCGGGTATCGTGCGGCATGACCGTGGAGCCCTTCAAGTCGCCCCTGTTGCAGGCGGCGATCGATCTGAACCTGCCCGTGTATTACGCGGCATTGAATTACCGGACGCCGGAAGGCTCGCCGCCGGAGGGCGAGATCGTCAGCTGGTGGCGGCCCGAGCCTTTTTATGTGCACCAGTACCGCTTTCTCAAGTATCCCGGCGCCACGGCGACCATCCGCTTCGGCGAGCACCCCCTGTTTGACGCCGACCGCAAGGTGTTGGCGCGGCGCCTGCATGAAGGTGTGTTGTCCCTCTTTACCCCGTTACGGCTTGCCGCAGGTTCCTATGCCGGGGAAGCGTTTCCAGTGGAGGTGCAACTGAAATCTGCGGGGATGGAACCGGAGGCGGAGGGCGTGCATGGTGCCCAATCCGGTGCGGAGTGACCCTGCGAGGAACCGATTCGGATCGTTTGGCGGGGGATTCTCCAGCGTGATACCATACCTTCCATTATGCAAAGCTTGATTTACGATAGCCGGCGGGAACGTGATTTTTTGAGACTGCCCCGTGATCTCGTGCGGGCAAGGGAACTCCTTTGGGCGCTGGTCTGGAAGGATCTGCGCGTTCGCTATCGCTACGCCGTGATGGGCTTTCTCTGGGCGGTCATTGAGCCGCTGGCGTTCACCCTCATCCTTACCTTTGTTTTTGCCTTTGTGCTCGCGGACCGCGCCGCCATGGCGCGCGCGGACGCGGGGCCGCCCTATGCGGTCATGTTATTGTGCGGCCTGATTTTCTGGCAGCATTTCTCGGTCGCCCTTGCCACGGCAACCACCTCGGTGGTCGTCAACGGCAACTTGGTGAAAAAGGTGCGTTTTACCCGCGAAGTCATTCCCATCGCCGCCTGTTGCATGCCTTTGGTGCAGTTGGGTGTGGGCTTTCTGATGCTGTTGGCGGCACACTTGGCCCTGGGTGGGCGGATAGGCCTCTCCCTGGTCTACTTCCCCTTTCTTTTCGGAATTCAATTTGTGATGACCCTGGGCCTCGTGCTGTTCCTTTCCTGCGGCCATGTGCATTACCGGGACGTGGGCAACCTGGTCAGCGTGTTCCTGTTGTTTGGGTTTTACGCGACGCCGGTGTTTTATCCTTTGGAGCTGGTGCGTTCCGCGGGATTGCCATCCTGGCTACATTCCGCGTACATGATGAACCCCATGGCATGCCTGCTGACCGCCTACCGCCAGGTGCTCTTTGAACAGCGTTTCCCGGATACCGTCCTTGTGGCTTGGCCCCTGGTTTGCGCTGTTATCGCCGCCCTGATCGGGGCCTGGGTGTTCCGGCGTTTTTCGGCCACCATGGCGGACTATCTATAGGAGCGGTGAACGGGGTGCGGAAGCGTTGCCCGATAACCGCCCGGGTGCCGATATGGTGCGGTGATCAGAAGAAAGGAAAAAGTATGCAGGCAGTAATAATGGCGGCCGGAAAATCCACGCGTACCTGGCCGCTGACACTGACACGTCCCAAGCCGCTTCTCCCTGTGATGAATACCCCGCTTCTCGCCCATCAGCTTCGTGCCCTCAAGGGCATTGCCGAAGAGGCGGTCATTGTCACGGGGTATATGGGCGATATGATACGGAATTATTTTGGCGGCAGTTTCGAAGGCATGACGCTGCGTTATGTCGAACAGAAGGAGCAGCGGGGCACGGGGCATGCCGTCCTGCAGGCTGCGGCGGTTGTTGACGGACCTTTTATCGCCCTGAACGGTGATGACCTGTATGATCCGGCGGACTTAGAACGCCTGGCGCGGCGGCCCGGGCTGGCGCTTGCCCGGGAAGTGGAGCAGCCCGAACGCTTCGGCGTGTACGAAATCGACTCGGAAAACCGGGTGCTCTCCCTGGAAGAAAAACCAGAACAACCGCGCTCCAATCTTGCCAACGTTGGGGCCTATTCCTTTGAACCGGCGGTTTTTGAATTGTTGAAAAAGGTGGCCCCGTCGCCCCGGGGCGAGATAGAGGTCACGGACGCCCTCAAGGTGATGGCGGAGAATGGGAGTCTGCATGTGGTCCACACCGCCGGGTACTACCTTACCATCGGTTATTCCTGGCACCTGCTGGAAGCAAACACCTACTGGCTGGAACATTTTCTGGAAGACGCACGGTGGGGAGATGTCAGCCCCCTGGCGGAAATTACCGGGCCTGTGCATATCGGAAAGGGAACTGTGGTCCGTCCGGGGGTCGTCATTGAAGGCCCCGCATTTATCGGGGAAAGATGCTCCCTGGGGCCCAATTGCTGGATTCGACCTCATACCACCATTGGCAACGACTGTCGCATCGGGCAGGCCAGTGAAATCAAGGCGTCCATTCTGTTCGAGGGCGTTTCAGCGTCCCACCAAAATTATGTCGGGGACAGCATTATCGGCGCCCACACCAACCTGGGATGCGGCACAAATACCGCGAACCTGCGCCATGACGGACAGGATGTGCGATGCCAGGTACGGGGAGAACTGGTGGACACGGGTCGACGCAAGCTGGGCGCCATCCTTGGCGACCAAGTGCACACGGGCATTAATACGTCCATTTATCCGGGACGCAATATCTGGCCCCAGCAGAACACCCTGCCCGGGAGCGTGGTACGTTTCGATATTAACGAGTAGGGAAGTCCGCCCGGGGGAACCGGGCGGACTTAGTTGTTACTGTGTCCGCGTGTGGCGGCCCTGCCATTCACTTACGTAGATGTAAGGGCCGTAACTATACGGAGGCTGGCCGGGAGGCAATTCATTGCCCAGGTCCGGTGCAGCCTCGCCCAGTTGCGTGCGCGAACGGAAGTCAAAGTCAAGCACGCCGTTCGCGTTCCAGTCGCGGGTGGCCATGAAATAGGCGCGCAGGCCGGTGATGTGATACAGATCCCGGGAATTGTTGGCGGTTTCCGCCGCCACGCCCAGCGGCTGGGGCAGCAGGCCGAAAGTACTGCCGCCCGGACCCAGGCTTAGCAATACAAAAGCGTCATAAGTGCGCGGTGGAAAGGTCAGGCCCTTGAGGAGCGGATCCGCGGGATCCCACACCTCGGCATACTTGGCGCCCTTTTGCAGCCAGTATTTCTGCGCCCTGGAAAACTGCAGTTTGTTAATCGGGATGTAAATAAACGGCCGGTTGTCGGCAGTGAGCTGGCGGTCTTCCTCCACTTCGAGGCCCAGTGTACCCGGACCCATATAGCGGGGCCAGTCTTTAAACTCAAATTTGTACTTCCCGTCCTGCTGCAGTTCACCGTGCGGGGAGAATTCAAGCAGACTCAATTGATCGTCCCGGTCCGTGTCATAGGAGTCCGAGAATTCATCGTACATGTTCGCGTCAGCGTGATAGCCCAGAATGTGCATGTACGGAAGGAGATGGTAGTATCCGGGATCTTCAGTGGGGCTGGCATTGGGATCAGGGGCGTCAGTATTGTTGGCGTGTGCAAAGCCGATATAGCCGTAACCGGGCGGGTAAGAACGATTATCGGTGTAGTACGCGGTCAAAGCAATGGACACCTGCCGCAGCGCGCTGTCCAGGCGGCGCAACTTGGCCCGCTCCAGAACGCGCGGCCCCACAACCATAACCATGGCCGCCAAAATGGATATGATGG
>Ga0123333_10000766_pt1 | contig 34788 bp, 25 predicted proteins | sample BioC12SIPDNA_3_FD_89957 | JGI IMG/M metagenome (GOLD analysis project Ga0123333, IMG submission 89957) | Anaerobic biogas reactor microbial communites from Washington, USA - Biogas_R2_B C12 SIP DNA | ecosystem: Engineered > Bioreactor > Anaerobic > Unclassified | place: Washington, USA...
AACGCCTCGCGCGCCGTGTCGTAACCCACCGGCGGCAGGGAACATGCGAAATAGGCGAAATGATCGCGGCGCTCCCGGTATTCGGTCTTGTGATAGATAACCTCGTCCTCGACCTCAACCTGACCGATGTTGAAATTGCGCTGGAAGTTGGTCATATCGTCCGAGGCATCCCAGAGGCAAAACTCAATCACCGAGAACGCCGACAGATCAACGGGCGTGTCACGCCGGTTCGTCACAGTCAGCTGCCATATCTCCAAGTCATCGTCCAGCGGCACAAAGTAACGGGTCTGCGCCGCAATACCCGCATACGTTGAGCCAATGACGGTGTAGCCCATCCCGTGCCGGCAGCTGTAATCAGACAGAGTAGACCGCGTCGGCTGCCACGAGGGCGACCAGAACTCACCGCTCTGGTTGTCGCGCAGATAGATATAGCGACCTCCGTAATCGAAGGGGACGTTGTTGTAGCGATAGCGCGTGATGCGCCGCAGGCGCGCATCGCGATAGAAGGAGTAACCACCGGCGGTGTTGGAGATCAAACCAAAGTAGGCCTGAGATCCCAGGTAGTTGATCCATGGGAGCGGCGTATCGGGCCGTGTGATCACGTACTCGCGGTTCTGATCGTCGAAGTATCCGAATCGCATGGTGCCTCCTCTTCGATGGGTTCGAATCGTCACCCCGCGTGGTAGGGCGTGAGGGTATGATAGCATCGCCATCCAAATCGCGCCAGTCATACACGACGTGATGGCTCTGGATGAGAGCGCCCGCTGCACCATCGAACCGGGTCGAGTTGGCACACCCACCAACCGCCTACCAGCATCAGATCCGGAAGGGCATGGCCAACGCAGGCCTGCTGTTGAGATACTCACCGGCGCGTAGTGCGTCGCCGCAGCTTGTCACGGCGTTCATTTATGTGCGGATCACGATTTCCGGGTTGCATCTTCGCAGTTTATGTCGTAAAATGAACAGTACCGAACACTTCCGCACCCGCGAAAGGAACGCCGTGCTACCCGAGGAAAGACGTCGCCGCATCATCCAGATGCTTCGTGAGCAGGAGACCGGTACGCTCGCTGTGTCCGAGCTCGCTTCGGTGTTCGATGTCTCCGACATGACGATTCGCCGCGATCTGGCCTGGCTGGAGGGTCGCGCCCTCGTCAGACGTGTCCACGGTGGTGCGGTCACGACCCAGACAGCCGAGCCGGAGAAGCCGTTTGCCGAACGGCGTGGCGAGTTCGACGAGCAGAAGCGCGGTATTGGCTGGACGGCGGCACAACTGGTCGAGGACGGGGACATCATCATCCTCGACGCTGGCACCACCACACAGCAGATGGTTCGCCACCTTGCCTCCAGACGTGATCTGACCGTGATCACCCACGCCCTACCGATCGTCCAGGAATTGGCCCACATTCCGGAGATCAAGACGATCATCCTTGGGGGGCTGCTGAAGCCCAAGGAGCTGTGCGCCGTCGGCCCAACGGCGGCACAGCAACTCGGCCGGCTGGCGGTTGACAAGGCCTTCCTCAGTGCCGCGGGGTTCGATCTCGAGCGGGGACTGACGGACCCTGACATCTACGAAGCTGAAGTCAAGGAGGCTATGATCCGCGCCGCATCTCGCATCTTCCTCACGGCCGACAGCAGCAAATGGCAACGTGTCGCGCTGGTCCGCTTTGCCGCTTTCCAGACGCTCGACATCCTCATCACCGACGACGCACTGCCGCCTGAGGCTGTGATGGCTATCGAAGCTGCCGGCGTGGCCGTCCTCACCCCGCGCCGGGCTGGAGAGAGATCATTCCCTGCACGCCAATCTCAGAATCACACACCTAAGGAGCTGATATGACCCAGGACTACCCACCCATCAAGGTCGGCATTGTGGGCGCCGCGGGGCGTGGCGCAAGCTTCCGCGCCCCCTTCGACGCCCACCCGGCCACGCACATCCACGCGGTCTGCGACGTCCGGGCTGAGGCCCTCCCGGACGCTGCCGTCACACTGGGCGCGTCCGAGACCTACACGGACTACGAAGAGATGCTCGACCGTTCGGGCGTTGACGCAGTCGTCATCGGCACGCCGATGCAGTTTCACGCCAGCCAGGCCATCATGGCCCTCGACCGCGGCATCCACGTACTGTGCGAGGTCACCGCGGGCGTCTCGGTGGAGGAGTGCCAGACACTCGTGGCGGCAGCCAAGGCATCGAATGCCGTCTATATGATGGCCGAGAACTACACCTACATCAAGTCGAACGTGTTGGTCAAAGCCCTGGTCCAGCAGGGGCTCTTCGGCGAGACCTACTACGCCGAGGGCGAATACCTTCACGAGCTCAAGGAACTCAACGAGATCACGAAGTGGCGGCGTCACTGGCAAACGGGGATCGACGGCATCACTTACCCTACACACAGCCTCGGGCCGGTGTTGCAGTGGATGGACGATCGCGTTGTCCGTGTCTGCTGTGAAGGGAGCGGACACCACTATCGGGATCCGCGCGGCGACCTTTACGAGAACCAGGACAGTGTGGTCATGCTGGCCAAGACAGCCAAAGGCGGCCTGATCAAGATCCGGGTAGACATGCTCTCCAACCGCCCGCATGCGATGACGAATTACGCCCTACAGGGCACCCAAGGCTGCTATGAGTCCGCGCGCAGTGTGTTGGAGCCCAACAAGATCTGGCTGGCAAACCTATGTCCCGACATGAACACGTGGCTGCGTCTGGAAGACCTCGAAGCTGAATACATGCCTGAGATGTGGCGTCACCCTCCTGAGGCTGCGCTTCGCGCGGGCCACGGCGGCGGCGACTACTTCGAAGTGCTCGATTTCGTCAACGCCATCCTGAACGAAGCCCCGTGCCCCATCGGCATCCACGAGGCGATGGACATGACGTTGCCGGGTCTCGCCAGCCAGGCCTCCATCGCCAACGGCGGTGTGTGGGTGGATGTCCCTGACTCGCGAACGTGGTGAACAAAATATGACAAACACTGACCTGTTCGAAGTGAAACCTGTTGACCGCAAGTACTACGAGGAGCGACTCGCCGGCTATCTACCCGCCAGGCTCATCGATGTGCACACGCACGTCTGGCTCAAGACCTTCGTCGGCGGGCGCGACGAGACGGCCCGGACAGTAAGCTGGCCCAGTCTGGTTGCAGAGGAGAACCCCATCGAAGATCTCGTGGAGACGTACCGCCTATTGCTCCCCCAGCAGACAGTGACGCCCGTGATCTTTGGCTCACCGGGGCGCTCGGTCGACCTGAATGCCAGCAACGCCTACGCTAGTGACAGTGCACGCACGCACAACCTGCCCGCCCTCCTCGTGAGCACGCCGGCGTGGTCGGCGGACGAAGTGAAACGGCGGGTCCAAGAGGGAGGCTTCCTGGGCCTCAAGCCCTATCTCAGCTTCGCACCGCCTGAGATCCCTGGCGGCGATATCACCGTGTTCGACTTCCTGCCCCACGCCCACCTGGAGGTTGCAGATGCCCACGGCTGGGTCGTGATGCTTCACATCCCCCGCCCCGCCCGGCTGCGCGATCCCGTGAACTTGTCACATCTGCTGGAGATTGAACGCCGTTATCCGCGTGTGCGGCTCATCGTAGCCCACATCGGACGGGCCTATTGCGGCGAGGATGTAGGTAATGCCTTCGAGGTCCTGAAAGACACGACGCAGATGGCCTTCGACTTCTGTGCGAACACCAACGCCTGGGTTATGGAGCAGCTACTTCGCGCTGTCGGCCCCCAGCGCGTGCTCTTCGGCAGCGACCTGCCCATCCTTCGTATGCGGATGCGTCGCATCTGCGAGGGGGGAAACTACATCAATCTCGTCCCGCCAGGCCTCTACGGTGATGTCAGCGGTGATCCACACATGCGCGAGGTCGGCGCTGACGAGGGCGCACAGCTCTCGTTCTTCCTCTACGAAGAGCTAGGGGCATTCCGGCAGGCTGCAGAAGCTGTGGCGTTAACGCACAGCGAGGTCGAAGACGCCTTCTACAACAACGCGGCTCGGCTGCTCGGGCTGGCACCCTAGCGCCCTGGAGGTGAACAGTGGAAGAACACCGGCCCCAACTACAGATGCTCTGGCCTACAACAAGGCTCAACTCACCACCCGAGCCCGTCCTGTTGCCAGGATACCAGCTACGTATCTTCGATCCACAAACTGACATCGATGGCTACCTATCATTGATGCACGAGGCTGGCTTCACGGACTTCACCGCGGAGCGTGTTGACGGATGCTTGTTACGCGTCCTGCCCGACGGCTTCTTCGTCGTCGAGCACGCCGGCGCCGGTGAGCTCGTGGCAACCGCGATGGCAGGGCACGCGCCCACCTCACTCCACCCCTATGGTGGTGAGCTCGGCTGGGTTGCGGGGCGCCGGGCCCACGCTGGCAGAGGGCTCGGTGCTGCCGTCTGCACGGCAGTTGTCAGGCGGTTCATCAGCGCGGGCTACCGGCGAATCTATCTCCTGACAGACGATTGGCGACTTCCAGCGCTCAAGGTCTACCTCAAGCTGGGCTTCATGCCCTTCCTGTTCACCAGCGGAATGCACGAGCGGTGGCGCACGATCTGCGACCAGCTGAATTGGCCCTTCACCCCCGCGGCTTGGCCCACGGTTCAGGATGCCTAGCACGAGCAGGATCTATGGCTAAGGGACAAGATCTGCTGCTTGGCTTGGATATCGGCACAACCGCAACGAAGGCGCTGCTCTTCGACCTTGAGGGCCGGCCGGTCGCGACGGCTACAATGGCCTACGGCCTGACTACACCCCGACCGGGCTGGGTCGAGCAGGATCCCGAGGCGCTCTGGCAAGCTGTGATCGCCGCAGTGCGCGAGGTTGTGGGGCGCCAGCCGCGGGCCACACGCATTCTGGCGCTCAGCCTGGCATCGCAGGGAGGCACGACCATACCGGTCGACGCGGCCAAAGCACCAACGTACAATGCCATCAGTTGGATGGACGAGCGCGGGACCGCCCAGGCGGTCCGCATTCGAGAGACAATGAATCCTGATGAGATCTACACCACGACGGGATGGCCTCACGGCAACACGCTTCCGCTCAAGCACATCGCCTGGCTGCGTGACGAGCGCCCTGACGTCTTTGCCCGCACGGTCAGCATCCGCTTCGTCAACGACTTCGTTGTCGAACGACTGACCGGCGTTGCCGTAATGAACCCGTCCGACGCCTCGATCACACAGCTCTTCAATATCGCCACGGTCGATTGGGACGAGCGCCTGCTGGAACTTGCCGGGATCACCCGCCACCAAGTAGCGCCGGTGTGGCCGTCGGGACGGGCCGTCGGATCGCTTACGGCAGAGGCAAGCCGCATCACAGGTCTTCCGCCCGGCACACTGGTCATCAATGGGGCACACGACCAGTACTGTGCCGCCGTTGGGACCGGCGTAACGCGACCCGGCACCGTGCTGCTCTCCTGCGGTACGGCCTGGGTGATTCTCGCGGTACCTGAGGATCTCGAGGGCGGGCTCGCGAGTGGCATGGCGATCAGTTGTCACGCAGTATCCGGGAGGTGGGGCGCAATTCGCTCGCTAGGCGGCGTCGGCGCTTCGCTGGAGTGGTTCCTGAACCAGATCTGGTGTCCATCGGATACAGCCGCGCGCGCGGAGGCCTACACCGCACTGAACGACGCGGCAGCCCAGGCCCCTGCTGGGGCCCGCGGTCTGCTCTTTTACCCGCTGGCAGGCGGACACGGCCTCACGGACAATGGTCGTGGGGGGATGATGAACCTAGCCCTGGATCACACGCGCGGGGATATGGCGCGGGCCGTGATGGAGGGCATCTCCTTCGAGCTTCGATGGGCGCTCGATGAGATCACGGCACGGGGTGTCCCGGTGGAATGCCTGACGATGGTCGGCGGTGCAGCCGAAAGCCCGCTCTGGCCCCGCATCGTCGCTGACAGTACCGGGTTACCCGTGAACCTACCCTCGATCACTCAGGCCGCAGCCCGAGGCGCTGCAATCCTTGCGGGCGTGGGAGCGGGAGTGTTCCCCGACGCTGAGTCAGGATTCGGCGCCCTGAAGGGCCAAGAAACACGGCTTGTGCCCGGCACCAACCAGACCTATGACGCTCTGTTCGCGCGTTACCGGGCCCTTCACGACGCGGTCACGCGTGTCTCAACACAAAACCAAGGAGAGATACTAGCATGAACAAACCAAAGGTAGGCCTCTTGGGCCTGATGCTCGAGCTCTACGATCTCGTCCCCGGCCTGAAGCCGCGCATGGCCGAGTTCGCACAGGATCTGGTCCACACGCTCGCGGACTTCGCCGACGTCGACTTCCCGGGAGTGTGCAATACGCGCGAGCAGGTGGACGAGGCTGTGGCCCGGTTCGAGGCCGAAGGCAAGGATCTGATCCTGGTGGTGCTGTTGACCTATGCTCCCAGTCACATCGCGCTGCCGGCGTTGCTGCATACGCGCCTGCCCTACGTCATCTTCAACACGCAACAACTGCACACCGTAACGGCCCAGGTGACGAGCCAGGACACCACGAAAAACCACGGAATGCACGGAGTTCAGGACCTCTGCAACGTGCTACTGCGAGCAGGGCACTGCCCAAAGCTGGTCAGCGGCCACTATCGCGATCCGAACGCACTGGCCGAGCTGCGCAGTTGGATGGACGCCATACGTGGAGCGCGCTTCATGCACCGGGTGCGGATTGGCCTCCTAGGTTATCCTATGGAGGGCATGGGCGACTTTGGGATCGACCACACCGCGCTGCTGGCCCAGGCTGGTGTCAGTGTTCACCATCTGGCGATGAGGGCTGTGGCTGAGCGTGCACGGGAGGTCCCCGATGCGATGGTCGCCCAAGCCATGGCAGAGGACCGGGAGCAATTCGTCATTGCGGATGACATCACGGAGGAGGAGCACGCCGCCAGCGCCCGGCTCGTCTTTGCGTTGCGCGACATCTTGCGGGAGCAGGGCCTCCACGGGTTCGCCGCACACTTCACGGCTGTCGGCGAGGAAGGCTGGCTCGACACGCTGCCTTTCTTGGCCGCATCGATGCTCCTGGGTGAGGGCTATGGCTTCGGCGGAGAGGGAGACGTCACGAGCGCCGCAGCAGTGGCGCTGATGGCGCATCTCGCGGGCGCAGCCAACTTCACAGAGATGTTCTCCATGGACCCTGAGGGCGACGCGGTGTTGATGATGCACATGGGCGAGGGCAACTGGACCATGGCCCGTGAGGACGAACCCATCCACCTCCTTCGCAGCACGTTGGGCCTGGTTGATCTGCGCATCGCGCCCTTGCTCCTGGCCTTCAGCCTGGAGCCCGGGCCGGTCACGCTCGCCAGTCTTACGACGGTGACCGAGGGGAAGCTGCGCCTCGTTGTCACTGAGGGAGAGGTCGTTGATTTCCCCTACGTCGCTGATCTGGGTCGCCCGCACTACAAGTTCCGGCCTGACAGCCCTGATCAACTGTCCGGATTCCTCAACCGCTTCAGTCTGGCAGGAGGATCGCATCATCAAGCCCTAGCCTACGGGCGCTGGGCCGGCACCCTTGCGAAGCTGGCCGACCTGCTGGGCATAGAGTGCACTCAAGTCTAGATTGGCGACGATGGTGGCAACGGCGCCCCGAGACTCCAACCTGAGCCGCTTCAGGCGTCTGCTGTGTCTCTGCACCGCCGCCGTCCTGCTGGTCGCGTGTGACGTCTCAGGGGTCAGGGGGGATCGAATGACCGTTCAGACGGGTCAACACCCTTACGCTTTTCAGGAAGACGATCTGCACATCAACTATCTGCTCTATCTCCCAGATAGTTATGGCCGGAACCCCTGGAAGCGCTGGCCCCTGCTGATCTTTCTCCACGGTTCAGGGGAAACGGGCCTCACGATGGAGCATCTGAGTCGAGTCGCTGCCAACGGTCCTCCCCGGGAGCTTGCCGGGCCGGTGCCGCTCCCCGACCTGGCTGACAACTTCATTGTGCTTTCCCCACAATCACCGGACAACCAATACTGGGAGACGCAGTTTGCCGTCCTCGATGCTCTGCTGGCCGAGATCGAGTCAACCTACGCGATCGACCCAACGCGCGTCTACTTGACGGGCCTCAGCCTGGGCGGATTCGGTACGTGGCAATATGCAGAGCGCCATCCAGACCACTTCGCCGCACTCGTCCCGGTTGCCGCAGGCTACGACCACGTCTTCGAGACACGGTACGTCGGGGCTGGCTACTATGAGGGGAAGATCAGGTTTCCCGCGATTCCCGATAGCCTATGCTCCCTCAAGCACATCCCCGTATGGGTCTTCCACGGCGCCCGCGACGAGACGATTCCGCACAACGAGACCGCCAATGTCGTCGTGGACGCCTTCCGGGCCTGCGGGGGGAATGTGTCCTACACGCTCTATCCCGACGCCGGCCACGATTCATGGACCGAGACCTACGCCAACCCCGAGCTCTATCGGTGGCTACTGGCGCAGAGAAAGGACTGAACTATGAATGGAAACTCTCATCGAATCATGGAGAACCCCTCACTGTCGCTAGGTGACTTGGTGGGCACAGAGTACACGGACGCTGTCTGCGGTGCCCGCGCCTTCCTTACCGGCGTCAGCATAGGTGATCTGCGCGCGCTTGCCAGTCGCAAGATCGACTTCGCACCCGGCGCCTATCGACAGCGCCTTGACGAGTTGGTAGACATCATCGGGACACAGATATGCCCGGCTATCGTCGACTCGGCTCGCGGCGCGGGGACAGACGCCTTCAATGCAGCGACCCACCGGGAAAGCGCGCCTCTCGCGGGGTTTGGCTTCGTTCGCATCGGCGAGGACGGTCGCGCCTATCTGACTTCCAAGAGCGAACACTACCACGCGCCCTTGGGTCACAGCTTTCCCGGGTATCAGCTCATTGAGATCGCCCGCAAACTGGGAATCCCCAACGCCACCCACAACAACACCCGCGGGCACATCACGCGCCATCTGGAGGAGACCCTGATTCGGGTGGCCAACGGCATCAGCCGCCAGGACGGGGCCAGCCTGAGGGCAGTGTTGGGCCAGGCTACGCCCCATGTGTTGAACCGGGTCATCAACTTGGAGACAGGGAGTCTGGCGGTCGAGGCCGCGCTCAAGATGATGCTGGCCCGTTTCTACCGACTGGAGGAGAGCGTCGCCGCACCCAGGTACGAGGGCCGGACCCCTGTTTTCCTGGTGATCGGCGACCGGGCCGGCGGCCGCAAGGCCAACTACCACGGCACAACCGTACTCACCCAAGTGATGCGCGACCTGTGGCCCCAGCTCGGCGACGGCCTTGAACAACGCGGGCTCTACGTCGTCAAACCCGTGCGGATCAACGATATCGCCGATTTCGAAAAAGCGATCGCGACCTACGATACCGGGCTGACCAAGATCGCGGGCTTCTTCCACGAGATCATCCTGATGAACTACGGCGCGATCCTGCTGGACCAGGCCTACCTGCAACACGCCTACGAACTATGCCACGCTCGGGATATCCCGATCATCGTGGATGAGATTCAGTCGTGCATCTGGTCTCCTGAGTTGTTCATGTTTCGGGAGTATGGCCTCCAACCCGACTTCGTGTCGGTCGGGAAGGGTTTTCCCGGCGGTGAGTTTGCGGCCTCGCGCATTCTGGCGACGTCCGCGTTGGACAACCTGAACCAGTTCGGAGCGCTGGTGACCAACGGTCAGGAGGAGCTGGCATCCCTTGCCTATCTGGTGACGATCACCTTCGCCGAGGCGAACCGCGACTACACGCGGGACATCGGAGAGGCCTATGAAGGCGAGCTGGGAGCCTTGGCCCGGAAATACCCAGAGCTGATCGAACGCGTCGAGGGGCGGCGTCACCTCTCCTCGCTATTCTTCCACGATGTGGACACGACCGTAAGGTTCTGCAAGATGCTTACGGCTTCAGGAATCGACATCAGCGCACACACCTACAAGGCGGAATGCCCGCCGGCAGCGCTGACCAAGATCCCCCTGATCAGCACCCCGAAGATGGTGGCGTTCTTGATCCGCAAGATGGATGAGGCGCTCAAGGCGTTGTAGGATCGATCGCTAGACCCAGGAGGCATCCAATGGCCAAACGTATCATCAACTTCGGGATCATCGGCGGAGGACTGATGGGCAGGGAGTTCGCCAGCGCTGCCGCCCGCTGGTGTCACCTTCTGGACCTCGACTTCGAGCCGCGCATCGTCGCCATCTGTTCGAGAACGGAGGCATCGATGGCTTGGTTCGAGCGTAACGTGCCTACGATCAGCCTGGCGACGACCGATCACCGGCAGTTGCTCGACGGCGCTCGCGTTGACGCCGTCTACTGCGCGGTACCTCACAACCTTCACGAACGGTTCTACATCGACATAATCGAGGCAGGCAAGCACCTGCTGGGCGAGAAGCCATTCGGCATCGACATGGCCGCCAATCGAGCAATCCAGGCAGCGATTGACGCTCATCCGGAGGTGCTGGTCCGCTGTGCCTCCGAGTTTCCCTTCTTCCCGGGCGCCTACCAGATCGGTCAATGGGCACGCGAGAGGGGCGGTCCTTACGGCCGCATCGGCCGCTTCGGCCGCATCATCGAGGTCGAAGCAGGGTTCTGGCACTCAAGCGACCTCAACCCCGAAAAACCTATCAACTGGAAACGACGCATCGCCACCAATGGTGAATATGGCTGCATGGGCGACCTGGGAATGCACGTTGTCCACCTGCCTTTCCGGCTTGGCTGGCGCCCTCGCAACGTGCGGGCTCTATTGTCCAAGATCGTGCATGAACGCCCGGATGGTCAAGGCGGGATGGCGCCGTGTGAAACCTGGGACAACGCGACGCTTGCCTGCGAAGTGCAGACCGGGGCAGGGGACTTCCCAATGTTGCTCTCCACCAAGCGCATCGCGCCTGGCCATGGGAACACATGGTTCATCCGGGTCATCGGCACCGAGTTCTCGGCGTCCTTCACAACTCAAAATCCCAAGCAGTTCGCGATGATGCCCTACGCTCCGGGCGACGAGCAGGCGTGGCGCACTGTCGACCTCCCCTATCGATCGGCGTATCCCACGATCACGGGCAGCATCTTCGAGTTCGGATTCACCGACGCGATCCTGCAGATGTGGGCTGCCTTCTGTGACGAACTGGTCAACGGCCCGGCGATGGCTCAGCCCTTTTGCTGCGCCACCCCGAATGAAGCACACGCCAGCCACGAGCTCTTCACCGCAGCACTGCAATCCCAGCGCACGGGACAGACGGTTGCCTTACCCTAACCCGAACTCGCTCTGCTCGCGTCCGTCAGATAAAAAGGGGGCCGCAAGGCCCCCTACTTAATACATCCCGGTGCCTTGGATCAGGCGCCGCCCGTGATGCGCACCGCGTGGTCCGTAGGCTCTCAGCCACCCGCGTCAAGACGTTGCCCGACCGGCCTCCGCACCAGCTTCGTGCCGGCGTTGCACCAGCACGCCGACCGCTACAAGCAGCAGAATCAACGGCGTCACGGGCAGCCGGAAACGGATCTGGCTGATTGGGCCCGGCACAAAGGTGACGTAGAAGATCGTTGCCATGATAAAGAGCGACAGGATGCGCGGGCGCAGCCGCCACGCGCCCACCCCAAAGAACACCGCAGCCACGACGTAGCCAACGCCCCACCCTATCCACAGGATCAATGCGAGCGGGGGCAGAGCCAGGAGACGCTCATCGACGATGATCCAAATGGCTGCCCCCACCTTCCCGGCAGCCACGGCGCGCAGCGCACGGCCCAGTGCGTCCCCCTCTGTGGGGATGGAAGTCCAGGGTACCCCGGTCAGCCGCGTATACCAGAACCGGTGCTCCTGAGGCACGAGCGACCAGAGCCATGCACGTGTGTGGCTCCACACGAAGTCAACCGGGTGCTCCCGCACGATCTCGATCGATACCGACTTGAGCTGCTGCAGTCGCACATCCCGTTGCTGTGCTGTGACCTCGCTATCGTCCAGCACCGGCCAATCATATCGCTGCGCCGTCCGCACGATGATTTCATCGTAGAGCTCTTCCCATCGCGGCGACCACGGCGCGACGCGCTCGCCACGCACCTGCGCCAGGGTGGCAACGGCACTGACGTGCGCCAGATTGTCGTCGAAGGTACGCGTGTAGAACCACTCACCGAAGATCACCCGGTTCCGCACCACCCAAGGCGATAGCATCAGAAGTATCGTCCCCACCAGGATCAGCATGCCCTGCCACGCTCGCCTGCGTCCGGAATAGAGGTTGTGCGCCAACAGCGCAACCAACGCCAGCGGCAAGAACTGCACATTTGGCTTGCACAGGATCGCGAGGCCGAAGCAGACCCCGCAACGCCACGCATCGCCGGTGCGCCCATTCATAATGTAGCGTGCGAACATCCAAACGGCCGTGGTCAACAGCAGCCCGAAGAGTATCTCTGTCAGCAACTCGTTGCAGAAACGCCAGGACGACGGATTCACGGCATAGAGCGCAGCGGCAACCATCCCGACACGCTCATCGGCAACCGACTTACCCAGACGATAGAGGACGACGACCGTCAGGGCATCGACCAGAACATGGGCAAACGCCACGACCTGAGGATCAGGTCCACCGATTGCGTACCAGAAAGCCACAAAGAGAGGATAGAGCGGAGCGCGAACGTTGTCGGGACGAAATGGGGGCTCGGTGTTCATCGAAAACACACCCCGCTCGAGGAGGTTCACGGCCAGCCAATGATAGCCCTGCGCGTCCACGTGGTGAAACTGCATATCCCTGGGGGCGATCACCAGATAGCCAGCGCGCAGCGCCGTCGCCAGGAGGATCAGGACGATCAGCGCGGTCCAGCGGGCTAGACGAGCTCTTCTCGCGTCGGGATGCTTCTGCGACTTAGCACGTCTGACGAGACCTTCCTTTTCACAGCAGCATGACAGCATCTTGGGCGCCATCCAACTCCTGTATCCCAATAAGCGTCGCTCGCGCCGAGATGCGCTCGGCGACCTCCATCGTCCTAACCACATCGCCGCAGTGCGAGCCCGGAAGCGTCCGGGCCCTGAGGCAACCGATAGACTCGCGGTCTAGACGAAGAGCGACCGCGCGAATGCACTGTCGCGCGCAATCAGGCGTTCCACGGCCTCCTCGTCGGTGTATTCCGCCGTGAGGCAGACGATACCCCGGTAGCCACGCGCCTTTAGCACGGCGGCTACGTCAGACCAGGAAGCGCGTCCTTGGGCTCCGCTCGTCCAGTAGACCTGCCACGCGGCGACCTCGGCCTCTGGACCACTCACCGGCCGCCAGAACGCGTTCTTCAGGTTGACCATACAGAGATGCGACCAGACAACATCGAGCGCCAGCTCGGGCTGCATCCCTTCGAGCGCCTCGTGTGCCGCGTCCCACACGATGCCGATGTGCCGCCGGTCATACTGCTGAACGAGGGCACGCAACCCCAGCGCATGGGTCACGAACCGCCCATAGTGGTTCTGCACGCCCACCCGAACGCCGTACCGGTCGAGGAGGGGAATCAGCGCATCATACTCACCCTGGTAGCGCGCTTCGGCCTCCAGATAGGTTTCGTCTCGACCGATGGGAGCCATCACGCGGATCGTCGGGATCCCTGCCTCAGCACAGGCGGCGATCGTTGCCTCGTCGGTTGGACCAGCGACACTCAGGATCTTCACGCCGTACTCCGCCAGTTCTCGAGCCGCCTTGGGCAGCGTTGCGACGGTGTGAGGCTCGACCTGATAGCCGGGGCGCACCGGAAGCTCAATGCCGTCGAAGCCCAGTCCGCTCACGAACTCACCCAACCACTTGAGAGACTGCGATCTCCATGGTTTCGTGAACACAGAGAAGGAAATCCCGTTCATCGTCATCGTCGCACTCCTGTCAAACGAGCTTCTACTGGCCGCGTCTGCTAGGCCATGATCTTCAGTCGGTCCCACGACACCGCCAGGCGCAAAGGCTTTCCCGCGACGAAGCACTGCATGTCGTCAGCGATGGCCTCGACCAGGCGCGCCCGTGACTCGGTGGTGTGTCCCGAGATGTGAGGCGTTAGGAAGACGTTGTCCATGTCCCTTAGGGGGGCGTCCTCTGCCAGCGGCTCTTGGTCGAAAACATCGAGAACCGCCCTGATACGCCCGGTTCGAAGCGTCGCGATCATCGCCGCTTGATCGACGACCCACGCACGAGCAGTATTGATGAACAAGGCGCCATCCTGCAAGGCAGCGAAGTGCTCTGGCCCGATCATCGCACGAGTCTCCGGCGTTGTCGGGGCGTGGACCGAGACGATGTCACTGATCGAAAACAGCTCCTCAAGAGAAACACGGCGCACCTGGAGAGCTTCGCACTCGGCAAGGGACAGATAAGGATCGTAGACCACTACGTCGCACCCGAAGGGTTGTAGTAGCTTGATCACTCGCCGTCCAACCAAGCTTGCGCCCACGATTCCCACGCGTTTGTAGTACAGCTCATTGCCGAAACCGCCTTCGCCATAGCCCCACGCCCGAGCATCCTTCATAAGCGCCCAAAAGCGGGTGAGATTACGCTGCATGTTCAGCATGGCCCACAGCGTATACTCGGCAACGGCGTCGGCGATGACCGCCGCCGCGCTCAACACGATAATCCCGCGATCGTAGCCCTCCTTCGGCATCAGATGCTTGACGCTGCCTGCAGCGTGCCCAACAATACGCAGGTTCGGCGCTTGGGCCAGTAGCGCAGGCGTGAACGCAGGAGATCCCCATGAGGTCACCACACCCCAAGCATCCGGCAACTGGTCTGCGAGCGCCTCAGGCGTAGGGTCACAGTCGGTCTCGTTCCAGACAACGTCTCCCAGGCTCACCAGCACCTCGCGGGCGCGTTGAGACAGAATATCCGTCGCCAGGCCGGTTCTGGGCAGAAAAAGGAGCTTTCGTGAAGCCATCGTAACCTCCCTTGGAAGCAGCTTTGGGACCAGGATGCGGAGCACCGCCACACGAGTATAGACTGCCGTCATCTATGGGCAACCCCACTACCCGTCCCTGGATCAGGGGCACTTTGGGCTTGCCCAAAATGACGTATACTTCTGACACTTGCCTGGAGACGCAGTACCCGTTCTGGGTACGCAAGACCGCTGAAGGAGACGGACACATGAATCCCAAGGAACGCGTTAGCACTGCACTGAGGCGCACGGGCCTCCCGGACCGCGTGCCCGTTCAGTTCGATCTCTGTCGTTCATTGCTAGATGACTTCGGCCGCAAACACGCTGTTGAGGTCGATTACACGACCTCCTACTACGAGGATGTGACGTACCGGATTTCGGCCAACGCTTTGCGCACGGCTATGGGCAGTGACTGTGTCGTGGTTGGCGGCAGCTTGCCCACAGGCTACACACATCGGGCCACCGAGGACGGCGCCATCATCAACGAGTTCGGTATGAAGATGCGGCAAGGACCGCTGTACATGGAGGTGATCGAGGCGCCCCTCGCCCAAGTCTCCTCCGTGAGCGAAGTCGATGCCTTCCCATTCCCCGATCCCTATGCCCCCGGTCGCCTTGCAGCCGCCGAGCGAGACATCGCCCGCTTCGGGCGTGAGTACTTCGTCATCGGAGACCTCGAACTCACGATGTTCGAGATGGCCTGGCATATGGTCGGCCTGGAGAAGTTCATGGTGGACATGGCAAACGGAGAAGCCTACATCGAAGCGCTCCTCGACCGTGTGAAGGCCTTTACCATAGGGCTTGGGAAGCAGCTTGTGGCCTTGGGCGTAGATGGTGTCTGGACCGGGGATGACTTCGGGAGCCAAACCGGGATGCTGATCTCGCCGCGCATGTGGCGACGCATCTTCAAGCCGCGCTATCAGGAGCTCTTCGCAGAGCTGAAGGCTGAGAACCCGAACGTGTTGATGATGTATCATAGCGACGGTGCCATAGCGCCCATCCTGGATGACCTCGTGGAGATCGGGATGGACGTCTTCAACCCGGTGCAACCGAACGTTCCCGGGCACGAACCCCACGAGCTGAAAGCCAGACTCGGCGATCGCCTGTCGTTCTGGGGCGCCATTGACCAACAGCATCTCCTTCCGCACGGCACACCCGAAGAGATCGAACGCGATGTGGCGGAGAAGATCGGGGTCCTTGGCGCGGGTGGGGGCTACATGGTCGCTCCGGCTCATATCATTTAGGCCGACACATCGATGGAGAACGTCGAGGCATTCATCGCCGCCGTCAAACAGCACGGCGCCTACGCGTAACGCTGAGCAGCTCGTGTGCCGTGACCAGAATCTATCCTAACCGCTGCGTGGCAGTCCTGTAGCCGGACAGTCTGCGCAAACACATTGTATACGGACCACCCTACAGACGAGGCACTGAACGCATGAACCATCTGGAACGTTTTATCGCGGCGATGGAGTATCAACCTGTTGATCGCGTGCCCAACTGGGAGCTGGGCGTCTGGGGTCAGACGATGGATCGTTGGGAGGCAGAAGGTCTGGATCCAACATCACTTCACTGGAACTGGTTTCCGGGCGAAGCTGCCCTCGGCATGGACCCCAAAGAATTCATCTACTTCTGTGCTGACCCTCTGCCGCGTTTTGAGTACGAGGTCTTCGAGGAGGACGAACGGACCATCACCTTCCGAGATCAGAAAGGCATGATCCGCAAGGGCCTCAAGGAAGGCAGCGCGCACGGCACCCGCGCCTCGATGGACAACTTCATCGACTTCCCCGTTCACAATATGGACGAGTGGAAAGAGCTCAAGAAGCGCTTCGACCCAACCAGCCCGCAGCGCCTTGAGCCATACTGGAACGTCTTCCGCGTCGAGGGGTGGCGAAAGCGAACCCACCCTCTGATCTTCGGCCCGAATTGCACGACGCTGGGATTCTACTGGTGGGCCAGGGAGCTGATGGGTACCGAGGGACTCTCATATGCCTGGTTCGACCAGCCGGCGCTCGTCCACGATATCTGCGAGCATCACGCCGATTTCCTGATCGAAGGTGCACGCCCCGTTCTGGAACAGACGACCGTCGACTACATCTGCCTCAACGAGGATATGGCGATGAAGACCGGGCCGCTCCTAAGCCCCCGGACATATAAGGAGTTCATATTCCCGAGAATGAAGCGGGTGGTCGATTTCTACAAATCGCATGGCGTGCGCTACGTCGCTGTCGATACCGATGGTAACCCCGAACTCCTGATTCCGCTCCTGCTGGATGCCGGCGTCGATATCGTGTGGCCGCTGGAGCGTGCGGCTGACCAGGATCCGGTGCGGCTGCGCCAGAAATTCGGTAAGTCACTGCGACTGTGGGGCGGCGTCGACAAGCGGGCGCTCGCACGCGGCCGCACAGCCATTGATGCTCACCTCCGCGAGCTGGCACCCCTCATCGAGGAGGGGGGCTACATCCCCATCGTCGACCACACCGTACCACCCGACGTCAGTTGGGACAGCTTTCAGTACTACATGGAACAGAAGGCGCGGCTGCTGCGAGGGGAGCTCTGATCTCTCGCGCTATCTCAGCCGGCGCCACACACTGAAATCAGACGAGCCTCGGCCTTGATGCCGAGGCTCGCCATGTTCACGGTTGCTTGCCCGCGCAGAGCGGCAGGCGACCCCCTACTTGCCCATCCGTCTCAAGGCCTCGAGGCTTCGCTTGGATACCTCAAATCCGAGGCCGTCTTTGCCGCCCTCCTCGACGACGTACCAAATAGGATCGTGAAGGGTCTCCGCTAGGTGAAAAACGGTCTTCCAATCAGCCTTGCCCTCACCGATGACCGAATCAGGCGGCCCGCCATAGTCCTTGAGGTGCAACGATCGCGCGCGGCCCGGGAACTTCCGCAGCATAGCAATCGGATCCCCGTCACCGTTGGCGCAGTTACCGATGTCGAGTTGCATCACGACCTCGTCACGAGTGTTGCTGAAGAGGATCTCCCAAGCCGTCTCCTCGCCAAAATAGACGAAGTCAAAGGGATGCGCATGGTAGCCGGTCACCATACCCAGCGGCTTGAGCTTCTCGGCAGCACCGTTGAGGATGTCCGCCAGTTCCATAATCGTGTCGAGCGCGCTCATCCGCGGTTTGTCCGCAGCGATCATCAGGAAGCGATTCCCCAGCGTCTGGTTCAGCTCGATCGTGCGCTGCAGATTGTCACCTAGTAGCGCGTCCGTGCTCATGTGAATGCCGCAGCACGCCAGGCCATTGTCATCGAGCATCTGGCGGATGTCCTTCGCTGACCAGCCCATCCACTCCAGGCTATCGCCACCGTACCCCCACGGCTCTACCGCCACATAGCCGATCTCTGCGACGGACTTGAGCGCGGCGGGAAGGTCCTTGCTGACCTCGCCCCGTACCGAGAAGAGCTGCAACCCAATGGGAACCTTTTTGGTATCGTCAGCCATCGTGTGTTCTCCTTGTGTGAAAGGTGTCATTGCCCATGGTGGTACGATGGTTTCACCCAAATGTCAAGCCACAGCGCCCCAACGGCGTCTCACCTGCAGACAGTCTCAGCGCCTGTCTGGCGACCTCGTGCCAGGTTTGCCTTGCGCCCGTCCGGCGTTATGCTCGTGGACGATGATTAGTCTGAAGGAGTGCACCTATGGCATCTCATGCCGGCCCCGTTGTGGTTTCGTTGATCGTCGACCCGCAGTTAGGACCCGGTGCCCGTCACGGCCTGTCGAAAACGCGGGAGGCACTGGCACGCAAGGGTGTCTCGTTCGAGGAAACACACCTTCTCGACGAGGCCCGCGGTCAGGCATTGGTGATTGTCGGCCCGCCAGGATCACGCCTCATCCGGACCGCGGCGCCGAACGCCTCACGCAAGCTCCCGGCTACGCCCGAAGCCCTGCTCGTACAGCATCTCAGTTGGCTCGATCGGCCCGGCATCGTGGTCTGCGGCGCAGACGATCGCGGCTTGATGTACGCGCTACTCGACCTGGCCGACCGCATCGGTTGGGCGCCAGACCCGGCCTCTCCGCTAAGCGAGGTCCGTGATGCGGCTGAGGCGCCAGCCGTGGTTGAGCGGGCCCTGTCGATCTACACGATGCATAAAGCGACCTTCGAGCAGCGCTTCTTCGACGAAGCGTACTGGAACCGCTACCTCGACACGCTCGCCCGCAACCGCTTCAATACCTTCGCCCTGCTCTTTGCGTACGAGTGTGCTGGCTATTTCGCGCCACCTTACCCCTATTTCTTGGATGTCGAAGGCTTCCCCGAGGTGCACGTGGTCGGCTACACACCGGAGATGCAACAGCGCAGCCTCGAGGCGCTCAATCGCCTGATCGCGATGACCCACGCGCATGGGCTCGACTTCACCCTGGGGATTTGGGACCACATCTACCGTGGCGGCGTCCAGACCGGCGGTGTGGTTGCTGACCCGCATGCAAACCTCAGATGGCGGGTCAGCGGACTGACGCAGGACACCCTCATGCCCTACACTGTCGCAGCGCTGGCGACGCTGTTGGAGCGCGTGCCCAATCTCGACGCCATCCAATTCCGTATGCACAACGAGTCAGGCTTGTCGGAGCAGGAAATGGGTGCCTTCTGGTCCCAGGTCTACGACGTCATCCTTGCACACGCGCCACACCTGCGCTTCGATGCCCGGGCCAAGGAGTTTCCGGATGACCTGATCGATCTGGCGCGGCAGAAGGGAATCAAGATCCGCATCTGCACCAAGTACTGGATGGAACAGATCGGGTTGCCCTTCCATCCCACGCACGTGCATCCCCACAACCAACACGATCGGCGCCACGGGTATGCGGATCTGCTTCGCTACCCAAAGCGCTATCCGGTGCACTGGCGGCTATGGAACGGCGGTACAAGCCGGATCCTTCTGTGGGGAGATCCCGACTACGTACGACGGTTCGTCGAGAGCACGCATCTCTATGATGGCGAGGGCTTCGAGGTTAACGAGCCCCTGGCGACCAAGATGGCTGCACAAGATCACGACCTGGCGCCGTTTGAGCTGCTCAACCCAGCCTATCGAGACTACACCTGGGAGTTCGAGCGCTACTGGCACTTCTTCCAGCTCTTTGGTCGCCTTGGCTACAACCCCGCCACCCCTGCGGAAGTGTGGGAGCACGAGTTCACGCGTCGCTACGGCGCAGCCGCCGAGGCCGTCGCGCGCGGCCTGCATCTGGCAAGCCGTGTCCTGCCGCGAATCGTCACCTACAACTATCCATACCACCTCTTCCCCACGACGCGAGGGTGGATCGAAAAGCAGCGTATGGGCAATCTGCCGGTCTACGCCGCAGCGTTGCCCAGCGACACCCAGCAGTTCCTGAGCATATCACAGGAGGCCCGGAATCAACTGGACGGCGGCGTAACGGCGAAGGTCCGTCCCCAACGCACAGCGGCCTGGTTCGATCGCGCGGCCGATGCTGTGTTGGCTCAGGCCGCGCTTGCCGAGAGGCAGATCGGAGATCATCGTTCCGGTGAGTTCACCTCGACTCTGACCGACTTGCGCATCCTGGCCTACCTGGCGCGCTATCACGCCCGCCGTGCATACGCAGGTGTGCAGTGGGCGCTCTTCGACCAATCGCAGGACGTCAACGCCCTTGACGCTGCGATCGCACTGGAGGGCGAAGGCCTCCAGGCGTGGGAGCAGCTCGTGGCGGCTGCCGGCGATGTCTATACGGACAACCTGATGATGGGACTGGAAAGCGCCGGTATGTCCGGGCACTGGCGCGACGAGCTCGTGGCGCTGCGCGCTGGCTTGGCCGAACTGGAGGCGCAACGTGAAGCCTTCCGGCCACCTGCCGGCGAAGAGAAGCCCTGGATCGCCCACGTGCCCGTACGCAAAGCGGCGCCCGGCGCCCCAATCTGGTTGTGGGCAACGGTCAGCGCACCTATCGCTCTCGAACGTGTAGGGATCCGCTACTGGAGCGATACGGCACACCCAAGCCGGGCTGCGATGCAGCCGGTCTCAGGACTGGCCCCTGAGGGACTCCGGTGGCGTGGTTCGATACCCGGATCGGCCGTGGGGCCCGGTCTGGCCTATGTGATTGAGGCTGCAGACAAATCAGGGGCTCACAGGACGTCTCCGGCGCGAGGCGTCGACGGACCGATCAGGGTTACCGTGACGACGGACGACACCCCACCAACGATCGTGCACGAGCCAGTCACAACCGCGAGAGCGCACTGCCCCCTGACACTGCGCGCCACCGTGCAGGATGCCTCCGGGGTCCGGTGGGTGCGCCTCCGCTACAGAAGCGTGACACAGTTCGAGGACTACCGGACGTTGGAGATGACGCCCACAGGCCATCCCGACGTATATGAGGTTACGATCCCGGGCCACGAACTGGATCCCACCTGGGACTTCATGTACCTGATCGAGGCCATGGACGAGGGCGACAATGGCGTCATCTATCCCGACCTGGAGACGACGGTACCCTATATCGTCGTGCGCCTGATACGGTAGTTGGGTCCAGCCAGGACGCCGGTGCCGCGCGCGCCCACCTGAGAAGCAACACGACAGGCCTGCCAGGCGGGGCTTGTGCCTCTGCTTGCAGGCCTGCTTGACCCACGCACGGACCGCGATCTACTCGCCCGACCTGAAGTCTTTGACTGTCTCTCCGGTCAATTCGAAGCGCGTGAACGTCGCGTGACAGCCGCCCTCGAACGGTGCCTGAGCGTGAATCCCGACCATGACCGTTTCCGGTAATGGCATCCCGAACGTCCGCACAAACCGCCAGGAACGCCCATCCAGGCTATAGTGCATCCCGAACACATCGCCCCGCCGGGTAACGCGCAGGTAACAGCTGGGGCTCGGCACAAGCTCGTTGTTGGCGTCGTCGGACCAAGGATGAGTCACGACCGACACAACACTGCTGTCGCCAATGGGACTGCGCTCGAGGCACAGCTTTGCCCATTGGGCCTCGCTTGCGCGAACCGTGAGGGCAGCGGCGTCGCCAAATGCCACCAGGTGGGCACTCACCTGTGTGACCGCAGTGAAGTCGCCCTGGACTGGCAGATAGAGCAGACTCGCGTTGTCCTTCGGCTCCCCCTTGTAGGGACGAAAGAAGTCGGTCTCAGCCTCGGGCACGACCAACAGCTTGCCCTCATCGAAGCGCCACTCGAGCGGCTCGCGCAACCACGCCAGACCGTTGGCCAACTGCTGCTTCTCACATCCGTCGAATAGATTCACGGCGCCCCCCTTGTTCAGGATCTTGGGCTGAGTGTACCTTACGACTGCGATCTTGTCAGGCAGACTCCGTCAGGAGACGAAAGTCTGCGCCGGTCGGCTGCTGGAACACGCGCAGGCCAAACTGCGGCGCCGCCGCCACGAGGTGCTCGAAGATGTCGGCCTGGACTGCCTCATACTCCTCCCAAGCAACGGTCTTCGTGAAGGCGTAGACCTCCAGTGGCAGCCCGTTTGGGCCCGGGTCGAGCTGCCGCACGAGGAGCGGCAGATCGGGGTCATCCTGATGCAGATCCTCTCGGCTCTGCAGGTAGGCCGTCATGTAGGCGCGAAACACGCCAACGTTGGTGAGCGCGCGCTCTTCGCACACGTACTGCCGGCACGACCGCTCACTGCCGCCCACCATCTCGACGGGGGGAGTGTGCTCTGCGATGAAGCTCGCGATCAACCCGACGTTTCGGAAGCGATCGAGCATGCCGCCGTCACAAAAGCAGACGCTGTTGAGATCGAGATAGAGCGCTCGCTTGATGCGTCGCCCCCCCTTCTCGGTCATGCCACGCCAATTGCGATAGGGGGTGTCCAGCAACTTGTGGGTCGGCACCACCGTGATCGTATTGTCCCAGTTCTGGACCTTCACCGTGTGCAACGCTATGTTGGATACGATGCCATCTGCCTCGTACGCAGGCATCTCGATCCAGTCATTCTCACGCACGAGGTCGTGGGATTGGATCTGCAGGCTGGCAACAAAGGACAGCAGTGTATCGTGGAAGATCAAAACCAGGATCGCCGTTGCAGCCCCCACCCCGCTCAGGAGGACGACCGGCGACTTGCCTGTTATCTGGGCCGCAGTGAGAATCACGCCAACCAGGATGGTCAGCAGCTTACCTAGGTCCAGATAGCTCTGGATCGACAGGCCCTTGTAGGAAGGACTGGCTTCGTAGATCATGTTGACCGCGTTGAGCAGGCCGATCAACGTGACTACAACCAGCCACAGAATGCCGGTGAGCACAACCGTCTGAATCTGCGCTGTCCACTCCGGCATCCAGGCCGCCAGGTAGTAGGTCAGCAACAACGGCGCGATCCAGGCCAGACGATAGGGCCGCATGTGCGCGACAAGGATGTCATCCACCTTACTCTGGCTGCGCTGCGCCAGATAGATCAGCCCGCGCGCGATGAAGTTCCGCGTAACCAGAAAGACGATCGCGTTGAGCACCAGCCCGATACTTACCAGCACCCACGGCGCCTCACCAGGATTAGCCTCAAGCCAATTGCGAAACGCTTCGATGATCATCGATTCACCCCATAGGAAGGACTGTGCTTATGATCTCGGTCCGGATAGCTATACTCCGGGCCTCCCTTTCACGTATAGGTCAAAGAAGGCGATCGACCGCTGCATCGCCAGTCCGAAGTTACCGGAAATGTTGTGATTGTCGTTGGGATACGTAAACACCTCCGAAACCTGTCCCGCCGCCTGCAGGCGAGCGTGCAGAATCTCTGAATACTCAACCGGCACCGACGTATCAGCCGTACCGTGATGGCTCTGGACAGGCCCCGAGATCTCCCCCAGATACGAGAAGGGATCGATCGCATCCCAGAACGCCGGGTTCTCCTCCGGCGTGCCAAAGGCCCCCAGTGCCTCCACCCAGCGCCGCGCCGTGAGACCTGCGCCTGGAGTCGGCGTCGGGCGCTCAGCGTCCCTGCGCCGCCAGCGCTCAACAAGCTCCGGATAGGGCGCTGTGACGCCCGCCCAGATCACGCCGGCCCTGATGTCAGTCGAGACCACCATCGCCCGTAGCGTGATCGTGCCACCCATAGAGTGACCCCACATCCCGATCCGCGCGGGATCGGCGTCCGGATGCTGCTTTACTGCAGCAAGGCCGTTCAGCACGTCGACGGTGTAGTCCGGCGTTCCATAGGCATTGGAGGGCTCCCCCTCAGAGAATGCGTGCCCGCGGTAGTCGGAACGCAACACCATATATCCACTCCGCGCAAAGCCATCGACATAGGCAACGTAGCGTTCGGTCGTGCGATACTGCTCCGGCGGGATGTAACCATGGTTAAAGATCACGACGGGCCAACCCGTTACAGGCTTCTCCCCACGGGGGATCGTCAGAAGCGCATTGATCTTGAGTCCCTCAGAGAGATAGGAGACGATATAGCGGTCGTAGTTGCTGCCCGGAGACAGCATTTCTTCGATGACCAGGTCACTACCGGGGTACGACACCTCACGCATTACTTCGATCATCAACGGGTGAGTAGGTGTCGGGGTCGGAGGCGGTTCAACCGTTGCCGTTGCTGTTGGTGACGGCAACGGCGAGGACGTGGCAGTCAGCGCTACCGTTTCGGTGGGAAAGGCCGTAGGTGCCGCCGCTGCCGTAGGTTCCACCGTAAGCGAGGCCGTGAGTTCGGGCACATGGACTTGAGCACTCCTACATCCCACCAGGACCAGAAGCGCGATCAGAGCCACGGTTAGGCGCCGCGGTCTTGCTCTGTTGCCCAGGCTCACGGCCGAACGATCATGCACTTTGCGTGACATACGCAGCACCCCCGTCGTAATTGAGGCCATTTATATCTCTATTATATATCAAATTGGCGCTGACGTCGCGAGCACGAACACCACTGCCCCGCTGATGCCGCCTGGTGATCAAACATATTCCCTATCGAAGGGGACAGGGTGCACGACAACCCTCCGTTGCCTCGCCGCACGAACTCGCTAGACTAGGAGCCGGGCGTCACGTAACAACGCATCTTCGGTGCACGGAGGCCCCAGGCCACGTCAAGATGCGCGCTGACAGGCCCTATCAAAAAAGACCAAGCGAACCGAGTAATCGGCGACCGTGGCCAACGCAGGAGGTTTCGACGATGTCCCGACCAGTCAAGATCGTGCTCTCCCTCGTCCTCGCCATTTTCGTGATCTTAAGCCTTGCGCTTCTGGTCGCATGGCTCTATGCGTCAACTCCCGCCTCCGCCCTCCTCACCAAGGCCCTCGAGCAGGTTCGTGGCGAGACGCCGGAGGCGCGCGTCAACGCCTACATGCGCGCCGTCCTCCGCGATAATGAGGAGGCCGCTCTTGAGGCCTGGACCATTCAGGATCGCGCGTTGCCCGATGGCCGCCACGACGCGCTTCGGGAGCGGCGTGAGCGGGTCACACGGCAGCTCATTGCGAGCCAGTGGGATGACAGCTTTCGCATCAACCACATCGAGTGGTGGCGCACCTGTTGCGAGCCAGGTGTCATCTGCAATGGGCTAGACGCCGGTGGTGCGCGCATCCAAGTTCAACTCCTGGATCTCGACGGACTGCCTCACGTCTTTGTTTTTGACGTCTTCCATCGCGATGGGCCGTACTGGGGTGCCGCTATGGGGTATCAGCCACGACGCTGGACACTCTACGACGTCTACCCTGATGGCGAAGAGGCATTGTTCTGGAGATATGTATACGAGCCGAAGGTCCGCTGGCTAGCTTGGCCATCTCCAAACGAAACACCGGCGCCGTAGTCGGGCGAAAGCGTCGCCGGGCCGAAGCAGGCACGCCGGCACCTCCGGCCGCCGGGCGTTTCCGGCGGATTGGGCCGACCGAACAACACTGGGAGAACGCATATGGAGCAGTCACAGACACCTAGTCGCATCCTTTTGGTCGACGACGAGAAGGCGATCATCGACAATCTGGCATCTTTCCTGGAGCGCGCCGGGTTTGCCATCGCCGTTGCACTGGACGGTGAGGCAGCGCTGGATCAAGTTGCTCGCCTCACCCCCGATCTTCTGGTTCTGGACGTATTGATGCCCAAGATGAATGGTCGAGAAGTGGTCCGGCGCCTGCGACAGCAAGACAACTGGACCCCTATCATCCTACTGACCCGGGTCGGGCAATCGACCGAAAGGGCTATGGCTCTGGAGGAAGGGGCCGACGACTACCTCAACAAGCCCTTTGACCCCTACGAGCTGGTCGCCCGCATCCGGGCCGTTCTGCGCCGCCGTGCCGAAGCGCCTAGGCAGATGCCGCTGGCGATGGCCACCCGCGTTCGGGCCGGGGATATTGTGCTCGACCGCACCGCCCGCCGGGTCGAACAGGTTGGTAAGCCCGTCGAACTCACGGCACGCGCCGTGGCCCTGCTTGAGTACCTGCTGCTGCACGCCCAGGAGGTGCTGACCCGGGAGCGACTTCTGGATGCGGTCTGGGGCTGGGATTACCCCGTTGCCACGCGAGCCGTCGACGCCCGCGTTGCTGAACTACGCCGCGCCCTTGGCGACGACCCTGACGCGCCACGTCTCATCGAGACGGTTGTGGGACAGGGCTATCGCTTCGTAGCCACAGTGGAGATAGCGTGATGAGACGGGGACAGTGGCTGCGGCGGTGGCGCCTGGGAGTGAGCCTCATTCCTCTCAGTCTTGGAGTGGCGGCAGCGCTCTTGTGGCAAGCCGGGCTCTTCCCCAACCCTGTCTTGACCTTGCGCCTGCGAGCCGACGTTGGGACGCTGTTACTGGTTCTGGGGACTATGCTCACACTGCTCGGCCTACCGGCAGCTGTCGTCGCTGTGACCGCCGCGCGCCGCCGCGATCGGGACCTTGAGGCCGCCCACAGCGCATGCACCGATGATCGAAGATGCTTCCTGCAACGGTTGGACCACGAACTCAAGAATCCTCTCACGGCGCTGCGCGCCGGGCTCGCCAACCTCGCATCTCTCCCCGGCGGTCGCGAGCGCGACGCAGTCCACACCAGCATCGAGGCGCAGGTGCTTCGCGTAAATCGCCTGGTTAGCGATCTGCGGAAACTGGTCGAGCTGGAGCAACGTCCCGCAGAGCGCATACCCGTCGACATCGGCGAGTTGCTCGCTGAGGCGATGCAGTTGGCGCATGACGTGCCCGGCCGGGAGGCCACGCTCAATCTTCCCCAGGCCCCCTGGCCGCTGCCCCCTGTCCTCGGCGACCGCGACCTACTCGCCCTGGCCTGCTACAACCTTCTAGAGAACGCCTGCAAGTTCACCCGTCCCGGCGATGCCATCGAAGTGCGCGCCTTCGAGGATGGCCAATCGGTCGTCATCGAAGTGGCGGATACAGGCCCCGGCATTCCCACGGAAGATCTGCCACACGTGTTCGACGAGCTCTATCGCGGCGAGAACGCCCGCACGATCGAAGGGAGCGGTCTGGGACTTGCCCTTGTGCGTGCCGTAGCCCGGCACCACAACGGTGTCGTGTCCATCCGCAGTCGGACAGGCCACGGCACCGCCGTCACGATGCGCTTGCCGCTGGCATAGCCGACAGCGCCTCGCCGGCCCGCCTCACACAAGGGCCTCACCATCGGTGTAACAGGCCGGTTACCGGCCCGTCATACGAGATCACAGCCCGCGTGGTACACTGAACAAGCAACAGCGACAGGAGACAGCCATATGCGGACACAAGGCTGTCAAGAGAGGCAAAGCTATGAAACGTATGACCCATCTGATACGGACGGCGATCGTGGTGACAGCCTTATCTCTGTCCACTGCGTGCGGCGGTACGTTCGACCTGCAGATCGAGACCACGCCCGGGCCTGAGGCGACCATCGCTGCGCTGGAGGCAGACTACGCCGACCTCGCCACCCAGGTGGTCGCCATCGCGGAGCCAACGCCTGTCTCCAGCCACGGGCGCCTCGCCTACGTTCGGGGCGGCGACGTCTGGGTCAAGGACCTACCCGAAGGCACAGCGCGACGCCTAACCACCGGCGGGCACAATAGCCACCCGCGCTGGTCGCCCACCGGGGTATGGCTGTCCTTCCAACAAGGCGAGCTCGGCCAGGTCTGGGTGATGCACGCGGGCAATGGCGTGATCGGGGAGGACGAACCTCGGGCTGTCAACGATGGCCGGCCAGTCGACACAATCGCCTGGTCACCGGTGGAGGATGCCCTGGCCTACGTTGACACCGCCCAAGGTGAGTTACGCCTTGAGGCTATCGGGCCCGAGCCGTCCACTGTCGTTACGCTGATCGCCAATATGCCACCCAGACCGACCTCGCCGCCGACGCAGACCCTCGATATCCAAGCCATCGCCTGGCACCCCGACGGCTCGCAGATCGCCTACACCGTCAGCCACCGGGCGCAGACCCCGGAGCAGATCGGTCCGGCGAGCTATCAGGGGCTGTGGATCATCCCGACGGCAGGTGGCGAGCCGGAGGAGCTCTACGCCAGCGGCGTGCCCGAGCGTGGGACCGTGGAGCTATACGGCTGGACTGCCGACGGCACGCATCTGCTATTCTGGCAGGGCGACATCCTCTCGGCCTCAATGTTGGCCGACGGCGTCCCGTTCTATGCCCTTCCCGCGGGCGGCGGCGATCCGATCGAATTGGCCGGCGAAGTCCTCTATTACGACGCCTTCGTGGCCCCGGCGCCCACAGGCACGGGCGTGGCGATGGTCGAGGGTGCCGGGCGTCAGACGTGGACCCGTAAGGTATTGCGCGTCGTCGAGATTCGTGATGCCTCCGTGGCGGTACAGGCTCCAACCACGACGTCGAACTTTGCCGTGGCTGCTCCAGCCTGGTCACCTGATGGCAGCTCGATCGCCTATGTAGCGATGCCCGACAAGGGCGATATCTGGGGCGGTGACCCAGCCCTCGAGGGGCTTATGGAGCGTCGCCTGTGGGTCATCAACACGACCGGCTTCGATCCCCACCCCCTCACAGACGATACTGCATACCGCGACGAGTCCCCCCGTTGGTCGGCGGACGGCACGCACTTGCTCTTCGTCAGGATGGACGGCACCGGCGTGGCCTCGCTCTGGTGGCTGGCCACGGCAGGGGGCACACCCGTGCAGGTCGTCGACGAGATCGGACCGATTCCGGGGCTGGCCGACCCCCGGTTTGGCATCTACGGCCACGTGACTTGGGAGCCGTTGTTCGATTGGTGGCAGGACAGTGCCGGCGCCGTTACAGCGACCGAGCCGTGAGGAGCCGAACCGCCAGTGCTGTCGCGCATACGCGGATTCCTGGAACAGCACTGGCGGTTTCCCGTCACACCCTTGGCCTCGTTGTGTCTGTCAATGCGATGCTCTGGGGCACCCAAGCGCTATCCGCGACGGCGACGGCGCCCAACAAGCTTGCGCAACTCGTCGGCGATGAAGACCGAGCTGGAAACGAGAAGAATCAGGCCCCAATCCGCCCACGTAAGTGGTACAGTGCCGAGCGCGGCCTGCATGAAGGGTACGTGCTCAGCAACGAGCTGCAGGATGATCGACAGCGCGATGGCGCCCATCAGATAGGGATTGCGGAAGAAGCCCAACTGAAAGACGGAGAGGCTCCGCGACCGGCAGTTAAGCGAATTGAAAACCTGGAACATCGCCAGTGTGGTGAAGGCGAGCGTCTGCGCACGGAGCAGTCCACCATTTTGGTCAGCCCGGCTGAACATCCACAGCGTGCCCGCAGCCATAAACACGGCTACGAAGACGATATTCTGGATGATCTCTCGGTTGATGATACGCGCACCGGGCTTGCGCGGTGGCTCCTCCATCACATCGGCCTCTTTGGGCTCCATGGCAAGGGTTATGTCGAGAATCCCGTCGGTCACCAGGTTCACCCACAGGATCTGGACCGGAGTGATGATCAAGCCCTTGGACGCAAAGAGGATCAGCGATGTGAGCAGTGTCAGGTCCTCCCCGATGTTGGTCGCCAAAAGGAACTTGACGACCTTGCGAACGTTCTGGAAGATGACGCGCCCCTCCTCCACGGCATTGACGATACTGGCGAAGTTGTCGTCGGTGAGCACCATCTCCGCCGTCTCTTTTGTGACGTCGGTGCCGGTGATGCCCATCGATATACCGATCTGAGCGGCCTGCAACGCCGGCGCATCGTTGACGCCGTCGCCCGTCATCGCCACCACATGCCCCTTACGTTGTAGAGACTCAACGATGCGGTGTTTGTGCTCCGGCGCCACGCGGGCGAAAACCGCCGTCTGCTCGATGACGGCGTCTAGCTCATCGTCATCCATCCCGCGCAGATCAGGACCGGTCAGTACGCCGCCGTTCTCTCCCGGTGCTCCGTCGGCATCCAGAATTCCAACCTGCTGGGCTATAGCCGCGCCGGTGATCTTGTGATCGCCCGTCGCCATAATGACGCGAATGCCCGCACGCTTGCAGCGGTCCACAGCGTCGGGGACTTCGGGGCGCGGAGGATCCATCATGCCCGCCAGACCGACAAAGACTAGATCCGCCGCATGCCCATACTCCAGGGCCTGTTTGAACTCCGAGAGCTGATCCGGTCGGATGACCTGATAGGCCAGCCCCAGCACGCGGAGCGCCTCGCTGGCCATTCGGTGGTTCTCGTCCAGGATCGCTTCGTGATCCTCGGGGGTGAGCGTCCGCGGCCTGCCGTTCTCGTGAATCTGCGGGCAGCGCTCGAGAACCGTCTCAGGCGCACCTTTCACGTAGACCCAGATCTGGCCCTCCTGTACACGATGAAAGGTTGCCATGAACTTCGTTTCGGAGCTGAAGGGCAATTCATCGACCCGTGGAAACTGCGACTCAAGTGGCTGTTTCTGGTACCCGGCTTTGGCCGCCGCGACGACCAGCGCGCCTTCAGTGGGATCGCCACGAATCTCCCAGCTGTAGCTCTCATCCTCGTGCTGGTGGCGGACGAGGCGGGCATTATTGCACAGTGCGCCGATCTGCAGCGCCTTGCGCACGTCAGGACCGCCGGTGGGATCGAAGCGCGCCCCATCGCGCAGAAACCGTCCCTGCGGTGCGAAACCGACGCCGGTGACATGGATGGTTTTGCCTCCCGCAGCGATCTGCTGCACTGTCATCTGGTTTGTGGTGAGGGTGCCAGTCTTGTCGGTGCAGATGACCGTCGCCGCACCGAGAGTGTCTACGGCAGGCAGGCGGCGGATGATCGCATTGCGCTTCGCCATGCGGTTGACGCCAACGGCAAGTGTAATGCTCATAACCGCCGGTAGCCCTTCAGGGATCGACGAGACCGCCGAGGCGAGCGCAAACAGGAAGATCTCCTGGAAGGGCAGCCTGCTTAACAAACCCAGAATCACCGTAAGAACCGCCACCCCCAACGCCAGAATCCCCAGCTTCCTACCCAGATCGAGCGTCTGCAACTGCAACGGTGACTCGGCCTTCTCTGTCTCCTGAATCAGGGTAGCGATCTTCCCCATCTCGGTCCGCGCGCCCGTGGCATAGACTACGGCCCGTCCCCGCCCATTGGTCACCACGGTTCCGCCATAGACCAGATTCGTGCGTTCTCCCAGAGGCAGGTCCGACCCTGTCAGGGGCTCGACCGATTTGCGTACGGCCAGTGACTCACCGGTCAGCATCGCTTCCTCGACTTCCAGGTTGGCCGTTTCAATGAGCCGCGCGTCAGCAGGGATTTTCGTGCCCGCATCCAGCAGGATCAGGTCGCCGGGAACAATCTCCGACGTGGGAACGCGCATCTCTACGCACGCGCCTACGTCCTCACAGTCACGCACCACCTCCGCCTCGGGCGCAGCCTGAGCCTTGAGCGCTTCCAGCGCGGCCTCAGCGCGGTACTCCTGGAGGAAACCGATAAGCGAGTTGACAACAATGACGACCGCGATAACGATAGCGTCAGCGGTCTTGCCGGCGACCAGCGAGACCGCCGCAGCAGCCAACAACACAAAGACCAGCGGGTTCTTGATCTGCGCCCACAGAATCATCAGTGCGCTCACCTTGTGGGCACTCTCTATCTCATTCGGCCCGACCTCTGCTAAGCGGCGTTCAGCTTCGGCCAGCTCCAGCCCGCTGGGCGATGTCTCGAGGACAGAGAGCGTCTCCTCGACCGTCAACGTGTGCCATTGGCGATCTTCCATAGGGTTACCTCCATTCGGTAATCGTCACAAGATACCGCCAGGCGATCTCTCCCACATTGGCTGGATAGTTCGCACACATAGAGTATATCTGGAGCCAGCCCCGGTGCTAGTGCCCGGTGGGCCACCTTGAGTGCAGGCGTTCGCAGTATTTCGAAGCGATCTGCGTTTGTATAGGTGAGGCGCGCAAAGAGGCGCCTGTACTGAGGATGACAATGTATGATAGGAGCGAGGTATGCCCAAGACTCCGGAGCTACAGCGCGAACAGAGCCTCGTAGCCCGAGCGCGCCGCGACCCTGACGCCTTCCGCGAGCTCTACCATCACTACTTTCCACGGATCTATGCGTACATCAGTTACCGGGTAGGCCGGGTCCAGGATGTCGAGGACCTGACTGCGGAAACGTTCTTGAAGGCAGTGGAAGCGCTGCCCCGCTTCCGGTGGCAGGGACAGGGATCGTTTGCGGCGTGGCTGTTTCGAATCGCCCACAATGCCGTGGCCAGCTTCTATCGCGCTGGAGATAGGCCACTCGAGCCGATTCGACCAGAGGCGCTGCCCGATCTTCGCGCCACCGACACACTGCCCGCCGATGCCTTGGCGCGTAAGGAACTCCTGGCCCAGCTTCGTCACCTGATCGGAGCGCTTACGCAACGGCAACAGGAGATCGTGACGCTCCGGTTCTTTGGTGAGTTGCGCAACCAGGAGATTGCCAGATTGCTGAAGCTGGACGAGCGAACGGTTGCAGCGCATCTATGCCGGGGTATTCGGACACTGCAGGCGCTCTACCGGGAGCAGGCAATCCGTCAAGAAGTTGCCGAGCCTACGCACTCGGAGGTATCCCATGACTAAGCCGGTTTTTCTGACGGGCGAAGACCAGAAACTACTGCAGCGAATCGAGCGCACGATCGTTGGTGACCCATCCATGGTGGCCAGCGGGAACGACCGTGACGACATCTGCGTACTCCTGGCATCGGCGATGCCATCAGCCACCCCCGCCTTCAGGGATCAGCTCGAGGCACGGCTGTTGCGCGAGATCGAGCGCCACCCCAAACGCTCTCCTCTCCTCAGTAAGCCCGGGAACGTGGTTCACAAGATCGATGCATCGGTCAGGCGAGGGTTGATGCCCCGCTGGCGGCGCGGCATCGCATTGGCAGCGGTTGTTCTGGCGCTCGTAGCACTCACCCTCACCTGGATAGGTCCCCGGCGCGTCTGGGCGCACCTCCAGCAGTGGCTGGGCTACGTCCCAGGGATCGGGTTTGTTGAGCTGGACGAGAGTCGCGTCTTGACCGCGCCCGTCGCTCTACAGCGCGGCGACGTAACCCTGCACATCGAGCAGCTCTTGGCGCGTCCCGATGGAACCACCGTGGTGATCAGCAGTGAGGGGCTTCCGCCCGAGGACGCCGTCTGGCCACACGGGGCCAGGGTGGACGAGGAATTCGCGCCTCGCCTGCATCTGCCCGATGGCCGGACGCTGCAGACAGAGACATTCACGTTGAGCTGGGGCGCGGGCACACTGGTCTTCCCGGCGCTTCCCGACGACGTCTATAGCGTGACCCTGTCCCTGCCGGGCTTGCCGCTGGTTCCGCCCGAAGTGGCACCCGAAGGCTGGGAGATCCCCTTGCTGCTACGCTCCGCCACAGGCGAGCTGGCAGACGTGCTCTTTCCACAACCCTACGCCGTGACCGAAGCCAGCGACACCCATCAGGGCGTTACATTGCGCGTCGTGGCCGTCGCCCAAAGCGCTGAGGAGACAGCGGTGAGACTTCAACTGCAGTGGTCGAACCCCGACTGGGAGTCCCACTTCATTCATAGCTCCGATATGCCGGCATTGCGCGACGATCTTGGGCATGTCTACTACGAAGCTGCGGACCCCGGGAGCGGATCAACCTCCCAAACCGTGGTCGTGAGCGTACAGCCGGAGGATGAGACGTCCCCAACGCCCGCCCTACCGGTGCCCGCGCTGGAGGAAACGCTGGTTTTCGCCCCGGTGTCACCTTCCGCGAGACGCCTGACGCTAGCAATGGGTGGATTTCGCTTTGACGTTCCGGCGGAAGCTGAATTCACGGTAGATTTGGGCGACACCCCGCGCGGAGGCGACACCTGGCCCCTGGAACTGGATCTCACTGTGGACGGGCTTCCAGTACACGTCTTCGTCGCCAGCGCGCGCCTGGTCGAGGAGCAGATTGGCAGTTTCGACGACGCCCAGAAGCGCCTGATCCTGCAGTTCGACATCGCTCCCGCTGGACACGGGGAGGACATCGCTTTGTGCGGCCTATGGCTGGAAAGCGCCGAGACCGGGTTCAGGAGTGGCAGCACCGGCGGCTATGACCCGCAGTCGGGGCAGGTACGCGCGGGCCTGGACGTAGCAGACGAAACGCGCATCCCCACAGGCGTAATCAACGTGCGCGTATCTGGCGCCACCCTGTGCCTGAACGACCTCTGGGCTGTCACTTGGGAGGTGCCCGGCACCGCGACGGCGAGCGGGATGGACGTCGTGCCGGTCACGCAAGCCATCGAGCGGGTCAACCAAACACGCAACGGCCTTACCCTCCAGGTGGAAGAGGTAGTGCTGACAGACCGGCTGACAGGGGTGAAGGTCGCGCTGAACCCTTCCATCGAGGGCGAAGCGTTGGCTACCGACCACAGATGGGGCGGGCTCAGCATCGTAGCCCAGGCTCTCACGTTGACCGATGACCGGGGCCGCAACTACGTCCCCTCGCGGGCTGTGGCCTGGCGTCCGTACCAGGCACTCCAACCCGATTCGGCGACCCTGACGTTCGGACCTCTGGAGCCACTGGCACGGCGACTCACCCTGCACGTGCCGGCCGTGACCGTGGTAGAACCGGCAGCGGCTTCCTTTGCGGTTCTGGTACCCGACGGGCTCACGCTGGCACTCGATCCCACGGGCCCGCCCTGGCGTGTGAGCGAACCATGGCCGGTGGAAATCGACGTGAACGTCGCCGAATACCGGCTGCGCTTCTCCGAGGCGCGGCTTGAGGATCTGAACGGCACAACGCTGTA
>Ga0123333_10000769_pt1 | contig 34665 bp, 29 predicted proteins | sample BioC12SIPDNA_3_FD_89957 | JGI IMG/M metagenome (GOLD analysis project Ga0123333, IMG submission 89957) | Anaerobic biogas reactor microbial communites from Washington, USA - Biogas_R2_B C12 SIP DNA | ecosystem: Engineered > Bioreactor > Anaerobic > Unclassified | place: Washington, USA...
ACCTGATCCCGAACCTGGTCGAGACGGTCAAGGGCTACGCCTCGCACGAGCAGGCGACGCTCGAGCGGGTGATCGAGGCCCGCAACCGGGCCGTCGCCGCCCACGACCCGAAGGACAAGGCCACCGCCGAGCAGGCGGTCAGCGGGGCGCTGGCGAACGTGTTCGCCCTGTCGGAGGCCTATCCCGACCTGAAGGCGAACCAGAACTTCCTGGCGCTCCAGCAGGAGCTGACCCAGACCGAGGACCGCATCGCCTACGCGCGGCAGTACTACAACGACTCGGTCAAGGAGTACAACACCAAGATCGAGACGTTCCCGGCCGTGTTCATCGCACGCGCCGCGGGCTACGGCGAGCGGCAGTACTTCCAGGCCGAGGGCGACGCCCGCGGCCCGGTCAAGGTCGAGTTCTGAGCGCCGGGCCCGAGCTCCAGGGCCGGCTGGTCGCCGCGTCCGGCGTGGCGGTCGCGACGGTCGCGCTCGTCGTCCTCGTGCTGCCGGCGGCGCTGCTCCTGCGAAGCGTCGTCGCCGTCCTCGTCGCCGTGCTGGTGGCCCTCGCGCTCGGAGCCGCCGCGGTGCGGCTCGTCGGCCGGGGCTCGGCGTCCGTCGCGCTGGCCGCGACCGGAGCCCGGCCGGTCGGCGCCGACGACGAGCCCCGCCTGCACAACCTGGTCGACGGTCTCCGGGTCGCCATGGGGGTGCCCGAGCCGGGCCTGTGGGTGGTCGAGGACCCGTCGCCGAACGTCCTCGCGGTGGCCCGCAACGCCGACGAGAGCGCGCTGGTCGTCACGCGCGGCCTGCTCGACGGCCTCACCCGGGTCGAGCTGGAGGCCGTCCTCGCCCACCAGCTCGCCCGCATCCGCTCCGGTGAGGTGGCGGCCGGCTCGGCCGCGCTGCTCGCCCTCGGCGGCACCCGCGTCGCGAGCGTTCCGGAGCCGAGCCCGGCGGGGCCGCCCGCGTCGACGGGCCGCGCCCTCGGCCCGGGCCTGCAACCGTCGGCCCGGCCCGCCCGGCTCGCCTGGCCCCTCCTGCTCGTGGCCCCGCTCACCCGGGCCCTGGTCGTCCGGCTGGTCGAGCCCGGTGCCGACTCCGAGGCGGACGTGGCGGCGGTGCAGGTCACCCGGTTCCCGCCGGCGCTGGCCGCCGCCCTCGAGAAGGTGGCCGCCGCGCCGGAGCCGCCCGCGGTCAGCGACCTCGTCGCCCACCTGTGGCTCGTGCCGCCCGACTCGGCGAACGACCCCGCCGTGCAGCGGGTGTTCGATCCACCGCCGCCGGTCGCCGACCGGATCGACACCCTGCTCGAGCTCTGATGGGGCGACTCGCAGGAGCGGCGCGTGCGCTGCTCGGCAACCGGTGGGGACGCGCCGCGCTCGCCCTCGTGGCCGTCGTCGCGGTGGTCGTCGCCGTCGTCGTCCTGCGCGGCGGCGATTCCGACGAGCCGGTCGCGGGCACGACCACGACCACCACGACGGACAGCACCCCGACGGTGCCCGATCCGCCCAGCGACCTCCGCTTCCTGCCCGAGGATCCCGACGCGCCGGGGTCGCCGGCGCCGCTGACGGGGCTCCCGGCGTCCGACGACGCCCTCGCCCGGCCCGCGATCGCCGCCAAGGTCGACAACCTCGACACCGCGTCGGAGACGGCCCGGCCCCAGGCCGGGCTGGCCCACGCCGACGTGGTCGTCGAGCAGCTCGTCGAGGGTGGCATCACCCGCTTCGTGGCGGTCCTGCACTCGACCGGGGTCGACGACGTGGGGCCGATCCGGTCGGCCCGCACCACCGACGTCGACCTGGTGCCGATGTTCGGCCGGGCCCTGTTCGCCTACTCCGGCGGCAACGGCGGGGTGCTCGCGCAGGTGCGGGGCTCGGGGCGCTTCGTCGACGCGAGCGGGGGCGAGCCCGTGTACCACCGCGTGTCGGACCGGCGGGCGCCCCACAACCTGTTCCTCCGGCCGGCGCAACAGTGGGCCCGGCCCGGTGACGCCACCTCGCCGCCCGCCCTCGGACCGTTCTCGACCGCGATCGCCGACGGCGACGAGGTCGAGGGCGTCACCCTCTCGTGGTCCGGTGCGGCCGCCGTGGGCGTGTCGTGGAGCTGGGAGGCGGGCGCGGCGCGCTGGGTCCGCTACCAGAACGACTCGGTGCACCTCACCTCCGAGGGCTACGCGATCGGGCCCCGGAACGTGGTCCTGATGTTCGTCGAGTACCGGCCGAGCGTCGTCGACGCCCGTTCGCCCGAGGCGGTGACCGTGGGGTCCGGCGACGCGTGGGTCCTCCGCGACGGCCGCCTGATCGGAGCCCGCTGGGAGCGCGCCGATGCCGGGTCGCCGCTGACCCTCGTCGACGACGAGGGCGCCGCCGTGACGCTCACCCCCGGCCGCACGTGGATCGAGCTGCTCGCACCCGGTTCGGTGGTCGTCGACGGGTGAGCACCCGCCGTGCCCGCCCCGTCGCCGCCCCGCCGTCCCGCGCGACCCGGCCGCCCTCCGTTCCCTCCGGGTTGGCCGGTCGCGTCGCCGGATGGGACGATGTCGGGGTGAGCAGCGTCCCGACGGTCACCCGCGCCCCGGCCCCGGCCGTCACCCGGACCCCCGCCGACGAGGTGATGCGGAGGCTGCTCCGGGTCGACGACGCCGCGCCTCGCCTCGGCGAGGAGGAGCTGCGCCGCGGCTTCAGCCAGTCGATGCTGGTCTCCGCCGTCCGCTGCGTCATCACCTACCTGGTGATCCCGTTCCTCGGCCCGGTGATCGGCCTCGCCGCCGGGGTCGGCCCGATCGTCGGGATCCCCGTCGGGGCCCTCGCCATCGCGTTCAACATCAAGAGCATGCGCCGCTTCTGGCGGGCCGACCACCGCTTCCGCTGGCACTACACGGTCGTCGGCGGGCTCGTCGTCGCCATGCTCGTCGTGCTGATCGCCATCGACCTCGTCGAGCTCCTCGGCTGACCGGACGGGGCCCGATGCCGACCGGAGCCGGGTCCCGCCCGCTGCCGACCGGCGAGCACGACGGCGTCGCCCGCAACCGGCTCGCCCGGGTCGGCTACCTGCTGCTCGGCCTCGTCTGCACGTTCGTCGGCGGCCTCGGCTTCGTGATCCCGGGCATGCCCGGCACCGTGTTCTTCATCGTGGCGGCGTGGGCGTTCTCCCGGTCGAGCCCACGCTTCGAGGCCTGGCTGCTCGGACTGCCCGGCGTGGGGGCGATGATCCGCGACCACCGCGAGGGCCTCGGGATGCCACGGCGGGCCAAGGTCCTGGCGATCTCGATGATCGTCGCCGCCACGCTGGTCAGCGCGACGTTCGTGTTCGACACGTGGCTGCCCCGCGCCCTGCTCGCCGGGTTCGGCGCCGTCGGCGTCGCGTGGATCACGTGGAGGGTGCCGACCCGGGAGGTCGAGCTCGCGGCCCGGGGAATCGACCCGTTCGGTCCCGACAACCGGCTTCGGGGTCCGGGGGGACCGGCCGTAGACTCGAAGCATGGCTGATCCCTCGCCGACCCCCGCCACCCCGCCCGAGACCGGCACGTTCCGCGTGAAGCGCGGGTTGGCCGAGATGCTCCGTGGCGGGGTGATCATGGACGTGGTCGACGCCGAGCAGGCGAAGATCGCCGAGGAGGCCGGCGCGGTGGCGGTGATGGCCCTCGAGCGGGTGCCGTCCGACATCCGCCGCGACGGTGGCGTCGCCCGCATGAGCGACCCCGAGTTGATCGAGGGCATCAAGGAGGTCACGACCATCCCGGTGATGGCCAAGGCCCGCATCGGCCACTTCGTCGAGGCCCAGATCCTCGAGGCGCTCGGCGTCGACTTCGTCGACGAGTCCGAGGTCCTCACCCCCGCCGACGAGACCCACCACATCGACAAGTGGGCCTTCACCGTGCCGTTCGTGTGCGGAGCCACCAACCTCGGCGAGGCGCTCCGCCGGATCTCCGAGGGGGCGTGCATGATCCGCTCGAAGGGCGAGGCCGGCACCGGCAACATCGTCGAGGCGGTGCGCCACCTCCGCACGATCCTCGGCGACATCCGCAAGCTCACCCAGGCCGACGAGCCCGAGCAGTTCGAGTGGGCCAAGCAGCTCCGCGCCCCGCTGCCGCTGGTCCAGGAGATCGCCGCCACCGGCCGCCTCCCCGTGCCCCTGTTCTGCGCCGGCGGCATCGCCACCCCCGCCGACGCCGCGCTCGTGATGCAGCTCGGCGCGGAGGCGACCTTCGTCGGGTCGGGCATCTTCAAGTCCGACGACCCCGCCCGCCGGGCCAAGGCGATCGTCGAGGCCACCACCCACTTCCGCGACGCTGCCATCCTCGCCAAGGTGTCCCGCGGACTGGGCGGGGCGATGCCCGGCCTCGAGGTCGGGTCGCTCGACGTCCGCCTCGCCGACCGGGGCTGGTAGCGGTGCCGTCCCGGCCCGAACCGGAGCCTCCCGGAGGTGGCCGCCGCTCCTGAGCCACGCGGCGGGGTCAAGGTCGGCGTGCTGGCGTTGCAGGGCGCGGTCGGCGAGCACCGCGCCGCGCTCGCCGCGCTCGGAGCCGCGCCCGCCGAGGTGCGCCGCCCCGCCGACCTCGCCGACGTCGACGCCCTGGTCGTCCCCGGAGGCGAGTCGACGACGATCTCGAAGCTGATCGACAGCAGCGGGCTGCGCGTCCCCCTGGGCGAGCGGCTCGCCGCCGGCCTCCCGGTGCTCGGCACGTGCGCCGGGATGATCCTGCTGGCCCGTGACGTGCTCGACGGACGAACCGACCAGCGCAGCTTCGGCCGGGTCGACGTCACCGTTCGCCGCAACGCGTTCGGCCGGCAGGCCGACTCCTTCGAGGCCGACCTCGACGTCACCGGCGTCGAAGGCGGCCCGTTCCCCGGTGTGTTCATCCGTGCGCCGGCCATCGAGGCGGCCGGACCCGACGTCGAGGTGCTGGCCTCGGTCTCCGGCCGGCCCGTGCTCGCCCGGGAGGGGTCCGCTCTGGTTGCATCGTTCCACCCGGAGCTGACCGACGACCTCCGACTCCACCAACTGTTCCTTTCCATCGTCGAGGAGAGCTGATGTCCGGCCATTCCAAGTGGGCCACGATCAAGCACAAGAAGGGAGCGGCCGACGCCCGGCGCGGCAAGCTCTTCGCCAAGTTGATCCGCCAGGTCGAGGTGGCCGCCCGCCAGGGCGGCGGCGACCCCGACTCCAACCCGACGCTGCGCACGATGTACCAGAAGGCGCGGGACGCGTCGGTGCCGCTCGACACGATCGATCGCGCCGTCAAGCGCGGCACCGGCGAGCTGGAGGGCGTCAGCTACGAGCAGATCACCTACGAGGGCTACGCGCCCCACGGCGTCGCCGTGCTGATCGAGGTGCTCACCGACAACCGGAACCGCACCGGCTCCGAGATCCGCACCGCGTTCAGCCGTGGCGGGGGGTCGATGGCCGAGCCCGGCGCGGTGGCCTGGCAGTTCGAGCGCAAGGGAAGCGTCCTGGTCGACCGGGCGGCCGACGAGGACGACCTGACCCTCGCCGCGATCGACGCCGGCGCCGACGACATCGCCGACGACGGCACCGCCTGGCGCATCACCACCCCGCCCGGCGACCTGCCGTCCGTGCGGGCGTCGCTGGAGGAGGCCGGGTTCGCCGTCGAGTCCTCCGACCTGATCATGGCGGCGACGAACCTCGTGCCCCTCGCGTCCGCGGGCGACGCCCGGGCGGTGCTGTCGCTCGTCGACGCGCTCGAGGACAACGACGACGTCCAGGCCGTGCACGCCAACTTCGACATCCCCGACGACGTCTTCGCGGAGCTGGACGCCGGGTGATCGCCGCCGTCCGACGATCGGCGCGGCCGTGACCGAGATCGGCCCGCCCCGGTCGGGGCCACGGGTCGGTGACCTGGCGCCCGGCTTCACACTGCCGGGCATCGACGCGAGCGGCGCGGCCGGGTCCTGGAGCCTGGCCGACCTCGCCGGCCAGCCGGTCGCGCTGGTCTTCTATCCCGGCGACGGCACCCCGGTGTGCACCGCGCAGCTCGTCACCTACACCGACGAGATCGCCGCCTTCGCCGACGTGGGGGCCACCGTGCTCGCCATCAGCCCGCAGTCGGTCGAGAGCCACGCCGGGTTCGCGGCCGACAACGACGGCTTCGCCTTCCCACTGCTCGCCGACGAGGACAAGGCGGTGGGCGAGGCCTACGGCGTCGTCGGTCCGCTCGGCTTCTACCGGCGATCGGTGTTCGTCGTCGGTCCCGACGGCCGGATCGGCTGGATCCACCGGGCCGTCGCCGGGCTGTCGTTCCAACCTTCGACCGAGATCGTCGAGGCGATCGCCGCCCTGTCCGACCCGGCCTGACCACGCCGGACGGGTTGGTCGGTCAGATGCCGTCGGCGACGCCGAGGAGGCGGGCCCGGCGCACCGACCGCATGCCGCCGGCGAGCGACGCCACGGCGATCACCCACGCGAGGGCGCCGACGTACCAGCCGGTGCGGGCGGCGCCGAACATCGAGCCGGTCGCCTGGGCGTAGGCGATGCCGATCAGCGGCAGCGTGACCAGGCCCGACGCCTGCTGGGCGGCCGCGGTCGAGCGGACCCGCCCCGACAGCCGCAGCACGATCGAGAGCGTGATCGCGAGGAACGGCGGGAGCACCCACAGCACCATCACCCACCACTGCCGGGTGGGGAAGAACCAGCCTCCCACCTCCGGTCCGACGAGGAGGTTCACGATCAGCGAGTACGCGCCGAAGCCGACCGCGGTGGTGAGGTAGCCCGGCACCATGCTGGCGATCACCTTGCCGAGGTAGATCTCCTTGGCGGCGGCGGGGGAGTGGGCGAGGAACTCCCCGGTGCCCTTCTCCCGCTCGCCGACCAGGCTGGCGGCGCCCACCGCGGTCGAGATCGTGAGGGGCACGACGATGGCGATCGGGGCGAGCAGGAACACCGCGAGGGCGTAGGTGGTGCGCCCTTCGGGGGAGGCGTCGGGGATCTGGCTCTGGGTCGACTCGGGCAGCACCTCGACCGCCTGCGAGACCTTGCCGACGACCTCGACGTCGCCGATCTGGGTGATCGTCAGGAACAGCGACGTCGGGATGACCGCGAAGAAGATCGCCCCGAGGATCACCATCGGTCCCCAGAAGTCGCGGGCCTGGGCGAGCTGGCGGAGCTCGGTCCGGACGACGACGGCGACGCGGCGGGCGTTCACGCTCCGACCTCCTGGTACTCGTGGCGGGTCGAGGCGCCGGGGGCGGCGAGGCGCACGCCGCCGTCGTCGGCGGCCTCCCGGCCGGGCAGGTGCGGTCGTCGCACCGCGAAGTAGAGCTCCTCGAGCGACGGCTCCCGCGGTGTCACCCGGGTCAGGCGCACCCCGCGGGTCGTCAGGGCGAGCACGATCTCGGGGATCCGTCCGAGGTGGTCGACGTCGACGTCGACGGCGGTCGGGTCGTCGTCGGCCGGCCGGACGCCGCGGACCCCGGGCAGGTCGGCGACCGCCGCGAGGCCGGCGGGGTCCTCGGCGGCCAGGCGCACCGCATCGTCGGGCCAGAACCCGCGGATCAGCTCGGCGGGCCGGCCCGCCGCGATCGCGGCCCCCGCCTCCATGACGATGACCTGTTCGGCGAGGCCCTCGGCCTCGAGCAGCAGGTGGGTGCACATCACGACCGTCGTGCCGTCGCCGGCCATCTCGCGGATCATCGCCAGCACGGCGAGGCTCGACTCCGGGTCGAGGCCCGAAGTCGGCTCGTCGAACAGGAGCAGCTCGGGGTCGTGGAGCACCGCCCGAGCCAGGGCGAGGCGCGTCTTCATGCCAGTCGAGTAGCCCCCGACCTGGGCGTCGAGGGACGTGTGGATCCCGAAGCGGGTCGCCGCCTCGACCACCCGTCCACGGGTCGCCGCGCCCCAGCGCATGCCGTGCAGCTCGGCGGAGTAGCGGAGGTTGTCGAGGCCCGACAGCCGGTCGTACAGCGCGGGCTTGGCCGAGACCACGCCGCAGCGCCGACGGACCTCCTCGCCCTGCCGGGGGTCGTCGGGGTCGAGGCCGAACACCCGCACCCGGCCGGAGTCGACGCCGAGGGCGCCGGTGATCACCCGGATCGCCGTCGTCTTGCCCGCCCCGTTCGGGCCGAGGAGCACCGATATCGAGCCGGCGTCGATCCGCATCGTCAGGTCGTGCAGCGCCCGGTGCTCGCCGAAGGAGCGGTCGACGCCCTCGAGCAGGACGACGGGGTCCGCGGGGGCGCGCTCGGGTAGGGAGGTCACCGCCCTCCATCGGCGCCGCACGCCCCACCGTGAGCGGCCGGGCCTCCGCCGGTGGGATCCCGTTCTTGGCGCGTGGGCGGTCAGGAGTGGCCGCTGGCGCGCGCAGAACGGGGGAGTCGGGGTGGGTTCCGGTTCTTGGCGCGTGGGCGGTCAGGAGTGGCCGCTGGCGCGCGCAGAACGGGGGGAGGGTGCGCGAGGCCGAGCCCGAGCACGGGGGGACGGTGGCGGGGCGGTCCCCGGGAGGAGGGGTTGGTCCGGCTACCCTGCGAACCCATGTTCGTCCTCGGCATCGACCCGGGCCTGTCGCGCTGCGGCTACGCCGTGGTCGAGCGCGCCGCCCGCGGGGCCCGGGCCCGCGCGATCGGGGTGATCCGCACGTCCGCCTCGGCCCCGCTGCCGGCCCGCCTGGTCGAGCTCCAGACCGAGCTGCGCGAGCTGCTCGTCGAGGCGCGGCCCGACGTGGTCGCCGTCGAGCGGGTCTTCTTCCAGGTGAACGTGCGCACCGCGATGGCGGTCGGTCAGGCCAGCGGCATCGCCATGGCCGAGGCCCACCGCACCGGCTGCGCCGTCGTCGAGTACACGCCCACCCAGGTCAAGCAGGCCGTCGCCGGCGACGGCCGCGCCGACAAGGAGGCCATCGGCCACATGGTCCAGACGCTCCTCGGCCTCGGGGCGGTGCCCCGGCCCGCCGACGCGGCCGACGCCGCCGCCCTCGCCCTCTGCCACCTCGCCCACGCACCGGTCCGCGAGCGCGCGGCGGCCGCCACCGCGGGGGCGCGACGATGAGCGGCATGATCGGTTCGCTGCGGGGCACGCTCCTCGAGCGCAGCCCAGACGGCGAGGTGCTGGTCGAGGTGGCCGGCGTCGGGTACCGGGTCCACGCCGGGCCGGCGACCGCCGCCATGCTGGCCGACGTCGGCGCCGAGGCGTTCGTGTGGGTCCACCATCACGTCCGCGAGGACGCCGAGGTGCTGTACGGGTTCGCCACCCGCGAGGAGCGCACCGCGTTCGAGGCGCTGATCTCCGCCCACGGCGTCGGCCCGGCCCTCGCCCTCGCCATCCTGTCGGTCCACGAGCCCGCCGCCCTGCGCCGGGTGCTCGCCGACGACGACGTGTCGGCCCTGTGCCTCGTGCCCGGCGTCGGCAAGAAGACCGCCGCCCGGCTGCTGGTCGAGCTGAAGAGCCGCCTCGACGTGCCCGAGGGCGACCTCGGCGGGGCCGTCGCCGCGTCGGGCGCCGCCGCCGGGTCGGCCGGTTCGGTGCGGGCCGACGTCCGTGACGCGCTCGCCGCGCTCGGCTACGGCGCCGACGAGATCGCCGAGGCCACCCGCGATCTCCCAGAGGGCGACGACGTGTCGACCCTCGTGCGCGAGGCGCTCCGCCGCGCCGGGTCGCCCCGATGAGGGAGGAACTGCTCGGCGACGTCGAGGTCGACCTCGACGACGACGCCCTGCTCGCCCCGGAGGCCGGCCTCGACGAGGACGCGGCGGAGGCCGGGCTGCGGCCCCGTCGGCTCGACGACTTCGTCGGCCAGGCCGAGCTGAAGGAGCACCTGAGCATCATCCTCGAGGCGGCCCGCCGTCGGGGCCAGGCCGCCGACCACCTGCTGTTCGCCGGTCCCCCCGGCCTCGGCAAGACCAGCCTCGCCGGCATCGTCGCCAACGAGATCGGCGTGGCCCTGCACGTGACGTCGGGTCCGGCGCTCGAGCGGGCGGGCGACCTCGCCGCCATCCTCAGCCAGCTCGCCGAGGGGGACGTGCTCTTCATCGACGAGATCCACCGCCTGCCGCGCACGGTCGAGGAGGTCCTCTACCCGGCGATGGAGGACTTCGTCGTCGACATCGTCCTCGGCAAGGGGCCCGCGGCGCGCACGATCCGCATCGACGTCCCCCGCTTCACGCTGGTCGGCGCCACCACCCGCACCGGCCTGATCACCGGCCCGCTGCGCGACCGCTTCGGCCTGGTCGCCCGGCTCGACTACTACGAGCCCGCCGATCTCGAGGCGATCGTGGTCCGGGCCGCCGGGATCCTCGACGTGCCGATCGAGCCCGAGGGCGCCCGCGAGATCGCCCGCCGGGCGCGGGGCACCCCCCGCATCGCCAACCGCCTGCTGCGGCGGGTCCGCGACTACGCCGACGTGCGGGCGTCGGGCACGGTCGACCTCGACGCCGCCCGATCCGGCCTCGACGTGTTCGGCGTCGACGAGCGCGGGCTCGACAAGGTCGACCGGGCCCTGCTGGTCGCCCTGTGCGAGCGCTTCGGCGGCGGCCCGGTCGGGCTGTCGACCCTTGCGATCGGCGTCGCCGAGCCCACCGAGACCGTCGAGGACGTGCACGAGCCGTTCCTCATCCGCGAGGGCCTGCTGATGCGCACCCCCCGTGGACGCGTCGCCACCCCCGCCGCCTGGGCCCACCTCGGCCTGGTCGCGCCACCGCCCCCACCGGGCACCGTCCCCCCGGCCGGCCTCTTCGACTGATTCCGCCCCTCGGCCCGTGATCGCAGGGCGCCGAGGAACCCGGGACGACCGACCGGAGGCGGGGGAACCCACGACTCACCGGCAGTACACCGGCAGATCGCGGCGCGGACCATTGCGTCGCGCCGTGATCGCGGCCAACGTCGACCGCGGACGCCGTCGACGTGGGAGGGGCGACCATGCGCACGCGAACGGGGATGGACGCGTGGGGCGACGAGGCATCGGGCGGGAGGGCTCGCCCGATCCGATCGCGCGGTCCCGGGGTGGTGGTCATCGCACTGCTGGTGCTGGCGCTCGGCGCGTGCGACCGGATCTACGTCGCCCGGGTGTCGGTCTCCTCGACCGGTGCCCAGGCGGACGCGGACGTCGGCTCCTCCTTCGCCGTGAGCGGCGACGGCCGCTACGTCGCCTTCCAGAGCACGGCGACCAACCTGGTGCCGGACGACACCAACGGCACGAGCGACGTCTTCGTCCGCGACAACCGCACCGGCGCGGTCGAGCGGGTGAGCGTCACCTCGACCGGCGCCCAGTCGCCGACCACCCCGTTCGGCAACACCAGCCCGTCGATCTCGGCCGACGGCCGCTGGGTCGCATTCGTCGGCTGGGGGCCGCTGGCGCCGGGCGTGCCGGTGGGGACGACGCAGGTCTACGTGCGGGACCGGATCACCGGCACCACCGAGGTGGTCAGCGTCGACCGGTTCGGCAACCCCGCGGGGTTCGTCTCCAAGCCGGTGATCAGCGGCGACGGTCGCTACGTCGCCTACACGTCCTACGCCGGCACGATCGTGGAGGGGATCGGCGGCACCCACGTCTACCTGCGTGACCGACAGGGCGGCACCGTGTGGGTCCCGACGACCGACGGGGTCTCGTCGGGCGGGATCGTCGACGCCGTCAGCGGCGACGGTCGCTACGTGCTGTTCCGCGCCGCCTCGGCCAACCTCGTCGCCGGGGACACCAACGGAACCTGGGACGTCTTCCGCTACGACCGCGTGACCGGCACGGTCGCGCGCGCCAGCGTGGCGACCGGCGGCGGGCAGGGGAACGGCTCGAGCGGCTCGTCCGACCCGGCCGAGATGTCGTCGAACGGCCGCTACGTCGTCTTCTCGTCCGCCGCGACCGACCTCGTGGCGGGCGACACCAACGGAGTGCGCGACGTGTTCCGGCGCGACCTCACCGCGGGGACGACCACCCGGGTGAACCTCACCGCCGCCGGCGAACAGGAGATCGCCTCGACGCCGTCCAGCCCGTCGATCTCCGACGACGGCCGCTGGGTCGCCTTCGTGCAGAACGCGGCGGCCGGCAACGTCCTCCCGGGCCCGTGCCGCGTCGTGCTCCGCGACGGGGACTCGGGCCGGGTCGCGTGCGCCGCGACGAACGCGTCGGGCAGCCCCGACGGCCAGCCGCCGGCCGGCGCGGGTCCGGCCACGATCTCGGCCGACGGCCGCTACGTCGTGTTCCGGACCAACCACCCGTCGCTCGTGCCCGACGACACCTGCTGCTTCGACCTCTTCGTGCAGTCGGTGCCGGTACCGCGGGTAACGGGCCGGACGCCGACGTCGGTGGCCCGCGGGGCCCCGACGGTCGTGATCGTCACCGGGGCCAACCTGCTGCCGGGGGTGACGCTCGACTTCGGGGACGACGTCGCGGTCACCTTGACCGCTCGGGTGAGCGACCACGAGGTGCGCGCCCTGATCACCGTCGGCGGCGGAGTCGAGCCCGGGAAGCGCACCGTGAAGGTGGCGTTGCCGGGGACCGGGCCAGGCGTGGACGCCGGTGCCTCCACCTCGTTCGAGCTGACCGTGACCTGACCGACCGACGCCCCCTCCCGCGGGTGCTCCGCACCCACGATGATTGACAGGAGCGGAGGGGGACGGTAGGAGGCCCGGGTGCACATCGACTTCAACAGCTCGCCCGGGCCGTCGCTCGGGGTCGAGGTCGAGCTCGAGATCGTCGAGCGCAGCACCGGGGGGCTGGCGTCGGCCGCCACCGACGTCCTCGGTGAGCTGGGCGCCGGGCACCCGGGCGGGGAGCACCCGAAGGCCAAGCACGAGCTGTTCGAGTGCACCATCGAGATCGTCACCGGCGTGTGCACCGACGTCGCCGAGGCGCGGCGCGACCTACAGGGGACCCTCGACGAGGTGACCGCCGCCGCGGACCGGCGGGGTCTCGACCTGATGTGCTCGGGTACCCACCCCTTCTCCGACTGGCAGGACCAGGTGATCAGCCCCAACCCCCGGTACGCCCGGCTGGTCGAGGAGATGCAGTGGATGGCCCGGCGGCTCCAGATCTTCGGGGTCCACGTTCACGTCGGCATCCGGTCGCCGGAGAAGGTGGTCGCCATCGCCGGGGCCCTCGCCGGCTACATCCCGCACTTCCTCGCGCTGAGCGCGTCGAGCCCCTACTGGGCCGGGGTCGACACCGGCCTCGCGTCGTCGCGGAGCAAGGTGTTCGAGGGCCTGCCGACCGCCGGGCTCCCCGCCCCGCTGGAGACGTGGGACGACTTCGAGCGGCTGATGGAGACGCTGGTCTCGTCCGACGCGATCAGCACGATCCGCGAGGTCTGGTGGGACATCCGGCCCCACCCCGACTTCGGGACCGTCGAGCTGCGCATGTGCGACGGCATCCCGACCCTCTCCGAGGTCGCCGCCGTCGCCGCCCTGGCCCAGTGCCTGGTCAGCCACCTCGACACCATGGTCGACCGGGGGTTCACCCTGCCCCGGCACCACGACTGGATCCTGCGCCAGAACAAGTGGCGGGCCGGTCGCCACGGACTCGACGCCGAGGTGATCGTCGACGAGCACGGCCGGCTCCAGCCGCTCCGCGCCGCGATCACCGAGCTGCTCGAGGAGATGAAGCCGGTCGCGGAGCGGCTCGGGTGCCCCGACGAGCTGGGCCGGGTCGCCGGCATCGTCGACGGGGGTGCGAGCTACGAGCGCCAGCGCGCGGTCGTGCCCTCCGGGGCATCCGGCGCGACGGACCTCCGGCCGGTCGTCGACCTGCTCGTCGCCGAGCTCGCCTCGGACCGCCCCGGCGTGGTCCCGTCCCCGTCGTGACCGACGCGGACCGGGTGGGTGCGGGCCACGGCGGGGTCGCCGACGCGGTGGCGGCCGTCGAGGCCGACCTGATCGCCCTCCGGCGCGACCTCCACACCCATCCCGAGCCGTCGTGGGAGGAGCACCGGACCTCTCGGGTCGTCGCCTCGCGCCTCCGGGCGGCGGCGGGCATCGACGTGGGCCCGGTTCCCACCGGGACGGGGCTGGTCGCCGACATCGGCTCCGGCGACGTGCTGGTGGCCCTGCGGGCCGACCTCGACGCCCTCCGCATGGACGACCCCAAGGACGTCCCGTACCGCTCGACGACCCCGGGGGTGTGCCACGCGTGCGGCCACGACGTGCACACCGCCGCCGCGGTCGGCGCCGCCCTCGCCCTGGCCCGGGTGCTCGCCCCGGGGGAGGGGCGGGTCCGTGTCGTGTTCCAGCCCGCCGAGGAGGCGATCCCGTCCGGCGCCCCGGCCCTCGCCGACGCCGGGCTGGTCGACGGGGCCCGGGCCGTCTTCGCCCTGCACTGCGACCCGCGCCTCGACGTCGGCCAGGTCGGGCTGTCCCCGGGGCCGATCACCTCGGCGGCCGACCTGGTCGAGATCCGCGTCGGCGGCCCCGGCGGGCACACCGCCCGCCCCCACCTGACCGCCGACCTGGTCAACGTGGCCGCGCGCCTGGCGGTCGACCTGCCGGCCGCCCTCGATCGCCTGACCGACCCCCGCGACGGCGTGAACCTGACGTTCGGGGCGATCGCCGCCGGCGACGCGCCGAACGTGGTGCCGTCCCACGCGGTGCTGCGGGGTTCGCTCCGCGCCACGGGACGGGCCGGGTGGGAGGACGCGGGTCGCCTGCTGCCGGGTCTGGTCGCGAGCGTGGTCGAGCCGCGTGGCGCGACGTGGGAGCTCGACCACCGGGTCGGCGCCCCCCCGGTCGAGAACGACCCGTGGGCGACCGGGGTGCTCCGGCGGGCGGCGGTCGCCGTCGTGGGCGAGGCCGGCATCCGCCCGACCCGCCAGAGCGGTGGCGGCGAGGACTTCTCCTGGTTCCTCGAGCGGGTGCCGGGCGCGTTCGTCCGCCTCGGCGTGACCCGTCCGGGGGCCGAGCCGATCGACATCCACGCCGGTGCCTTCGACGTCGACGAGCGCGCCGTCGCCCTCGGCGCGCGCCTCCTGGCCGGCGCCGCCCTGGAGGTGCTCGCCACCGCCGGGGACCCGACGGGCACGGGGTCGTGACCGGGTCGGTCGACGCCCCGGGCCCCGCCACCGACCCGCCCGCCGGAACCTCGCCGGGGGACCGGACCCCGCCGGAGGGCGTGGGCGCCAGCGGGCGGTTCCCGGAGGTGCTGCGGAGCGACCTGGCCGGCAGCATCGCGGACGGCGTGATCGTCGTCGCCGTCACCGTGCTCGCCTGGTCACGTCGGCGGTCGATGCCGCGCGACGGGTGGTTCTTCGACGACGCCTGGCAGGCGTTCGGGGCCGCCCGCAGCGGGGTCGGCGACCTCTGGGTCACCGGGCAGACCCAGCCGGTCTACAACGCCGCGCTCTGGGCCTGGGTGCGCCTGTTCGGCGAGGGCGAGGCGAGCCTGGTGACCCCGGCCCGGCTCGCCGGGGTGCTCGGCCCCGCGCTGCTCTACCTGGTGCTCCGCCGGTTCGGGGCCGCCCGGTCGGTCGGCACCCTGGGCGCCGTGAGCCTGGCCGTGGTGACGATCCACGTGACCTACTCGGGGCGGGTCAAGGTGTACACGATCGACCTGATCGTGGTGCTGGCCCTGATGCTCGCCCTGCCCCGGCTGACCCGTCGGAGGTGGTCGCCGGTGACGGCGGCCGGCTGGGTGGTGGGTGCCCTGTTGCTGACCGGCGCCAGCTCCTTCCTGCTGATCGCGACGGCCACGGCCGGTGTGGTGCTCGTGCTGCACCCGGCGGGTGACCGGTGGGTGCGCGCCGCCGCGGTTGCCGGGCAGGCCGTCGGGTCGGGGGCGATGCTCGCCGCCACGCGCACGACGCTCGACATCGACGGCGTCAGCGGCCACTGGGGTAGCAACGGCGGCTACATCGCCCTCCGACCGCTGCGCGGGCTCCCGGTCCGGCTCGACACGCACGGGCGCCGGGTGGTCGAGGCGTTGGTCGACCAGCATTCGTGGGTCGTCCGCCTCGTGCTCGTCGCCGCCGTGTTCGGACTGGTCCTGACCGCGTGGCGGGGCCCGCACCCGGTCGTCGGACGGTTCCTCCTCGCGACGGCCGGCCTGGCGGTGGTCGGCAGCGTCCTGGAGCGGGTCCCGTTCGGCACCCTGTCGGGTGGCGACACCCGGCGGGCCTCGATCTGGCTCGTTCCGGCCGTCGCGTTCGGGTTCGCGGCCACGCTCGGCCGGCTCCGAGGCCTGGTCGGGCGGGCGCCGGTCGGACGCGCCGCGTTCGACGTCGCCGTGCTCCTGGCGGCGACGCTCCTCGTCGTCGCGACGGCCGACGTCCCGCGGGGCTACGCCCGGGCGGGTGGGCGGGCGGCGATCGAGCGGGCGGTGGCCGAGGCCGGACGCGAGGACGAGGTGTGGTTCGCCCGTTCGGTCGCGTTCCAGGGCGGGCTGTACGGCGACGAGCGGGCCGGGATCCGCGCCACGCCGGAGGAGCTCGTCGGGTTCGCCCCGGACTTCGACGACCCGCGGTTCCACGACCTGCCGTTCGGCCCGATCGATCCGGCCCTCGTCGAGCGGGCGAGGGGCGCCCCGCGGGTGCTCGTGGTGTGGGCGACCTCGTTCACCCGGGGGGCGTGGGGCGATCAGCTCGAGCGGATCGCGGTGACGTTGACCCTCCTCGGGTTCGAGCCGTTCGAGACCGTGACGATCGAGTCGGGGTCGCTGGTCGACTGGCGCCGGCCCTGACGCCGGGCGGTCAGCCCGCCTCGCACTCGGTGCAGTGCACGTCCGCGACCGGGTCACCCTCGACGAGGTCGGTGATCCAGTCGATCAGGCGGACGCCCTCGGCCTCGTGCTCCCACACCGACGACTGGGACAGGATCGTGTGGTCGTCGCCGGGGGAGGTGAACGACAGCAGGTCGACGCCGGTGTCCTCGATCAGGACCTCGTTGGCGTCCATCTGTGAGAGGACGGTGCCGTCGGCGATGCCCGCCAGGGCGGCGAAGAACTCCTGGGTCGCGTCGTAGGCGTAGTCGTGGCGGGCGAAGGTGATGTCGGGAGCGTGGGCGCCGGCCCGGACGAACAGGCCGGGAAGGCTCCAGTTCTCGGCGGTCACGTCGGCGTTGGTCGGCCAGTCGGGCACGGCGTTGAGCGTGCCCCACAGCGCTCCGATGGTGGCGTTGACCGCGGGCACGTCGGGATACGCGCCGCTGCCGTCGGCCAGCACGGTGATCTCGGCGTCGGGGAGCCGGTCGTGGGCGAGCCCGGCGTAGTACGGCGTGGCGATCGAGCCGGCGCTCTCGCCGGCGACCAGCACCTCGGCGGCGTCGGGGAAGCGGTCGGTCAGGTCGTCGAGCGCGGCGGTGGCGTTCACCGCTCCCTTGTGCTGCACGGTCAGCTCGTCGGAGTACTCGGTCGTGGCGTCGCCCAGGTGGACGTCGCCGGTGCAGTACGGGACGTAGACCATCGACCACCCCTCCAGCGGGTTCCGCCCGTCGGTGAGGTCGAGCAGCCCCGAGCCGTCGGACGGGTCGTCCGCGTCGGTGACGGTGACCTTGTAGGTGGTGCCGCCCCCCTCGAACGCGCAGGTCTCGGCGGTGAAGCAGGCGCCCCCGCCCTGGAGGAAGAACGCGACCCGGGTCGGATCGCCCTCGCTCACCCAGTAGCGGTACTCGCTGCCGTCCGCGCACTGGCAGTCGCCGCCGGGGCTCACCGCCTCCCAGGTCACCTCGGCGGGCTCGTCGTCGGCCGCGTCGTCGGTGGTCTCGTCGGTCGCGACGGTCGCGGTGGCGGTCGTCTCGTCGGCGTCGGTCGCGTCGTCGGTGCCGGCGCACGCGCCGAGCAGGAGGACGGCGACCGCGAGGACGGCGGGCAGGGTACGTCGGCGCATGGAGGCTCCCGGGGAGGCAGGGAGCCGATGATGCCAGCCCGCCGCGCCGACCGGCGGCCATCGGCCACACTCGACCCCGTGACCGCTGCGAGCGGCGTCCCCGCATCCGCCTTCGACCACGACCTCCCGCCCGACGCGATCGCGCAGGTGCCGATCGTGCCGCGCGATGCGGCCCGGCTGCTGCTCGACCGCGGCCCGCGCCGCGAGCCCGACGACCGCGGCGTGCGCGACCTGCCCGGGCTGCTCGACCCGGGGGACGTCCTCGTGGTCAACGACACCCGCGTTCTGCCCGCTCGGCTGTCGGCCCGCAAGGACACCGGTGGAGCCGTCGAGGTCCTGCTGCTCGAGCGCGAGCCGGCCGGCACGTGGCGGGCCCTCGTGCGCCCGGGACGGCGCGTCCCGCCGGGTACGTCGGTCCACGCCGGCGAGCTGCGAATCGACGTGGGTGACGAGCTGGGCGACGGCGTGCGCCGGGTCCGCCTCGGCGTGGCGGCCGACGCCGAGCTCGACGCCCTGACGTCGGTGGGCGAGGTGCCGCTCCCGCCCTACATCCACGAGCCGCTCGCCGACCCCGAGCGCTACCAGACGGTGTTCGCGCGGGTGCCGGGCTCGGTGGCGGCACCGACCGCGGGCCTGCACCTCACCGAACGGGTGCTCGACGGGTGCCGCGAACGGGGCGTCCGGGTCGAGCGGGTGCAGCTCCACGTCGGCCTCGGCACGTTCCGGCCGATCACGAGCGACACCGTCGACGCCCACGTGATGCACGCCGAGGCGTACCGGGTCGATCCCTCGGTGGCCGAGGCGTGCCGGGCGACGCGGGCCCACGGGCGCCGGGTCGTCGCGGTCGGCACCACCGTGGTGCGCACGCTGGAGGCGGTCGCCGCGACCGGCGCCCTCGCCGGCCGCACCGACATCTACCTGCACGGCGACCACCGATTCGCCCTGGTCGACCGGATGCTCACCAACTTCCACGTACCCCGGTCGTCGCTCCTCGTGCTGGTCGACGCGTTCATCGGGCCCCGGTGGCGCGACCTGTACACCGCCGCCCTCGACCGCGGCTACCGGTTCCTGTCGTTCGGTGACTGCTGCCTGCTCGACCACCGTTGGGGCCGGGCGTGAGCGAGCTCCGGATCGACCTCGCGGCCAGCGACGGTGCCGCCCGAACCGGCACGGTGCACACCGGGCGCGGTGCCTTCGCCACCCCGGCGTTCATGCCGGTCGGCACCCGCGGCGCGGTGCGCGCGCTGACCGCCGAGCACCTCGACGCGCTGGCCCCGCCGGTCGTGCTGGCCAACACGTACCACCTGATGCTCCGACCGGGGGCCGACGTCGTGCGCGACCTCGGCGGTCTCGCCCGCTTCACCGGCTGGGACGGGGCGTCGCTGACCGACTCGGGTGGCTTCCAGATCTTCTCCCTCGCGCCCGCCGTCGACGAGGAGGGGGCGACGTTCCGCTCGACCTACGACGGCAGCCGCCACCACCTGTCGCCGGAGGAGGCCGTCACGATCCAGTCCGCCATCGGCGCCGACATGCAGATGGTGCTCGACATCTGCCCGGCCCTGCCCGCGCCGTCCGAGGTCGTCCGGGCCGCCGCCGAGCGCACGGCGCGCTGGGCCGAGCGTGGGCGCGCCGCGTTCCTGGCGGGGGAGGGGGAGCGCGCCGCACGCGGGCTCGACCAGGCGCAGCTCGGCATCGTGCAGGGTGGCGTCGACCCGGCGCTCCGGGCCGCGTCGGCCCGCTGGACGACCGACGTCGGCTTCGACGCCTACGCGATCGGTGGGCTGTCGGTCGGCGAGACCCGCGACGAGATGCTGCCCGCCCTGGCCGCGGCGGTGGACGGGCTGCCCGCCGATAGGCCGCGGTACCTGATGGGCGTCGGCGATCCCGCGAGCCTCGTCGAGGCGATCGCCCTCGGGGTCGACATGTTCGACTGCGTCCTGCCGACCCGCCTCGCCCGTCACGGCACGCTGCTCACCGACGCCGGGCGGCTGAACCTCCGCAACGCCCGCTTCGCTCGCGACGGCGACCCGCTCGATGCCGGGTGCGCCTGTCCCACCTGCGCCCGCCACTCCCGGGGCTACCTCCGCCACCTGCTGGTCACGGGGGAGCTCACCGCGATGACGCTCCTCAGCGTCCACAACGTCGCCTGGCTGCTGCGCCTGGTCGACCGCACGCGGGACGCCGTCGCGGCCGGCACGCTCGCCGCCTGGCGGCGCGACGTGCTCGCGGTGTGGGGCTGAACCGGCCGCGCCACCGCTCCGGGGGCGATCACGGTGGCGGAGGAGCCGCGCACTATGGTCGCCCAGGCCATTTTCCCGGGTCGGCTCGGGAGGGACCCGGCCGGACGGTGAGCGCGTGAGCGACGACGACATGCCCGACGACGACAACCCCGTGGACCCCGACGACGAGGGGGGCGACGACGCGCCCGCCGACGTCGAGGACGGAGGGGCGGTCGACGGCGACGCGGACACCGGGGATGCCGGCGACGATTCCGATTCCGACGACGTCGAGGACGAGCGCTCCGACGACGTCGAGGCCGACGAGGGCGTCGACGACGACGAGGGCGCCGACGAGACGGTGCGCCGGGCCAAGGGAGCCGTCCCCGAGCGCCCGAGCCGGAGGAAGGCGGAGCCCGCGAACCGCCCGAAGGCATCGAAGGGCGGTCGCCGGCGTCGGCGCCGAATCCAGCCCGTCCAGGCGGTGGTGCTCGGCAGCATCGCCCTGATCGCGGTGCGGGTGGCCACCATGGTCGGGCACCAGGGCGGGCCCTCGACCTTCGAGTGGGTCTCGCTCGGGGTGCTGGTCGTCGTGCTGGCGATGGCACTGCTCAACTGGGCCGAGAACAGCCGGCGCTTCTCGGGGGTGCGCAGCCACGGCATCCCCGCCCTCCTGACCGTGCTGGCCCTCGCGGTCCTCTCGGTCGTGATCGTGACGGTCAACGCGAGCACCCCGCAGCTCGGCCTCGACCTCCAGGGCGGCTACTCGATCGTCCTCACCGCCCAGGGCGACCCCGAGACCGACACGGTCGACCAGGCGATCGAGATCATCCGCAACCGCATCGACAGCCTCGGCGTCGCCGAACCGGAGATCACCCGGCAGGGCAACAGCGTCGTGGTGGACCTGCCCGGCATCCGCGACCGGGAGCAGGCCCAGGAACTGGTCGGCCAGACGGCGAAGCTCGAGTTCCGGCCGGTGCTCCAGGACGGCCTGCTCTTCGACCAGGACGCGGCCGACGCCGGCGACGACCCCTGCGCCCCGACCGCGACCGAGGACACGACGACGACCGAGGACACGACGACGACCGGGGACACCACGTCGACCACGGCGCCGGCGTCGACCGAGGAGCCGGCGTCGACCGAGGAGGAGGGTGCCGGGCTCCCCGCCGGACCGATCGCCGACGGGGAGTACGCGCTCGGTCCGATCGGGCGTCAGGACGACACCACCACGACCGACGACGGGACCACGTCGACCACCGCGGCGGAAGCCACCACCGACGGGACCGGGGGAGAGGACCCCGAGGGCACCGAGGCGGAGGGCGCCGAGGGCGAGGAGGGCGACGGCTCGGTGATCCTGCCCAACCAGGCGACCGAGGACGTGCGCTACTGCACGATGCTCGGCCCGATCGGGCTCGAGGGCGACGCCCTCAGCAAGGCGCAGGCCGAGCTGGGCGGCTCCACCGGCAGCGAGTGGCTGGTATCGGTCGCGGTCAAGGGCGACCAGCAGGCGCTAGCGAACGAACTGTTCAACGCGTGCAACTCTCTCGCCACGAACTGCCCCACCGGCCAGATGGCGATCGTCCTCGACGGCGAGGTGGTCTCGGCGCCGCGTGTGAACGAGGCCAACCTCGCCAGCGACACGTTCGTGATCACCGGGGGCACCGATCAGGAGACCGGGCGCGCCGGCTTCACCCAGAGCGAGGCGAAGGACCTCGCCCTGGTCCTGCGCTACGGAGCCCTGCCCGTCGAGTTCGTCACCGGCGCCGAGCGCCAGATCTCCCCGACCGTCGGCGAGGACTCGCTGCGGGCGGGCATCCTCGCCGGGCTGGTCGGCCTCGGGGTCGTGATCCTCTACCTGCTCTTCTACTACCGGGCCCTGGGCCTGATCGTCGTGCTCGGCATGGTCGTGTGGTCGGCGCTGATGTACGGCATCGTCTGCTGGCTGTCGGCGACCCAGGGCCTGACCCTCTCGCTGTCGGGCGTCGTCGGCATCGTCATATCGATCGGGACGACGGTCGACTCCTACGTCGTGCACTTCGAACGGTTGAAGGACGAGGTGCGCCTGGGCAAGAGCGTCCGCAGCTCGACCGAGCGGGGCTTCCAGCTCGCGTTCCGGACGATCCTCACCGCCAACGTCGCCGCCCTGATCGGTGCGGTCGTGCTCTACATGCTCACCGTCGGCGCGGTGCGGGGCTTCGCCTTCTTCCTCGGCCTGTCGGTGCTGCTCGACATATTCGTCATCTGGATGTTCGAACGCCCGATGGTCGCCCTGTTCGCCCGCAGCGGGTTCTTCACCGAGCACCCGGTGTTCGGCGTCGCCCGCGGCCTCGGCGGCCCGCAGCGGGCCGCGGTCGAGGAGGCGACGTCGTGACCCGCGCCAGCGTCGAGGCCCCCCTCGAGAAGACCGGCATCCTCCGACGCCTCTACTACGGCGACACCGACTTCACGTTCGTCCCGAGGTGGAAGCGCTGGTTCGGGATCTCCGCCGCGTGCATCGTCGTCGGCCTGGTCGCCCTCGGCGTCCGTGGCCTCAACCTCGGCATCGACTTCACCGGCGGCAACCAGTGGGAGGTGGCGGCCAACGGGACGACGGTCTCCGAGGCCGAGGAGGCGATCGAGGCCCTCGGCTTCAGCGAGGTGCGCGTGCAGGAGGTCGGCGACGACCTGCGCGTCCGCACCGCCGCCATCGAGGGCACCGACGCGGAGCGGGTCGCCCGCAACGCCGAGGTCGTCGAGGTCCTGTCGGATCTGACCGGCGTCGACGCCGACGACATGGTGATCACCGAGGTCGGACCGTCCTGGGGGCGGGAGATCTCGAGCAAGGCGCTCCGCGCCCTCGTGGTCTTCCTGGTCCTGATCCTGATCTACATCACGATCCGCTTCGAGTTCCGGATGGCGCTCGCCACCATCGCCGCCCTCCTCCACGACCTGCTGATCGTCGTCGGCGCCTACGCGGTGTTCCAGCTCCCGGTCACGCCGGCCACCGTCGTCGCGGTGCTCACGATCCTCGGCTTCTCGATCTACGACGGCGTCGTCGTGTTCGACCGGGTCGACGAGAACACCCGGCTCGTCGCCGGCGCCGGGCGTATGACCTACAGCGAGATGGTCGACCTCTCGCTCAACCAGGTCCTGATGCGCTCGCTCAACACCCAGATCACGTCGGTCATCCCGATCGTCGCCGTGCTGATCGTCGGGACGGTCGTGCCCGGGGCCGGCACGCTCCAGGAGTTCGGGTTCGCCCTGTTCATCGGCCAGGTGTCGGGCGCGTACTCGTCGATCTTCATCGCCTCGCCGATGCTCGCCCTGCTGAAGGAGCGCGAGCCCCGCTACCGGGCGGTGCGGCGCAAGCTCGAGGAGAAGGCGGCCCGCACCGCCACGGGCGACGACGGTGCCGACACCGACGATCCGACCGACGTCGGCGACGCCGGTGCCGGCGACGGGGCCGACCGCTCGAAGGAGCGGAAGGCCGGGTCGACGAAGGCGACCAAGGGCCCGTCGGGTTCGACCAAGGCCACCGGCTCCCGTTCGCACCCGCCGCGCCCGCGCAAGCAGGGCCGGAAGCGGTGATCGACGGAGACCCCGACGACCTGCGGAGCCACATCCGGGACGTCCCCGACTTCCCGCAGCCGGGTGTCCTGTTCCGCGACATCACCCCGCTCCTCGCGGATGCCGCCGCCCTGCGCCGGGCGATCACCGGCCTGGCCGACGCGCTGCGCGCGTCGGGGGGTCCGCCCGACCGCGTGGCGGGCATCGAGGCGCGCGGCTTCGTGGTCGCGGCACCGCTCGCGCTCGAGCTGGGCGTCGGGTTCGTGCCGGTGCGCAAGCCCGGCAAGCTCCCCGCCGAGACCGTGCGCGAGGACTACGACCTGGAGTACGGCACCGACGCGCTGGAGGTCCACGCCGACGCCTGCGCCCCCGGCGAACGCATCCTCGTCGTCGACGACGTGCTCGCGACCGGCGGCACCGCGGCGGCGGCCACCCGCCTGCTGCGGGGGGTCGGTGCCGAGGTGACCGGCCTGGGGGTGCTGATCGAGCTGACCGCGCTGGGCGGCCGGTCCACCGTCGGCGACCTGCCGGTCACCGCGCTGCTGTCCTACTGAGTCCCCGCCGAGGGTGTCGCCGGCGGCGATGGCGATCGGGCTGATCGGGCCGTCCCGCCCGCTACGGTGGATCGCGTCCATCCGGGGAGCTCGGGCACGACCGGGCTGAGAGGACGGCTCCTGCGCCGTCGACCCGCACACCTGACCTGGGTAATGCCAGCGGAGGAAGCCATGCACACCTCGAACCGTTCCCGGCGGGCCCGTCGTCCCGCCCGGGCGCTCGTCGCGCTCGCCGTGCTGCTCGCGGCGGCGGCCTGCACCGACGACCCCGACGTCGCCACCGGTGGCGACGACGACCGGGCCGTCGACTGCACCCCCACCGACGACGTCGACCGCATCGACCTCGGCGACGCGGCGGTCGACGCCGACGCGGGCGTGACCGTGAAGCTCGGTACGCACGACTCCTTCGCGGTCGGCGACGGGGTCATCGAGTCGTTCACCGCCGAGACCGGCATCGAGGTCGAGGTCGTGGCGCTCGGCGACGCGGGGGAGGCGGTGAGCCAGGCGATCCTGACCGCCGGCGAGCCGGTGGTCGACGTGCTGTACGGGGTCGACACGACGTTCGTGTGCCGGGCGATCGCGGCGGACGTGTTCGTGCCGTACCGCGCCGCCGGGCTCGACCGGGTGCCCGACGCCCTCCTCGCCCCCGGCGAGGACCGGGTGACGCCCATCGACGTGGGCGACGTGTGCCTCAACTACTCGAAGGCGGCGTTCCCCGACCCGTCCGACGCCCCGCAGGACCTCGACGACCTGCTCGACGAGCGCTTCGCCGACGCCTTCGTCACCGAGGACCCGGCGTCCTCGTCGCCCGGGCTGGCCTTCCTCCTGGCCACGATCGCCACCTACGGCGACGGCTGGGAGGCGTACTGGGAGGGCCTCCGGGAGAACGGCGTGGCCGTGGCCTCCGGGTGGAGCGAGGCCTACGAGGACGACTTCGGGGCGGGTGCCGGGGAGCGCACGATCGTGACGTCCTACGCGTCGAGCCCGGTCGCGGACGTCCTCTTCTCCGATCCACCCCGCGACGAGCCCGCCATCGGCGTCGTCGCCGACGCGTGCTTCCGCCAGGTCGAGTACGCCGGTGTGCTGCGGGGGACCGGACACCCGACCGCGGCCGCGCGCCTGGTCGACTTCCTGCTCTCGCCGACGTTCCAGGCCGACATCCCGCTCAACATGTTCGTCGAGCCCGCGCGCGAGGACGTCGCCCTGCCTCCCGAGTTCGAGGCGCACCGGACGCCGATCGACGACCCGATCACGCTCGACCCCGCCGAGATCGAGGCCGGGCGCGACCGGTGGACCGAGCGGTGGACCGAGATCGTGCTGCGGTGACCGACCGTGGGTGACCGGGCGCGCCGGTGGTCGGCGGTCGCCGTGCCGGTCGCGTTCCTCGCCCTCTTCTTCGCCTGGCCGGTGCTGGCGATCGTGCTCCGCGGCCTGGCGGAGGACGGCTCGGTGGTCGACGTCTGGAGACGCCGGTCGACCGGTGACGTCCTGTGGTTCACCGCGGGCCAGGCGGCGCTTTCGACCCTCGTCACCCTGGCGATCGGGCTCCCGGCGGCGTGGGCCACGGCCCGCACCGCGCTGCCGGGGCGGCGGGTCGTCCGCGTCCTGGTGCTCGTGCCGTTCGTACTGCCGACGCTGGTGGTCGGCGCGGCGGTCGAGGCGCTGTTCGAGCGGTTCGGGGCCCGGACCGGCTCCCTGACCGCGATCGTGGTCGCCCACGTCGTGTTCAACGTCGCGGTGGTCGTGCGGATCGTCGGCGGCCACTGGAGCCTCCTCGACCCGCGCGTCGAGGAGGTCGCCCGCGTCCTGGGTGCCTCGCCGTGGCGGGTGGTCCGCGAGGTGACGCTGCCGCGGCTGGCGCCGGCGCTGTGGAGCGCGGCCGCGATCGTGTTCCTGTTCTGCTTCACCTCGTTCGGGGTCATCCTGACCGTCGGAGGCCCCGGGCTGCCGACGCTGGAGACCGAGATCTGGAGGCACGCCACCCGCCGGACCGACTTCGGGACGGCGGCGGCGCTGGCCCTGCTCCAGATGGCTGCGGTGGTCGTCCTCCTCGTCGTCGGGGGCCGGCTCGAACGTCGGTTGGCGTCCGGGGCGACGTCGCGCCGCGTCGCCCGGCCCCGGCCGTTGCGGACCGGGCGCGAGCGGGCGGTGGTCGTAGCCGCGGTCGCCCCCGCCCTCACGCTCGTGGTCCTGGCCCTGTCGATCCTGGTCGAGCGGTCGCTGTCGGTCGGCTCCGGCCACGGGATCGAGCGCTACCGGGAGCTGTTCCGCCGCACCGACTCAGGCCTGGTGGTGGCCCCGGCGGAGGCGATCGGGAACTCGTTGGTGATCGCGTGCGCCGCCACCGCGCTGGCGCTCGTCGTCGGCGGCCTGACGGCGCGCTCGGTCGCGGCGGGCCGGGGCCGGGCCGGTCGCGTGCTCGACGTCGCGGTGATGCTGCCGCTCGGCACCAGCGCGGTCACCCTCGGCTTCGGGATCCTGATCGCCTTCGACTCGCCGCCGCTGGACTGGCGGTCGAGCCGGGCGATGGTCGTCGTGGCCCAGGCGCTGGTCGGGATCCCGTTCGTGGTGCGGGCGATGGTTCCCGCCCTGCGATCGATCGACCCCCGGTTGCACGAGGCGGCGGCGGTGCTGGGCGCCGACCCGCGCCGGGCCCGCGCCGAGGTCGACCGGCCGGTCGTCCGACGCGCCGCCCAGGTCGCCGCGGGGTTCGCGTTCGCGGTGTCCCTCGGCGAGTTCGGCGCCACCTCCTTCCTGGCCCGCCCCGACGCCCCGACGGTGCCGACCGCGATGTACCGGCTGCTCGGCCGGCCGGGCGAGGCGCTGCGGGGCCAGGCGATGGCGTTGGCGGTCGTGCTGGCCGTGCTGACCGCGGCGAGCGCGACGGTGATCGAGTGGCGTCGCCGCGACGGGGTGGGCTGGTGAGCGCGCGGCCCGGGGGTCCGCGCCCCGAGGTCCGGACCCCCGCCGGGTTGGTGGTCGAGGGGCTGACCGTCCGGTACGGCCCCGAGGTGGCCGTCGACGCCGTCTCCCTGGCGGTCGCGCCCGGCGAGGTCGTCGCCCTGATCGGACCGAGCGGCAGCGGCAAGAGCAGCCTGCTGCGGGCGGTCACCGGCCTGGAGCGGCCGGTTGCGGGGGACGTGCGCTGGGCGGGGGAATCGGTCACGTCCCGGCCCCCGCACGAGCGCGGCTTCGGGCTGATGTTCCAGGACCACGCCCTGTTCCCGCACCGGACGGTCGGCCACAACGTCGAGTTCGGCCTGCGGATGCGCGGTCTCGCCGCCGCCGCCCGCCGGGCACGGGTCGACCAGGTCCTCACCCTGGTCGACCTCGACGGGTGGCGGGACCGGGCGGTCGACACGCTGTCGGGCGGGGAGGCCCAGCGGGTCGCCCTGGCCCGTGCCCTGGCACCGGAGCCGCCCGTCCTCCTGCTGGACGAGCCGCTCGGCTCGCTCGACCGGGTGCTGCGCGAGCGCCTCGCCGGCGACCTCCGGCGGATCCTGACCGGTACGGGCGTGGCCGCGGTGTTCGTCACCCACGACCAGGAGGAGGCCTACGCGGTCGCCGACCGGTTGGCGGTCATGCGCAGTGGGCGGGTGGTGCGGGACGGCCCGGTGTCGGACGTTTGGCGCGATCCGGGGGGCGTCGAGACCGCCCGGTTCCTCGGCCACGAGAACGTGCTCGACGCGGTGGCGGCCGGATCGCTCGGCCTCGGCGACGGTCCCGTCCTCGTCCACGGGGCGGCCCTGGTCGCCGACGCCGGCGGTCCGCTGGAGGTCGAGGTGGTCGCGGTGACCTTCCGGGGTCCGGCGAGCCGGGTGCGGGCGCGGGTGGTCGAGCCCGAGGCCGACGTGGTGCTCACCGTGCCCGCACTCGACCCGCCCCCCGTCGGCGCGCACGTGCGATACCGCGTCGATCCCGCCCACGTGATCCCGCTCGGCGTCGGCTGAGCCTCCGAACCGATCGCCCCGGCGCAGACCTCCGGGACCGGTCGTGCGGGGGCGGTCGGAACCGGGGTGGGACGCGGCATGATGGCGGGATGGCGACGGTCGACCGCGTGCTCCCCTGGCGGCGCACCCCCGCGCCCAACGACCAGGTGCTGGCCCCGCTGATCGCCGACTACCGCGTCAAGCACCCCAAGGGCCCGACCGGGCTGATCGTCAAGGCGTACGAGACCGCCAAGGCGGCCCACGCCGGCCAGACGCGCCGGTCCGGCGAGGCCTACATCACCCACCCGCTGGAGGTCGCCCGCATCGTCGCCGGGTTCGGGCTCGACGACGTGACCATCGCGGCGGCCCTGCTCCACGACGCGGTCGAGGACACCGGGACGTCGCTGGGCGACATCGAGCTGGAGTTCGGCGCCCAGGTGCGCCGCCTGGTCGACGGCGTGACCAAGATCGAACGGCTCAACTTCGAGTCGAAGGAGGCCCAGCAGGCGGAGACGGTCCGCAAGATGCTCGTGTCGATGGCCCGCGACGTCCGGGTGATCATCATCAAGCTGTCCGACCGGCTGCACAACATGCGCACCATCGCCGCCCTGCCGGAGTGGAAGCGCGAGCGCATCGCCCGCGAGACCCTCGAGATCTACGCGCCGCTGGCGCATCGGCTCGGGATGCAGGACCTCCGCCAGCAGCTCGAGGACCTCGCCTTCGCCACCCAGCACCCCCGCCGCTACGCCGAGATCGACCACATGGTCCAGCAGCGCGCGCCGGAGCGCGAGCTCTACCTGACCCAGGTGCTCGAGGAGGTGCGGTTCCGGATGCGCGAGCTCCAGATCGACGCCGAGGTCTCCGGGCGACCGAAGCACTACTGGAGCGTCTACGAGAAGATGGTGGTGAAGGGCCGGGCCTTCGACGACATCTTCGACCTGGTCGGGATCCGCGTCGTCGTCGACCAGGTCAAGGACTGCTACGCCGCCCTCGGGTCGGTCCACTCGACGTGGGCGCCGGTGCAGGGCCGGTTCAAGGACTACATCGCCCACCCGAAGTTCAACCTCTACCAGTCGCTGCACACGACGGTCGTCGGTCCCCAGGGGAAGACGATCGAGGTGCAGATCCGCACCCGCGAGATGCACACCCGGGCCGAGTTCGGGGTCGCCGCCCACTGGAGCTACAAGGACGACAGCCAGTCCGGCGACCGGATGCTCTGGCTCGACCGAATCGTCGAGTGGCAGTCGGAGATCACCGACCCGCAGCAGTTCTACGCCCAGGTCAAGGTCGACCTCGACCAGGACGAGGTCTACGTGTTCACCCCGCAGGGGCGCATCATCACCCTGGCCGCGGGCGCGACGCCGATCGACTTCGCCTACGCCGTGCACACCGAGGTCGGCCACACCTGCGCCGGCGCCAAGGTGAACGGCCGTCTGGTGTCGCTCGAGTACACGCTCGTGTCCGGCGACACGTGCGAGATCGTCCGGTCGAGCTCGAAGGGGGCCGGCCCCAAGCGGGACTGGTTGCAGATCGCCAAGACCCCGAAGGCGACGAACCGCATCAAGCAGTGGTTCTCCCGGGAGCGGCGCGGCGACGCCATCGAGAACGGCCGCGACGCGCTCGACAAGGCCCTGCGGCGGACGTCGCTGCCGGTGAACTCGCTCGGCGCCCAGGTCTTCGCCGACGTCGCCGCCGAGATGAACTACGCGGACGTCGACACGCTGTTGGCCGCCATCGGCGAGCACCACGTGTCGGCCGAGGCGGTGGCCGCCCGCGTCGGCCGGAGCCTGCGCGGCACCGACGACGACGCCGCCCAGCTCGCGGCCCCGGCCGCCGGGCGCCGCAGCCGGTCGCGGCGGACGGACATCGGCGTCCACGTCGAGGGCCTCGACGACGTCCTGGTCCGCCTGGCCAAGTGCTGCACGCCGGTGCCCGGCGACGAGATCATGGGCTTCATCACCCGCGGGCGGGGCGTGTCGATCCACCGGACCGACTGCGCCAACGCCGTGTCGCTCGCGCTGGGCCAGGGCGCCCGGCTGATGGAGGTCGAGTGGGACGGCTCGGGGTCGGGCACGTTCGAGGCGGGCGTCGAGGTGCGCGCCCTCGACCGGCCGCGGCTCCTGGGCGACGTGTCGGGCGCCTTCGCCGACCTCGACATCAACATCCTCGGCTGCGAGACGCGCTCGGGCGCCGACCGGGTGACGAACATGAAGTTCGACGTCGAGCTGGGCGACCCGGAGCACCTCGACTCGGTGCTCCGCTCCATCCGGAACCTCGACGGCGTGTACGACGCGTACCGGGTCATGCCCGGGCGGGGGCGCCGGACCTGACCTCCGCGGCGGGCCGGTGGGAGCGGTGGGGCCGGCGTCGGATCAGGGGAGGCAGACGTAGGTTGTCTCGAGGTACTCGTCGATGCCCTCGGCGCCGCCCTCGCGACCGAGGCCGGACTGCTTGACGCCGCCGAACGGGGCCGCCGGGTCGCTGACGACGCCCCGGTTGAGGCCGACCATGCCGGTCTCGAGGGCCTCGCTGACGCGCAGGGCCCGGTCGAGGCCCCGGGTGTAGACGTAGGCGATCAGCCCGTAGGGCGTGTCGTTGGCCCGTCGGATCGCGTCCTCCTCGTCGGCGAAGGTGGAGACCGCGGCGACGGGGGCGAAGATCTCGTCCGCGTCGAGCCGCGATCCTCGGGGTGCGCCGACCACGACGGTCGGTTGGACGAAGTGCCCGGGTCGGTCGATCGGCCCGCCGCCGAGGCGCACGTCGGCCCCGGCGTCGGCGGCCTCGGCGATCCAGCCGGTGACCCGGTCGACCGCGCCCGCGTCGATGAGGGGGCCCTGGTCGACGCCGGGATCGATGCCCGGGCCCACGGTCAGGGCGGCCATCCGCTCGGTGAGGCGGGCGGTGAAGGGATCGGCGACCGCCTCGTGGACGAGGAAGCGGTTGGCCGACGTGCACGCCTCGCCGCCGTTGCGGAGCTTGGCGAGGGCGGCGCCGTCGACCGCGGCGTCGAGGTCGGCGTCTTCGAACACGATGAACGGGGCGTTGCCGCCGAGCTCCATCGACACGCGGAGCACCCGGTCGGCGGCCTGGCGCAGGAGCGTCCGTCCGACGGGGGTGGAGCCGGTGAAGGACAGCTTGCGGAGGCGGTCGTCGGCGATGAGCGGACCGGTCGTCGCCCCCGAGTCGGTGGTCGGTATCACCGACAGGAGCCCCGGCGGCGCGCCGGCCTCGGCGACCAGCTCGGCGAGGGCGAGCATCGTCAGCGGGGTGAGCCCGGCCGGCTTGACGATGCTCGTGCACCCGGCGGCGATCGCCGGCGCGATCTTGCGGGCGCCCATCGCCAGGGGGAAGTTCCAGGGCGTGATCAGGAGGCACGGGCCGACCGGGCGGCGCAGGACGAGGATGCGCCCGTTGCCCGACGGGGCCCGGCGGTAGCCGCCGTCGATGCGAGCCGCCTCCTCGGAGAACCAGCGGAAGAACTCCGACGCGTAGTCGACCTCGCCGCGGCTCTCGGCGAGGGGCTTGCCCATCTCCATCGTCATGAGGACGGCGAGGCGCTCCCGGTCGCGGCGGAGCAGCTCGAACACGCGGCGCAGCAGCTCGCCCCGGTCGCGGGCGGGGAGGGCCGCCACCGAGGGCTGGGCGGCGTCGGCCGCGGCGAGGGCGTCGAGGGCGAGGGCGGCGTCGACGTCGGCGACCTCGGCGATCGGCGCCGCGGTGGCCGGGTCGTCGACCGGGAAGGTGCGGCCGGTGTCGACCCACTCGCCGGCGACGAAGGCCCGGGTCGGCGCGGCGCCGAGGATCTCCGCCACGTCGGTCGCCGACGGATGTCCGGTCATCGTCCGCACCCTACCGGCGGTCGTCGCCGCCCCGGTCGGGCCCGCGGCGCGGTTCGAGCCGGTCCCGGGCGGTCGGTCGCGCCGCGGACGGGGCCCGGTCAGGCGGTGGGCGGGAGGCGGCGGAGACCCAGGTCGGCGAGGGCGGCGTCGTCGACGGGGGTCGGCGCGTCGGTCATCGGGTCCACGCCGGACTGCGGCTTCGGGAAGGCGATGATCTCCCGGATGTTCTCCTCGCCGGCGAGGATCGCGACCAGGCGCTCCATGCCGAACGCGAAGCCCCCGTGGGGTGGGGCGCCGTAGCGGAACGGGGTGAGGAAGAACCCGAAGCGGGCGTGGGCCTCCTCCTCGGAGATGCCGAGGAAGCGGAAGATGCGCGCCTGCAGGTCGGGCTCGTGGATCCGGAGCGACCCGGAGCCGAGCTCCCAGCCGTTGAGGACGAGGTCGTAGGCGATCGAGCGGACGGCGAGGGGGTCGGTCTCGAGCCGGTCGAGGTCCTCGGGGTGGGGGCGGGTGAAGGGGTGGTGACCCGGCTTGGGGTTCCCTGCCTCGTCGACGCCGACGAACATCGGGAAGTCGACGACCCACAGGTACCGGTAGGGCCCCTCGTGGACCGGCGGACGGGCGATGTCGGTGCGGAGCGTGCCGAGCACCTCGCAGGCGGGCAGCCACTCGTCGGCGACGAGGAGCAGCAGGTCGCCCTCGACCGCGCCGAACGCCTGGACGAGGCCGGCCTTCTCGGTGTCGGACAGGAACTTGACGACCGGGGACGCCAGCTCGCCACCCGCCTCGACCTTCATCCAGACGAGGCCCTTGGCGCCGAGGCCCTTGGCCCGGTCGGTGAGGGCGTCGAGCTTGTTGCGGCCGTGGTCCGCCGCGCCTCCGACGACGTTGATGCCCTTGATGGTGGGCGCCTTGAACGCGTTGAAACCGGTGTCGGCGAACAGGGCGGTCAGCTCGACGAGCTCCATCCCGAACCGCAGGTCGGGCTTGTCGCTGCCGAAGCGGTCGAGCGCGTCGTGCCAGGTCATGCGCTCGATCTCCGGCGGCCGTTCGCCGGTGACCGCCTCGGCCGCGTCGAGCACGGCGTCCGACACCCAGCCGAGGACGTCGTCCTGGGTGACGAAGCTGGCCTCCATGTCGAGCTGCATGAACTCGTACTGGCGGTCGGCGCGCAGGTCCTCGTCGCGGAGGCAGCGGGCGATCTGGTAGTAGCGGTCGACGCCGCCGACCATGAGGAGCTGCTTGAAGAGCTGCGGGCTCTGGGGGAGCGCGTAGGCGGAGCCGGGGCGCTGACGGCTCGGCACGAGGAACTCGCGGGCGCCCTCGGGGGTGGAGGGCATGAGCATCGGGGTCTCGACCTCGACGAACCCGTTGCGGTCCATCGCCCGGCGGACCGCCGCGGTCACCTGGGCGCGGAGGCGGAGGTTGCGCTGCATGCGGGCGCGGCGCAGGTCGAGGTAGCGGTACCGGAGGCGGACCTGTTCGTCGACCTCGTCGGCCCGCTCGTCGATGGGGAACGGGGGCGGCTCGGCGACCGAGAGGACCTCGACCGTGGCGTCCTGCACCTCGACCTCGCCGGTGGGCAGCTTCGGGTTGACGGTGCCCTCGGGCCGGCCGGCGACGGTGCCGGTGACGCGCACGACGTACTCGCTGCGGGCGTCGACCGAGCCGTCGACGACGCACTGGACGATGCCGGTGTGGTCGCGGACGTCGAGGAAGGCGAGGTGCTCGCCGTGCTCGCGTCGGCGGCCGACCCAGCCGCAGACCGACACCTCCCGGCCGATGTCGGAGGCCCGGACCTCGCCGCAGTAGTGGGTGCGCAGGCCGGCGGCCTCGGTCATCTCGGAGTCTCCTCGGGGGGCCGACGGCACGTCGCCGTCACGTAGGGGTTCCATCGTGCTCGGCGCGGGCGGCGGGCGGCGAACCGGTTGGGCGGGCGGCGGTACCCCGGCCCGGCGGTACCCTCGCCGGGTGCCTGAGGACCTGTTCGCGGCGGCCGCGTCGGAGCGGTTGGCCGCCCGGGCCCCGTTGGCCGACCGGCTCCGGCCCCGGACGCTCGACGAGGTGGTGGGCCAGGCGCACCTGCTCGGCCCGGATGCTCCGCTGCGGCGGCTGATCGAGGCCGACCGGCTCTCGTCGGCGATCCTGTGGGGGCCGGCGGGGACCGGCAAGACCACCCTGGCCCGCCTGGTCGCCACCGCGACCGAGAAGGCGTTCGAGTCGCTGTCCGCGGTCGACGCGACGGTGAAGGACGTGCGCGAGGTGATCGCCCGGGGTCGGCAGCGCCTGGGGGAGCGGGGTCAGGGCACGATCCTCTTCCTCGACGAGGTCCACCGCTTCTCGAAGTCGCAGCAGGACGCGCTGCTCCCGGCCGTCGAGGAGGGGCTGATCGTCCTGGTCGGGGCGACGACCGAGAACCCGTACTTCACGGTCAACCCGCCGCTGCTCAGCCGGTCGACGATGTTCCGGCTCGAACCGTTGGGAGCGGACGACCTGAGGGAGCTGGTCGCGCGCGGCCTCGTGGCCGAGGGGGCGACCGCGGCGGAGGACGCCGTCGACCACCTCGTCCTGCGGGCGGGGGGCGACGGGCGCCAGACGCTCACCGCGCTGGAGGTCGCGGTGGCGCTGGCGGGCGGACGGGGTTCGCCGCCGCACGTGATCGAGAGCGACATGGAGGCCGCCCTCGGCGCCAACGCGCTGCGCTACGGGCGCGACGAGCACTACGACGTGATCAGCGCGTTCATCAAGAGCATCCGGGGCTCGGACCCCGACGCGGGCATCTGGTGGCTGGCGACGATGCTCGAGGCGGGCGAGGACGCCCGCTTCATCGCCCGGCGGCTGGTGATC
>Ga0123333_10000771_pt1 | contig 34633 bp, 29 predicted proteins | sample BioC12SIPDNA_3_FD_89957 | JGI IMG/M metagenome (GOLD analysis project Ga0123333, IMG submission 89957) | Anaerobic biogas reactor microbial communites from Washington, USA - Biogas_R2_B C12 SIP DNA | ecosystem: Engineered > Bioreactor > Anaerobic > Unclassified | place: Washington, USA...
ACCGGCAGGCCGGTGAGCTCCGACATCATCGTCTGGTACTCGAAGGTGGCCTGCAGGATGCCTTGCGCCACCTCGGGCTGGTACGGCGTGTAGGCGGTGACGAACTCGCTCTGCATGGCCAGGTGGGCCGTGACGCTCGGCATGAAGTGGCGCCGCATGCCGCCGCCCAGGAAGTCGGGGCCGCCGGCCTGGTTCTTGGCCGCCAGCTCGCGCAGGTGGGCGAGCAGCTCGGCCTCGTTCATGCCGGGGGCGACGTCGATCTCGGGGTCGCGCAGCGCCTCGGGCAGGTCGGCGAACAGCTCGTCGATCGAGCCCACGCCGATCCGCTCCAACGCGCGCCGTACGTCGGCCTCCGTGTGGGGGAGGTAGTGCACTTACCCCTCCTCGGTCAGCTTCCGGTAGGCGTCTTCCCCCAGCAAGGAGTCGAGCTCGCCGATGTCGGACGCGCGCACGCGGAAGAGCCAGCCGTCGCGGTAGGGCGACTCGTTGATCTGCTCCGGCGCGGTCTCGAGCGAGCCGTTGACGTCGATGATGACGCCGGAGACGGGGCTGTAGATGTCGGAGGCGGTCTTCTCCGACTCGATGACGGCGACCTGGTCGCCCTTGCTGACCTCGCGCCCCGGCTGCGGCAGCTCGACGAACACCACGTCGCCCAGCTGGTCTTGCGCGTAGTCGCTGATGCCCACCGTCACGGTGTCCTGCGTCTCGCGCCGGGCCCACTCGTGCGACTCCATGAACAGAACGTCCTCGGGTACCTTCATCTCGACTCCTTAGGTTCCTGCGGGAAGGGGAGCTGTACGCCCCCGCATCATGCCTTGTAGAAGGGGGGCTCCACCACGCTGGCGGCGACGGACTGGCCGCGGATCTCGACCGCCAGCTCGGTGCCGGGCGCGGCCAGGTCGGCGTTCACCCAGGCGAAGGCGATGGCGTCGCGGGTGAGGGGCGACAGCCCGCCCGAGGTGACCTCGCCCACCGCCTCGCCGCCGCTCAGCACCCGGTAGCCGGCGCGCGGGATGCCGCGCTGCAGCAGGCGCAGGCCCACCAGGCGGCGGTCGCAGGGGCGGTCCCACATGGCCTCGCGGCCGAAGAACGCCTTGTCCTTGACGACCCAGCCGAAGGGGGTGCAGAGCGGGTTGGTGTCGGGGCCGAGCTCGTGGCCGAAGAGCGGGAAGCCGGCCTCGAGGCGCAGCGTGTCGCGGGCGCCCAGGCCGCACGGCACGGCGCCCTCGCCCACCAGCAGCGCCCAGAGCGCGGCGGCGTCGTTGGGGTGCACGAAGACCTCGAAGCCGTCCTCGCCGGTGTAGCCGGTGCGGCTCAGCAGCACGGGCACGCCCGACAGGCGCACGCTCAGGGTGCCGTTGCGCTTGATGGCGCCCACGTCCTCGTCGACGAGGCGGCTCAGCAGCAGCGGCGCCCCCGGCCCCTGCAGCGCCAGCAGCGCCCAGCTGTCGGACTCGTCGACCACGTGCACGTCGTAGTCGGCCGCCAGCGCCTTGAGCTGCATGAGCACCGCGGCCGTGTTGGCGGCGTTGGAGACCACCAGGTACTCCTCGTCGCCGAAGCGGTACACGAACAGGTCGTCGACCAGGCCGCCGCGGTCGTTGGGCAGCATGCTGTACTGTCCGCGCCCGTGGCGCAGCTTGGCGGGGTCGTTGAGGGTGGCGAAGCGGAGGAACTCCGTGGCCTGCGGGCCGAGCACCCGGATCTCGCCCATGTGGCTGACGTCGAAGAGGCCGACGTCGTGGCGGACCGCCAGGTGCTCCTGGTTGATGCCCCCCTGGTAGTGCAGCGGCATCTCGTAGCCGGCGAAGTCGACCATCCGGGCGCCGAGTTCGAGGTGTGACTCGTAGAGCGGGGTGCGCCTCATCGGCCCGACCATATCACGCCCCACCAGCGCCCGAATCGGCGTTGTACCGGCGGGAAGTAGCTTCCGCGACGCGCTAGCTGGCGGTGTTCAGGCCTTCTGGGCGAGCTTCTCGAGCACCATGGTGGCGACGGCCCGCAGCGGCTCGAACACCCCGTCGAAGTCGGCGGCCACCGCCTCGAAGAACGGCACCTTGCCCTGCGGGTCGAGCACGCGCTTGAGCATGTCCATGTCGATGGCGTCCTCGAGGTCGCGCTTGTTGGCCTGGATCACGAACGGCACCTCGGAGAGGCGCAGGTTGTACTCCAGCAGGTTCTCGCGCAGGTTGCGCAGGCTCTCGGCGTTCGCGCGCAGGCGCGCGGGGGAGGAGTCGGCGACGAACACCACGCCGTCGACGCCGCGCAGGATCAGCTTGCGCGAGGAGTTGTAGAACACCTGGCCCGGCACCGTGTAGAGGTGGAAGCGCGTCTTGAAGCCGTTGACCTTGCCCAGGTCGAGGGGCAGGAAGTCGAAGAACAGCGTGCGCTCGTCCTCGGTGGCGAGCGACACCATCTCGCCCTTCGACTCGGCCGGCACCTGCTCGTAGATCTTCTTGAGGTTGGTGGTCTTACCCGACAGGCCGGGGCCGTAGTAGACGATCTTGAAGTTGATCTCGCGGGCGGAGAAGTTGATGGTGCTCATCGGTCCCTCGTGCCGAACAGGCCGTCGAGCAGCGCCGTGGCGCCGTCCTGGAACTCCGCGTCGAAGTCGACGTCGGGGGGAGCTTCGGTGGCGTTCTCGAGCTCCACGCGGATGGCGTCGGCCGCCTGCTTGGTGGCGACCTTGACGCGGCCCAGCTGCGCCGTGGAGTCGAACACCGTGACGAGCAGCGCCTCGGCGCCGAGCTCCTCCAGGTAGGTGCCGACCTCGGCGCCCTGCTGGACGGTCTCCTTGAAGCCCTCCTCGCCGAACAGGTTGGCGATGGCCCGGTTGGCGGCGTAGTTGGAGGCCACCAGCGTGGCGAACGAATCGAGCGACGGGGGACGGGGCGCCCACAGGGCGCGGGCGTGCATGAGCACGAAGCCCTTGCGGTCGATGATCAACGCGTAGCGCGCGCGGCTCTTGGCGAGCAGCTCGCGCAGGATGCCATCGACGCTGTCGAACGTGGACCCGTAGAGGTCGAGCGAGGGCTCGAGCATGGCTACCACTCTACCAGCCGCCCCCGAACCCCGGGGTCGAACAAACCACTTACGCCGTCCCCGTGTCGCCTGCCCCGTGACGGCGCCACGCGCCCCGCGCCGCCGCCGGCGTTAGCCTTGAGGCCGATGAGCGAACCGACGAACGGGGCCGCCCCCCGCCTGCCCGACAGCACCCTGCTCGGCGCCGTCTACCTGCGCGTGCGCGACCTGCCCGCGACGACCGGCTTCTACCGCGAGGTGCTGGGCCTGGAGGTGCGCGCGGAGCGCGACGGCGGCGTGATGCTGGGCACGCCGACGCGCGACCTGGTGGGGCTGATCGCGGCGCCCGAGGGGGCGTCGGCGCCGCGCGCGCCCGGCCTCTACCACCTGGCGCTGCTGCTCCCCGACCGCGCCGCCCTCGGCCGCTTCCTGAAGCAAGCCGTGCGCACGCGCGCCAAGCTGCAGGGCGCCTCCGACCACGGCGTCAGCGAGGCGGTCTACCTGAGCGACCCCGAGGGGAACGGGGTGGAGGTCTACCGCGACCGCCCGCGCGACGAGTGGCCGCTGACGGACACCGGGGTGGACATGTTCACGTCGCCGCTCGACGGCCGCTCGGTGATCGACGCTGGCGGGCTGCCGAGCGAGCCGTTCCGCGCCCCGCCCGGCACCCTCCTGGGCCACGTGCACCTGCAGGTGTCCGACCTGGAGCGCGCGCGGCGGCGCTACGTCGACGTGATGGGCTTCCGGGTCACGCAGAGCGACTACGAAGGCGCGCTCTTCGCCGCCGCCGGCGGCTACCACCACCACGTGGGCATGAACGTGTGGCGCTCGGCCGGGCAGCCGCCGGCGCCGGCCGGCTCGCTGGGCCTGGCCTGGTTCGAGGTCGAGGTGCCCGGCGCCGAGCCGCGCGCGGCGCTGCTGGAGAGGCTCGCGGCCGACGGGCCCGCCACCGAGCACGAGGGGCCCTTCCCGGCTACCCTCTACCCGGACGCCGACGGCATCGCCGTGGCGGTGACCGGGGGGTAGCGCTCCGGGGCGGATGCGGTATAATCTCGTGCTCGTGGTCGCCGGGGCTCCGGCGGCGCGAACGCGGCGATGTAGCTCAGCTGGTGAGAGCGCACGACTCATAATCGTGAGGTCGACGGTTCGATCCCGTCCATCGCTACCAGGGTTTAGGGCGCGGCTTCCGTGGAGGCCGCGCCCTTCCATCTGCTCACGAACATGCTATACCGACGGGTCTATCCGAGCCTCGTCGGGTGGCGCCACGTCAAGCGCGCCGCCGACGCGCCGCCCCGTTCAGCGCCGCCGCTTGCCCGCGCCAGCCGCACGCCTCGCAGGAGGCCGGCGCCTGCTCGTCCCAGCCCTCCTCGTCGAGCGTCTCGTCGATCACCAGCAGGTCCTGGCACCCGGGCTGCACGGCCACCTGGTAGCGCACCGTGACGCTGGTGGTGATGCAGACGACCTCGTGCCCGCACGTCGGGCACAGCGGCGTGGCGGTTGGGGTTGGGGACGCTCGGACCACGACCGACCACTTCTAACGCGGGACCTCTTACGGGAATCTTAGCCGCCCGCGCGGCGCGCCGCGCGGGCGGCCGGGGCGAGGTGGTGCCGGGAGCGGGACTCGAACCCGCATGCCCTCGCGGGCGGCCGATTTTAAGTCGGCGGCGTCTACCGTTCCGCCATCCCGGCACGTGAGCCTCGGCCGGCGCCAGCTTACCGCGCCCCGACGGGGCCGCGCGGGCCGCCGGGGCGCCTACGCCTCGCCGGTGGGCGCCGCCCAGCCGCGCGCCCGCTCGACGGCCGCCGCCCAGCGCTCCCGCAGCTCGCCACGCAGCGCCTCCGCCAGCCGCGGCTCGAAGCGCCGGTCCTCGCGCCACAGGGCGCCGATGGTCGCCTGGTCGGGCCACACGCCCACCGCCAGGCCCGCCAGGTAAGCAGCGCCCAGCGCCGTGGTCTCGGTGATCTGCGGCCGCACCACGCTGACGCCCAGCAGGTCGGCCTGCAGCTGCATCAGCAGGTCGTTGCGGGCGGCGCCGCCGTCGACGCGCAGCTCGGCGAGCGGCACGCCCGAGTCGCGCGACATGGCGTCCACCACGTCGGCCACCTGCAACGCGATGCCCTCGAGCGCCGCGCGCGCCAGGTGCGCCGCGGTGGTGCCGCGGGTGAGGCCCACCACCGTGCCGCGCGCGTACGGGTCCCAGTGGGGCGCGCCGAGGCCGGTCATGGCCGGCACGAACGTCACGCCGCCGCTGTCGGGCACCGACAGCGCCAGCTGCTCCACCTCGGGGGCGCTACGGATGATGCCGAGGCCGTCGCGCAGCCACTGCACCACGGCGCCGGCCATGAAGATGCTGCCCTCGAGGGCGTACTCCACCGGCCCCTCGCCCAGCTGCCACAGCACCGTGGTTAGGAGGCGCGAGGGGGAGGCGACCGCCTCGCGCCCGCTGTTGAGCACGAGGAAGCAGCCGGTGCCGTAGGTGTTCTTGGCCTGGCCCGGCGCGTAGCACGCCTGCCCGAAGGTGGCCGCCTGCTGGTCGCCGGCCAGCGCGGCCAGCGGCACGCCGGCCAGCGGCTCGTAGGCGACCTCGGTGACGACCCCGGAGCTCGGCACCACCTCGGGGAGCAGCGCGCGCGGCACGCGGAAGAGCTCGAGCAGCTCCTCGTCCCAGCAGCCGCGGTGCACGTCGTACAGCAGCGTGCGCGAGGCGTTGCTCACGTCGGTGACGTGCTCGCCCGTGAGGCGCGCCGTGAGCCAGGCGTCGACGGTGCCGAACGCCAGCTCGCCGCGCTCGGCGCGCCGGCGCGCGCCGTCGACGTTGTCGAGCAGCCAGGCGAGCTTGGTGGCCGAGAAGTAAGGGTCGAGCAGCAGCCCGGTGCGCTCGCGCACCAGGCCCTCGGCGCCGGCGGCGCGCAGGCGCTCGACCTCGGGCGCGGTGCGGCGGTCCTGCCACACGATGGCGTTGGCCACCGGCTGCAGCGTGCGCCGGTCCCACAGCACCGTGGTCTCGCGCTGGTTGGTGATGCCCACCGCCGCCAGGTCGTCGGCGCCCAGGCCGGCACGGCTCAGCACCTCGGCCGCCACCCCGGCTTGGCTCGACCACAGGTCGAGCGGGTCGTGCTCGACCCAGCCCGGCTGCGGGTAGCTCTGCTCGAACTCCTTCTGCGCCACGCCGCGGACGTTCCCCTCGGCGTCGAAGAGGATGGCGCGCGAGCTGGTGGTGCCCTGGTCGAGCGCCAGTACGTGAGTCCTAGCCACGCGGGACCTCCTACAGGGTGACGACCGGCGCCGGCTGGATGCGCAGGCGCGCGTAGCGCCGCTCGCCCGCCAGCGCGCGCTCGAGCTCGCGCTCGTCGCGCGGCAGGTGGCGGCCGAAGGCGCGCACGCTGCTCTGGAAGCGCCCCACGGAGTAGGCCTCCAGGAAGGCCTTGGTGGTGCCGCTGAGCGACAGGTCGTGGGCGGAGAACACCTGCAGCGTCGCGGCGCGCAGCTCCGGGAAGGCGTGCAGCACGGCGGCCGTCTCGCCCCGCACCAGCGCGGCGCTCAGTCCCCCGGCAGGGTCGCGGTACACCAGCACCGCGCCCGCGGGCGCGGTGGTCTCCACGCGGCCCACGATGCCCTCGAGCGTGGCGCGCGCCACCGCCTCGTCGGCCAGCGCGGCCGGGTCGGCGTGCTCGCCGTCGAGCGAGACCTGCGTTCCGTATCCGAGGCCTACGTTCCCCCTCATGGTCGGCGAGCTTACCATCCAGGCCGCGCCCTCACCCCTTGACGCTCCCGGCGGTGAACTGCCCGGTGAGGGCGTCCTGGAACGAGTAGAAGATCGCCAGGATGGGCACGCTGCCGAGCACGGCGGATGCCGCCATGGCGCCCCACTGGGTGGCGAACTGGTTGGTGGTGAAGTTGCGGAGGCCGATGCCGACGGTCCAGCGCTCCTGGCCCACCAGCAGCGTGTTGGCGAGGATGAACTCGCTGTAGGTGCCGATGAACTGGTTCAGGAAGATGAACAGCAGCATCGGCACGCTGATGGGCAGGATCACGCGCCAGAAGGCGCCCCAGCGCGTGGCGCCGTCGACCATCGCCTGCTCCTCGAGGCTGGGCGTCAGCGAGTCGAGGTAGCCCTTGAAGATCCACGACGAGAAGGCGATGGCGCCCCCGGAGTAGGCCAGGATCAGGCCCGTGAAGGTGTTCAGCAGGTCGAGGCGGCTCATCAGGTAGAAGATCGCCACCAGCGCCATGAAGGTGGGGAACATCTGCACGAACACGAAGGTGAGCAGCGTGGTGTAGCGCCCCTGGAAGCGCATGCGCGAGAAGGCGTAGCCGGCGGTGGTGGAGAGCAGCACCGCCAGCACCCCGGTGGTGCCCGACACCAGCAGCGTGTTGCGGATGTAGAGCGGCACCATGCCGCCGATGCTGGCAGGCAGGCGCCGGCCGTCGGCGCTCACGCCGTAGAACTGGCCCGGCCCCACGCTGAGCACCAGCAGCGCGGCCGAGCCGAAGACGGTCCAGCCGGCCAGGCCGCGCACGCGCTCGAGGCGCGCGGAGCGGAAGCCGAAGCGCGGCAGCAGCGCCGTGCCCAGCACCACCAGGATGGCCGTGACCAGCACGGCGACCAGCAGCCAGTGCAGCGGCAGCAGGTGCGTCTCGCGCAGCACCTTGAGGTACTGCACCACCGAGAGGTCGGCGGGGTTCGGGAAGACGCCGGAGCGCACCAGCAGGTTGCCCTCGCGCGGCAGGGCGCCGGCCAGGGTGTCGTTGCGGTTGAACGACACCGACAGCAGGTAGACCACCGGGTAGAACACCGCCAGGATCACCAGCCAGATGAAGATGTGCGTGCTGGCCGTGACCGCGTAGCGCCAGGCGCGCAGCGGACGCGTGGCGAGGCCGTAGAGGTAGGCGCACAGCGCCAGGCCGCCCGTGACCAGCACGAACATCCCCAGGAAGCGCCACCAGGCGCCGGGGATCACCAGCATGCGGCCGCGCATCACCGGCTCGGGGGCGGTGCTCGCCAGCAGGTAGACGCCGAGCGCGGCCAGCAGCGCCACCACGGCCATGGAGAGGTAATGGACCCGCTTGCCGGCGATCATGCGCGCGCCTCCTCCTTGAGCGCCCCGGTGACCCGGAAGTTCATCAAGCTCACCCCCAGGGTGATGACGAAGATGATCAGCGAGATGGCCGAGCCGAAGCCGTAGGCGTAGCCGCCCTGGCTGCGGAAGGCCTCGTTGTACGCCCAGCTGATCAGGATGTCGGTGCCGCGGGCGGTGGCCGTGCCCCACGGCACGGGCGGCCCGCCGTCGGTGAGCAGGAAGATCACGTTGAAGTTGTTGAAGTTGAAGGCGAACGAGCTGAGCGTGATCGGCACGAGCGCCGTGCGCAGCAGCGGCCCCGTCACGCTCCAGAACGCCTGCCAGGCGCTGGCGCCGTCGATGCGCGCCGCCTCGTAGACGTCGTCGGGGATGGCCGACAGCGCCCCGAGGGTGGCCGTCATCATGAACGGCAGGCCCAGCCACAGGTTCACCAGGATCACGGCGGCGCGCGCCGCCGTCGCGTCGCCGAGCAGCCAGTTGATGGGCTCGGGGCTGATGTCGAGCAGCGCCAGCACCCGGTTGATGGCCCCGAAGTTCTGGTTGAGGAACCCCTTCCACACCTGGATGGTGATGACGCTCGGCAGCGCCCACGGGATGATCAGCAGGGTGCGGTAGAGGTTGCGGAACCTGAGGGCCTTGTTGTTCAGCAGCACCGCGATGAACACGCCCGCCGCCAGGTTCAGCAGCACCGTGAGGAAGGCGAAGCTGATGTTCCAGCCGAACACCGGCACGAGCGCGCGCGGCGCCGACGCCAGGATGCGCCGGAAGTTACGCCAGCCCACGAAGCCGAAGTCGTTGTAGCGCGCGATGCTCACGGCCTCGACGTCCTCGGGCAGCGGCGCGTCGAGCGTCAGGCGGTCGCCCTCCTCGGCCACGATGGTGCGCCGGATGGCCTGGCGGTCGAGCACCACCCCCACGCTGGTCAGGTCGGGCGGGAAGGGCGGCTGGCGCTCGAGGGTGAGCACGGGCCCGTCCTGCTCGACCACGCGCAGGGTGGCGGCGAAGCCCAGGTCGGGCATGTCGAGCTCGACGCCCACCACCGTGCGGCCGGCGGGCGGCTCCTCGCCGAGCACGAGGGTGGTGCCGTCGAGCGACTCGGCGGGCAGGGTGACCTCGCCCGAGGCGTAGACCACGGCGCGCACGCCGTTGCAGCCGTCGCGCAGGCTGCGGCAGTCGAGGGTGCCGGGGTTGGCGATCTGCAGGCGCTCGCCGTCGATGGCCACGATGGGGGTCTCGCTGCTGACGTTCAGCTCGCCGTTGCGCACCCCCGCGTAGTCGGTGAACGCCAGCCCGATGGTCAGCACCACCGGGAAGAAGGTGAAGGTCAGCAGGAAGACGATCGCCGGCAGCAGGTAGTACCACGGCATGATCCAGGCGAAGCGCCGCGCGATGTAGCGCAGGACCAGGACCAGCGCGACGGTGCCGATGGGGATGCCGACGAAGGCCGGCGCCTCGGGGGCGAGCAGGCGCACCAGGAGGTAGCCCGCGACCCCCACCGCGGTGGCGAGCAGCAGGGCCAGCGCGATGAGGCCGAGCGACCGGAAGACACCGCCGGCGGTGGTGCGGCTGCGGGGCAGGTGGTCCTTCAAGGGACGCGAGATGTCGATGGCGGCTACCCCCTCGGGTTCGGGCGCGCGGGAGGAGGGCGCGGGCGCGGTGCCGGCCTCCCGCGAGCACGCGGCCAGGGGACGGTTCCCCTGGCCGCGATCTTACTAGCTGTGGTGCGGCGAGCGCTTGGGGCTTACTGCCCCTGGATCTCCTGGACCGCCTGCTGCAGCACGGCGCTCACGTCGGCGTCGGCGTCCTCGGTGATGACGTTGAGGGCGTTGCCCATCGGCGACCACACGGCGCCCATCTCGGGGATGTTCGGCATGGGCTCGGCGTTGGCGAGCGCCGCGCCGAAGCCGGCGATGATGGGGTCGTCCTCGACCTCGGCCAGCGCCGAGAGCGAGGCCGGGATGCGGCCGGAGAGGCGCGCCAGCGACACCTGGGCGTCCTTGCGCGACAGCCACTTGGAGAAGTTGGCGGCCTCGACCTTGAGGTCGCTGAACTGGTTCACCAGGACGCCCTGCACCCCCATGAAGCCGCGGAACGGCGTGCCGTCGGCGAGCGGCGGCACCGGGTGGACGCTGACGTCGAGGCCCGCGTCCTGGTACTGGCTGATCGACCAGGGGCCGGTGTAGATCATCGCCAGGGCGCCGTCGACGAACAGGCCGTTGGCCACGTCGAAGTTGGTGCCCGAGGGGATGAGGCCCTCGGCGAAGCGCAGGTCGTGGAGCGCCTGCCCGCCCGCCACCGCGCCCTCGTTGGCGAGGCCGATGTCGGAGGGGTCGAGCGCGCCGCTGGCGTCGCGGCCGAACACGTAGCCGCCGTGGGTGAGGAACCAGGCGTAGCTGAAGTAGAAGTTGTTGATGTCGAAGAGGAAGCCGAAGGTGTCGGCGGTCGTGAGGTCGGCGGCGACCTGCAGCATCTCCTCGTAGGTGGCGGGCACCTCGGCCACCAGCTCGTCGTTCACGACCAAGGCCGGGCCTTCGACGTACATCGGCAGCCCGAACAGCTTGCCGGCGTAGGAGTAGGCCAGGCGCGCCTGCTCGCTCAGGTCATCGAGGTAGGCGCTGGTGGCGTAGGTGGACATGTCGAGGAGCACGCCCCCGACGGCCATCTCGCCGATCTGGTCGTGCGGCACGCCGGCGAAGACGTCGCCGGCCTGGCCCTGGGGCGCGGCCAGCAGCGCCTGCTGCTTGAGCTCGTTGACGTCGAGGCGGACGAGCTCGACGTCGACACCGAACGCGTCGGAGAACGAGGCGGCTTCCTCGCGGAGCCAGTCGAGCGTCTGGTCGGTCCAGGTGGTCCAAACGGTGAGGGTCTGGCCGAACGCCACGCCGAAGGTGGCTAGGGCCAGGGTCAGGGTGACGAAGATCTTCCTCAAGGCGGATCTCCCTTCGAGATACGTGTCGCGAGGGTCGTGGTCGGCGTGCGCCGCCCCAGGCCCCCGTCGGAACGTGTCACGACCATACTAACCACCCGGCGGCGCTGGTTCTCCCTCGCTTGAGCGCGCTTTCATGCACCGCGAAGACGGTAGCGGCCCCCGGGCGTGGCGCTCACCTCGCCCTCCAGCTCGAGGCGCGCCAGCAGGCCCACGAGCGCGCCGGGGGAGAGCTGCACCTCCGCCAGCAGGGCGTCGAGCGACAGCTCGCCGGCCCCCGCCAGCGCCCGCCTCACGCGCTCCACGGGCGTGAGCCCGAGGGGCAGCTCGCCTTGCGACACCGCGCTGGTCGGGCCGTGTCCGGTCCCCGCGTGCGGGTCCGGCCCGGGCGCGTCCGCCGCCGTGGCCGCGGGCCGCGGCGCCAGCTCCGCGAACTCGGCGAACAGGTCGTCCTCGGAGGCCAGCGGGCTCGCGCCCTCGCGCAGCAGCCGCACGCAGCCGGCGCCGGTGGCGCTCCAGGGCGCGGCGGGGACCGCCAGCACGGTGCGCCCCTGCTGCAGGGCGTGCGCGACGGTGTTGTGAGCGCCCGAGCGCAGCCCGGCCTCGACCACCACGACCGCGCGCGCCAGGCCGCTGATGACGCGGTTGCGGTGGAGGAACGACTTCTGCGTCGGCTGCGTGTCGGGCGGCCACTGGCTGACCACCGCGCCGCCGGCCGCCAGGATGCGCCGCGCCAGCCCCGCGTGCGCCGCGGGGTGCAGCCGCCCGTGGCCGCCGCCCAGCACCGCCACCGTGGGAGCGGGTCCTGGCGGGAACGGTTCTCGAGCCCCGTCCGCCGCGGGCGCCCAGCGGTAGCGTGGGCGCGACCACCCCGGCGCGGCGCCAGCGCCGTCAGCGGCGGCAGCGGCGTCGAGGGCGCCCTCGTGCGCCGCGCCGTCGATGCCGAGCGCCAGGCCCGACACCACCACCAGGCCCTCGCGGGCGGCCGCGCGCGCCAGGTCGCGGGCGAAGCCGCGGCCGCCGGCGCTGGCGCGCCGCGTGCCCACGACGGCGCAGCTGCGCGCCCACCTGGAGCTGCGGTCGAGCTGCGGCGGGAGCCGCCCCTCCACGAACAGCAGCAGCGCGCTGCCGCTGGGGTCGTCGCGCAGCACGCGGGGGAACGAGGCGTCCTCCCAGGCGTGCACGCTCAGCCCGCCGGCCAGCGCGGCCGCCACGGCCGCCCGCGCCCGCCGCTCCTCGCGCCGCAGGGTGGGGTGGAGCTCAGCCGCCACCGCGGCGCGCACGCCGGCGACCCGCGCCAGCCGGCTCGCGCTGGCGTTGGCGACGGCCTCGATGCCGCCGAGCGCCTCGAGCAGCCGCAGCAGCGTGGTCACCCCGAGCTGCGGGGTGGCGAGCGCGGCGAGGTAGAGCGCCGCGCGCTCGGGGGAGGGGGCGGGGCGCGTCACCCCTCGAGCATGCCGCGCCGCCAGGCGAGCGGCAGCGCCCGACGGGAGGCGCGCCTAGGGGTCCTAGGCGTGCCTCCCGCTCACCGTCGCGCGGCGCGCGGCCGCGGGCCAGGGCTCAGTCGAGCCGCCAGCGGCTCCCCTGGGGGGTGTCCTCGATGGTGACGCCCAGCTCCGCCAGGCGGTCGCGCAGCTGGTCGGCGCTGGCGAAGTCGCGGCGGTCGCGGGCGCGCTGGCGCTCCGCCAGCACCATGTCGACCAGCCCGTCGACGGTGGCGAGGGCGTCGTGCACCGCGTCCTCCGCGGGCGGCACGCCCAGCACCTCGCCCAGCAGCTCGTCGAGCAGGGCGATGGCCCCGGCGCGGTAGGCGGGGGAGGCGCCCTCCTCGACGGCGCGGTTGACGTCGCGCGCGGCGTCGAACAGCACCGCGATCGCCTGCGGGGTGTTCAGGTCGTCGTCGAGCGCCGCCGCGAAGCGCTCGCGGAACGCCGCGAACGGCTGGGCGTCGGCCTCCACGCCCTCCGGCAGGCCGTGCCGGGCGTTGCGGTACGCCTCGCGCAGGCGCTTGAGGCCGGCGGCCGACGCCTGCAGGCCCTCCTCGCTGAAGTCCGACACGCTGCGGTAGTGCGAGCGCAGCAGGTGGAAGCGCACGACCAGCGGGTCGTAGTCGGCGAACAGCTCCTCGAGGGTCACGAAGTGGTCCTTCGACTTGGCCATCTTCTCGCCGCCCAGCGTGATCATGTTCCAGTGCATCCAGTAGCGCGCGAACGGCTTGCCGGCCGCCTCGGCCTGCGCCACCTCGCACTCGTGGTGGGGGAACACCAGGTCGAGGCCGCCGCCGTGGATGTCGAACTCGTCGCCCAGGTACTTGGTGCTCATCACGGTGCACTCGATGTGCCAGCCGGGGAAGCCCTCGCCCCAGGGGCTGGGCCAGCGCATGATGTGGCCCGCCTCGGCGCGCTTCCAGAGCGCGAAGTCGCGCGGGTCGTCCTTGTCGGAGCGCACCTCCACGCGCGTGCCCTCCAGCAGCTCGTCGGGGTCGCGGCCCGACAGCTTGCCGTACGCCTCCCAGGCCGAGACGTCGAAGTACACGTTGCCGTCGCGCTCGTACGCCACGCCGCGCTCGATCAGCTCGGCGGTCAGCTGCTGCTGCTCGATGATGTGCCCCGAGGCGCGCGGCACGATGCTGGGGCGCCTGACGTTCAGGCTCGCCATGGCGTCGAAGTAGGCCCAGAAGTACTTCTCGGCCACCTCCATCGGCTCGAGCTTCTCGATCTGGGCGCGCTTGGCGAGCTTGTCCTCGCCGTCGTCGGCGTCGTCGACGAGGTGCCCCACGTCGGTGACGTTGGTGACGAAGCGCACCCGGTACCCCTCGTGCTCGAGCCAGCGCCTGAGCACGTCGAAGACGACCGGCCCGCGGGCGTGACCCAGGTGCGGGTCGGAGTAGACGGTAGGCCCGCACATGTAGATCCCGGCGTGGCCCGGCACCACCGGGCGGAACGGTTCCTTCTCGCGGGTGAGCGTGTTGTAGAGGGTGAGCGACATCGGCTCCTCCGAGCACGGGCGACGCGCGCCCGCCTGAATGGTCAAGGTCTCAGGGGTTACGGGTTCAGGGGGTACTCAACGAGCCGCGGGACATCGTGGCGCCGCACGGCGGGGCAGCGCCCGGCCGCGGCTGGAGGTGAGGTCCCGTACGCGATGCGTCACGCTGGCGAGTGTAGCACGGGCGCCCGCGGGAGCCCGCTGCCCGCCTGGTAGAGTGCCGCCGTGGCGCATCTGACGGTGGCACGCGCAGCTCGGCACGAGGAGGTCATCGAGGGCTCGCGCTTCCTGGCGCTCGTGCGCCAGGCCGACGACCCCGAGGCCGCCGCCGCGCTGCTCGCGGAAGCTCGGCGCGAGCACCCCGACGCCACCCACCACTGCTGGGCGTGGCGCATCGGCGAGCAGCAGCGCTTCTCCGACGACGGCGAGCCGGGCGGCACCGCCGGCCGGCCGATGCTCGAGGTGATCCTCAAGCGCGACCTCGACCACGTGACGGCGGTGGTGGTGCGCTACTTCGGCGGCCGCAAGCTGGGCGCGGGCGGGCTGGTGCGCGCCTACTCGGGCGCGGTGGCCAAGGCGCTCGACCTCGCCGGGGTGCGCGAGGTGCTCGACATGGTCACGCTGGAGGTGCGCGCGCCGTTCGCGCTGGTGGACGTGGTGCTGCGTCACGTCGACGAGCTCGTGACCTCGCACCCCGACGCGCGGCGCGGCGAGCCCGCCTTCGACGGCGAGGGCCTGCGCCTCGAGCTCACGCTCCCCGACTTCCTCGTGGCGGGCGCCACGGCGTCGCTGACCGAGGCCACGCGCGGCGGCGCCCGGGTGGAGCCCGTCTAGGCGCGCCTTCAGCGTTCCTTCAGGCACCGACCGTTGACCGCCGCATCGGGCCTCGGAAGTGGCACGATGGGGCCATGACCAGACGGACCTTGGCTTCCATCCTCGTGGGCGCGCTGCTGCTCCTGGCCGCCTGCGCCCCCGCGCAGGGGGAGAGGGCCGGGGAGGCGACGGCGACCATCGCCATGCTGAACGCCCCGGCGCAGTCGGCGGTGCCTGGCAGCGCCGACGCCGTGCAGGCCGAGCTCGAGGGCCGCGCCGACGCGCCCTTCGGCTTCGTCTCCGCCTTCTCCATGCGCTTCCTCGAGACCCACAACGACCTGTTCCACAGCCGCGCCGCGCCCAGCGCCGCGCGCATCGCCCGCACCCAGAACGCCGACCTGGCGGTGATGGTCGGCGCCCCGGTGCTGGAGCGCGAGGTCACCGAGGGCCGCGGCGCGAGCCGGCGCGTCGACGTGACGCTGGCGCTGGAGGCCCAGGTGGTCGACCCGCGCAACGACGCCGTCGTGCAGGTGCTGCGCACGCGCACGCTGCAGGGCTCGCGCGTCGAGTCGGTGGACCTGCCGCTCCCCGACGTCACCGCCGACCCCACGGTGTTGGCGCTGCGCGACCGCGCCGCGCCCGAGCTGGCCGCCTCGCTGCTGGCGGAGCTGCCCTACCTCATCAGCTCGCTCCTCATCGGAAGTAACGGCGGATGATCTCCTGGTAGTCGAGGGGCAGGTCGCCCTCCGAGAGGGCCTCCTCGGCCGCCCCCTGGTAGGGGGCGTAGCTCGTGCCCGGCGGCAGCTCCACCTCGTCGCGGCCGGGTAGCCGCACGCTGCCGGCGACCGTCTCGGGCCCCTCCTGCAGCACGCCGCGCAGCAGCTCGGTGTCGCCCACCTGGCCGCTGGCCTCGAACCCCTCGGCGGTGGCGTCGGAGCCGCCGCCGATGCCGGCGCTGTCCGACCCCTCGCTGCCGTCGCCCGGCTCGCCGCCGGCGCCGCTGGCGCGCGCGCCGTCGCCGCCCTCGCCCTGCCCGGGCTCCAGGCCGCCCTCCTCCAGGCTGTCGCCGGCGCCCTCCTCGCCGCCGGGCTCACCGGCGCCGGCGCCAGGCTCGCTGCCCGCCTCCTGGCCGCCGCTGCCGTCGTCGCCCTCCTGGCCCTGCGGCGACGCCGCTACGTCGCCCTCGGCGGGCGCCTGCGACGGGTCCTGGCTCGCGCCCGCGGGCTCGCCGCCATCCCCCTCGGGCCGACCCGCGCCCGCCTGCGCCGCGCCGTCGCCAGGCTGGGCCGGGCTGTCGCCGCGAGCGGCCTCCTGGGGCTGCTCCGGCCGGCTCGGCGGGCTCTGGGTCTGGCCCGGGGCGCCCCCCTCGTTGGCCGGGCGCTCGCGCAGCGAGTCGAGGTAGCGCGACAGGGGCGCCTGGTCGCCGGCGCCGCCGTCGGGCGGCTCCGCCACCGGCGGCGCCTCGGCGCGCTGCCCCTCGCTCGGCTCGACCGAGGGCGCCTCGGCGCGGCCCGGCGCCGGGGGCTCCGGCGCCGCCGGCTCGGGCGCCTCGCCGGCCTCGGGGGCCGACGGCTCGGAGACCGCGCCGCCGGCCGCCTGGCCGCCGCCGCGCGCGCTCGGCCCGCCCGCGAGCGGCCCCAGCACCGGCAGCGCCACCAGCACGGCCGCCACGAGCAGCGCCGGCAGCCACCACGGCGGGCTCGCCTCGCTGCGGTAAGCCTTCACCGCCTGCTGCGCGCGCTCCACCACCGCCCGCTCCAGCCCGTAGGGGTCGGCCTCGGCCGGGCGCGCCCCGGTGCCGGCGCGCTCGAGCACCGTGAGCGCCGTCTCGTAGCTCAGGCCCGTCTGCTCGCGGATGCTGCGCAGGGCGGCCGGCTCGCGGCTCCGCAGCGGCCAGGCCAGCCCCGCCACGGCGCCGAGCGCCACCAGGCCTACGCGGCCCGCCAGGTCCAGCGGCAGGAACAGGGTCACGGCGGCGACCGCCAGCGCCGCCAGCGAGGCGTGCAGCAGCCGCCGCTGCCAGGCCGCCCGGCGCGACAGGCGCTGGTGCAGCCGGAACGGCTCCGTCGCGGCGGGGGCGGAGCGCCGGCGGCTGGCGCCGATCATGCCGGCTCCGCCCGGCGGGGGCGGCGTTCGAGGGTGAGGCCCATCGCGGTCAGGATAGCGCCGCCGCCCATCACCGCCAGGTACGCGGGCGAGGGGTCGAGGGGCGCCGTCCAGGGGTTGAGGAGCGTGGCGCCGAGCTGCAGGTCGACCCAGGCCAGCAGCACCAGGCTGCCGGGGACGAGCAGGGGCAGCGCCCAGGCGGCGCGCAGCGCGCGGGCGCCCCGCGCCAGCAGCGCGCCGAGCCCGTAGTAGGCGACCACCGTCAGCGGCGCCGTCAGCAGGCCCCAGGCGAGGCTCACCGCCGGGTAGCTGGCGGCGTGGGCGATCACCTCGAACGGCAGCGTGACCAGCGCCCACACCAGCAGGGCCGCCAGCGTGACGCGCGCCTCGTGGCGCCAGGCGACGCCCGCTCCGGCCGTAGCGGGCGCCAGCGAGGCCCCGAACGCCGCGGCCGCCAGCGCCAGCAGCGCGTGGCGGATGGGCGCCAGCGAGAACCACGCCTCGTTCACCAGGGCGTTGCCGCCCGGCCAGGAGAACGCCAGCACCACCAGCAGCACGGCCAGCAGCAGCGTCAGCGCCTGCAGCATGTCGGAGCGGGCGAGGCGGGCGGCCAGGGCGTCGAGGAACCTCACTCGGCCCTCCCGGCGTCCTGCAGGCTGGCGGCGGGCGCCCCGCCCTGGCTAGACAGACCGGTCTGAACGAAGGGCGAGGGCGCCGTCAGCAACGGGGTCGCGGCGCGCGCCGGCGGCGCCTCGCCGGCGCCGGCCGCGGCGTCGACCGCCGCCGGCGGGTACAGCACCCACACGGTGCAGACGTCGTCGCAGGCCGAGCGCCCCACCACCGTGCCGTCCGGCAGCAGCGGCAGCAGCGCCGCGTAACGCGGCCAGTCGCCCGCCTCCGTGGGCGTCGGGGCGCTGGCGCCTGGCGCCAGGTCGCCGAGCGGCCCCGCGCCCACCCGGACCAGGTCGCGCACGGGCTCGCGACCCACGTTGCGCAGCGCCTCGCCGTCCCACAGCAGCGGCGCGTCGGCCAGCCGCGGGGCGAGCTCGAGCATGGCGGCGCGCCAGCGCTCGAGCGTGAGGTGGGTGCCCGCGTCGTCGACGCGGTAGGGCTGCGGGCGCAGCGGGCGGGCGCGGCCGCCGTAGCTCAGGGCGCTGCGGGGCAGCGTGAGCACCTCGCGCGCCCGGACCTCGAGCGCCAGCCCGTCGCCGGCCAGCGCCAGCGTCAGGTCGCGCTCCAGCTGCGGCGTGGCGGGCCGCAGCGCGCGCCACCCGACCACCGACACGAGCGCCACGAGCGCCAGCACGCCCACGAGCCCGGGCGCCCCGGCCCAGCGCACCAGCAGCAGGGCCAGCAGCGCGAAGGCCGCCAGCGCCAGCGCCACCAGCGACTGCTTGGCGGGGGTGGGCGGCGCTACCAGCGGCTCCTCGAGCAGGGCCGCGAGCAGCGTGTCGCGCGCGGGGGTGGCGAGCGCCGCGGCGGCCGTCAGCGCCGTCTCGGGGCCCGCGCCCGAGGCCACCACGGCGCCGGCGCCCAGCCGCGCGTGCGCGCCGCCGGCGAGCAGGAGCTCGAGCTCGGCGTGGCTGGGCGGCAGCGGGCCCAGCAGCACCACGGTGGCGCCGCCGGCCGCGGCGGCGGCCACGCTCTCGAGGCGCGGGGCGGCGGCCGAGCCGTCGATCAGCAGCGTGCGCACGCCGTCGTAGGCGGCCGGCTCGCTCGGCAGGTCGCTGGCCACCACGTCGGCCAGGCGCGCGCCGGGCCCGTAGGCCGTGGCGTAGGCGGCGCGGTAGCTGCCGGGGAGGTTGCTCAGCAGCAGGTCGAGCGGCCGGGCGTCGGCCTCGCGGCCCTCGACGCTGCCGCTGGCCAGCACGCGGTCGGGGGTGGCCAGGCGCCACGCCAGGCGCGCGAAGCGCGGCAGGTAGACCGTGGTCTCGAAGACGGAGATGCCGGCGCCGCCGCGCACCGCGTGCGACACGGTCAGGGGCAGCTCGCCCGAGCGCAGCGTGCCCTGGTCGATCTGCAACGTGAGGGTGGCGGGCGGCGCGTCGCGCAGCTCGAGGCGTAGCGGGTTCCACGCGTCGGCCACGGGCTGGCCGGCCACCCCCAAGCTGAAGCGCGCCGACGGCGCCTGGCCGAGCGCGACCGTGGACGCCAGGAGCGCCCACAGCAGAGCGAGGCAGCGGGCCGAGGAGCACATACCGGTACCGGAGTATACGGGCCGCGGGGCGCCCGCAGGTGGCGCGCCGGGTACCGGCGGCTCAGCGGTCGGCGCGCTGCGGCACCAGCACGATGGCGCTGACCACGCGCCGCTCGCCGCTGCGGTTCACGACCTGCCCGTCCACCACCAGCGTGGTGCTGCTGCCGCTGTCGAGGCGCATGGCGCGGTCGGCGCCGAGCGCGATGAACAGCGGCACGAGCTCGGCGGCGCGCATGGTCTCGGCGACCAGCATGAGGGTGGTGCCGTCGCGCGTCACGCCCACGGCCGCCTGCTGCGTGAGGCCGTCCAGGATGCGCTGGCCGAGCGCGAAGCTCTCGACGGTCGGCTCGTAGGCCGGCAGCCCGTCCTTGACCAGCAGCGGCCCCGCCTCGACCGCGTAGCGCACGCGCTCGAAGTCGGGCGGCTCCACGCGCAGGTCGAGCGTCACCGTGTCGCCCTCGTCGAGGAGCGCCAGCGCCCGGTTCTGCGGCGGGTAGACCAGCGCGAAGCCCCCCTCCGGCACGCGCCGCGGGCCGATCTTGTTCTCCAGCACGCGGCCGCCGCGCACCAGCAGCACCCCCTGGGTGCCGTTGCCGGCGAACGCGCCCGGGGTGCGCACCACGTCGACGCTGCCGTCGGAGGTGGAGCCGACCTCGACTAGGCCCCCGCGGGTGCGCAGGCGCACGCTCACGTCGAGGCGGTCGATCAGCGGCGCCTGCCCGCTCGCGAAGCCGATGCTGGCGCGGTTGCGGCTCGGCAGCGACAGCAGGCCGTGGTCGACGAGCAGGTAGCCGATGGCGGCGAAGCTCGTGGTGTCGAAGTAGCCGGCGTTGAGGCCCACCAGCGCGCCGGAGGCGAGCTCGCGCACGGTGCGCGGCACCTGGCTCTCGCCCACCACCCGCAGCTCGCCGCTGCCGGGGGCGATCGACACCAGGTGCACCACGCTGCCGCCCGAGGGGGTGGGCACGGTGAAGCGGCGGTAGCTGACGCCGGGCGCCAGCTGGCGCTCGGACTGCACCACCGGGGTGAGGTCGCGCTCGGGCATCAGGTCGAGCACCAGGCGCGTGGGGTCGGCCAGGGGGAAGACCTGGTAGCTCATGGCGGGGCCGGAGACGCGCACGCGCGTGCCGTTCGCGTCGCTGGAGAGGTCGAGGGCCACGCCGCCCACGTCCTCGGGGGTGAGCTCCGGCAGCAGCAGGGGCGGCAGGCGCAGCTCCAGGTCCTCGGCGGCACCGACGCTGCCGCTGAGGCGCAAGGCCGCCAGCTGCGCCGCGTCGAGCCCGGGCAGGTCGAGGACCACCCGCACCTCGGCGGCCCCGCTGGTGCGCACCCCCTCCAGGCGCGGGGCGTCGACCCCCAGGGCGTCGAGCACCGAGGCGTTCACCAGCACCTCGCCGCCCCGCACCACCGGCGGGTCGGCGTCGATGCCCGAGAGCCAGCCCAGGCCCGAGACGTAGGTCTCGTGGAAGGCGCCGAAGCGCACCGTGACGGCGTCGTCGGTGACGGTGCTTGAGGCGCCCGGCAGGCGGTAGTAGAGCTCGGAGGCCGCCTGCGTGCGGGCGGCCGGCCCGGCCAGGAGCGCGGCCAGGGTCACGAGGAGGGCGGCGAGGCGGCGACGAGGCGGCATGCTGGCGAGTCTTCCAGTCGGGGCGCTTAGCAACGTGAGACCTGGGGGCGGCCTTGCTGGTCCGAGGGCACGGCGCTCAGATGGCCTGGAACAGCGCCCGGATCGGCTCCAGGCCCACCGGCCCGCCCAGCACCTGGCTGAGGGCGTGCTCGAAGCGGTACGCCTCCACGTCGTGGCGGCCGAAGGTGAGCGAGCCGAGCTCCATGGCGCGGCGCCGCAGCTCCGAGACGCCGGGCTCGAAGTCGATCACGGTGAGGTGCGGCCCCAGCACGGCCTCGTCGACGCGGCTGGCGGGGTCGATGCGCACCAGCAGGTCGGCGCGCTCGAGGAACGCCTGCGCCAGCGGGTCGTGGCGCGAGCGGGCGGTGACGGCGGTGCCCGCCGCGGCCGACAGCGCCTGCTCGGCGGCCACGCGGTCGTCGGCCAGCAGCGTGAGCGACGCCACCCCCAGGCGCGCGAGCTCGCGGGCGATGGCGCGCGCCGCCGGGGTGGCGCCCAGGACGACGGCGTGCGCGCCCTCGGCGTGCCAGCGGCGGCTGGCCAGCATGCTGGCCACGGCGCGGCCGAAGGTGTGGTCGGCGATGATGCCGGCGGGGGTGACGGTCAGCACGTCGGCGGCGCCCAGGTCCTGGGCCTCGAGCGAGCTGCGGTCGGCGAGGCGCTGCGCCTCGGCCTGCGCGCGGTCGGCCACGACGAGGGCGCCGGCGAAGTCCAGGCGCTGCATGGCCCTGAGCAGGTCGGCCATCTCGCCCGTGGGCACGGGGTGGAGGTGGAAGCGTCCGGCGCCGTCCCGGAAAGCGCGAAGGGCGTGCTTCAAGCCAGGGTCGTCGGAGAGCAGCGCCACGAGATGCATGGCCCTAAGCTTACCAACCGGGGGCTGTGATACCATCCGAGGATGTTCGTACCGCGCCCCGCACGAGAACGCGCCCTGTACCGCGTGGCGGCTGCGCACGCCGGCTGGCGAACGCGTCGCTGACGCGTCCCCCTGGCTGTCCCGAACCCGACCCACAGAACAACCCGTCCGAACCCGCGTCTCTACGAAGAGGTGTCCCCATGCACGTACTGTTGCCAGACGGCAAGCAGCTAGAGCTCCCCGAGCACGCCACCGGCCGCCAGGTGGCGGAGGCCATCGGCCCCGGCCTCGCGCGCGCCGCGCTGGGCGTGCGCGTCGACGGCCGGCTCTCCGACCTCCAGAGCGAGGTGCCCGCCGGCGCCCGCGTCGAGGTCGTCACCAAGAAGGACGACGACGCCATGTTCCTCGCGCGCCACACCCTGGCGCACGTGATGGCGCAGGCGGTGCAGGAGCTGTTCGAGGCCGAGGGCTATGGCCGCAGCCAGGTGCACATGGGCATCGGGCCCGTCATCGAGAACGGCTTCTACTACGACTTCGACCTGCCGCGCACCCTCAACCCCGACGACCTCGAGAAGATCGAGGCGCGCATGCGCGAGCTCGTCAAGGCCGACCTGCCGCTGCAGAAGTACGCCTTGCCGCGCGACGAGGCGCTGGCGCGCTACCGCGAGCTCGGCGACCCCTACAAGGTCGAGCTGATCCAGGACCTGCCCGAGGGCGAGACCATCACCTTCTACGAGCAGGGCGGGGAAGAGGGCTTCACCGATCTGTGCCGCGGCCCGCACCTGCCGCGCACCGGCGCCGTGCCGCCGCACTTCAAGCTCATGAGCGTGGCGGGCGCCTACTGGCGCGGCGACGAGAGCCGCCCCATGCTGCAGCGCGTCTACGGCGTGGCCTTCGCCACCAAGGAGGAGCTCGAGCATCACCTGTGGCAGCTGGAGGAGGCGAAGAAGCGCGACCACCGCAAGCTCGGCCGCGAGCTCAAGCTCTTCACCTTCGCCGACGAGATCGGCGCCGGCCTGCCCCTGTTCCTGCCGCGCGGCGAGATCGTGCGCCACGAGATGGAGCGCTTCGTGCGCGAGAAGCAGACCGAGCACGGCTACCAGCACGTGTGGACCGGCCACCTGGTGAAGGAGGAGCTGTACGTCAGGAGCGGGCACATCGCCAACTACGCCGACGACATGTTCCCGCCCATGGTCGACGGCGACGTGACCTACCGCCTCAAGCCGATGAACTGCCCGTCGCACATGACCCTGTTCAACAGCCAGTTCTACTCCTACCGCGACCTGCCGCTGCGCATGGCCGAGTTCGCCACCCTCTACCGCAACGAGCGCTCGGGGCAGCTCTCGGGCCTCACCCGCGTGCGCTCGCTGACCCAAGACGACGCCCACATCTTCTGCACCGAGGAGCAGATCCAGGAGGAGTTCGCCCTGGCGCTGCGCATCGTCCGCGAGACCCTCGACACCTACGGCCTCAAGGACTACTACGTGCAGCTGAGCCTGCGCGGCGACGAGGGCAAGTACGTCGCCGACGACGAGAAGTGGGAGCGCGCCACCCAGGCGCTGCGCGCGGCGCTCGACTCCGAGGGGGTCGACTACGTCGAGGCGCGCGGCGAGGCCGCCTTCTACGGCCCCAAGGCCGACTTCATGGCGTCGGACGCCCTGGGCCGCGAGTGGCAGCTGTCGACCATCCAGGTCGACTTCATCCAGCCCTCGCGCCTGGGCTGCGAGTACGTCGCCGAGGACGGCAGCAAGCGCACCCCGGTGGTGCTGCACCGCGCCGTCACCGGCTCCACCGAGCGCTTCCTGGGCGTGATCCTCGAGCACTTCGCCGGCGACCTGCCCCTGTGGCTCGCGCCCGAGCAGGTGCGCGTCGTGCCCATCACCGACAAGCACCGCGACGGCGCCATGCGCCTGGTCGAGCGCTTCGAGGCCGCCGGCCTGCGCGCCGGGGTGGCCGACGAGGGCGAGCGCATGAACGCCGCCGTGCGCGAGGCGGAGCTGCTCAAGATCCCCTACATCGTCATCCTCGGCGACAAGGAGCTGGAGCAGGGCACCGTGAGCTTCCGCAGCCGCAAGGAGCCGAACCGGAACGGCGTGCCGGTCGAGGCGTTCGTCGAGCACCTGAGCCGCAACGCCGCCGGGCGCGTGCTGGAGATCTCGCCGTTGGGCTGAGCGGCGCTCGCGTTCGGGCCCGCGCTGCCTGGCGGTCCTCCGTGTGGGTGGGGCGGCAGGGCGAGGCAGGGGTCGTGGCGGTGCTCGGCGGAGCGACCGTGAGCTAGGCGAGGTAGCTGCCACGAGCGACACGTGGCGCGGGCCTGCCCGAAGGCGTGCGCGCGCTTCGTGGCGGCCGCCCCCGGCGTCTCCCCTCGAGGCGCAGGCCCGCTCTCGCGCTCTGCCGGTAGCGCTGGCCGGCACCGCACCGTCACCGCTGAGGCACCGGCGGGCGGTGTGGCCGCACCTGCGGCTGCTGCCTAACGAGGCGAGCCCGGGACACCTCGCGATGCCCCGGGCTCGGCGGTTCGGTTGCCTCCGGTGGCAGCTGCGCCTGGTCCGATCCGCCCTTGGGTCGAGCCGAGGGCGAACCCCTAGCTGCTAGCTCGTCACCTTGCTCCTCGCTCGAGCCGAGCGCTCGTAGCGCTCCGCCTCGGCGCCGTCAGCTCTGGCACCGGCCCTGCCTCGCCGTGCCGCCCCGGAACGCAGGCCCTAGCGCACGACCGCTCACCGAGCGTAGATCGTCACGCTCTCCATGCGGTCGGGCTCGACCCCCGCCATCGGTCGCATCGGGTCGATGCGCTGGAGGCGGTCCAGCACGTCGGCGCCGTCCACCACCCTCCCGAACACCGAGTGGCGCCCGTCGAGCCACGGCGTGTCGACGAACGTGATGAAGAACTGCGAGCCGTTGGTGCCGGGGCCGGCGTTGGCCATGCTCAGCACGCCCTTGCCCTCGTGGCGCAGGCTGGGGTCGAACTCGTCGCCGAACTCGTAGCCGGGGCCGCCCGTGCCGGTGCCGGTGGGGTCGCCGGTCTGCGCCATGAAGTCCTCGAGCACGCGGTGGAACACGATGCCGTCGTAGTACCGGTTGCGCGCCAGGAACACGAAGCTGTTGACCGTCACCGGCGCCTTGTCGGCGTAGAGCTCGAGCACCAGGCGGCCCTTGTTGGTGTCGACCACGGCGCGGTACTCCTTGCCGGGCTCGAGCACCTGCTCGGCGCGGGGGAAGCTGGTACGGCGCTCGTCGGAGAGCGGCTGTAGCGGTTCGAAGCCTGCGAGTGCGTCCATGCTGACTACCTTCCTTGCCCGTCCACCGGGCGGGGTGAGGGCGCCCTCACTTGGGGCGCGTGGCGATCACGACCTCGACCAGCACGTCGGGGTTGAGGAAGAACCCGAACGCCGGTTGGGGCCCGAGCTGGCCCAGCACGCCACGGTAACCCGCCACGCTGAACGACTGGCCCATGCTGGGCAGCGCGCCCAGCAGCTCCTCGATGGCCTCCGCCGCGCTGGTGCCGGGCTCTCCGGGCAGCTCGACGCCCTGCTCGGCGAGGTCCGAGAGCGTCTGCTCGAAGGTGACGACGGCGCTGGGCCGGGTGGGGTCGATGCGGGTGATCTCGGGCAGCACCTCGAGGCCGTCGGTGACGTGCCCGAAGATGGTGTGGGCCCCCGTGAGCCACGGCGTCGCCTCGAAGGTGATGAAGAACTGCGAGCCGTTGGTGCCGGGGCCGGCGTTGGCCATGGCCACGATGCCGGCGTCGTCGAACTCGAGGCCCTCGACGATCTCGTCGTCGAACTGGTAGCCGGGGCCGCCCGTGCCGGTGCCGGTGGGGTCGCCGGTCTGCGCCATGAAGCCGTCGATCACGCGGTGGAACGGCACGTTCTCGTAGTAGCGGTTCAGCGCGAGGAACACGAAGCTGTTGACCGTCACCGGCGTGCGCTCCTCGTAGAGGTCGACGGTGATGTCGCCGCGGTTGGTGCGGATCACCGCCACGTAGTCGAGCGCGGGGTCGAGCACCTCGTCGGGGGCGTCGAACGCCTGCCGCGGGACGTCGCTCAGGTACTCCACCTGCGTGTAGCCCTCGGGCAGCGGCGTCGCGTCGCTCTCGGCCGCGGCCTCGCCGGCCGCGCCGTCGGCCCCGTCCTGGCCCGCGCCCGTCTCCGCGCCGCCCGCTTCGGCCGGCGGCGCCTGCGTGTCCGCCACGTTCTGCAGCGAGGGGCCTCCTGGCGTACCGCGGTCGCGGGCCAGCCAGATGCCGCCCCCCACCACGATCGCCGCCAACAGCGCCACTGCGACTATGCGCATGGTTCACTCTCCGTTCCGGTCGTCATGCCGCGCCAAGTCTACCGGCTGGGGCACGCGCGGCGCGTACGGTGGCGGATGAAAGAATCCTGTCAGGCCGGTTGCCTAGACTCTACGCATGCACTTCAACGAACTCCTGCAGCGCATCGTGGAGCAGGGCGCCTCCGACGTCCACCTGCACGTCGGGCTGCCTGCCATGGCCCGCGTGAGCGGCCGGCTCGCCCCCGTGACCGAGGCGAAGATCTCGCCCCGCTTCACCGAGGCGCTGGTCGACCTGATGTGCGACGCGCGCCAGCGCGCCGTCTTAGAGGAGAAGCACCAGGTCGACCTGGCCTACAGCGTGGCGGGCCTGGGGCGCTTCCGCGTCAACCTGTTCCGCCAGCGCGGCAGCGTCAGCGCGGTGCTGCGCGTGATCAACGCCGACGACGAGGCGTTGAAGGTCGTGAACCTGCCGCAGGAGACCATCGAGTTCTTCCGTGACCAGGAGAAGGGGCTGGTGCTGGTCACGGGCCCCACCGGCTCGGGCAAGTCCACCACCCTGGCGCGCATCGTCGACGAGATCAACAAGACCCACGCGCGCATGATCGTCACGGTCGAGGACCCCATCGAGTTCCTGCACCGCTCGAAGCGCTCGATCGTGGTGCAGCGCGAGCTCGGCGTCGACGCGCCGTCGTTCTCCGAGGCCCTCACCGCCGCCATGCGCCAGGACCCCGACGTGATCCTCATCGGCGAGATCCGCGACCACGCCACGGCCGCCGCCGCGCTGTCGGCGGCGCAGACGGGTCACCTGGTGTTCAGCACCCTGCACACCCAGGACTCGGTGCGCACCATCAACCGCATGATCGAGCTGTTCCCGCCCCACGAGCGCGAGACGGCGCGCGTGCTGTTCGCCGAGTCGCTGGTCGGCATCGTGTCGCAGCGCCTGCTGCCGCGCAAGGGCAAGGGGCGCGTGGCCGCCACCGAGATCCTCAAGGGCACCCTGCGCGTCAAGGACCTGGTGCGCGACGAGGAGCGCACCCCGGAGCTCTACGACGTGCTGCGCGAGGCGCGCCTCGACGGCATGCGCTCGTTCGACGACCACCTCGCGGAGCTGTACGCCGAGGGCATCATCGACTACGACACGGGCTACCACGCCGCCACCAGCAGCCAGGCGTTCAAGATGGCCGCCACCCAGGTCGACGTGCTGCGCCAGACGCAGGCGGGCTAGAACGGCACCTCCACGCTCGGCGCCGGGGCGCGCCCGCCGAACGCCGGCCGGGCGCGCTCGGCCAGCAGCGCCTGACGGTCGATGGTGAGGCGCGAGTCGAGCCAGGGGCAGCTGCGCTCCAGCTCCTCGAGCGCCTCGGGGTCGACGCGCACGCCGTCGACCTGGTAGAAGGTGCGCCCGCCGGGCCCGTCGAACTCGAGGCGCACGGGGGTGCGGCCGGCGTGCTCGTCGAGCAGCGAGCGCAGCTCCAGCAGCTGGTGCTGCGCCACCTCGGTGATGTCGAAGGTAAGAAGCGCCACCTCGGGCACGCCGCCCTCGGAGCCCTGGCGCGTGTCCCAGCGGATCAGGCGCTCGACCACCAGGCGCAGGCCCTCGCCCTCGTCGGTGGCCTCCACCACCGCCACCACCGGCACGTCCTCCTCGAGCAGCGGCGCCACCGAGTCGTAGGTGCGCCCGAAGGCCAGCACCTCGCGTGCGCCCGACTCGTCGGCCACCTCGAAGCGCGCCATCATGCCGCCCTTGCGCGTGGGGCGCTTGACGACGTTCTGCAGCAGGCCGGCCAGCGCCACGCGCAGCCGCGAGGTGCCGGGCAGCAGGTGCTCGCGGAAGTAGCGCTCCACGTCGTCGACGCTGCAGGAGGCGGCGTCGGCCAGGCCCGGGTAGCTGTTCATCGGGTGGGCGCTGATGTAGAGCCCCAGCGCCTCCTTCTCGAAGCGCAGCAGCTCCAGCTCGGTGAGGGGTGGCGCCTCCTCGAGGCTCGGGGGCGCCACCTCCTCGGCGCCGAACAGCGAGAACTGCCCGGCGGCCGCCTGCTCGCGCTGCGCGGCGCCCCAGCGCATGGCCGTCTCGAGGTTGGCCAGCAGCAGGTGGCGCCCGTGGCCCACCTCGGTGGCCTCCGCGGCGCCGTCCACCAGCGGGTCGAAGGCGCCGGCCTTGATCAGGTGCTCGATGGCGCGCCGGTTGACCGCGGTGGTGTCGACGCGGCTGCAGAAGTCGAACAGGTCCTTGAACGGCCCGCCGCGCTGGCGCTCGGCGAGGATCACGTCGACGGCGCCCTCGCCCACGTTCTTGATGCCGTAGAGCCCGAAGCGCACCACGTCGCCCACCGGCGTGAAGTCGCCGCGCGAGAGGTTGATGTCGGGCGGCAGCACCGGCACGCCCAGGTGCTGAGCGTCGGCGACGTACTGCGCCACCTTCTCGGAGTCGCCGCGCTCCACCGTGAGCAGCGCCGCCACGAACTCGACCGGGTAGTGCGCCTTGAGGTAGGCGGTCTGGAACGAGAGCACGCCGTAGGCGGCCGAGTGCGACTTGTTGAAGCCGTAGTTCGCGAAGCGCTCGAGCAGGTCGAAGATGCGCCCCGACTCGTCCTTCTCGATGCCCTGCTTGGCGGCGCCCGCCTGGAAGATGGCGCGGTGGCGCACCATCTCCGCGACGTTCTTCTTGCCCATGGCGCGCCGCAAGAGGTCGGCCTCGCCGAGGCTGTAGCCCGCCACCGCCTGGGCGATCTGCATGATCTGCTCCTGGTAGACGGGGATGCCGTAGGTCTCGGCCAGGATGGGGGCGAGCAGCGGCTCGGCCTTGGGGAAGTCGGAGTAGTCGACGGGCTCGAGGCCGTGGTGGCGCCGGATGTAGGTGGGGATGTTCTCCATCGGGCCGGGGCGGAACAGGGCCGACACGGCGATGAGGTCGTGGATGCGCCGCGGCTTCAGGCGCTTGAGGGTGTCGATCATCCCCGAGCCTTCGAACTGGAACACGCCGGCGGCGTCGCCGCGCGACAGCAGCTCGAAGGTGGCCCTGTCGTCCTGCGGGAACTCGTCGGGCACCAGCTCGATGCCGCGCGACTCCTTGACGATGCGCACCGCCGCCTCGATGAACGACAGCGTGCGCAGGCCCAGGAAGTCCATCTTGATGAAGCCCAGGTCCTCGACCGAGCCCATGTCGTACTGGCACACCACGGGGCCGTCGCCGGTGCGGAACACCGGCGCCAGCTCCTGCACCGGGTCGCGCGCGATGATCACCCCGGCGGCGTGGACCGAGGCGTGGCGGTGCAGCCCCTCGAGCTGGCGCGCCACGTCGACGTAGCGGCTGGCGCCGCCCTCGTACAGCTCGCGCAGCTCGGGGATCTCCTTGAGCGCCTCGTCGATGGGCACGCTGCGGCCGTACTTGAGCGGCACCAGCTTGCTGACCTTGTCGGCCTCGGCGTAGGGCGCCTCCATCACGCGCGCGGCGTCCTTGATGGCGGCGCGCGACGCGAGCGTCCCGAAGGTGGCGATGTGCGCCACGCGGTCCTCGCCGTACTTCTCGCGCACGTAGTCGATCACCTCGCCGCGGCGCACGTCCGAGAAGTCGATGTCGAAGTCGGGCATGCTGACGCGCTCGGGGTTGAGGAAGCGCTCGAACAGCAGGTCGAACGCCAGCGGGTCGATGTTGGTGATGCCCAGCGCGTACGCCACGATCGAGCCGGCGCCCGAGCCGCGCCCGGGCCCCACGGCGATGCCTTGCTGCTTGGCCCAGTTGATGAAGTCGGCGACGATCAGGAAGTAGTCGGGGAAGCCCATGGCGATGATCACGCCGAGCTCGTACTCCACCCGCTCCAGCACCACGCGCGCGCGCTCCTCCTCCACCTGCGCCGCGTAGGCCTCCAGGTGCGGGTAGAGGTAGCGGCCGTACGTCTCGCCCTCGCGCTTCTCCTGCTTGCCGCGCTCCGCGAAGCGCGCCAGCTCGAGGAGCACGCCCTCGAGGTCGGGCTCGGCGGCGGGGGCGGGGGCGCCGTACGCCTCGCGGCCGGCGGCCAGGTAGCCGCGCAGCAGCGCCTCGTCGACCTCGGGGTAGCGCTGCATCACGCCGCGGTAGGCGTCCATGCGCAGCTGCTCGGCGAGCGTCACGCCCGGCGGCAGCTGCAGCTCGGGCATCTGGTAGACGCGCTTCGAGCCCACCGGCAGGTCGACGTTGCACAGGTCGGCGACGTGGTTCGTGTTGTCGAAGGCGCCCGGGAACTCCGACTCGGGCAGCGCCCGCAGCATCTCGTCGGGGGTCTTGACGTAGAACTCGTCGCACGGGAAGCGCATGCGGTTCTCGTCGCTGACGAGCGCCTTGGTGCCGATGGCGAGGAGCACGTCGTGGGCGTGGGCGTCCTCCTTGCGCACGTAGTGGCCGTCGTTGGTGGCCACCATGCCGATGCCGTAGCGCTGCGCGAGCTCCTTGAGCACGCGGTTGAGGCGGCGCTGCTCCTCGAGGCCGTGGTCCTGCAGCTCGATGAAGAAGTCGTCGCCGAAGATGCTCAGGTAGCGGTTGAGGACGCGCTCGCCCTCCTCCTCGCCGAGGTCGAGGATGGTGCGGGGGATCTGCGCGCCCAGGCAGCCCGACAAGGCGATGACGCCCTGGTGGTGCTCCTCGAGCAGCTCCAGGTCGATGCGCGGCTTCATGTAGAAGCCCTCGAGGTAGGCGCGGCTGGAGAGCTTGCAGAGGTTCTTGTAGCCCTCGAAGTCCTTGGCCAGCAGGGTGAGGTGGAAGTAGCCGCCGTCGATCTTGGAGGAGCCGCGGCGCTTCTCGAAGCGCGAGCCCGGCGCCACGTACGCCTCGAAGCCGATGATCGGCTTGACGCCCGCGGCGGTGGCGGTCTTGTAGAACTCCACCGCCCCGTGCATGTTGCCGTGGTCGGTCATGGCCACGGCGGGGCGGTCGGGGGAGACCTCCTTGACCCATTCCACGAGGTCCTTGATGCGGGCCGCGCCGTCCAGCAGGGAGTAGGCGGTGTGTTGGTGGAGGTGTGCGAAGCGAGCCGGCGCCTGGTGTCCCATGGCCCCAAGCTTACCGCCTGGGGCGCGCCCGCCAGGCCCTGCGCGCCGCGCGCGAGCGTGCCTCGGCGCGTTGACCCGGGCGCCCCGAGCGTGGTAAGTTCCCGAAGCTTGGCGCCGTAGCCAAGGGGTAAGGCAGAGGTCTGCAAAACCTCGATTCACCGGTTCGAATCCGGTCGGCGCCTCCAACCACCCTCGTTCGCCGACTGCTTGACAGAAGGGGTCCGCGGCGGGTGTAATGCCGTTCCGGGAACCGCGCCAAGGCCTGAGGGCCGAGCGGGACCCACGATTCGGCGCTCAGGCGCGTAGCTCAGTGGGAGAGCGCTACACTGACACTGTAGAGGTCGCCAGTTCAATCCTGGCCGCGCCTACCAAGCGAGAGCCCCCTTCCTCACGGGAGGGGGCTCTTCTCATGCCTGCCCGGGACCGGCCCGGGCGCGCAGCGCCTAGACCGACCGGTCAGTCGAGGGTGATCTCGGTCAGGTAGCCGGGCAGCTCCACGGGCTCGAGGCGCAGCGCCTCGAAGAGGCCGGCCGGCAGGCTCAGGTCGCCGACGAACAGCCGGCCCACGTTGCCGCCGGGCCTCACGCCCACCTTGGGCAGGCCGATGCTCATGGTGATGTCGGCGCGCACCACGTCGCCGGGCGTCTCGCCGGTGTCGGCCACCAGCCCGGTGGGGGTGTCGAGCGAGATCACGACGCTCTCGGAGGCCTGGTTCAGGACCGTGATCACGTCGAGCGTGCGCCCGCGCGGCGGCCCCTCGAGGTTGGTGCCGATGGCGGCGTCGATGACGCAGCCGAACTTCATCTTGGGCAGGCTCGTGCGCACCCGCACCTTGTCGAAGTGCTTGAGGTGCTCGAGCTGCTCCTTGGGCGTGCCCGAGTAGTTCTCGGCCTCGTGGGTGGGCACCACCCACACGCGGCGCCCGCGCGCCGCTAACAGGCGCGCCGCCGCCAGGCCGCCGCTGCCGTTGTTGCCGCGCCCGGCGACCACCAGGACGGGGCCCGTGTCGCAGAACTCCTCCACGAGCGTGACGAGGTTACGGGCCGTGTGCTCCACCAGCACGCGGTTGTCGAGGCCGAACTTGCCGGTGGCCAGCATGATCAGCTGCTGCATCTGGTGGGCGTTGATGGCGGGAACGTCGTCCCAACGTAGGAGCGGGAAGCTCATTCTCAACCTCTCTACGGCTCAGCCGACGCTCTCGGGGGCGTTCTCGAGGTCGGCGGTGGTGTAGACGCTCTGCACGTCGTCGAGGTCCTCGAGGCTCTCCAGGAAGCCGATGACCTTCTCGGCCTCGGTGCCGGAGAGCGGCGAGAGGGTCTGGGGCAGCTTCGTGAGCTGCACCACCTCGGCCTCGATGCCGCGCGCCTGCAGCCCCTCGACGACCTGGTAGAGCTCGGTGGGGTCGGTGTAGATGACGGTGGAGCCGTCGTCGACCTCGATGTCGTCGGCGCCCAGCTCGATGGCCGCCTCCTCGAGCTCCTCGCCGACGCGCTCGACGACGATCATGCCCTTCGAGTCGAACTGCCAGGCGGTGGAGCCGGACAGGTTGCCCCCGTGCTTGCTGAAGACGTGCCGGACCTCGCCGGCGGTGCGGTTCTTGTTGTCGGTGAGCGCCTCGACCAGCACCGCCACGCCCGCGGGGCCGTAGCCCTCGTACACGGCCGGCTCGAAGTTGCCGCCCTCGCCGCCGCCCAGCGCGCGCTCGATGGCGCGCTCGACGTTGTCGATGGGCACGTTGTCGCTCTTCGCGGCCGACAGGGCGTTCTTCAGGGCCAGGTTGGTGGCCGGGTCGCCGCTGCCGCCGGAGCGCACCGCGGCCTGGATGGCGCGGATGTGCTTGCTGATGATCTTGCCGCGCTTCTGGTCGAGCGCGCCCTTCTTACGTTTGATCTGTGACCACTTGTTATGGCCTGCCAAGACTGGGTTCCTCCTGGATGGCGTAGGGCGCCGCCACGTCGCATGCAGCACGCCACGATGCCTCCATTCTACTCCACGAGGGCGCCGCCACGACCCGGAGGCCGTGGCGGCGTGACGATCTGCCCCTCGACCGCGCTCTGGTTCAGCGGATGTACAGGGTGGTCTCGGCCACGTCGCGCACCGGGAAGCCGCGGATCTCGAGGTTGATGGCGCTGTTCCACTCGCTGCCGCCGCGGCGCCCGCGGTAGGTGACCGTGGCGTCGGTGCGCCCCGAGGTGAACGAGGCGCGCACGTAGTGCAGCCCGCGCGGCGCGCCCGCCGAGTACACCACGCGGTCGGAGGCGCGCGGCAGGTAGTTGACGCCGCGCTCGACGCGCAGGTTGCGCGCGAACACGTAGATGCTGCCGTCGGGGTCGATGGCCGACAGCGTGACGTACCCGGGCTGGCTGGTGACGATCATGAAGTCGATGTTCTCGCCCACGCGGTAGGTGGCGCCGGCCCCACGCGTGGGGCGGAACTCCTCGATCACGTAGCTGAGCGGGTACTCGGCGGTGCCCACGCCGCGCGGGCGCACGGTGATGGTGCACGCCGACAGCAGCGCGGCGAGGACCAGGGATCCTACTGCCAGGCGACGGACGCTCTTGGGGGTCATCGGAGGCCTCCTTGTCGGGGGCGAGTCTAGCAGCGAGCCGCGTGTAACGCGTGGGCGAGGGCCTTAACCGTCCCTTAGCGATCGGTGGACTGGGGCAGCTGGCCGCGGGCGTAGGTGGTGACCAGGTAGGGGAGGTCGGTCTGATGGTAGCGCCCACGCTCGTCGTACCAGAACACGTACTCGCCGAGCGCCGCGCTGCCCTGGCCGCCCTCGGAGGCGTTGCCGGAGCGCGTGACCTTGCCGTCGACGATGCCCTCGAAGATCGGCTTGCCGTCGTACGAGTAGACGGTGATGTACATGCGTTGCGCGGTGTACTCCTGGATGCTGCGGCGGATGCGGTTCTGGGTCTCGTTGCGGCACGCGGACAGCAGCAACGCCACGAGCAGCAGTAGCGCCAGCGTTAGAGCGCGCTTGGTGCCTCTGGACACGGTTCTACCTCCGGTGGCCGGCGGTCTCCCTGGGCCGACCCTGACGCCCCGAGGATAGCATCGCGCGCCAGCGCGGCCCACGCTGGGGTCGCGCGGGGCCGCGTAAAGTATCCTCGGGGCGGTGGCAACGACGATGCGCGACCCCTACGAGGTGCTGGGCGTCCCCCGCGACGCGGACGCCGACGAGCTGAAGGCGGCGTACCGCCGCCAGGCCATGCGCTACCACCCCGACCGCAACCCCGGGGACAAGGAGGCGGAGGAGCGCTTCAAGGAGGTCTCGGAGGCGTACGCCGTCCTGCGCGACCCCGAGGCACGCGCCCGCTACGACCGCTACGGCGCCAGCGACCCGGGCGCCTTCCGCCCCGACGTCAGCAGCGTCGACTGGCAGACCATCTTCCGCGAGGCCGACATCAAGATCGACTGGGACGCCCGCGGCGGCATGCCCAGCAGCGGCAGCGCCATCTTCGACGCCCTGTTCGGCATCATGACCGGCATGCTGCGCGGCGCCGGGCTGTTCCCGGGCCAGAGCTACCAGGTGCCGCTGCCGCTCACGCTCGGCGAGCTCCGGAGCGGCACCGTCAAGCGCCTGCAGGTGCCCGGCCCCAGCGTCTGCCCGACCTGCCAGGGCACGGGCCGCGCTCCCGACGGCGGCGGGGCCAGCGCACCGGGCCCCTTCGAGGTGGCGCCCCAGGGCGCCCAGCCGGCCGCGGTCGCCTGCCCCGCCTGCGG
>Ga0123333_10000774_pt1 | contig 34568 bp, 32 predicted proteins | sample BioC12SIPDNA_3_FD_89957 | JGI IMG/M metagenome (GOLD analysis project Ga0123333, IMG submission 89957) | Anaerobic biogas reactor microbial communites from Washington, USA - Biogas_R2_B C12 SIP DNA | ecosystem: Engineered > Bioreactor > Anaerobic > Unclassified | place: Washington, USA...
GCTGGCCGCCCTGGCGGCCGAGGAGGACGGGGCGCTCGCCGCCCGCCTGGAGGAGCGTGCCGCCGCCGGCGCCGCCGATCTGGCCGCCGCCGAGCAGGCGCTCGAGCGGGGGCGCGCGCGCCTGCAGGAGCTCCACGAGCGCCAGGCGCTCACCAGCGCCGAGGCGGTGGCCCGGCGGCGCGCGGCCGAGCGCCAGCGCGCCGCCTTCGAGGCGCGCCGCGGCTACGCCCAGGGCCCACGCAACGCCCTAGCCTCGGGCATCGACGGGGTGATCGGCTCGGTGGCCGACCTGGTGCGCGTGCCCGAGCGCTTCCAGGAGGCCATCGCCGGCGCCCTCGGGCGCCGCGCCGAGTACGTGGTGGTCGACCGCGCCGAGACGGCGCAGCGCGTGCTCGAGCACGTGCGCCGCTCCGGCGGCTTCGTCACGGTGCTGCCGCTCGACCTGCTGCGGGCGCCGGGCGGGCGCGGCCTGGGCGCCCTGGCCGGCCAGACGGGCGTGCTGGCCGCCGCCACCGAGGTGATCGAGCACGACCCGCGCTTCGCCACGCTGTTCGAGCAGCTGCTGGGCGGCACCGCCATCGTCGAGGACCTGCGCGCCGCCACCGCCCTGGCGCGGCGCTTCGACCAGCGGCCGCGCATGGTCACGCTAGCCGGCGACACGCTCGAGGCCAGCGGCGCCATGAGCGGCGGCAAGCGCTCGCAGCAGGGCACGGTGCTCGGCGCCGCCGCCGACCTGGAGGAGGCCGAGGCCGCGGCCGAGGAGGCCGACGCCGCGGCCCGCGCGGCGGCCGAGGCGTTCGCCGCCTGCCAGGCCGAGGTGCGCGCGCTGATCGAGCGCGCTCAGGAGCTAGGCGCGGCCAGCGCGGCCGCGGCGCGCGAGCTGGCCGCCGCCCGCGAGCGCTGGGCCGGCCACGCGCGCCTGGTCGCCGACCTCGAGGCCCGCCGCGAGCAGCTGGCGGGCGAGCGCGCCGAGCTCGAGCGCCAGGACGCCCCCGACGCGGGCAGGCTGGCCGCGCTCGGAGGAGAGGCTGCCGAGGCCGAGGCGGCGCTGACCGCGGCCGCGGAGCGCCTCGAGGCCGCCCGCACCGCCGAGAGCGAGGCGCGCCTGGCGGCCGCGGCCGCCGAGCAGGCGCGCGCCGTGGCCGAGGAGCGCTGGCGCACGTACCAGGAGGCGCGCGAGCGCTACCGCACCAGCCACCAGCGCGCCGCCGAGCTGCGCATGGAGCTTGGCGCGCTCGGCGAGCGCGGCGAGGAGCTCGCGCGTGAGAGCACCGAGGCCAGCGCCGCCCGCGACCTCGCCGCCGGCGCCGTGCCCGCGGGGCTGGAGGCCGAGGAGGAGGCGCTGACGCGGGCGCGGGCGGCGCTGCGCGAGGTCGAGGCGGGGCTGGCCACCGAGACCCAGGCGCAGGCCGACCGCGCCCAGGCGCTGGAGGAGGTCAAGCTGCAGGCGGCGCGGCGCGAGGCGGCGCTGGAGCTGGCGCAGGAGGAGCTCGCCGCCTTCCCGCCCGGCGTCGAGGAGCTCGACCTCAGCGAGCGCGCTGCCCGCGCCCGCCTGCGCGACGTGGAGGCGGAGCTCGAGGCCCTCGGCCCCGTGAACCACCGCGCCGCCACCGACCTGGCCGAGGCCACCGAGCGCAAGGAGAACCTCGAGGTGGAGGCCGTCCAGGCCACCCTGGCGGTCACCGAGCTGGAGGCGGCGCTGGAGCGCATCGACCGCGAGACGAGCGCGCGCCTGAACGCGGCGCTGGCGCGCCTCAAGGAGGCCTTCGGGCGGCACGTGCGGCAGCTCTTCGGCGGCGACGGCAAGGGCGGCATCGAGGTCGAGGTGGAAGGCGCGCGGCCGGTGGGCGTGCGCATCCGCCTGCAGCCGCCGGGCAAGCAGACGCAGTCGCTGCACCTGCTGTCGGTCGGCGAGCGCACCATGGGCGCGCTGGCGTTCCTGTTCGCGCTGATGGGCGACGAGGAGGACGGCGGCGGGCTGCCGGTGGCGGTGCTCGACGAGGTCGACGCGCCGCTCGACGAGGCCAACATCCGCCGCTTCTGCGCCTTCGTGTCGCGCCTGGCCTCCCAGGGCACGCAGTTCATCCTGATCACCCACCAGAAGGCCACCTTCGAGGTCGCCGACACCCTGTGGGGCGTCACCACCGAGCAGGGCGTGAGCCGGGTGTTCAGCATCCGCCGCGAGGAGCCCGCCGCGGCGGTCGCCGCCGCGCCGTGAGCGGCGGGGGAGAGGCGCCCCTACCGGCCTGGCGGGTGGAGGAGCACGCCTCCCTGCCCTCCACCCAGCAGGCGCTGAAGGCCCGCCTGGCAGCAGGCGAGGACGTGGACGGGCTGGTGATCCGCGCGCTCGAGCAGCCGGCCGGCGTGGGCCGCCGCGGCAAGGCGTGGAGCGGCGCGCCAGGCGGCAGCTACCAGAGCGCGGCGCTGGCGGACCGCACCGGCGCCCTGCGACAGCCGTGGGTGACGCTGGCCATCGGGGTCGGCATCGCCGAGCAGCTGCAGGCCGCCGGCGCCCAGGCGCGTGTGAAGTGGCCCAACGACCTCTACCTGACCGGCGCCAAGCTGGCGGGCGTCCTGTGCGAGCACGTGCATGGCCACCTGGTCGTGGGCGTGGGCGTGAACGTGGCGAACACCGTCCCGGACGGCGCCGCCGCCCTGCGGGGCTGGCGCCTGCAGGTCGTGAACGAGCTGGTGCTGGACGGCGTGCGCGCCGGGCTGAGCGAGCTCGTGCTGGGCGCCCCGCGCGAGGCGGGGGAGAGCGCCTCCCCCGGCCTGCCCGAGCGCTTCGCGGCCCACGACTTCCTCGCCGGCCGCTGGGTGGAGCTGCTCACCCCGGCCGGCGAGGTCGCCGGCACCGAGCGCGGCGTCGACGCCTCGGGAGCGCTGCTGGTCGAGACCGACGGCGGGGTCGCGCGCGTCGTGGACGGCAGCGTGATCCGTTGGGGCCCGGCGAGCGGGTCGGGGGGCGGCTGAGCCTCCGGCGGTCGCGTCTGGCCGCGAGCGTGCGCGGGACGCGCGCTCACCAGTCCTCGATGTCCTCCTGCACCTCCTGGTTGCCGATCTTGGCGTAGATGCGGGTGGTCTGGATGTCGGCGTGGCGCAGGTGGGCGGCCACGCGGCCCAGGTCGTTCGTCTGACGGTAGTAGCGCGTGCCGGCGGCGTGGCGCAGGCCGTGGACGGCAGCGCTGTCGTAGTCGACGCCCGCCCGGGCGCAGAGGCGCCGGAAGCGCCGCCGGGCGTGGTCGGCGCCCCACGGCAGCACCAGCGCGGGGTCGCGCTGGCGGTTGGCCTGCTCGCCGCCGGCCTTCAGCGCCACGAGCGCCTCGCGTAGCCGCGCCGTGAGGCTCACGGTGGCCGCCTTGCCGCCCTTGCCGGCGCGCACGTGCAACACACGCTTCTCTAGGTCGATGTCGCTCCACGACAGGTCGGCCATCTCGCCGATCCGCAGGCCCGCGTGCGCCCCCAGGAGCACCATCACGCGCTCGGCGGGCGTGGCGAGCTCGAGCAGGCGCTCGACCTCGGCGTCGCCGTACGGCCGGCGCTTCTCCCAGGCGGGCGTGGGGTCCTTGGCGGCGCGCACGTCCTCGAACGGGCGCGCCTCGGTGGCGCCCGCCCAGCGCAGCGCCCGGTACAGCGTGCGCGCCGCCGCGAGCTTCACCTGCAGCGTGGCGGGTGACGGCGGCCGCGGCGCCGGCGTGCCGTCGGGCTTCAGACCGGCCTCGAGGCGCCGCAGGTAGACCACGCCGGCGTCGCGCGACGGCCGCAGCAGGTTCTCGCCGCCCCAGGCCGTCAGCAGGTCGAGCACGCCGCGCCGGTAGGTGCGCAGCGTGTGAGGGCTCGCCTTGGCGCCCTTCGAGCCGTGCAGGAACAGGTACGCTTCGGTGAGCGCCCAGAGCTCCTCCGGGTCGCGCGCGTTGGCGGCCTGCATGGCGCGGCGCCGGAGCGCCTCGGGCGGCAAGGTGGCCCAGCTCTCGGCGCGCGCGAGGCGGTCGCCTTGGTAGCGTTGAAGGGCGTTCCCGGACGGCTGCTCGGCTGACATGGGGCCATGTTGACACAGGTCTGATAAGACGAGTTATCAGACTTTTCACTCGTCTGAGTCAAGCCACTATCGGCATGGCCACGGGCATCAGCTGCGTCCATCCCGACAAGCCGCGGCAGCTCTTCGTCAACGAGGTCGGGGTCGCGGGCCCCTACCGGCGCGCGGGCGTGGGCCGGCGGCTGGTCGAGGCCCTGCTCGCCCACGGCGAGCGCCTCGGCTGCGTCGAGGCGTGGGTCGCGACCGAGACGAGCAACGCGCCGGCGCGGGCGCTGTACCGCGCGACGGGTGGCCAGGAGGACGCGGAGCTCGCGGTGGTGTACGTCTACCCGCTCGCCCCGACCAGGTAGACCGGTCTGCACGGACGGCGGCAGCGCCACCCCGCTCGTCCGTCTCCCGGTCCAGCGCGTTCGGGACGCGGGTTCGGCCTGCCACGGCCCCGTCCTCTGTAGGTCACGCTACCGGCGCGCTTGGCTCGGCGTTGCACCCTGACGCTCCGGACGGTGGCCCTGGCGCTCGCCGTCGGCCGCCGCCGATGAGTAACGTTCTCGGGAGGTGCACACATGACTACCCAGGAACGCAGCCAGGTGATCCAGGAACGCGACGTGCGCGGGTTCCTCGAGGCCTACGCCGAGGCCCTCTCCAGCGGCGACGTGCAGCGGGTCGCCGACCGCTGGCACGTGCCCTGCCTCGTGGTGAGCCCGCAGGGGGTCATCGCGGTCGACGACAGGGCGCAGGTCGAGGCGTTCTTCCAGGCCTCCGTGGCCGACTACCACGCCAAGGGCATCCGGGCCGCGCGGCTGGCGTCCGCCGACGTCACGCTCGTGTCGAGCGCGGTGGCGGCCGCCGACGTGCGCTGGGACCACCCGGGACCCGACGGCGGGTCGCTGGGCGGCGAGCACGCCTACTACGTCGTGAGCGCCGGGCCGGTCGGGCGCCTGGGCATCGACCTCTACGCGCCCGGCGACTGACGCGCCCCGTCGTACGCGCGAGGTACGACGCGCTGTGCTGCGGGCCGAGCGGCTCGAGGCGGAAGCGCTCGGTGACGAGCGCGAGGGGCGGCTCGAGGCCCGCCGGCACGAACGGTCGCTCAGGCATGCGGCGCTCGTACGCCACGGGGGAGCCGCCGGGAGCACCGGAGCCACCGCCCCGCGTATCCTGCCGTCAGCCCTTCGAGGAGGAGCCTGGCATGCCTTCGCTCATCGACCACCTGGACCGGCTGCGGCGCCACAGCGCCTGGGCCGACGCCCGCCTGCTGGCGGCGCTCGAGGCCGCCCCCTCCCCCGTTCCGGACGCCGCGCGCGAGCTGGCGCACGTCCGCGGCGCGCAGGAGACGTGGTTGGCGCGCCTGACGGGGAGGCGACCTGCGCTCGAGGTGTGGCCGCACCTGCCGACGGGCGAGCTCGCGCGCGTAGGGGCGACGCTCGACGCGGCGCTCGCGGATTTGATAACTCGGACCAACGAGGAAGAGCTCGCCCGCACCTTCAGCTACCGGAACAGCGCCGGCGTCGAGCTCGAGTCGGCGGTGGGCGACGCGCTGCTCCACCTGTTCCTGCACTCGCAGTACCACCGCGGCAAGGCCAACGCGGCGCTACGGGCCGCCGGCGCGGCGCCGGTGCAGGTCGACTTCATCGTGTGGTGCCGGCTGGGCACGGACGTGGCTTGACGACGCGTGACCGCACCGCCGTAGCGTGGCGCCGGCGCGGTCGCTCGGAAGCCGAGCCTCGCCCTGAACCCGGCGCCGCTAGGCGGACGCCGCTCAGCCGCCACCCGCCGCGCCCTTAGGCGGCAGCGACCTGGCGGCGTTCTCGATCGCCGCCCGGATGGCGTTGCGGACCGCGTAGTCGACGATGGTGGTGCCGGTGCGCCCGACCCGCAGGTTGGTCATCACGTTGGCCACGTCCACGCTCACGTTGCGCTGCGACACCTCGCTGACGCCGCGGCCGATGGCCATGATCTCGGCGGTGACGGTGTCGACGAAGCGGATCTCCACCGCCACCCGCGCCGTGACCGTCTCGGAGCCGCCGCCGAAGATGCCCAGCACCTTGCCGCCACCGCCGGTGGTCTGCACCCCGAACTCGCTGACGCTGCCCAGCACCAGGAGCTCGGCGCCCTCGATGCGCCCGAGCTCGGCGGCCGTCTCGGGGTTCACCCGCCCCGACTGGGCGAGGTCCTGCTCGAACAGCACCTTGTCGATCTCGGCGCGCTCGGTGATGCGGAACTGCTGGCTCTCGTACGCCTCGGCGATGAACACGTCGGCGACGCCCGAGCCGAGCTCCTTGTAGAACTCGGGCCCCTCCTGCGACAGGTCCACCGAGCCGATGCGCACGCTACCCGACCCCACGGTGAAGCTCGGCACGGCGATGACCCAGCGCTGGTCGCGCGGGAGCGCCGCGAGCGTGAACTCGGTCAGGTTGGCGCGCGTGTCCTCCACCGTCACGCTGGGAGCGCAGGCGGGGAGCAGCAGGAGCGCGGCGATGGCGCCTAGGAGGGTCCTCTTCACGCCGGTAATGGTAGCGCACGGTCGCGGTCGCGTACGCTCGCGCGCTGGACGGGCGCCTGGCGGAGCGGGCCAGGCGCGGACGAGGGCGCCCCCGCGCCGCAGCCCGGCCCCGGGGCCCGGCCGCCGGGCTAGCGGTTACGCTGGCGGCGAAGCGACACCAGCGACACCGATCGTCAAGGAGGCTCCACATGCGACTCGGCGCGTTCTCGGTCAGCCTGGCGGTGAAGGACCTCGCGGCCTCGCGGGCGTTCTACGAGAAGCTCGGCTTCACCACCATGGGCGGCGACCAGGCCCAGGGCTGGCTCATCCTGAAGAACGGCACCACCGTGATCGGCCTGTTCCAGGGCATGTTCGAGGGCAACGTCCTCACCTTCAACCCCGGCTGGGACCAGGAGGCGCAGCCGCTCGAGACGTTCACCGACGTGCGCGACATCCAGCGCGCGCTCGAGGCGCAGGGCGTCGAGCTCACCACCCGCGCCGACCCAGGCGGCAGCGGCCCGGCCCACATCGTCCTCACCGACCCCGACGGCAACGTCATCATGTTCGACCAGCACGTCTGATGCGCGTCATGTTCGACCAGCACGTCTGATCCGCGAACGTCCTGTAAGCTGACCGGAACCCACGTCAGGAGGGAAGCCGATGAAGATCAGCGTGCAGACGACCATCGACGCGCCGCTGGCCGAGGTATGGCGCGCCTACTCCGACCCCGAAGCCATCAAGCAGTGGAACGCCGCGTCCGACGACTGGCACACCACCAGCTCCACCGTCGACCTGCGCCCCGGGGGCAAGTTCTCCTCGCGCATGGAGGCCAAGGACGGCAGCGACGGCTTCGACTTCGCCGGCACCTACACCAAGGTCGTGCCGCAGGAGCTGATCGAGTACGAGTTCGGCGAGCGCCACGCCCGCGTGGAGTTCGACGCGGGGGAGGACGGCGTGACCGTCACGGTCACCTTCGACGCCGAGGAGACCCACCCGGCCGAGATGCAGCGCGACGGCTGGCAGGCGATCCTGGACCGCTTCGCGCGGTACATGGAAGCGAACCGCTAACGCCGTCCCCGGCGGGCGGGGCCCCGCTCGCCCCTCTCGCGCCGCCGGAGGGCGCGTGACCCCGGCCGACCGCGAGGCGCCGCGGGTCTGGCACCACGGGCTGGTGGCGCGCTGGTGGGCCGAGTTCAACGTGGGCGGGCCCGAGGTCGAGCACTTCGGGGCGCGGCTGCGCGAGCTCGGTGGACCCACGCTCGACGTGGGCTGCGGCAGCGGGCGGCTGCTCGTGCCGTTCGTGAAGGCGGGGCTCGAGGTGGAGGGGTACGACGTCTCCGCCGACATGCTCGCCCGCTGCCGCGCCCGCGCCGGCGCCGAGGGCGTGAGCGTGACCCTCCACCGGCAGGCGGCGCAGGAGCTCGACCTGCCGCGGCGCTACCGCTCCGCGATCATGTGCGGCGTCCTCGGCCTCGGCGGCGTGCGCGCCCACGACCAGGAGGCGCTGCGCCGCGTCCACGCCCACCTGGAGCCGGGCGGCACGCTGCTGCTCGACCATCACCTGCCCTACGCCTCCGAGGAGGAGTGGCGCTACTGGACGTCCGCGGGCCAGCGCGAGCTCCCTCTCCCCTGGCCCGCGGCGGGCGAGCGCCGCGTGGCCGCCGACGGCGACGAGCTCGAGCTGACCACGCGCCTGGTCGCCCTCGACCCGCTCGCCCAGCGCGCCACGCGCGAGGTGCGGGTGCGTCTGTGGCGCGACGGCGCGCTGGTGGCGCAAGAGGAACGCTCGCTCCTGGAGCAGCTCTACCTCGCGAACGAGGTGCAGGCGATGCTCCAGGAGGCCGGCTTCGAGCGGGTGACGGTGGTCGAGGGTTACAGCGGCGCGCCCGCCACGCCGGCTAGCGCGGTGCTGGTGTTCCGGGCCTCGCGCTCGTAGGGCCCGCGGAGCGATCCCCCGCGGCTCCGCGGAGGCCGACGCCGGCCGGAACGATTTGATAACACGCACGCCCCGGGCGCCGGCGTCAGAGCAGCGTCCCGGTGAGGACCAGCTTCGCCAGGCCGAAGAAGATCACGATGCCGGTGACGTCGACGACCGTGGCCACGAACGGCGTCGACGACGCCGCCGGGTCGGCACCCAGGCGCTTTAGCACCAGGGGCAGCACCGAGCCCACCAGCGAGCCCCACGCCACCACGCCCACCAGCGCCAGCGCGATCGTGACCGCGATCGGCAGCCAGTGCTCGCCGTAGGCGCCGCCGAACGCCCCCACCAGGGCCACCCGCAGGAAGCCGAGCACGCCGAGGATCAGCCCGAGCGTGAGGCCGGCCACGAGCTCGCGCCGCACCACCAGCCACCAGCGCTCGATGGTGACCTCGCCCAGCGCCATGGCGCGCGTGACCAGCGCCGCCGCCTGCGAGCCGGAGTTGCCGCCCGAGGAGATGATCAGGGGCAGGAACAGCGCCAGCACCACGGCGTTGGCGATCTCCCCCTCGAAGAAGCCCATCACCGAGGTCGTGAGCGTCTGGCCCAGGAACAGCAGCACGAGCCACACCGCGCGCTTGCGCACGACGGTGGCCAGCGAGCTCGACAGGTACGGCTCCTCGAGCGCCTCGACGCCGCCCAGCAGGTGGATGTCCTCGGTGGCCTCCTCCTCGGCCACGTCGAGCACGTCGTCGACGGTGACGATGCCGACCAGCACGCCCTTGCCGTCGACCACCGGCAGCGCCGAGCGGTCGTGCTTGCGGAAGAGCGCGACCGCCTCCTCCTGGTCGTCGGTGGCCCTGAGCGCCACGAACTGCTCGTCCATCATGTCGCGCATGCGCGTGGTGGGCTCCACCAGCAGCAGCTCGCGCATGCGCAGGTCGTCGATCAGCACGCCGCCGGGGCCGGTGACGTACACCACGTTGAGGGTCTCGGAGTCGCGGCCGAACTTGCGGATGTGCTCCAGGGCGTCGGTGACGGTCCAGTCGGGCTTCACCGCCACGTAGTCGGGGGTCATCAGGCGCCCGATCGACTCCTCGGGGTAGTTGAGGAGCTCGACCGCCACCCGGCGCTCCTCGGGGTCCAGCAGGTTAAGCAGGCGGCGCGTGACCTTGCCGGGCAGCTCCTCGAGCAGCGCCGTGCGGTCGTCGGCCGACATCTCGTTCATGATGGCGGCCACCTCGCGGTCGCCCAGGCCGCGCAGCAGCCGCTCCTGGGCGGCGACGCTGAAGTACTCGAAGGTGTCGCGCGCCCGCTCCTGGTCCAGCAGCCGGAAGAGCACGGCCTCGACCTCGTCGGGGGCGCGCTCGAGCACCTCGGCCACGTCGGGGACCGGCAGCTCGTGGAGCCGCGCGTGCAGCGCCTCGAAGCGGCGCGCGGCCAGGAGCGCCTGCAGCTCGTCGACCAGCGACCCGATGTCGACGTCTACCTCGGGCATGCTGCTCCCTCCTCACCCACGAGACCGGTCGGGCGCGTCGGCCGTGCCGGCTCGGTCGAGCACGAACGCACGAGCATACCGCTTGTGCCAGCCCGCACGAACGTTCCGCTTGTACCTTCTGGCACTATCGTCATGCTCGTGCCAGCTCGCACTAGCAACGTCTTCGTGACCCCAGGCACGACCGGACCGCGCGCGCCCCTCCGCGCGACCCTTACGCCAGCGCCGGCCCACGCGCCCGCGCCCCACGCGCCCCGCGACGTGCCCCGAACGGCCGCCGCCACCAGCCCGGAGCCGGCGCCCGCCGGACGGTCGCCACCGCCACCGCCGAACGGTGCCTCGACCTGGGAACCCGCCGCCGGCCGCATCCCGTCCGCCTAGTTCAGCTCGTCGAGCGTGAGCCGGAACGACGGCACGAACGTCTCGAGGAAGTAGCGGAGCGCCGGGTCGGGGTCCTGCTGCAGCTCCTTGAGGATCGACTGCTCCGCCTTCTGGAACTCCTCGTTGCCGGCCTTCGCCTCCTCGAGGCACTTCAGGTAGGCGCAGATCTTGTCGGCCTGCTTGACCACGCGCCACGCCGCCTCGTCCCGCTCCTGGTGGAAGAACAGGTCGTTGTAGTCCTCGCGCAGCTCCTCCGGCAGCATCGCCAGCAGGCGCTTCCTGGCCACCGTCTCGATGTCGAACAGCGCCTCCTTGATGCTAGGGTTGAAGTACTTGATGGGCGTGGGCACGTCGCCGGTGATGACCTCCTCGGCGTCGTGGAAGACCGCCAGGAGCGCGGTGCGGTCGGGGTCGACGTTCCCGCCGTACCTGCGGTTGCCGATCACCGCCAGGCCGTGCGCGATCATCGCGACCTGCAGGCTGTGCTCCTGGGTGTTCTCCGGGCGGGTGTTGCGCATCAGGCCCCACCGCTGGATGAACTTCATGCGGGCGAGGTAGGCGAAGAAGTGGCTGGTCACCACGTCATCGTACCGAAGCGCGCCCCGCGCCGACGCGCGCGCCGCGCCCCGCGTGGGAAAGGCCGCAAAGCCGCTCTGTAGGTTATGAAACAATCCATTGACGCGGACCCCGCCCGTACGTAGGCTCACCCCGTAGGAGGACTCACGTGAAGCGTCTCGCCCTCATCCTCACCGGCGCCCTCGCCGTGCTGCTCGGCGCCTGCGCCCCGTCGACCGACATCACCATGCGCGTGCCGGTCCAGGTCCTGGCCGTGACCGTGCCCCAGACCATGGGCGACACCGTCGTCGTGCAAGGCCGCAACCTCGGCGATGGCCGCACGGGTGGCGAGAGAGCCAACTACGTCCTCTTCGCCCGCACGCCCGACGCCCGCGACGGCCAGCGCGTGCAGGTGCTCTCCTGGACCCCGAACCGCATCGAGTTCGTCTCCCCGGACGAGGCCGGCACCGGCTGGCTCATCGTGGTCGCCAACGGCGTGCGCGGCGAGGCGTTCCCCATCAGCCTGCCGTAACGGACCCGAAGAGAACCGACCGCCACCGGGGCCGCGTCCGCGCGGCCCCGCGCCTTTGTGGGCCCCAGCCACCGGGTGTACACTCGGCCACTATGAAGCTGCAGGCCGTCAAAGGCACGAACGACATCCTCCCCGAGCAGGACGCTCGGTGGCGCTCGGTGGTCGACGCCGCCGCCGAGGTGCTGGGCACCGCCAGCGCCGGGCGCCTCACCACGCCGATCTTCGAGCACGCCGAGGTGTTCGAGAAGTCGGTCGGCGACTCCGCCGACCTGGTGGTGCAGAAGGAGATGTACACCTTCGAGGACCGCGGCGGCCGGCGCCTCAGCCTGCGCCCCGAGTTCACCGCCGCCGTGGTGCGCGCCTTCATCCAGCACGGCATGCACACGCGCCCGCTGCCCGTGAAGCTGTGGAGCGCCGGCCCCGCCTTCCGCGCCGAGAACGTGCAGCGCGGGCGCTACCGCCAGTTCCACCAGGTGAACCTCGAGACCATCGGCAACGCCACGCCCCTGGCCGACGCCGAGGCCATCGAGCTCCTCTACCGCACGCTGGCGCGCGCCGGCCTCACGCGCCACCGCATCCAGCTGGGCTCGGTCGGCGACCCCGAGGACCGCGCCGCCTACAACGCCTACCTGCGCGAGGCGCTCGCGCCGCACGCCGCCGAGCTCTCGGAGGCGAGCCGCGAGCGCCTGCGCCTCAACCCCATGCGCGTGCTCGACAGCAAGGACGCCCGCGACCAGGAGCTGATCGCGGGCCTCAAGCGCCCCCTCGAGCTGCTGGGCGACGAGGCGCGCCGCCACTTCGACGCGGTGGCCGGCTACCTCACCGCGTGGGGCGTGCCGTTCGAGGTCGACGACAGCATCGTGCGCGGCCTCGACTACTACCGCCGCACCGCCTTCGAGGTGCACTACGTGGGCATCGGCGCCCAGTCGGCGCTGGGCGGCGGCGGCCGCTACGACGGCCTGGTGGAGCTGCTGGGCGGCCCGCAGCTGCCTGGCATCGGCTGGGCGTTCGGCATCGAGCGCGTGCTCGACGCGCTCGAGCAGGAGGGGCGCGGCGAGGCCGCCGTGGAGGGCCCGGTGCTCTTCCTCGTGCCGCTCGACGACGCGGCCGTGGGCGAGGGCGCCGCGCTGGCGCGCCGCCTGCGCGAGGCGGGCCTGCGCGTCGAGTTCGCCTACCAGCGCCGCAACCCCGGCAAGGGCCTGAAGGACGCCGACCGCGCCGGCGCGCGCTACGCCGCTCTGCGCGGTGGCAGCGAGCGCGAGCGCGGCGTGTGGCAGCTCAAGGAGCTCGCCAGCGGCGAGCAGCGCGAGGTGCGCGAGGACGAGCTCGCCCCCCTGCTGCAGGCGGGCGCCCCCGGCGCCACGAAGGAGCTCTGATACGCTCGTGAGCATGAGGACCCACGACTGCGGGGCGCTCCGCGCGAGCGACGTCGGCAAGCAGGTGCGGCTGCAGGGCTGGGTGAACCGCCGCCGCGACCTCGGCGGTCTGGTGTTCGTCGACCTGCGCGACCGCCACGGCATGACCCAGGTGGTCGTCGAGCCCGACGACGCCGCTGCCTTCGCCGCCGCCGAGGGCGTGCGCAGCGAGTACGTGGTGGAGGTGGAGGGCACGGTGCGGCTGCGTCCCGAGGGGCAGCGCTCGCAGCGCCTGGCCACCGGCGAGGTGGAGGTAGTGGCGAGCGCCCTCACCGTGCTCTCCCCCGCCCGCACGCCGCCGTTCCTGGTCGACGGCTCCGTCGACGCCTCCGAGGTCAGCGAGGACCTGCGCCTGAGGTACCGCTACCTCGACCTGCGGCGCCCCGAGGCGCTGCGCCCGCTGCTGGTCCGCCACCGCGTCGTCAAGGCCATCTGGGACTTCCTCGACGCGCGCGGCTTCACCCAGGTCGAGACGCCGCTGCTGACGCTGAGCACCCCCGAAGGGGCGCGCGACTTCCTGGTGCCCGCCCGCCAGGCGCCGGGCTCGTTCTACGCCCTTCCCCAGTCGCCGCAGCTCTTCAAGCAGCTGCTGATGATCGCGGGCCTGGACCGCTACTTCCAGGTCGCGCGCTGCTTCCGCGACGAGGACCTGCGCGCCGACCGCCAGCCCGACTTCACCCAGCTCGACCTGGAGATGTCGTTCGTGGACGAGGACGACGTGCTGGCGCTCAACGAGGAGCTGATGGCACACGTGGTGCGCGAAGCCATCGGCGCCGAGGTGGCCACGCCGTTCCCGCGCCTGAGCTACCGCGAGGCCATGGAGCGCTACGGCTCCGACAAGCCCGACGTGCGCTTCGGCTTCGAGCTGCTCGACGTCTCCGCCACGCTGGCGAACAGCGGCTTCCGCGGCTTCTCCGCCGCGCTCGAGGCGGGCGGGGTGGTCAAGGCGCTGCTGGTACCGGCCGAGCAGGCCGCGCCGCTCACGCGGAAGGCGCTCAGCGAGCTCGAGGAGCACGCCAAGCGCCACGGCGCCAAGGGGCTGGCGTGGCTCAAGCGCACCGCCGAGGGCTTCAGCGGCCCCGCCGCCAAGTTCCTCTCCGACGCCGAGACCGCCGCGCTGGCCGAGCTGGCCGGCGGCGAGGGCGCCACGCTGCTGCTGGTGGCCGACGAGTGGAAGCGCGCCAGCACCGCGCTCGGCGCCGTGCGCCTGCGCCTGCCGGGGCTGCTGGGCCTCGAGCTCGACGACGCCCAGCTGGCGTTCCTGTGGGTGGTCGACTTCCCGCTGCTCGAGCTCGACGACGACTCGGGCGCCTACACCTACATGCACCACCCGTTCACGCGCCCCCGCGACAGCGACCTGGAGCTGATGGAGAGCGACCCGGGCAGCGTGCGCGCCCACGCCTACGACCTGGTGCTGAACGGCTCCGAGGTGGGCGGGGGCAGCCTGCGCATCCACCGCCTCGACGTGCAGGAGCGCATGTTCGCCGCGCTCGGCTTCTCGCGCGAGGAGGCGCGGCGCCGCTTCGGCTTCTTCCTGGAGGCGCTGGCGTACGGCGCCCCGCCGCACGGCGGCATCGCCTGGGGCCTCGATCGGCTCGTGATGCTGCTGGCCGGCACCGGCAGCATCCGCGACACCATCGCGTTCCCGAAGAACCAGCGCGGCGCCGACCCGCTCACCGGGGCGCCGGGGCCCGTCGACGCGGAGCAGCTCGCCGAGCTCGGCCTGGCCCTGAAGCCCGCCGAGCCGGGCTCCCGATGATCCCGCTCGTCGTCCTGGACCTCGACGGCACCATCATCGGTGCCAGCGGGCAGGTCGACCAGTGCGTGTGGGACGCCGCCGAGGCGGCGGTGGAGGCGGGCGTCAAGCTCGCGGTGTGCACCGGCCGCCCCGGCTTCGGGGCGGCGCAGAGGATCGCCCAGCGCCTGGGCGCCGGCAACCCGCACGTGTTCCAGAGCGGCGCGCACGTGGGCTACACCGACGGCCGCACCGTCAAGGTGGTGTCGCTCAAGGAGAGCGACACGCGCCAGCTGATCGAGGCGTCGCGCCGCCACGGCGTGGTGCTGGAGCTCTACACCCCCGACTCGCTCTACGTCGAGCGCTCCACGCCCCTGTCGCAACGCCACGCCGCCACCATCGGCGTCACCGCCATCGTGCGCGACCTGGAGCAGGTGGCCGCCACCGAGCCGGTGGTGCGCGCCCAGTGGGTGGTGCCGCTGGGCGAGGAGGCCGCCATCGTCGAGGAGGCTCCGGCCGACCTGCAGCTGTCGCACGCCGTCAGCCCCGCGCTGCCCGACATCGCCTTCGTGAGCCTCACGCGCGAGGGGGTGTCGAAGGCCAGCGCCGTGGCGCTGCTGGCCGAGCAGCTGCGCCTCGACCTCGCCCAGGTGATGGCCGTGGGCGACACCGACGGCGACCTGCCGATGCTGCGCGTGGTGGGCCACCCGCGGGTGATGGCGAACGCCACCCCGGAGCTGCTGGCGGAGTTCCCCAGCGTCGGCCACGTCGAGGCGTGCGGCGCGGTGGAGGCCCTGGAAGAGGCGATCGCCGCCGCCGGCGGACTGATACACTCGCGTCCATGAGCTACACCCCCATCGCCCGGCTCCCGCAGCACGTCGGCGACACCGTCACGGTCGCCGGCTGGCTCACCAACCTCCGCTCGAGCGGCAAGATCGCCTTCCTGCAGCTGCGCGACGGCAGCGGCTTCGTGCAGGGGGTGGTCGCCAAGAACGACGTCGCCGAGGAGGTCTTCGAGCGCGCGCGCCACCTGACCCAGGAGTGCAGCGTGCTCGTCACGGGCAGCGTGCGCGCCGACGAGCGCGCCCCCAGCGGGGTGGAGCTGGCCGTGACCGGGGTCGAGGTGGTCGGCGAGAGCACCGACTACCCCATCACGCCCAAGGAGCACGGCGTCGACTTCCTGTTCGAGCACCGCCACCTCTACCTGCGCCACCGGGCGCCGTGGGCGATCCTGCGCGTGCGCGACGAGGTGGAGCGCGGGGTGCACGAGTTCTTCGGCGAGCGCGGCTTCGTGCGCTTCGACTCGCCGGTGTTCACCCCGTCGGCCGCCGAGGGCACCACCAACCTGTTCGAGATCGACCTGTTCGAGGAGGACAAGGCCTACCTGGCCCAGACCGGCCAGCTGTACGCCGAGGCCGGCGCGATGGCGCTCGGCAAGGTGTACACCTTCGGGCCCACCTTCCGCGCCGAGAAGAGCAAGACGCGCCGCCACCTGCTCGAGTTCTGGATGCTCGAGCCCGAGGTCGCCTACCTGGACCACGAGGGCAACATGGCGCTGCAGGAGGAGATGGTCGCCTACCTGGTGGGGCGCGTGCTGGAGCGGCGCGCCGCCGAGCTGGAGTCCCTGGGCCGCGACCCGAAGAAGCTCGAGCCCACCGCCGAGGGGGGCTTCCCGCGCATCAGCTACGACGAGGCCATCGAGTACCTCAACGCGCGCGGCGAGGCGCTGACGTTCGGCGACGACTTCGGCGCGCCGCACGAGACGATGCTCGGCGAGCGCTACGACCGTCCCGTGTTCGTCGAGAAGTGGCCCACCGAGGCCAAGGCGTTCTACATGGAGCCCGTGCCCGGCGACCCCACGCGCGTGCTGGCCTCCGACATGATCGCCCCCGAGGGCTACGGCGAGCTGATCGGCGGCTCGCAGCGCATCCACGACCTGAAGCTGCTGGAGGAGCGCATCGACCAGCACGGCCTGCCGCGCGAGGCGTTCGAGTGGTACCTCGACCTGAGGCGCTACGGCACGGTGCCGCACTCGGGCTACGGCATGGGCCTCGAGCGCTTCCTCGCCTGGGTCACCGGCGTGCAGCACATCCGCCAGGTCATCCCGTTCCCGCGCATGCTCACGCGCATGTACCCCTGAGCCGAGCGGCTGAGACGCAGCGGGGCGCCGCCTAGCGCCCCGCGCCGAGCTCGGACGCCACCGCCACGTGCCCCAGCAGCGTGTCGGTCGGGCGCCCGTCGCGCAGGAACACCACCTGCGCCATGCCGTTGCGCTGGGCGGTGCCGACCAGCGAGCGCAGCAGCGCGCTCTCCTGCTCGACGCTCACGCCCACCGGCTCGGGCACGCGCACGTCGACCACCAGCGTGGTGCCGCTGACGAACAGGCGCGGCACCGGCAGCGCCGCCGGCCACACCCCTTGCTCGAACGAGAGCTGGCGCAGCTCGGCGAAGACCGCCGTCAGCCGCGCGGTGTCGCCCTCGGGCAGCGGCAGCGTCACGCTGCGCTCGCGCTCGAGGCCGAGCTCGTCGACCACCACCACCGTGACCTGCTGCTCGCGCAGCGTGGGGCTCGGCACCTCCAGGTCGATGACCGCGCGCGGGGGCGGCTCGCGCCGCGGCACCGACAGCGCGAGGCCGAGCGCGGCGATCAGCAGCAACAGCGCGACGAGCACCTGGGGGCGGGCGAGGGCGACGAGGAGACGCTCCTTCAACGGCCCTCCAGCCCGAGGCTGCCGGCGTCGACGAGCTGCGCCAGGGCGTCGGCGAGGCGCTCGGGCAGCCCGTCGGAGGCGAGGTCGGCGGCGGAGAACTCGAGCAGCAGCCCGCGCCCGGCCGCGCCGCCGAGCACCTGCAGCGGCGCCCCGGCCACCACGCCGGCGCGGTAGCCGGCGATGGCGCTGAGGCGCGCCGCCAAGCCCTCGGCGGTGCGGCGCCCCACGTCGAGGTCGGGCACCAGCCCCAGCAGCAGGCGCCGGCGCAGCTCGTCGGTGCCCGGCTGCCGGAGCGCCGCGCCGGCGTTCTCGCGCACCGCCATCTCCAGGCTCTGCACGTTGGCGGCGTCGCCCAGGTAGTAGGCGCGGTACTCGCCGAGGGGCAGGTCGGCGGCGTGGAGCGAGAGGAACAGGTCGGCGCCGACGCCGGCGCGGGAGCGCTCGTCGACCCCGAGGGCGTGGCCGCTGTCGCGCGTGAGCGTGACCGACATGCCGCGCGCCCGCAGCGCCGCCGCCAGGCGCTCGGCGAAGCCGAGGGTGAGCGTCGCCTCCGAGCCGAACGCCGCCGTGACCACGCCGCTGTCGGCGCCGCCGTGGCCGGGGTCGAGCACCACGCGCACCTCCGGGCCGCGGCGCGCGCCGGGGGCGGTGAACGTGACGTTGAGGCGGAAGCCGCGGCCGTCGGGCACGGCGTAGACGTCGTACCCCACGCCCGGCTCCAGCTGCACGCGCACCTCGGTGGCGCCGCCGCTCGCGGCGACGGTGGCGAGGGTGAAGCTCTCCCCCTCCACGGGCGGCAGGCGCACCTCCACGTCGGTGCGCTCCAGGTAGACGTGCAGGGTGCCGAGCGGCTCGTTGAGGTAGGTGGTGTAGCGCACCGGGGCGCTGATGGCTAGCTCCAGGCGCTCGGCGTGGCCGTCGCCGTGGCGCATGGCCGTGAGGCGGCCGCGCGGCTGCACCACCACCACGGTGTCGTTGGCGCTCATGTACGTCACGCTGGCGCCGAGCGCCTCCGACACCGGCTTCACCGGCACGAACAGCTCGCCGTCGCGGTGCACCGCGGCCCCGCCGGGCACCGGGCGCCCGTCGAGCCACAGCGCGTCGCCGCCGCCGACGGCGTCGGCCGGGTCGGCGACCACGCGCACCTGCAGCACGCGCCCGCCGACGACGAGGGTGGCCACCTCGGCGCTGCCGTCGTAGGCCAGGGTGGCGCCGAGCGCCTGGGCCAGCGCCGCCGCCGGGGCGTAGCTGGTGCCGGGCACCAGGGTGGTGTCGTTGCCGCTGATCGGCCGCCCGTTCACGACCAGGCCCGACTGCGCGAGGGCGGCGCCGGCCAGGAGCAGCAGCAGCGCCACCAGGTACCGGGCGGGCCTCACGAACCCTTCCTCTCGCGCGCCAGGGCGCGCTCGATCTCGCGCTTGGCGTCCTGCTTGGCGGCGCTCTCGCGCTTGTCGTGGAGCTTCTTGCCGCGCGCCAGCGCCAGCTCGAGCTTGGCCCAGCCGTCCTTGAAGTAGAGGCTCAGCGGCACCAGGGTGAGGCCCCGGCGCTCGAGCGCGCGCTCGATCTCTTCGATCTCGCGGCGGTTCAGGAGCAGGCGCCTTCGGCGCGTGGGCTCGTGGTTGTTGTAGCTCGCCTCGCGGTAGACGGGGATGGTCATGTTCTCGATGAACACCTGCCCGCCGTCGACCTTGGCGTACGCCTCGGCGATCGAGCCTCCCCCCTGGCGCAGCGCCTTCACCTCGCTGCCGGTCAGCTCCAGCCCGGCCTCGTAGCGGTCGAGCAGCTCGTAGTCGTGTGAGGCCCGTCTGTTGCGTAGCATGGTCATCTCCGGCCGCCATCTTAGCCCCCGTCAGCGGGCCGGCGCCCGCCGCCGGGAGGCGCCTCCCGCCGAGCACGCCCAGGGCGCCGCGCCGGCCCCGAGCGCCGCGCGAGCGGGGCCGCGCCCGCCACGAGCGCGGTCAGTCGAGCAGCGCGCCCACGTCCTGCGGGTCGACGTCGATCAGCAGCTTGGCGCCCGGGTAGCCGCGGGGCAGCTCCGCCAGCAGCGCCTCGAGGCGCGCCTCGTCGGCGGCGCGCAGCAGCACGTTGAACACGAAGCGGCCCCTAAGGCGCTCCACCGGGGCGCTGGCGGGGCCCAGCAGCTCGCTCTCGAGCGCGCCGGCCGTGACGAGCGCGTCGGCGGCGCGCTGCGCCGCGGCCAGGGCGCTGCCGCGGTCGCGGGCGGTGAACTGCAGCTTCGCCAGCGTGCTGAAGGGCGGGTAGCCGAAGCGCTGGCGGCGCTCGAGCTGGCGCCCCAGCAGCCCCTCCAGCGCCGCCTCGGGCTCGGGCGCCGTCAGGGCGGCGAGGAGCTCGTGCTCGGGGGCGTGCGTCTGCACCACCACCAGCGGGCGGCGCTCGCCGCCCAGCTCCACCAGGCGCAGCAGCGTGCGGGTGGCCTCCTCCTCGGCGCGGAAGTCGGCGGCGGCCAGGTGGGTGTCGAAGTGGGTGACGCCCACCAGCGACAGCAGCGGCAGCGGCGGCAGCGACAGCAGCGCCAGCGTGCCCACCACCACCCCGGGCTCGCCGGCGAGGAGCGGGGCCAGGTCGTCGCGCTGGTCCTTGTCGTAGCGGTAGACCGGGAAGCCCTGCAGCGAGCGCGCGAGCTGCGAGGCGATCCACTGGGTGCCGGCGCCGCGCAGCGGCCCGAGCTCGGTGCCGCCGCAGTCGGGGCAGCGGTCGGGCGGGCGCTCCTCGTGGCCGCACTGGTGGCAGAGCAGCCGCGAGCGCTCGCGGTGGTAGCGCAGCGTGAGGTCGCAGTTGGGGCACGGCGCCTGCCAGCCGCAGTCGGGGCAGCCGAAGGCGCCGGAGAAGCCGCGGCGCGGCGCGAGCAGCACCGCCTGGCGCCCGCGCTCGCGCACCTGCGCCAGGGTGCGCTGCAGGTCGGGGTGCACCGGCCAGTTGCCGCCGTCGTTCAGGTCGGCCAGGTGGAGGCGCAGGCGCGGCAGCGGCAGCGCGCGGCGCGCGCCGGGCGGCACCCAGGCCGCCAGCTCGGGGCCGGCGGCGAGGTCGAGGTAGGTGACGGCGGCGCCTGCGGCGCCGGCGAGCTGGCGCGCCGCCTTGGGAAGCAGCAGGCGCGCGCCGGCCTGCAGCTTGTAGGCCGGGCTGCCGGCGTCGAGCAGCACCACGCGCCCCAGCGCCGGCAGGGGCGCGAGCAGCGCCAGGTAGGTGCCCACCAGCAGCTGCGGGCCCCCGCGCGCGAGCTCGCGCCACAGGCGCGCGCGCTGCGCCTCGCTGGCGTCGCCGGTCAGCAGCGCCACCGGGAAGCGCGTGGCCAGCAGCGAGGCGGTGGCGGTGGCCTGCGCCTGCTCGGGGGCCAGCAGCAGCACCGAGCGGCCCGCCGCCAGGTCGGCCGCGAGGCGCGGCGCCAGCGCCGCCAGCCGCTCGCGGCGCGAGCCGCCCACCAGGGCGCCGTCGCCTTCCGGCGGCACGTGCTCGGGCGCGGGCTCGGGGAGGCTCTCCTCGGTGAGGGGCGGGGCGGGCAGGGGCGGCTCCTCGACCGGCAGCTCCGCGTAGCCGGCGTAGCCGCGCGCCACCAGGCTGCGCACGCTGCTGTCGGACACGCCCGCCTCGCGCGCCAGCTCGGCGCCGCTCTCGACGCTGCCCAGCTCCAGCAGCCGCTCGAGGGCGCGCCGCTGCGGCTCGCGCCGCGCGCCCTCCAGCCCCTCGTCGGGCTCGCCCAGGGGCACGAGCGCGCGCCTGACGCGCGGGCGCTCCACGCCGCGCTCGTCGACGAGCCCCTGCTGGCGCAGGAACTCGAGCGCCTTGCCGGGCACCGCGGCGGCGTCGAGCCAGCGCTCGAGCGGCAGGCTCTCCCCCGGCGCGACCTCCTCGAGCACCCCCGCGGCCTCGGCGCGCAGCCTGACGCCGTGCGCCAGCTCGGGGTGCAGGCCGGGCGGGTTCAGGGTGGCCAGCACCAGGCCCGGCGGCACGCCGGCGGCGCGCGCCATGCGCCCCAGCGCCTGCAGGGCCGCGGGCGTGAGCCACTCGGTGCCGTCGAAGACGTGGAGCACGTGGCGCAGCTCGAGGCCGCGCCCGGCGTCGACCATGCGCTGCCCCGCCACCACGCCCACGCGCACGCCGCCCTGCCACGGCACCACCACGCGCTGGCCGGGGCGCGCCTCGGCGCCCTGCAGCGGCGGCAGGTAGGTGAGCGCGGGCAGCGGCAGCGGCAGCAGCACGTCGAGGGCGAGGGGCACGCGTCAGTCTAGCCCTCGCGCCCCGGCGCGGCCCACCGCCACGAGGCGCTGGCTCAGCCGCGCGTCCAGGTCTTGAGGCCCTCCACCAGCGTGGCGCGCGCGCCCGGCTCGCCCGGGAGGCGCGTGTCGGCGGCCGGCAGCAGCACCGTGAACACCGAGCCCTCGCCGAGGCGCGACTCGACCTCGACGGTGCCGCCGTGCTGCTGCACCAGCCACTTGACGATCGCAAGGCCGAGGCCGGAGCCGTTGCCGCGCCCGCTGCGGGCGCCGTCGACGCGGAAGAAGCGGTCGAACAGGTGCGGCAGCGCCTCGGGCGGGATGCCCGAGCCGTCGTCGAGCACCTCGAGGCGCACCTGATGGCGCTCGACGCTGATGGTGATGTTGACGTTCTCGGCGCCGGCGTTGATGGCGTTCTGCACCAGGTTCAGCACCACCTGCTTGAGGCGCGTGGGGTCGCCATGGACCTCCGCCAGCGGCGTGCGCGAGCTGACCGTGACGTTGGCGCCCTTCGCCACCGGCGCCACCTCCTTGCGCACGGTCTCGGCCACCTCCACCAGGTTCATGGGCTCGAGGTCGACGGTGAAGCCGGCGTCGGCGCGCGCCAGCTCGAGCAGGTCGTTGACCAGCTTGGCCATGCGCTCGGCCTCGCGCTGGATCACCTCGAGCGAGTCGAGCTGGTCGGCGGTGGGGTGGGTGCGCCTGAGCAGGTAGCTGACGTGGCCGCCGATGGCCGTGACCGGGGTGCGCAGCTCGTGGCTGGCGTCGGCCGTGAAGCGGCGCTGCGTCTCGAACGACTCCTGCAGGCGGTCGAGCATGTGGTTGATGCTCACCGCCAGGTCGCGGATCTCGTCACGGTTGTGCGGCACCGGCACGCGGCGCGACAGGTCGGAGCCCGACACGTGCCCGGCCGCCTCAGTGACGTTCTTGAGCGGCCCCAGCACGCGCTCGGAGAGCAGCCACACGCCCAGGGCGAAGAACAGGAACGCCACCAGCACCGTCAGCATCAGGTCGCGCTGCAGCTGGTCGAGGGTGGCGTTCATGAGGCTCACCGGGATGCCCACCAGGAACGCCGCCTGGAACGCCCGCCCCTGCGCCGGGAAGTCGATGCGCCCCAGGCGGGCCATCAGGCGCACGGACTCGTCGTTTAGCGTCACCGAGGCCGCCACCTCGCCCTCCTCGAGCAGCGTCTGGAGGGCGCTGTCGCTCAGGGTGGTGACGAGGTTGCTGTTGGAGAAGTTCGAGTACGAGACGCCCGAGCGGATCTGCGCCACCGTCTCGGGGCGGCGCTCGGCGCCCACGATGAGGATCTGGTAGTAGGTGTTGCTCGGCAGCTTCTGCAGGCCCTCGGCGATGGTGCTCTCGCCGCTCGTGATCTCGGCCAGCGCGCTCTCGGCGCGGTCCGCGACCCCGGCGCTGAGGGAGCGCTCCGTGAGCAGGTAGACCGATGCGGCCACGGCCGAGAGGATCACCGCGATGAACGCCCCGAAGACCAGCGTGAGCTGGAGCCGCAGCCTCACTCCCGTTCTACTCCTCGCGCAGGACGTAACCCACGCCGCGAACCGTGTGGATCAGGCGCCGCTCGCCCTCCTGCTCCAGCTTACGCCTGAGGTAGCCCACGTAGACGTCGACGACGTTGCTGCCCCCCGTGTACTCGGGCCACACCTTCTCCTCGATCTCGAAGCGGTTGAACACCTTGCCGGGGTTGCGGGCGAACAGCTCGAGCAGCTCGAACTCCTTGGCCGACAGCTCGATGCGGCGCCCGTCGCGGAACACCTCGCGCCCGTCGAGGTTCATGACCAGGTCGGCGACGCGCACCTCGCCGGTGACGGCGGGGTTCACGCGCCGCAGGTGGGCGCGCACGCGCGCCAGCAGCTCCTCGATCGAGAACGGCTTCACGAGGTAGTCGTCGGCGCCCGAGTCGAGGCCCGTGACCTTGTCGTCGACGGAGTCCTTGGCGGTCAGGATGATGATCGGCGTGTTGCTCGTCTTGCGGATGCGGCGCGCGACCTCGAGGCCGTCGAGCACGGGCAGCATCAGGTCGAGCACCACCAGGTCGGGGTTCAGCTCGCGGAACTTGGAGAGGCCCGTGACGCCGTCGTAGCTGACGACCGTCTCGTAGCTCTCGGCCTGGAGCTCCAGGTCGATGAACTTGGCGATCTCCTTCTCGTCCTCGACGATCAAGATCAGCGGTTTACGCTCCATGACGCGCATGATGCCACCTGCTCTCATGAGAGTCTTGATTGAGTTGTGAGGAGTATATGAGGGTGGCGCCCGCCGCGCGGGTACCTGCGCCCGCCGGCCCCCGTGCCCCGAGGGGCGCGACACGGTTAGAGTAGGACGGCAACTCTCGGACCAGGGAAGGCATCGCACGAAGAGGCTATATGGACAAGAACGATCAGAACGGCCGCTCGGGCAAGCCGCGCGGCAAACCGGACGCCGCCCCCCACCCCCGGCGGTTCACGCTGCCGCGGGGCTACGGGGCCAACGAGCGCGTCGCTATCTTCATCGACGGCAGCAACCTCTACAACGGCATGCGCGAGAACCTGCGCAACACGCGCGTGAACCTCGCCGAGCTCATCCAGCAGCTCCTGCGCGAGCGGCCCCTCTACCGCACGTACTACTACAACGCCCCGCTCACCGACGACTACGACGAGGAGCTCCGCGACGGCCAGTCGCGCTTCTTCGAGTCGCTCAGGCGTATCCCCTACGTCACGGTGCGGCTCGGCAAGCTGCACCGCCGCCCCGACGGCTCGACCGTCGAGAAGGGCATCGACGTCGCCATCGCCGTCGAGGCGCTGTCGCTGGCGTTCCAGGACGCCTACGACACCGCGCTGCTGGTGTCCGGCGACGGCGACTACGTGGAGCTGGTCGAGGCTCTCAAGCGCTACGGCAAGCACGTCGAGTGCGCCATGTTCCGCAACCAGTCGGCGGGCACGCTGCTCGAGCACGTCGACGTGTTCCAGAACCTCGACGAGCTCGACTGGAGCCGCATCCTGTTCTGACGCCCAGGCCCGCCGCCCCGCTGGGTTAGCGCTGGGTTAACAACCACCGTCCCCAGCGGCTCCGGCCTGGGTTCGCGAGTGCTATCATCGGCCCGTCACCGCTCCTGGTGAGAGTCAAGCCCCGCACGAGAGGAAGTCGTTACCTTATGCGCAAACTGATCATCCTTCTGGCAGCAGCCCTCTTCACCGTCGGCATGGCGCAGGACTACGTCCTGGGCATCGTCTACGACGCGGGCGGCAAGTTCGACGGCTCGTTCAACGAAGGCACCTGGCGCGGCGTCGAGCGCGCGCAGCAGGACCTGCAGGCCGAGGGCTACGAGGTCGAGGTCGTCGAGTTCGAAGGCTCGCCCGACACCGCCGCCGAGGGCCAGCGCCGCATCGCCCTCGAGGGCGCCGAGCTCATCGTCGCGCCGGGCTTCCTCCAGGCCGACGCCGTCACGGCCGTGGCCGCCGAGTTCCCGCGCACCGCGTTCGTGATCCTCGACGCCGTCGCCGAAGGCGACAACGTCCGCAGCGTGCTCTTCAAGGAGCAGGAAGGCAGCTTCCTCGTCGGCTACATCGCCGGCAAGCTCACCCGCACCGGCGTCGTCGGCTTCGTGGGCGGCATGGACGTGCCCCTCATCCGCGCCTTCGACCTCGGCTACCAGGAAGGCGTCAAGGCCGCCTGCGCCGACTGCACCATCATCAGCAACTACGTGGGCGTGACCGACGCCGCCTGGAACGACCCGGCGCGCGCCATGGAGCTCGCCTCCACCCAGAACGCCCAGGGCGCTGACATCATCTACGCCGCCGCGGGCGCCTCCGGCAACGGCGTGATCAACTTCGTCAACGACAAGATGTGCTTCGTGCCGAGCGTCCCGACCCGCGAGACCCCCATCGACGCGCAGCTCGAGAACATCGCCAAGCCGGCCGGCTGGGACGCCAAGTGCGGCGAGAACGCAAAGCCGATCTTCTTCATCGGCGTCGACAGCAACCAGAACCCGTTCGGTGACACCGACGGCGACCCCACCACCCTCAACTTCGGCCTCACCAGCATGCTCAAGAGCATCGGCGTGGCCTCGTACAACGCCGTCATGGACGTCGTGAACGGCACCTTCGAGGGTGGCCTGCTGAACCTCGGCCTCGCCGAGGACGGCGTCGACTTCGCCCTCGACGAGTACAACGAGGCGCTCATCCCCGCCGAGCTCCTCGAAGAGGTCGAGCAGATCCGCCAGCAGATCATCGACGGCGAGATCGTCGTCACCGACTACCGCCAGCTCTGAGCTAGGCGGTCGCCGGCGGCGCGTGCCGCCGGCGCTCAGCAACGAGATCGAGCGCGTGGGCCCCTCGGGTCCACGCGCTCTGGGTTAGGGCCGCGGCGCCACGCCCGGCCCGCCCGGACGAGGAGGAGAGAGACGTGCCAACCGTGACCATCGACGGCCGCAGCGCCGAGGTGCCCGCCGGCAGGCGGCTCGTGCTGGCCATCCAGGACCTGGGCGTGGAGATCGGCCACCGCTGCGGCGGCAAGGCGCGCTGCACCACCTGCCGCGTGGAGTTCGTGAGCGGCGAGCCCACCGCCATGACCGCCGCCGAACGCAGCAAGCTCGAGGAGAAGGGCCTGCTGGGCCAGGTGCGGCTGGCGTGCCAGATCGTGTGCGAGCACGACATGGAGGTGCGGCCGCTGATGACGTTGCAGAGCGAGGGCTGGCCCGACACGGGCCCGGCGCCCGCCGAGGAGGTCGAGCCCGAGGCCCGCTGGTTCGAGCCCGACGAGCTCGTCAGCCGCCCCTAGGCGGCCCGGCACGCATGCCGTGAACGCCTTCGCCTCGGGCCCGCGTGCTAGAATCACAGGTCGCAGTGTGGGCGGTCTGGCCGCGACGCGCGCACGGCGCCGCCAGCCTCGGAGGGGCGGTAACGTCCTTCCATCCGGGCAGCGGCGCGCACGCGCGGCGAGGAAAGTCCGGGCACCGTAGGGCAGGGTGCCAGTTAACGACTGGGCGCGTAAGGCGACGGCAAGTGCAACAGAGAGTAGACCGCGAACGCGCCCGCGAGCGGGCGCGCCGTAAGGGTGAAAGGGTGCGGTAAGAGCGCACCAGTGCCCCTGGTAACAGGGGCAGCTAGGTAAACCCCACCCGGTGCAAGGTCCGATATGGAGAGAGAGCCTGCCCGGCTCGCCAGCATCTCCGGGTTGACCGCTACAGGGGCGCGGCGACGCGCCTCGCAGACAGATGGCCAGACGCGTGTCCCTCGGGACACGTGACAGAACCCGGCTTACAAGCCCACCTGCCGACGACGGCCCCCTCTCGAGGGGGCCGTTCCTATTGCTCCCCGAACGACCCCCTCGCAGCGCGGCCTCCGAGCGCCCCGGATCGGCGTCCGGGTGGGTGGCGGGTGGGCCCGCGCCCGCGGGCCAGCGGCCCCGGTGGGAGGCTAGTCACATTCCGGGGGTGGAACCGAGGCGAATGTGGGAATCCGTGGGGATCTGTGGTAGACTCGCGCATTCCGCCTCGAGGGGGGCTCCAGTTGCGTGCAGGACGTGAAAAACATCACCATGCCCCGCGTCCCGCCCGCCCCCGCCGACCCCACCGCCAGGAGCTTGGCTGACGATGCCGTTCGGGGAGTACCAGTACAGCGTCGACGACAAGGGTCGGGTCATCATCCCGCCCGCCTTCCGCGACTTCGTGGACGGCGGCATGGTGGTCACCCGCGGCCTCGACAACTGCCTGTTCGTCTTCCCCATGACCGCCTGGGAGCGCATCGAGCAGCACCTCACGGCGCTGCCCCTCACCGACCCCGACTCGCGCAACTTCGTGCGCTTCTTCTACTCGGGCGCCGCCAAGGCGAAGCTCGACTCGGCCGGGCGCATCACCCTGCCGCCGCCCCTGCGCACCTTCGCCAAGGCGGAGGGCAACGTGGTGGTGGTCGGCGCCCCCAACCGCCTCGAGATCTGGAACGAGGAGCTGTGGCTGGCGAACCTGGGCGCGGTCCAGGACCAGCCGCCCGCCCCCGAGCTGCTGCGGGAGCTGGTCGGATGAGCGACCTCCCCCACCTGCCCGTGATGCTCGCCGAGATCGTCGAGGCGCTCGCGCCGCGGCCCGGCGCCTGGGTCGTCGACGGCACCTTCGGCGCCGGCGGCCACAGCCGCGCGTTCCTCGAGCGCGGCGCCAACGTGCTGGCCATCGACCAGGACCCCGGCGCCGCCGAGTACGCCGCCGCCCTGGCCGCCGAGGGGCATCCCGGCGAGGTGCGCTTCGTGGCCGGCAACTTCCGCGAGATGGAGCGCCTCGCCGCCAGCGCCGGCGTGGAGCGCGCCGACGGCGTGCTGCTCGACCTCGGGGTCTCCTCCATGCAGCTCGACGAGGGCGAGCGCGGCTTCGCCTTCCGCCAGGACGGCCCCCTCGACATGCGCATGGGCGCCGAGGGCGAGTCGGCCGCCGACGTGGTGAACGGCTACGCCGTGGACGACCTGGCGGCCATCATCTACCGCTACGGCGAGGAGCGGCACAGCCGCCGCGTGGCGCGGCGCATCGTCGAGGCGCGCGCCAAGGCGCCCATCACCACCACCGGCCGCCTGGCCGAGGTGGTGGCCAGCGCCTACCCGCCGGGCCCGCGCCGCGAGCACCCGGCGCGCCGCACCTTCCAGGCGCTGCGCATCCACGTCAACGACGAGCTCGGCGCGCTGCAGGAGGGGCTCGAGGGCGCCACGCGCCTGCTGGGCGCCGGCGGCCGCCTGGCGGTGCTCGCCTACCACTCGCTCGAGGACCGCATCGTCAAGCAGTACTTCCGCGAGTCGCCGCGCCTGACGCCGCTCACCAAGAAGCCGCTGGAGGCGAGCGCCGACGAGACCGCCGCCAACCCGCGCGCCCGCAGCGCCAAGCTGCGCGTGGCCGAGAGGAGCGCGGCTTGACCTCACGTCCTCTCCCCGTCGCGCGTCTCGCCGTGCCCGCCTACCTCGCGCTGCTGCTGGTGCTGGCGGCGCTCGGCGCCACCAACCAGGGCCTCTACCGCACCCAGCTGCGCCTGATGGACGCCAAGGAGGAGCTCGCCACCGAGCTCGCCGCCACGCGGCGGCTGGCCGCCCAGGTGGCCGGCCCCTCGGCGGTGGCCACCTGGGCGGCCGAGCGCGGCATGGTCCCCGTCCCCGAAGCGCGCGACACGGTGCTGGTCGCGCCCGAGCCCGTCGACCTCGAAGACCTTCCCCTTCCCAGCTTGGAGATCCGAACGGTATGGCGCTGACAACCCCTTCGAACTCGGGCCACGTCACCTTCACGCGCACCCACGGCGGCTACCGCCCGCACGCCGACGCCGGGCTGCCGACGCCGGGCGAGGCGGCCGCACCGCAGGAGCTGCGCCTGCGCCGCCGCTGGCTCGTGCTCCCGGCCGTGCTGCTGCCGCTGCTGGCGGCGCTCGCCGGCTTCGCGCTCGAGCGCCCGGCCGTGGCGCCGCTGCCGCCGGCGCCGGTGGAGGCGGTGGCGCGCGGCCGCATCCTGGCCGCCGACGGCACCGTGCTGGCCGAGGGCGCCAACGAGGCGCGCTTCTACCCGCAGGGCGCCCTGGCCGCGCCGGTGCTCGGCTTCACGGGCGCGCTGCAGGCCGACGGCCGCTTCGGGCTCGAGGGGCTGGAGTACCGCTTCGACGGGGCGCTGCAGACCGGCGCCGACGTCACGCTCACCATCGACCCGGTGCTGCAGAGCGCCGCCGAGCGCCACCTCGCCGCCGCCGCCGAGCAGCACGCCGCCGAGAGCGGCGCCGCCGTGGTCCTCGAGGCCGGCACCGGCCGCGTGCTGGCCGCCGCCAGCTACCCCAGCTTCGACCCCAACGCCTGGCAGCAGGCCGGCCGCGAGCAGATGCTCAACCGGCCGTTCCAGCAGGTCTACGAGCCGGGCTCGGTCATCAAGCCGCTGGTGGTGGCGGCCGCCCTCGACGACGGCCTGTTGGCGCCCGACGAGACGATCGAGGCGCCCATGACCCTGCGCGTGGGCCAGAAGACGTTCCGCGACGTGGCGTGGCACGAGCCGCTCCTCACCGTGCCCGACGTGCTGGCGTACTCGAGCAACTCCGCCATGATCCACCTCGGCGAGCGCTTCGAGCCCGCCCGGCTCCACGACTGGCTCTACCGCTTCGGCATCGGCCGCGACCTCGACCTCACGAGCGCCTTCACGCGCTCGGGCATCCTCAACGACTGGCACCGCTGGGTGCCGCAGGACCAGGCGGCCAACACCATCGGCCAGAACCTGTCGCTGACGCCGCTGCAGCTGGCGGCCGCCTACGCCGTGTTCGCCAACGACGGCCTCTACGTGCCGCCGGTGCTGGTGGAGGGCGAGGAGGTGCCGCCGCCACACCGCGTCCTTAGCCCCGAGGTGGCGCGGAGCGTGCGCGGCATGATGGAGCACGTGATGGAGCGGGGCGGCCTGCGCTCGTCGGTGATCCCGGGCGTGCGCGTGGCCGGCAAGACCGGCACCGCCGACGTGTTCGACCCCGTGAGCGGCACCTACCCGGCCGACGACTACGCCCTGACGTTCGCCGGCATGTTCCCGGCCGAGGCGCCCGAGGTGGTCGTGGTGGTGATGCTGATGAAGCCCGAGGCGAGCAGCACCTCCACCTACGTGGCGGCGCCCGTGTTCCGCGCCATCGGCTCCGAGACCGTGGCCTACTGGGAGCGGCGGCCGCAGGCGCCGGTGGTGGCGAGCGCCGAGTGACGCTCGGCCCCGCGCCCTGCCCGCGCGGGTCGGGGGCGCCGCGGCCGCGCTCGCGCGGCCGCGGGAGCCAGGCGAGGGGTTAACGCACGTTGTGTAAGATGTTCATCATGTGGAGGTTACGCTCTTGACGCTCCTGGACCCCGCCACGCTGGCGCCGCTGCTGGGCGCCACCGCCCCGGCGGCCGCCCTGCCGACCGGCACGGGCGTAGCGTTCGACAGCCAGCGGGTCCGCGAGGGCGACGTCTTCTTCGCCCTGCAGGGGGCTAGGCGCCACGGCATCGAGTTCGCCGACGAGGCGCTGGGGCGCGGCGCGGCCTACCTGGTCTCCGACCGCCCGCACCCGCGCGGCCTGCGCGTCGAGGACGCCGGCGCCGCGCTGCTGGAGCTCGGGCGTCAGGCGCGCGCGCGCCTGCAGTGCGCCGTGATCGGCGTTACCGGCTCGGCCGGCAAGACCACCACCAAGGCGATGCTCGCCGCCACCCTGGGGGCGCGCGCGACCCCGGGCAACTTCAACACCCCCTACGCCCTCGCCCGCACGCTCGTCGACGCCGCCCTGGCGGAGGCCGCCGCGCCGGACGCGGCCGCGCAGCCACCGCTGGTGCTCGAGCTCGGCATCGACCACGTCGGCGAGATGGCCGAGCTCACGGCGCTCACCCGTCCCGACCATGCGCTCGTCACCACCATCGGCGCCAGCCACCTGGCCGGCCTCGGCGACGTGGCCGGCGTGGCGCGCGAGAAGGGCGCGCTGCTCGCGGCCGCCAGCGGGGTGAAGCTCGTCAGCGCCAGCGCCGCCGAGCACCTGACCCCCGAGCTCCTCGAGGGTGTCACGGTGGTCGGAGCGCACGTCGCCCTGCTGGGCGACCACGGCAGCCGCCTCGAGGCCTTCGGGCGCGTCGTCGAGCTGCCGTGGGCCGGACGCCCGGCGGCGGAGAACGCCCTGCTGGCGCTGACCATGGCGGTGCGCCTCGGGGTGCCGCTCGACACCGCCGTGGAGCGGCTGCTGACCGCCGACCTCGAGGGCGGGCGCCTGCAGCGGCGGAGCCTGGGGCAGCTCACCCTGATCGACGACAGCTACAACTCGAACCCGGCGTCGCTGAAGGCGGCGCTCGAGGTGCTGTTCGCCTCCCCCGCCCCGCGCGTGGCGTTCCTCGGCGACATGCGCGAGCTCGGCGGCCGCGAGGCCGAGGAGCACCGCGCCATGGGCGCGGCCACCGTAGGCCTCGACCTGGTGGTGGGCGTCGGCCCCGCGAGCGCGCTGATGAAGGAGCGCAACCCCGACGCCCGCTGGGCGCACGACGCGCTGGCCGCCGCCGCCTTCCTGGAGGAGGTGCCGCCGGGCGCCACCGTGCTGGTCAAGGGCTCGCGCGGCGTGCAGATGGAGCGGCTGGTGGAGCGCATCGTGGAGCGGTTCGGCGACGCGGAGCGCCTCCAGCCGTGACCGCGCTCGTGCTCGCCGCCGCGCTGGGCCTGCTGCTCACCGGCAGCTTCGTCCAGCTGGCGCGCCGCTTCGGCTGGGGCAAGGCCATCCGCTCGGCCGGCCCCGAGAGCCACCAGGCCAAGGCCGGCACCCCCACCATGGGCGGCGCCGCCTTCCTGCTGGCGGCCACCGTCGCCTGGCTGCTGCTCGGCGACGACCTCGGCGCCGACCTGGCGCCCGCGCTGCTCGTGCTCGGCTCGGGCCTGCTCGGGCTGTGGGACGACGCCCTGGCGCTGCAGCGCAAGCGCGCCATCGCCCAGGGCCTCGAGGTCGGCACCGGCCTGCTGGCGCGCTACCGGCTGCTGGGGCAGGGCGCCCTGGCGCTGGGCTTCGCCGTCTGGGCCGTGGGGGCCGGCCACGCCCTCTTCGGGGTCGCCTGGCTCGACGTGCTGGCCTACGCCTTCGTGGTCGTCGGCTCCATCAACGCCCTGAACTTCACCGACGGCCTCGACGGGCTGGCGGCCGGCGTGGCCGCCATCGCGCTGCTGTTCTTCCTCGGCTCGCCGTTCGCCGCCGCCCTGCTCGGCGCGCTGCTCGGTTTCCTCTGGTACAACGCCCACCCGGCGCGCGTGATCATGGGCGGGGTGGGCGCCGAGGCGCTGGGCGCGGGCCTGGCCGCGCTCGCCATCACCCAGGGCACCGTCTGGTACCTGCCGCTGGTGCTGCTGGTGCCGGTGCTCGAGGTGGTGTCGGTGATCCTGCAGGTGAGCTACTTCCGCGCCACCGGCGGCAAGCGCATCTTCAGGATGACGCCCCTGCACCACCACTTCGAGCTCGGCGGCTGGCCCGAGACACGCATCGTGCAGCGCGCCTACGTGGTCACGGCGCTGCTGGTGGCGCTGGCCCTGGCGCTGAGGGGCGCGGCGTGAGCGCGCCGGCCGCCCCGCTGCTCGTCTACGGCCTGGGCCGCAGCGGCCTGGCGGTGGTGCGGCGCGCGCGGGCGGCCGGCCAGCCGGTGGCGTTCTACGAGCGCCGCCAGGCGGGCGCCGACGTGGCCGAGGCGCTGGGCCTCGGCGCCGAGCGCCTGCCCGACGTGGCGGCGTGGCTGGCCGCCGGCGCGCGCCCCGGCGTGGCGGTGGCCGCGCCGGGCGTGCCCATCGACCACCCCGACCTGGCGCGGCTGCGCGCCGCGGGCGGCGAGGTGATCGGCGAGGTCGAGTGGGTCTACCGCCGCGTGCCGGGACGCTACCTCGCCGTCACGGGCACGGCCGGCAAGGGCAGCGTCACGCGCTGGAGCGGCGACACGCTGGCCGCGGCCGGCTACGACGTGGCGGTGGGCGGCAACATCGACCCGGCGCTGGCGGCGGTGGCCCGCCCCGGGGCGCTGCACGTGGTCGAGATGTCGTCGTTCCAGCTCGAGCGCTGCCCCACCTTCGCCCCCGACGTGGCGGTGCTCCTGAACCTGGGCGAGGACCACATCGACCGCCACGGCAGCGTCGCCGCCTACCACGCGGCCAAGCGCCAGCTGGTGGCCAACCTGCGCCCCGGCCAGCGCGCCGTGGTCAACGCCGACGACCCGCTGCTGGCGGGGTGGGCGCGCGAGCTCGAGGGGGCCGGCGTCGACGTGCTGCGCTTCTCGCTGGCGGGCCCCGCCGACGCCTACCGCGACGCCGACGGCCTGCTGTGGCTGGCCGGCGAGCCGCTGCTGCACGAGAGCGACCTGCACGTGCTGGGCGCCCACCAGGTGGCCAACGGGCTGGCGGTGGCACTGGCCTGCGCCGCGCTGGGGGTCGGCGGCGCGCAGCTCACCGCCGGCCTGCGCGGCTTCACCGGCCTGCCGGGCCGCTACGCCGCGGCGGGCAGCGTGGGCGGCGTGCGCTTCGTCGAGGACTCGATCGCCACCCGGCCGCTGGCCGTGCGCGCCGCCCTCGAGGCCACGCCGCGCCCGCTGGTGTGGCTCGCCGGCGGGCAGGCGAAGGGCGCCGCCGTCGAGGAGCTGGCGCCCTTGGTGGCCGAGACCGTCGACCTGCTGGTGACGTTCGGCGAGAGCGGCGCGGCGTTCGCCGAGGCGTTCGCGGGCGTCACCGAGGTGGCGCGCTGCAGCGAGCCCGACGGCGACGCCACCATGCGCTGCCTGGTGGACACGGCGCTCGCCTACCTACGCGAGCGCCACGGCGGCGTGGGCCACGTGCTGCTGGCGCCGCTGGCGGCCTCCTTCGACCAGTTCCCCGACTACCGCGCGCGCGGTCAGGCGTTCCGGCTCGCGGTGGCGGCCGCTGGCGCCGCGTCCGGCAGCGACGGCGCGGCGCGGGGCAGCGCGGCGCCGGCGGAGGGCGCCTAGTGGACCGACTGCTGCTCACCATCCAGGTGATGCTCGGCGCGCTCGGCGTGGTGGGCGTGTCGGCGCGCGCGCCCGGCCTCGGCTTCGAGCAGCTCACCCGCGTGGGGCTGGCGCTGCTCGTGACCCTGCTGGTGTCGCGCCTGAAGGCGCGGCACGTGGTGAAGCTGAGCCCGTACGCCTTCCTGCTGCTGCTGGGGCTGCTGGCGCTGGTGCTGGCGGTGGGCGTGTCGCCGCCCGGCTCCGACAGCAAGCGCTGGCTGATGCTCGGCCCGGTCAGCTTCCAGCCCTCGGAGTTCATGAAGGTGGCGGTGATCGCCTACCTGGCGTCGTTCTTCCACAACCACCTCGGCGACTGGCAGATCTGGCGGCCCATGGTCGTCATCGGCGTCACGGCGGCGCTGGTGGTGGTGGAGCCCGACATCAGCACCGCGGCGTTCATCTTCCTCCTGGCGCTGGCGGTGATGGTGGCGGCCGGCGCCACCCTCACGCGCATCGTGGCCATCTCGGTGTCGGCCGGCATCGTGGCCGGCCTGGTGGTGAGCCCGTTCCTCGGCGAGTACCAGTACTGGGGCGACCGCATCGCCGGCTTCCTGGACATGTGGGGCCCGCAGGCGCAGACCGCCGACCTCAGCTAC
>Ga0123333_10000775_pt1 | contig 34489 bp, 44 predicted proteins | sample BioC12SIPDNA_3_FD_89957 | JGI IMG/M metagenome (GOLD analysis project Ga0123333, IMG submission 89957) | Anaerobic biogas reactor microbial communites from Washington, USA - Biogas_R2_B C12 SIP DNA | ecosystem: Engineered > Bioreactor > Anaerobic > Unclassified | place: Washington, USA...
TCACCGCCAAGCCCGCCGAGACCCGCATGGGTTCGGGCAAGGGCTCGCCCGAGTACTGGGTGGCGGTGGTCAAGCCCGGCCGCGTGATGTTTGAGGTAGGCGGCGTGGACGAGACGATTGCCCGCGAGGCGCTGCGCCTGGCAGCCAGCAAGCTGCCCCTGCGCACCAAAGTCTACACCCGCGACCAACTCAATGACAAAATGGGTGGTGAAAAGTAATGAAGGTAAGCGAATATGCAGCCATGAAGCCCGAGGAACTGACCGCAGCCATCGCTGATCTCAAGAGCGAGCTTTTCAACCTTCGCTTCAGGCTGGCGACCGGCCAGTTGGAAAATACCATGCAGATTTCTTCCGTCAAGCGCGACATCGCGCGCGCCCTGACGGTGCAGACCCAGGCCAACAAAAAGGCCGCGCAGAAGTAAGCCGTGAAAGGAGGCAGTTCCATGTCTGACATCAGAGGAATTCGGAAAACCAGGCAGGGTGTCGTGATCAGCGACAAGATGGACAAGACCATCGTCGTATCCGTAGCCACCCGTGTGCGCCATCCCCTTTATGGCAAGATCATGAAGCGCGTGACCAAGTTCAAGGCGCATGACGAGGAAAATGCCTGCGGTATCGGCGATACCGTGCGCATCATGGAAACCCGTCCGCTCAGCCGCGACAAGCGCTGGCGCCTGCTGGAGATCGTCGAAAAGGCGAAGTAAGCTTTCGACCTCTCATGGGCCTCAGGCCGCATGATGAGGAACCGATATAAGGAGGAACCACTATGATTCAGCCGCAAACCCGGCTAAAGGTCGCCGATAACTCCGGCGCCAAGGAGATCATGTGCATCCGCGTGCTGGGCGGCTCGTTCCGCCGCAGCGGGTCCATCGGCGACATCATCGTCGCCAGCGTGAAGTCCGCGGCCCCGGGCGGCGCCGTCAAAAAGGGCGACGTCGTCAGGGCAGTCATTGTCCGCATGCACAAGGCCAAGCGCCGCTCCGAGGGTAGCTACATCCGCTTTGACGACAACGCGGCCGTCATCATCAACGATGACAAGCAGCCCCGCGGCACCCGTATCTTTGGGCCAGTCGCCCGCGAATTGCGCGAGAAGGACTTCATGAAGATCGTCTCCCTCGCCCCCGAAGTGCTGTAAAGGAGCATGATGATGAAAGTACACGTCAAGACCAAGGATGAAGTCATTGTCATCTCCGGCAAGGACAAGGGCCAAAAGGGCAAGGTGCTTAACGTCAACCCCAAGACCGGCCGCGTGACCGTAGAGGGCATCGCGATGGTCACCAAGCACCAGAAATCCCGCGCCCAGGGCCAGCCCGGCGGCATCATCCACAAGGAAGCCGCCATTGACGCCAGCAACGTGATGCTTGTCTGCCAGAAGTGCGGCAAGCCGTCCCGCTCGGGCGCCAAGGTGCTGGAAGATGGCAAGAAGATCCGCACCTGCAAAAAGTGCGGCGAACAGATTGACTGAGGAGGAGGGAATAGCACATGGCAACCCGCTTAAAGGAAAAATACCTGAATGAAGCTGTTCCTGCGCTCCAGCAGAAGTTCGGCTACAAAAACCCCATGCAGGTCCCGCGCCTGGAGAAGGTGATTATCAACATGGGCCTGGGCGACTGCAAGGACAACGCCAAGGCGCTGGAGAGCGCGGTGGAAGAGTTGGCCCAGATCTCCGGCCAGAAGCCCATGGTCACCAAGGCCAAGAAGTCCATCGCCAACTTCAAGCTGCGCGAGGGCATGAACGTGGGCGCCAAGGTGACGCTGCGCGGCCGCCGGATGGAAGAGTTTGTGGACAAGCTCGTCTCCATCGCGCTGCCCCGCGTGCGTGACTTCCGCGGCGTATCCGCCAAGGCCTTTGACGGCCGCGGCAACTATGCCCTGGGCGTGCGCGAGCAGCTGATCTTCCCCGAAATCAACTACGACAAAGTTGAGAAGATCCGCGGCATGGAAATGATTTTTGTCACCACCGCCCATACGGACGAGGAAGCCAAGGAACTCCTCAGCCTGCTGGGCATGCCGTTTGCACAGCAGCAGTAAGGGAGGGAATGTAAAAACATGGCAAAGACCAGTATGAAGATCAGGCAGAGCCGCCCGGCGAAGTTCTCTACCCGCGCCTATACGCGCTGCCGCCTGTGCGGGCGCCCGCACTCGGTGCTCCGCCGCTACGGCGTGTGCCGCATCTGCTTTAGAGAGTTAGCCTACAAAGGCCAAATCCCCGGCGTCCGCAAGGCGAGCTGGTAAGGGGAATGACGAAAAGGAGGTTCCAACATGATCATGAATGATCCCATCGCCGATATGCTGACCCGCATCAGAAATGCGCAGGTTGCCAAGCATGATTCGGTCGTCATCCCGGCCAGCAATGCCAAGAAGGCGATCGCCAAGATTTTGCTTGACGAAGGCTATATCAAGTCCTACGAGAAGATCGAGGACGGCCTGCAGGGCCAGATCAAGATCACCTTGAAGTACCTGGGCGGCAAGTCGCAGCCCGTGATCGCAGGCCTCAAGCGCATTTCCAAGCCCGGCCTGCGCGTATACGCCAAGTGCGAAGAGCTGCCCAAGGTGTTGGGCGGCCTGGGTGTGGCCATTGTGTCCACGTCCAAGGGCGTCATGACGGACAAAAACGCCCGCAACAACAACCTGGGCGGCGAAGTGCTCGCCTACATCTGGTAATACCGATTCACGCATTGGAGGTAAAAGCATGTCTCGTATCGGAAAGCTTCCGATCCCGGTCCCTGCGGGCGTGACGGTCACGGTCGACGAGCGCAACATGGTTGTGGTCAAAGGCCCCAAAGGCACGCTGTCCCAGCAGGTCAACCCGGATATCACGGTCAATCAGGAAAATGGCGAGCTGGTATTGGTTCGCCCCACCGACAACAAGCCCCACAAGTCCATGCACGGGCTGTACCGCTCGCTGCTGAACAACATGGTGGTGGGTGTGACCACAGGCTTTGAAAGAGCCTTGGAACTGGTCGGCACGGGCTACCGCGCCCAGGTCGACGGCAAAAAGCTCACCCTGAGCGTGGGCTATTCCCACCCCATCATATTTGAGGCGCCCGAAGACGTGACGTTTGAAACCCCCGCCCCCACGCAGGTGGTGGTCAAGGGCATCAACAAGCAGGTCGTGGGCAACCTGGCCGCGGACATCCGCGCCACCCGCCCGCCGGAGCCCTACCTGGGCAAGGGCATCAAGTACAAGGGTGAGCACATCCGCCGCAAGGAAGGCAAATCGGGCAAGTAATCAGAAAGGGAGTGAACGCAAATGTTCAAAAAGCGTGATCGTAACGAAGTCCGCCTGATCAGGCATACCCGCGTCCGCAAAAAGATCAGCGGCACGCCCGATATGCCGCGTCTGTGCGTTTTCCGCAGCAATGCGAACATCTACGCCCAGATCATCGATGACACCAAGGGCATCACTTTGGCGCAGGCCTCCTCCATGGATCCTTCGCTCAAGGGCAAGCTGGACGAAATGAACAAGACCGCGGAGGCCAAGGAGATCGGCAAGCTCGTGGGTGAGCGCGCCGTGGCCCAGGGCATCCAGCAGGTGGTGTTCGACCGCAGCGGCTATGTGTACACCGGCCGCGTCGCTTCTCTGGCCGATGGCGCCCGTGAAGCCGGGCTTAAGTTCTAAATGAAGGAGAGAGAACGCATGCAACGCAGAGAAGAGCAGTCCGAATTTAAAGAGAAATTGGTCTCTGTCAACCGCGTCGTCAAGACCGTTAAGGGCGGCCGCAACTTCCGCTTCTCCGCGCTGATGGTGGTGGGCGATGGCGCCGGCCGCGTAGGCGCGGGCATGGGCAAGGCCGCTGAAATTCCCGAGGCGATCCGCAAGGGCGTCGAGGATGCCAAGAAGAACATGATCACCGTGCCGATCGTAGGCACCACCATCCCGCACCAGACCACCGGCTACTTTGGTACCGGCAAGGTCATCATGCTGCCGGCCGAAGAGGGCTCGGGCGTGATCGCGGGCGGCGCCGCGCGCGCGGTGCTGGAGCTGGCCGGTGTCAAGGACATCCGCACCAAGTCCTACGGCACCGCCAACCCCATCAACACCGTCAAGGCAACGGTCGAAGGCCTCAAGCTGCTGCGCTCCGCCGAACAGGTGGCCAAGATGCGCGGCAAGACCGTCGAAGAGATCATGGGCTGAGGAGGGACATATGAAACTGAAAGTAACGCTCATCAAATCCCCGATCTCCAGCCTGCAAAAGCACATTGATACCGTCAAGGCCCTGGGTCTGCGCAAGATCGGCCAGACGGTCATCAAGGAAGACAACGCCGCCATCCGCGGCCAGATTTTCCGCGTAAAGCACATGCTCAAAGTGGAAGAAGTCAACGAATAAGGAGGACGTCCCTCATGAAATTGCACGAGTTGAAACCGGCTCCCGGTTCCACGACTGCTCCGAAGCGCCTTGGCCGAGGCGTAGGTTCCGGGCTTGGCAAGACCTCCGGCAAGGGTCACAAAGGCGCCAAGGCCCGCTCCGGCGGCGGAAAAGCCCCCGGCTTTGAAGGCGGCCAGATGCCCTTGTATCGTCGCATCCCCAAGAGCGGCTTTACCAACATTTTCGCCAAGGAATATGCCACCATCAACCTGTCCGCACTGGAGCGCTTTGACAACGGCACCGTGGTGACCGTGCAGGTGCTCAAGGATGCTGGCGTAGTCAAGCAGGTGAAGGACGGCGTGAAGATTCTGGGCGGCGGAGAGCTGACCAAGAAGCTGACCGTACAGGTGAGCCGCTTCACCGCCTCTGCCAAGGAAAAGATTGAGGCGCTCGGCGGGAAAGCCGAGGTGATCTGACATGTGGGAGACGCTGCGCAACGCATGGAAGGTACCTGAGCTGCGGCGCAAGCTGCTGTACACCTTCATGATGCTGGTGATCTACCGCCTGGTCAGCGTTGTGCCGGTTCCCGGCATCAACGCGGCCGTGGTCAAGGAGGTCTCCCAGCGTTTTGATATGCTGGGCCTGGTCAACATGATGACCGGTAACGCCTTCAGCCAGATGACCATCATGGCCATGGGCATCACGCCCTACATCAACGCCAGCATCATCATGCAGCTGCTGACCATCGCCATCCCGGCGCTGGAGCGGCTGCAAAAAGAGGGCGGCGAAGAGGGCAAGGCCAAGATCAACCGCATCACCCGCTACGCCACCATCGTGCTGGCTGCCCTGCAGGCCATCGGCATCCTGGCCGGCCTGAACACCGCCACCACCGAGAGCGGCGCCCGCGTGCTGATGGAAAGCTACAACAACTTCTGGGGCCTGTTGTCCATCGGCGTCATCATGGCCGGCGGTACCGCCCTGGCCATGTGGATCGGCGAGCGCGTCACGGCCAATGGCATTGGCAACGGCATCTCGCTGCTGATCTTCGCCGGCATCATCTCCAACCTCTTCAACGGCATCCTCACCGCCTTCACCGACGTGCTGGGCATCACCCAGTACGGCACCACGGTGGTCAACTTCCTCATCCTCATCATCACGGCGCTGGTCATCATCACGGTGGTCACGTTTGTGGATATGGGTGAGCGCCGCATCCCGGTGCAGTACGCCAAGCGCGTGGTGGGCCGCAAGATGTACGGCGGGCAGAGCACCCACATCCCCCTCAAAGTGGTGTCCGTTGGCGTGCTGCCGCTGATTTTCGCCTATTCCTTCATGGCCTTCCCGGGCACGATCATCTCCATGTTCGGCACCAACTCCGGCGCCTACACCTGGTGGAACAAGTTCATGCACCCGCATGCGCCGCTGTACCTGATCGTGACCGCACTGCTGATTGTGGCGTTCAGCTACTTCTATTCGTCCATCAGCTTCAACCCGCAGGATATCGCCAAGAATATCCAGCAGCAGGGCGGCAACATCCCGGGCATCCGTTCGGGCAAAAACACGGTGGAGTTCCTGGCCCGCACCACCAAGCGGCTGACGCTGTTTGCGGCGCTGTTCCTGGCACTGCTTGCCACCATCCCCTCGTTGCTGTACATCTGGCAGAGCGTGCAGATTCCCTTTGCCGCCTCCTCCATGCTGATCGCGGTCTCCGTCGCCCTGGAAACGGTGCGCCAGATCGAGGCCAACCTGGTGATGCGCAACTACAAGGGCTTTCTGTAAGATTGACCTCCCACACCAACCGATCCCCCTCTGCCCGCTGGGGCAGAGGCGGGATTTTGAGGCAAGAGCGATGAATCTGATCTTTCTGGGCCCGCCTGGTGCTGGCAAGGGCACCCACGCTGTGCGCCTGGCGCACGAGCTGGGCATCCCCCAGATATCCACCGGCGACATGCTGCGCCAGCACGTGCGCAGGCAGACCGCCCTGGGCGTGGAAGCCGCCCGCTACATGGACGCGGGCAAGTTAGTGCCCGATGATGTGATCATCGGCATGGTGCGCGAGCGCCTGCAGCAGCCGGATTGTGCCAAGGGCTATGTCTTCGACGGTTTCCCGCGCACGCTGGCCCAGGCAGAGGCGCTGAGCACCTTTGCCGACATCCACGCCGTGGTTAACCTGCTGGCAGGGGATGACGTGATCATCCGCCGCCTGAGCGGCCGGCGCGTATGCCCGGCGTGCAACGGCACCTTCCACGTGCGCTACCTGAAGGACCCGGCCATCTGCCCGGATTGCGGAGGCGCGCTGGTGCAGCGGGCCGATGATGCGGAGGAAACCGTGCTCAACCGCCTGACGGTCTATCACCGTCAGACTGAGCCTTTGATTGCCTATTACCGCCAGCTTGGTCTGCTGCGGGATGTGGACAGCGCGGGCGAGGTGGATGCGAACTACCTTGACATCAAGAAAGCGCTCAACCTGGCATGATCATCCTCAAGAATGCTCAGCAACTGGACAAGATGCGCGCCGCGGGGCGGCTGCTGCACGACATCATGCAGCGCCTGCGTGAGGTGATCAAGGCGGGGGAAACCACCGCCGCCATCGATGCCTTCGCCGAGGAGCAGATCCGCCGCCACAAGGCCATCCCCAGCTTCCTTAACTACCGGGGCTACCCCAAGTCCATCTGCACATCGCTGGATGACGAGGTGGTGCACGGCATCCCCTCGGACGCCGTGGTATTGCAGGAGGGCAGCATTCTGTCGGTGGACTGCGGCCTGATCCTGGACGGCTGGCAGGCCGACAGCGCCTTCACCGTGCCCATCGGCCAGGTATCGGCCGACAAGCTGGAGCTGATCCGCGTTACCGAGGCCTGCTTCTTTGAAGGCGCTCGCGCCGCCATCGACGGCAACCGCATCGGCGACATCGGCCACGCCGTGCAGGCACTGGCCGAAAGCCACGGCCTGGGCGTGGTGCGCGACCTGACCGGCCACGGCATCGGGCGCAGCATGCACGAGGACCCCTCCGTGCCCAACTTCGGCACCGCCGGCCACGGCGCCCGCCTGCGCGCGGGCATGACCATTGCCATTGAGCCCATGATCACCTTGGGCGGCTGGCGCGTGATGGAGATGGATGACGGCTGGACCATCAAGACCATGGACGGCTCGGCGTGCGCCCACTACGAGCACACCATTGCCGTCACGCCCGATGGCCCCGAGGTGCTCACGCTGCCCGGATTCCGCTTTGATGGGGGACAGGCATGAGCCCCCGGCCGGAGGTGGACGCGTGAAGGCGCCCATCCGTGAAGGAATTGTTGTAATATCACAAAAAGGTCGTGACAAAGGCCGTCCGTTTGTGGTATTATATCAGGTGGACGCTGATTTTGTGCTGATCGCCGACGGGGATGCCCGCAAGGTGGAAAAGCCCAAGAGAAAGCGGCGTAAGCATCTCGCTTCCACCAGATGGGAATTCCCCGACCTGGCGGAGGCTTTTAGCCAGAAGCGCCTGATGGACAGCGATCTGCGCAAGGCCTTGAAGCAGTTGTTCCCCCCAGTATCCGACGCAGCCAAAAAGGAGGACTCATTGTTTGGCCAAAAGTGACGTCATTGAGATCGAAGGCAAGGTAGTAGACGCGTTGCCTAATGCCATGTTCCTGGTAGAACTGCCCAACGGGCACCAGATCATGGCGCACATCTCCGGCAAGATGCGCATGAACTTCATCCGCATTTACCCCGGGGACCGGGTGACCATCGAGCTGTCTCCCTACGACCTGACCCGCGGCCGGATCACCTGGCGCAGCAAATCGTAATTCCGCTGTCACTGACAGCCTACTTTTAAGGAGGTTACCCCATGAAAGTTCGTCCTTCCGTCAAGCCCATGTGCGAGAAGTGCAAGATCATCAAGCGCAAAGGCGCCGTGATGGTCATCTGCGAGAACCCCAAGCACAAGCAAAAGCAGGGCTGATCAGGCATCCGATGGTCATCGTATGGGCGGCTGCCTTTTGATATTCAGAAGGACCATGCGATCTATCATACAATCACTCCGGCAGGCCCAGCGGCCACACGCCGGACACGTACCTAATAAATTGGAGGTGTACCCTACAGATGGCACGTATATCGGGCGTTGACCTGCCAAACGAAAAGCGCATCGAGGTCGGGTTGACCTATATCTTCGGCATTGGCCTGAAGACTGCGCAGGATATCCTGGCCAGCACCCAGATCGATCCCAACACCCGCGTGAAGGATCTGTCCGAGAACGACATCAGCAAGCTGCGCGAATACATCGAGCATCATGTGAAGGTCGAGGGTGATCTGCGCCGCGAGGTCTCGATGAACATCAAGCGCCTGGTGGAGATTGGCTGCTACCGCGGCGTCCGCCACCGCCGCAGCCTGCCCGTGCGCGGACAGAACACCAAGCAGAATGCCCGCACCCGCAAAGGCCCCAAGCGGCAGGTGACCGGCAAGAAGAAGGCGCGCTAAGGCTGCTGCGCTGAGTTAGGCCCTCGAGGCCCGTTGGAGGAGAATCTATGGCACCCAAAGCATCCCTGAAGAAGGTTTCGCGCAAGCGCCGTGAAAAGAAGCTCGTTGAGCGCGGCGTTGTGCATATCCGTTCCTCATTTAACAACACCATCGTCACCATCACCGATACCGCCGGCAACGCACTCAGCTGGGCCTCCTCGGGCGGCATGGGCTTCCGTGGCAACAAGAAGTCCACGCCCTTTGCCGCGCAGATGGCAGCCGAAACTGCTGCCCGCGCCGCGACGGAGTTCGGTCTGCGCACGGTGGACGTATTTGTCAAGGGCCCCGGGTCCGGCCGCGAGGCCGCCATCCGCTCCCTGCAGACCGCCGGGCTGGAAGTCACCATGATCAAGGACGTGACGCCCATCCCGCACAACGGCTGCCGTCCGCCCAAGCGCAGAAGAGTCTAAGAAGGAGGTTTCGTCAGTATGGCAAGATATACAGGCTCCGTTTGCCGCCTTTGCCGCCGGGAAGGCACCAAGCTCTTCCTCAAGGGCGAAAAGTGCTTCTCTCAGAAGTGCGCGGTTGGCAAGCGCCCCACCCCGCCCGGCCAGCATGGCCAGGCCCGTCAGCGCAAGATGAGCGAGTACGGCACCCAGCTGCGTGAAAAGCAGAAGGCCCGCCGCGCATACGGCTTGCTGGAGACCCAGTTCAAACGCACCTACGACCGCGCCACCACCATGAAGGGCGTCACCGGCGAGTTGCTGCTGCAGCTGCTTGAGCGCCGCCTGGACAACGTGGTGTACCGCGCTGGCCTTGCGTCTTCGCGTCCCGCCGCCCGTCAGCTGGTTACCCATGGGCACTTCCAGGTCAACGGCCGCAAGGTGGACATCCCCTCCTTCACCGTGGATGTGGACGATGTAATCACCGTCCGCCAGCGCAGCAAGGAGATGGAGCACTTCAAGGCCGTGCGCGAGGGCAGCCCCCGCATCCTGCCCAAGTGGTTGTCCGTCAACGCAGACGAGCTCAAGGCCACCGTATCCGCTCTGCCTGCCCGCGAGGACATTGACTTCGCCCTGCAGGAGAACATGATCGTCGAGTTCTACTCCCGCTAATCCGCATCAATTTCTCTACCTGATACAGACGATTAGCAAGAGGAGGAGTACCGGCAGTGATGGTAGATATCGAAAATCCGCGTATCGAGCGCATTGGCAGCCACGAGGACGAGTTCTACGGCCGTTTTACGGTAGAACCCCTGGATCGCGGCTATGGCCACACACTGGGCAACGCGCTGCGGCGCGTGCTGCTCAGCTCCCTGCCCGGCGCTGCTGTCACCAGCATCCAGATCGAGGGCATTCAGCATGAGTTCTCCACCATTCCCGGCGTCAAGGAGGACGTGACGGAGATCATCCTCAACATGAAGGAGTTGACGCTCCGTTCCTTCTCCACCGAGCCCAAGGTGCTGGAGATCAACGTCAAGGGCCCCAAGGTCGTGACCGCGGCCGACATCCGCGTGGACAGCGAGGTGGAGGTGGTTAACCCCGACCTGCACATCGCAACCCTGGGCAAAGACACCTCCTTGCAGATGTGGCTCACGGTGGAGCGCGGCAGCGGCTATGTGCCCGCCGAAAAGAACAAGCAGACGCCCACCGTCATCGGCGTGATCCCGATCGACTCGATCTACACGCCCATCCGCAAGGTCAACTACCAGGTGGAAAACACCCGCGTAGGCCAGATCACCGACTATGACAAGTTGGTGCTGGAAGTGTGGACCAACGGCAGCCTCAACCCTGAGGAGGCCGTGGGCATGGCCGCCAAGCTGCTGACCGAGCAGCTGGCGCTGTTCACCAGCCTGACGGATCACCCCGTGCAGACTGCTGCCGCCGAGGCCGAAGGGGCCATGGCCGGCAAGTCCATGGACATGACCATCGAAGAGCTGGATCTGTCCGTGCGCGCGTTCAACTGCCTCAAGCGCGCCGGCATCAACACCGTCGCCGAGCTGGTTCAGAAGGACCAGGAGGAGATGATGAAGGTGCGCAACCTTGGCAAGAAGAGCCTGGAGGAAGTGGAGCAGAAGCTCGCGGTCCTTGGCCTGGCTCTGCGCCAGTCCGAAGAATAAACCACTGCCCGTCCGGGCAAAGGAGGAAACCCCATGGCTGTACAACGTAAACTTGGCCGGTCGAGCGATCAGCGCAAAGCGCTGCTGCGCAACCAGGTGACCAACCTGCTGTGGTACGGCCGCATCGAGACGACGCTTGCCCGTGCCAAGGAAGTGCGCAGCATTGCTGATAAGATGGTCACCCTGGCCATCCGCGAGCACGAGAATACCGTGCCCGCCACCAAGGAATACCACAACGAAAAGGGACAGATTGTCACCATCGACGTGGTCAATGACGCGCCGGCCAAGCTGCACGCCCGCCGCCTGATGATGGCCTACCTGTACGAGATGCCCCACGCCCGCGAAGAGGATGAGACCAAGAAGGAATATCGCGAGCGCACCAAGGAGAACAACCATCCCCTGATCGAGAAGATGTTCCGCGAGTATGCGCCCAAGTACCAGAAGCGCAACCAGGAAAAGAACTCCTCCGGCGGCTACACCCGCATCTACAAGCTGGGGCCCCGCCGCGGCGATGGCGCCGAGCGTGTCATCATCGAGATGGTGTAACGCGGCATCCATACGAATGCATCCCATAAAAGTGCCTCCGGGCACTTTTTTGTTATATAATAACTGAACGCAATCATAAATGCTTCACTGAGCTTGCTTTTTTTCGCTCTCGCATTGCCTCTCTCAGTCAGCGTAGCGCCGCTATGCCTCCTTCATTCAGCTGCGCGGGAACGAAAAAATTCTGCGCTCATCAGTGCATTTACTCTTTTGTTCAGTTTTATCAGCGCTTTGATTGTGTCCGGTTGACACCTGTGGTATCATAGCCGCGCCTTCATCGGCGAAATGTAACATTGTTGGAGGGTAATCATGCGCAAGTATCTGGCCGAGTTTATCGGTACGCTGGTTCTGGTTCTGTTTGCCTGCGGCACCGCCGCGGTGACCGGCTGCACCTCTGCTGCCGACCCCGCCTACCTGCTGACCGCGCTTTCCTTTGGCCTGGTGATCGTGGCCATGGCCTACTCCATCGGCAATATCTCGGGCTGCCACATCAACCCCGCTGTGTCCATCAGCATGCTCATCTCGGGCAAGATCACCGGCAAGGATTTTGTGGGCTATGTGGTGGCGCAGGTTGCGGGCGCGGTGGCGGGCGCTGCCATCCTGGCGGCGCTGATCGGCACCGGCCGCGGGCTGGGCACCAACGGCCTGTTTGAGGCCAATGTGATGAAGTCCCTGATCGTGGAAGTGATCCTCACCTTTGTGTTTGTGCTGACCATTCTGGGCGTCACCTCGCGCGAGAAGTATCAGGCCCAGGCCGGCCTGGTGATCGGCCTCACGCTCACCTTGGTGCACATCCTGGGCATCTACTTCACCGGCACCTCGGTCAACCCGGCGCGCAGCTTCGGCCCGGCGCTGATCATGGCCCTCAGCGGTGACGGTGCCGCGCTCAGCGTGGTCTGGGTGTTCATCGTGGCGCCCTTGGTTGGCGGCGGCCTGGCGGCAGCCTGCTGGAAGGCGCTGGACCAGGAGAAATTGACGGTCTGATTCTTTTACGCTATGCTAAACGCGAGGGAAACCCCGCGTTTTTTCATTTTCAGTTTTCAACCCACGCCATATCGGGTATACTAAGCACAGTACAAAGTGAAAGGATGATTCGGTGCGGCGTATCGGGATTTTTGCCGGAGCGTTTGACCCCATACACAGGGGGCATGTCAGCATTATGCAAAATGCCCTGGCAAAATCCAAGGTGGATGAGATTGTGCTGGTGCCGGGTGGCGGCCAGCCTTACCGCACGCCCATCGCCACCGCGCAGCAGCAGCGCGAGATGATCGACCTGGCCATCCGCGATCTGCCCGATGTGCGCGTCGCGCAGGAGCACCTCTTCAAGCCTGGGCAGAATGCCGTGGATACGGTGCGGGCCATCATGCGCGAGCACAGCGGGGCCGAGTTTACTTACATCATCGGCGCCGATAAGCTGGCCGGCCTGCTGCACTGGCCCAAGGCCGGGCGCCTGTTTGAACTGTGCGACCTTTTGATCTACCCCCGGGCGGGCTACAACACGCAGGAGCTGACGCTGTTCGCCATCGCCCGCGGGGTGCGCGCGCAGATGCTGGCCGTACAGCCGGTCAACATGTCCTCCAGCCTGGTGCGCACACAGATCGGCCTGCTCAGCGACGCGGGGGACATGATCCTCCCGCAGGTAGCCCGCTACATCGCCCGGCAGGGGCTGTATCACCCGCCCTATGAGCAGCTGATTCGCCCCCACATGACGCCCCGGCGCTATGCCCACACGCTGGGCGTGCGCGATCTGGCGGTGGAGCTGGCCTGGCACCATCACCTGCCGCTGCAAAAGGCGGCGGTGGCCGCGCTGCTGCACGATGTGGCCAAGTGCATGAAGCTCAGCCAGCTGCAGGCCGTGGCCCACCAATACCATTTAAGCGACGATCAGCAGGTGCTGGGCAGCAACGCGCTGCTTCACGGCAAGGCAGGCGCCGTCCTGGCGGCGGTCAAGTACCATATTCGCGATGAGGACGTGCTCAACGCCATCCGCTATCACACCACGGGGCGCGCCCACATGTCACCGCTGGAGCTGTGCATCTTTGTGGCCGATGCGGCCGAGGCCGGGCGCAGCGACTACCCGGGCCTGGCGGATATCCGCCGCCTGATGTGGGTGGATCTGGCGCAGGCCGCGCTGATCTCCATGCAGGGTACCAGGGCATACGTTGCCTCCGCCGGCCAAAGCTACAGCCAGGATACCGACGCCGCCATCCGATATTTGGAGCGCGCCGTCAAAGACCTTTCCGCCTGATACAGGCTTATTACATCATAAGGAGGACTCTGATGCAGGAAAAAGACTTGGCGCTCAGGATCGCACAGGCGCTCTACGACAGGAAGGCGCAGGATATCCTGGTGCTCAAGGTTGGGCATCTGACCGTGCTGGCCGATTACCTGGTGATCGCCAACGGCAACAACGCGCTGCAAACCCGCGCCCTGATGGAGCATGTGGACGAGGCGCTCAGCGCGCAGGGCGTCATGCCCACGCGCCTGGAGGGCCAGAATGAGGGCCGCTGGATCGTGATGGATTACAGCTCCGTCATCGTGCACCTCTTCCACCCGGAGGACCGCAGCTTTTACCGGCTGGAGCGCCTGTGGGCGGACGGCAGCAACCGGGTGGCCCTGCCCTTTGAAACAGAGCAACAGGCAGAGCCCGTCCAATGAACATCCAGATGTACATCTACAAGCGCAACTTCGACGTTCAAAAGGCCGAGCGGTATTTCAAGGAGCGGCGGATATCCTATCAGGCCGTCGACCTGAAAAAGCACAAGCTGGGCCGCCGGGAGCTGGAGCTGTTTGCCCGCGGCCGCGGCGTGCGCGCGCTGATCAATGTGGGGGATGAGGCCGTCAAGTCTCACCCCATTGCCTATACCACCGACCAGGGGCGCATGCTGGACTACCTGGCCGACATGCCCCAGTTTCTCATCAGCCCCATCATCCGTGACGGGCAGAGGGTGATGGTGGGCTTTGACCAGGCGGAGATGGACCGCTGGCTGTCGCCCCCGGCATCCACGTGAGCTGATATACGCTGAGCGTGTATTTGGAAATAGGAATAAAGACAAAGGAGAATCAGACATGAAGAAACTTGCTGCTGTACTCGCTGTTGTTGCTGTTATTCTGGCTGTCGTTCTTGGCATCCAGATGGGGCAGAAGAACAAGCTGCAGACCGATCTGGACGCCCAGAAGGCGATCGTCACCCAGATGGAGGCCGACCAGGCCACCCTGGCCGAAACACAGACCCAGGTGACCGACCTGGCCAATGAAAAGACCGCGCTGACCGCCGAGCTGGAGGTGGCGCGCAAGGGCATGGAGGATGCCCAGGCGCAGGTAACGGCGCTGACCGATGAGAAGAGCACCATGGCCGGCGAGCTGGCCGTGGCGCAGAAGAACCTGGAGGAGCTTAACACCCAGGTTGTCGCCCTCAACGAGGCCAAGGCCGCCCTGGAGGGCGGGCAGGCCGATGCCGGCAAGCTGCAGGAGGAGTATGCCGCGCTGCTGACGCAGGTGGATGCCCTCAACAAGGCCAGCGAGGATTCGGCCAAGGTGCAGGCGGACGCCGCCGCCAAGGCGGAGGAAGAGGCCAAGGCCAAAGCCGCCCTGGAAACTGAGTTTGAAGCCCTGAAGCTGAAGGCGCAGGAGCTGGAGACCAAGGTGGCCGACGCTGCCAACATAGCAGCGGAGTATGAGGCCCTGAAGTTGAAGGCCCAGGAACTGGAGACCAAGTTAGCCGATGAAAGCAAGCTGGTGGCCGAATACAAGGCCCAGTTGGATGAGGCTGCGGCCCTGGCGGCGCAAGCCCAGCAGGCCGTGGCGGAAACCCCTGTGGCCGAGGTGACCGAAGTGGCCGCTACCGAGGAGCCCGTGGCTGAGGCCACCGAGGAGCCCGTGGCTGAGGCCACTGAGGAGCCCGTCGCTGTGGCGCAGGAGCCTGTCACCATCAACATCTTCCACACCAACGACGTGCACAGCCGCGTGGAAGGCAATGACAAGGACCTCATCGGCCACGCCAAGCTGGCCACCATCGTCAAGGAAGCCCGCGCCGCCGGCCCCGTGCTGCTGCTGGATGTGGGCGACGGCCTGCACGGCATGTCCTTTGCCACTGTGCTGCAGGGCGAGAGCATTGTCAACCTGATGAACATACTGGGTTACGATGCCATGGAGCCCGGCAACCACGACTTCAACTACGGCTACGAGCGCCTGGCCGAGCTGGAGAAGCTGATGGCCTTTGACGTGGTCAACAGCAACATCATGAAGGAAGACGGCACCAATGCCTTTAAGCCCTTTGTCATCAAGGAGCTGGGCGGCAAGCGCATTGCGCTGGTGGGTGCTGCCAACCCGCAGATCAAGAGCGCCATTCACCCCAACATGATCAAGGGCCTGGTGTTTGAGGGCGTGGAAGCGGTGGAGAAGGCCGTCAACGATGCCCGCGCCCAGGGTGCGGATGCCGTGATTCTGCTGGCCCACTGGGGCGCGGATGGCGGCTACGACCCCAACAGCGCGATCCTTGCCAAGATTGAGGGCGTGGACCTGGTGATCGACGGCCACAGCCATACCAAGTATGAGGACATTGAGCAGGTCGAGGGCAGCGCCCTGATCGTCAGCTCCTACGAATACCTCAAGTCCATCGGCCGTGTGCTGATGAGCTTTGATGCCGAGGGCAAGGTGGCGGTCGAGGTCGATCCCATCACCTTTGAAGAGACCGTGGACGTGCAGCCCGACGAGGAAGTGCTCAAGTTCATCGAGGAGACCAAGGCCGCCATTGCCGAGGTGACCTCCCAGGTGGTGGGCAGCACCAAGATGAAGCTGGAAGGTGCGCGTGAAATGGTGCGCACCCAGGAGACCAACCTGGGTGACCTGGCCACCGACGCCCTGCGCGTCAGCACCGAGGCCGACTTCGCCATCACCAACGGCGGCGGCATCCGCACCTCCGTTGAGGCGGGCGACATCACCAAGGGCAACCTGATCGAGGTGTTCCCCTTTGGCAACTCGGTGGTGCTCATCGAGGTGACCGGTGAAAAGCTGCTCCAGGCCATGGAGCACGGCCTGCGCCTCTACCCCGAACAGAACGGCGGCTTCCCGCACATCTCGGGCGGCGTGCTGACGTTTGATCCCTCCCAGGAAGCCGGCCAGCGCGTGGTCAGCCTGACCATCGGCGGCGAGGAAGTGGATCCCCAGAAGGCCTACAAGGTGGCCACCAACGACTTCATGGCCGCCGGCGGCGATGACTACGCCATGTTTGCCGACTGCCCGGTGCTGCTGTACGGCGGCACGCTGGACGAGGCCCTGATCCAGTACATCCAGGATAAGGGCGTCATCGAGCAGGAAGTGGAAGGCCGCATCATCAACATTCAGGAAGCTGAAGAAAACAAGGCTGCCTGACCCAACAGACAACAACAGCCGGGGCGTCACTGCCCCGGCTGTTTCCTGCATATTATCGCAAAAGGAGCGTCCCAAATGAGCAAGGCCCATGTCCTCAGCGGGCTGGACAGCATAGGCCGCTACGACCACCTCTTGAAGGGCCGGCGCATCGGCCTGATGACCAACCCGACCGGCATCGACCACGCGCTGCGCAGCGGCATCGACATATTGCACAGCCGATACGGCCTGAGCGCCTTATTTGGCTGCGAGCACGGCGTGCGGGGGAATGCCCAGGCTGGCGAGGCGGTTGAGCCCTATGTGGATGAGCACACTGGCGTGATGGTGTACAGCGTGTACGGCCAGACCGACCGGCTGACGGAGGAGATGCTGGACGCCTTTGACGTGCTGGTGTTTGACATGCAGGATGTGGGCGTCCGCTGCTACACCTACCTGTATTCGCTGGCCTACGCCATGCAGGCATGCGCCCGGGCGGGCAAAAGCATGCTGGTGCTGGACCGCATCAACCCCATCGGCGGGCACAAACACGGCGGCACCATCCTGGACCCGCGCTTTCGCTCCTTTGTGGGGGATTATGGGCTGCCCACCCGCTACGCGCTGACCATCGGCGAGTACGCCCGCTATGTGCGTCAGCACCTGGGGCTTGACATAGACCTGAAGGTGGTGCCGCTGACCGGGTGGTCGCGGCACATGTACCTGGACGATACGGATCTGCCCTGGGTAGCCCCCTCGCCCAACTGCCCCACGCTCAATGCCGCCCTGGCCTACATCGGCACCTGCATCTTTGAGGGCACCAATGTATCCGAGGGGCGGGGGACCACGCTGCCCTTTGAATTGATCGGCGCGCCCTGGATCGACAGCGCCGCGCTGGCAAAGCGCATGGCCGCGTGCGGCATCAAGGGCGTCCATTTCAGGCCGGCGTCCTTTCAGCCGGCGTTCAGCAAGCATCAGGGGCAATTGTGCCACGGGGTGCAGCTGCATATAACGGATCGCGAGCAGGCGGACAACTTTTATGCCGGGCTGAAGCTGCTGGAGGTGATCCGCGAACTGTATCCTGAACGGCTCCAATACCTCAGCTGGGATGGGGGAAAGACCCATGCGCTGGACAAGCTGCTGGGCACGGATGCCTTTCGCACGGGCAGGCAGACGGCGGATGAACTGACGGCCGCCCATGCGCCCGGGGTGGCCGACTTTGTGGAGCGGGCCAAGCCCTTTATGCTGTATCCATAGCGGCTACAGCAGGGAGCGCTGCACCAGCGACCAGACCTTGGGCACGAAGATGATCAGCCCGATCACAAAGGCGGCCGCGGCGGTCATCAGCACGGCGCCGGCCGCGGTATCCTTGGCCAGCTTGGCTTGGGGATGGGGCTGGGGGCTGACCAGGTTGACCGCCGATTCGATGGCGGTGTTGATGAGCTCCGCCGCAGTCACCAGCCCAAACAGCGCGATCAGCACGCACCACTCCCAGGTGCTGCACTGAAGCACCAGCGCGAACACCGTCACCAGCGCCATGGCCGCGAAGTGGATCACCATGTTGCGCTCGGCCTTCAGGCCGCTGATGATGCCGTCGATGGCGTGGGCGAAGCTCTGCACCAGGCTGCCGCGGGCGCCCACATCGTACAGGCGGTCGCTGAGGCTGAGGTCTTCATAGAAATAGGCGCTTACAAAGCCGGTGAAGATGGCCAGGTACACGGCGGATATCAGGTAGCCGGCCAGCACGTCGGTCAGGTAGTGTACGCCCAGGTAGATGCGGCTGAAGCCCACCAGCGCGATGGCCACCAGGCACAGCAGCGTCAGCAGCCGCTTGGCCGCCCTATTCAGGCCTGAGCGGCGGATCAGGTAGATGGCAAAGCCGTAGAAGGCGGCTGCCGCCATGCTGTGCCCGCTGGGAAAGCTGAACCCCCGCTCCAGCACCAGGCGGGAGACCACCATGGGCCGCGGGCGGGCGAATACCTCCTTGAGGCCCAGGTTGAGCATCACCGAGATGGCCAGGTTGGTGAAGATGGGCGCCCAGTGCCTGCGCTGGCGCACGGCAAACACCAGCACAAAGCTGAACACCACCAGCACCAGCGGGTGAGCCAGCTGTGAGCAGACCCGCATCACATCGGTCAGCGGGGTATTGCGCCAGCCCTGAATATACAGCGATACGGCCTCGTCCAGCGGCTGCACCAGCGGCAGGTTGAGCGCCAGCAGGGCAAAGGCGGCGGCGGGCAGCAGGGTCAACAGCCATGTCCATTGAAAGCGAATGCGCATAGCGCCTCCTTGAAGGGTGATCGGTGCGATTATAGCACGGCATGCCGGTCGATGCGAGGGCGGGCGGCATGGCGGGGCAATCGTAAACTTTCTGACACAATATCCCTGCCCGGCCCTTCCGTGATATAATGGAGCCGCCCACAACGGGCGCAAGGAGACGAATATGACACTACGCAGATTCTTTGCCTTTAGCCTGTCCCTGCTGCTGCTTATTGGCCTGATGCCCGTGCAGGCCAGCACCGAGGGCTTTCAGCCGCCATGCTTTGACGGCCCTGCGGACTACAGCTATCAGGATGAAGGCCTGTCTGTCGCCATCAAGCGCTATCACCAGAACGACATCGTATATTTCGTAGCCGATGTGCAGGTGAAGAGTGCCAGCCAGCTGCTGGCCGGCCTGAGCAGCGACAAGCCCAACGGCCGCGAGGAGCAGATTGAAGCCATCGCCGCCCGCAACGGCGCGGTGCTGGCCGTCAACGGCGACTACTACGGCGCGCACAAGTACGGCACCATCATCCGCAATGGGCAGCTAATCCGCTCCACCACCACCACGCGCAACATGCTGATGGTGGATGTGAATGGCGACATGAGCGTACGCGTGGACCGTGACCAGGACAATGCCCCCAAACTGGGGGATGAGCTGGTGGCCCAGGGCATCTGGCAGGCCTTTGAGTTTGGGCCCGAGCTGGTGCGCGATGGGCAGGCCGTCACCTTCAGCCCCAAGTTTGACGTCATTTCCACCCGTGATACCCGCCGCGAGCCCCGCACCGCCATGGGACAGATCGGCCCGTTGCACTACATCGTGGTGGTGGCCGACGGCCGGCAGGATGGCTATTCCATCGGCATGACGCTGCCCGAACTGCAGCAGGTGTTCATCGACCATGGCGCTGTAACGGCCATGAACCTCGATGGCGGCGGCTCCACCGAGATGTGGTTCCAGGGGCAGACCATCAACCGCCCCTTCTCCGGCAGGCGTGACATTTCGGACATCATCTACTTCAAATAACAAAGCCCCGGTTTTCCGCCAACGACAAAGCCTCCGCGCGTTCATGTGCGGAGGCTTTGGTGTTAGATGAAAGCGCGTTATGCCTTACCTAATAGATATTTTTGCTCGGCCTCGCGGATGAGCTTCTCGCAGGCGTCCACCTGCTTCATGTCATCCTTCACCAGCGGGGCCAGCGGCGCGCGCACCGAGCCGCAGTGCACGCCCTTGCGGCGCAGCAGCTCCTTGATGACGGCGTACATGTTGCCATGGCAGGCGCACAGCGCCTCGATGATGCGGCAGATGTCAAACTGCAGGGCCTGGGCCTGTTCAAAGGCCCCGTCGGCCACCAGCTGATCGGCCTTGAGGAACAGGCCGGGCATGGCCGCATAGGTACCGCCGATGCCGCCCGAGGCGCCCATCAGGCGGCCGGCGACGAACTGCTCGTCCGGGCCGTTGAGCACGCTGATGCGCCCCTCGCCCGCGGCCACAAACTGCTGGATGTCATACACCGGCATGGAGGAATTCTTGACCGCCTTGACGCGCGGGTTGTTCATCATCTCCCGCAGCAGCGGCAGAGTCAGCGCCACGCCGGCCAGCTGGGGGATGTTATAGATGACAAAGTCCGTATTGGGGGCGGCGGAGGAGATGTCGTTCCAGTACTTGGCGATGGCATGCTCGGGCAGCCGGAAGTAGATGGGGGGGATGGCGGCGATGGCGTCCACACCAAGGCGCTCGGCGTGCCGGGCTAGCTCCATGGAGTCCCGGGTGCTGTTGGCGGCCACATGGGCGATAATCGTCATCTTGCCGCCCACGGCCTCCATCACGCTGTCCAGGATCTGCTTTCGCTCCTCCACGCTCAGGTAGATGCATTCGCCGGAGGAGCCGTTGACGTACAGGCCCTGCACGCCCTGCGCCAGCAGGTGCCTGGCCAGCGCCTGGGTGCGGCTGGGGGATACCCCACCCACATCGTCATAGCAGGCGTAAAAGGCGGGGATGACGCCGAGGTACTTCTTGTCGGGTGTTGCGTTGGTCATTGATATCAAGCCCTTCTGCGCGAACAGGGTCTCAGCCCTTCACCGCGCCCATGGTGATGCCCCGCGTAAAGAAGCGCTGGAACATCAAAAACACGACCACAATCGGGATGGCGGCCAGCGCAGCGCCGGCCATGATAAGGCCAAAGTCGGTGAACATCTCATCCTGCAGCTTGGCAATGCCTACGGAAATGGTGTAGGTGCGTGCCGTGTTGAGCATCAGCAGCTGCAAAAAGTAGTCATTCCACGCCGAGATGAAGGTGAAGATGGCCAGCGCGCCGATGCCGGGGGCCACCATGGGCAGCACGATCTGGATGAACGTCTGCACCTCGCCCGCGCCGTCGATGCGCGTTGCCTCCAGGATGGAGCCGGGGATGTTTTCGGAGAACTGTTTCATCAAAAACACGCCGAACGGCCAGCCCACCGTGGGGAAGATGACCGCCCACAGGGTGTTGTGCAGCCCCAGGAAGCTTATCTCCTTGAGCAGGGGAATCAGGATCACCTGCTTGGGCAGCGCCATGGCCATCACAAAGATGGAGAAGATGAGCGCACGGCAGGCAAAGCGCTTCTTGGCGATGGCGTAGCCCGCCATGGTGGCCGTGATGCAGATCAGCAGCATGGCCATCCCGCAGATGAACAGGGTGTTGAGCAGCCAGGAGATGGCGGGCCGCTCCATCAGGCGCGCGTAGTTGGTGGTGATGGGGTTGGTGGGAAACCATACCGGCGCCGGGGCGTTGATGGCCTGGGCATCCTTGAAGGAGCCGGTGACGATCCAATACAGCGGGAAGGTAAAAATGACCGCCAGGATAAAGAGCATCACGTAGGAGAGCACGCGGTAAGGGGTGATGCGCTGCACAGTGGTTTGCATATCGTCCTCCTCCTACTCGTTGTCGCTCTTGGCGAGGCGGAACTGGAAAAAGCTGAAAATCGCGATGAGCAGGGCCAGCAGGATGCCCATGGCGTTGCCGTAGCCGTACTCGTTGAGCTTGTACGCGTGGTAGTAGATGTTGTACATGATGGTGTTGGTGGCGTTGTTGGGGCCGCCCGATGTGAGCAGCTGAATCAGCGCGAAGCACTGGAACGAGTTGATGGTGGTGATCACCAGAATGTACAGCGTGGTCGGCATGATCTGCGGCCACTTGATTTTCCAGAACACCTGCATGTGGTTGGCGCCGTCCACCTCGCCCGCCTCCACCAAGGAGGGGTCCACATTGGCCAGCGCAGAGATGTACAGCACGATGGGCTGGCCGATGGAGGTGGTAAACAAAATGGTGATGATGCACCACAGCGCGGTGGCCGGGTTGCCCAGCCAGTTGATGTTGCTGGAGATGATGCCCAGGCTCTTGAACACATAGTTGAGCAGGCCGTAGTAGTTGTTGAACATCCACTTCCACACCACGGTGACCGCCACCGTGCCCGTGACGATGGGCAGGTAAAATATGATGCGGATCAGCGAGGAGGTGAACTGGCTCGACTTGTAGACGGCGGATGCCACCCACAGCGAGAACAGCGTGACCAGGGGCACGCTGACCAGCACGATCACCAGCGTGTTGCCCAGCGACTTGATAAACACCGCATCCTTGAAGGCGCGGATGTAGTTGCTAAGCCCCACAAAGCCGAAGGTGGTCATGGAGTAGTCCGTAAAGCTGGTCACCAGGGCCATGCCCATGGGGAAGATGACAAAGCCCAGGAAGAACAGCAGGCTGGGCAGCATAAAGGCATAGCCGACCAGGTTTTCCCTCCTGCGCCGCTGCCGGGCCTGTTGGGTCAGCGTGTATTGCATGCAATCCTCCTTGCCGGGTAGTAGGGAAATGTGCTCCCCGCCGCTGGGGCAAGGAGCACATCTCCCTTCAAGGGTCAGCCGCTATGGACTTACTTGACGTTGACGTTGTTGATGTAAGTCTCCACTTCGGCCTTCACATCGCCGCCCGCAAAGATGCGCTGCAGCAGGTTCCACCACTCGGTGCGCTGTACGGGCCAGTTGGGCGTGACGCTGTAGTAATCGCCCAGGTAGGGCATGAAGACGGAGAACTCCTTGTTGGCTTCCTTTTCGGTGCCGGTGTAGATGTCGCCAAAGGAGGCGCGGACCGGGAAGAAGCCGGTGGCGAACACGGACTTGGGGCCCTGCACGGGGTCATCGCTGACGAACTTGATGAACTCCTTGGCGGCCGCAATGCGCTTTTCGTCGTTGTTGTTGAAGATGCCGAAGCCCCAGATGCCGCCGGCCAGCTCGGGCACGCCGTCATCGCTGGGGAACGCCATGGCATAGGGGGTGAACTGGGCCTGGGAGGCGTAGTTGGCCGCGTTGGCAGCGTTCCAGGCCAGGCTCATGTTGGCGGTGCCGTTGGCAAACAGCTGCAGCTCGTCGCCGGCCACGATGCCGGGGTCAGCGGTCAGCAGGCCTTCGTTCACCATGTCCTGCAGCTTCTGCAGGCCCTTGATGCCGGCTTCGCTGTTCATGGTGTATTCGGTGTGCTCGGGGTTGGTGAAGGAGGCAGAGTACAGGTTCATTGCCAGCGCACGGGTGCCCTGGTCGCCGCCCTGGCCGCCGCAGTACACGATGCCGGTGTGGGCAACGCCGCTGTCCTTGAGGGCCTTCATGGCCAGTTCAAAGTTCTCGGTGGTCCAGGTACGGGTGTCCTGGTCCAGGTACTTGAGGGCATCGGCCTTCTCAAAGGCTTCGTAGTTGATGGCCATGGTGTGGGTGGTCATGCACAGGGGGTACTCGTAGTACTTGCCGTCCAGCTGGCAGGCGGCCACAACGGCCTCGCTCACCGCGCTGATGTCCTTGAGGGCTTCCTCAGTCCACAGGTCGGCCAGGTCCACCATCTTGCCCTTGGCGCCCCAGTTGCTCACCAGGCGCTCCGGGCCTTCCATGATGATGTCGGGCGTGGTGCCGGCTTCGATGGCGCCGGTCACCTGGTCGTCGCCGGACTGGTAGTCCAGGTACTCAACGCTGACGGAGATGTTGGGGTACTTCTCGTTGAAAGCAGCCACGATGCCGTTCACGGTGTCGGCATCCTTCCATGCGCCGATGGGGTAGGTCCACATCGTGATGGCAACTTTCTCCTCCGCCAGGGAGACCGCGCTGAGGGACAGCAGCATCACTGCCGCCAGCAAAAGGGCCAGTGTCTTCTTCATGGGGTTTCCTCCTCTGTTCGATTGCGCTCCGAATTGGATTGCTCTTGACGAACATCCTATCGATATTATCCTACAATGTCAAGCGTTTTTAGAGTGAATTTCGAAATTATGGTGGATATATGCCCGAATACTCGCCGCATCATACTACAAAGGACGAACTTTCCGAAGATTTGCAAGTATATTCATCAATCCGCGGCACGGGAGGTTGACAAAAAGGCCATACACGCCTATAAATGAAGGGAAGACACCAAGGAGAAGCACATGAATAGAAAACGCGGCGAGAAGCTCTATGCCCAGGTATTCAGGCAGATTAGGTCCTACATTATCCAGCGCAACCTGCAGCCGGGCGACCTGCTGCCCACCGAGCAGGCGCTGGTGGAGATGCTGGGCGTCAGCCGGAATGTGCTGCGCGAAGCCATCAAATCCATGGAGATCATGGGCATGGTATCCGCCCAGGCGGGCCGGGGCACGGTGCTGAAGGATTTTAATCTGGACTTTGTTTTTCAAAATGTCATCTTCGCGGCCATAGGGGACGAGGACCCCACCATCGCCGACATGCTGGAGATACGCAAGCGCCTGGAGTTGAGCTTCATGCGCAGGGCGTTTGCCACCCTGCAGGAGGAGGACATTGCCCGCCTGCGCGCCATCATGCAGGAGATCAAGGCCCAGTGGGAGCTGCGCCGGCTGTTCCATGCGGATGACCGCGCCTTCCATATGACCATCTTCTCCCGCGTGGGCAACCGCACCCTCACCTCTTTGATGGAGGCGATATGGGATGTGGACGCCAACTTCAAAACCGAGGAGAAGTTTAAGCACCTGGACGACACCATCGTCAAGCACGAGAACATCGTGCGGGCGCTGGAGGCGCGCAATGAGGAGGCCTTTGAGGCGGCCATGATGGCGCACTTTGCCTCGGGCAAGTACACGCGGCTGGACGACAGCTTTGCCGAGTATTAAGGAGTAAGCGATGCAGACAACACTAAAGCAGACACACCAATGGGTCAAGGAGGAGCTGGCGCGCTGCATCTCCTTCTGGCTGGAAAATGGCATGGATCAGGAGCACGGCGGCGTATACACCTGCCTGGACCGAAAGGGCGAGGTATTTTCCACCGACAAGAGCGTTTGGATGCAGGGCCGATGCGCGTGGACATTTTCCCGCCTGTGCGCCCAGTACGGCGTGAAGGAGGAGTGGCTCAAGGCGGCGGAGAGCTGCCTTCAGTTTCTGGAGGACTACTGCATCAACCGCGAGCTGGGCGGCCGCATGTACTTCACCGTCACCAAGGATGGCAGGCCCCTGCGCCAGCGGCGCTACAACTTCAGCGAGGGCTTTTACGCCATGGCCAACGCGGAGTACTACGGCCTGACGGGTAAAACGGAGCACCTGGAGCGCGCGCGCCGCGCCTACAACCTGATCTGGGACCTGAACCACGGCCTGATCGCCGACCCCACCGGCCTGGGCCCCAAGACCATCGCCGCCACCCGCACAGGCCGCGCCCTGGCCGACCCCATGATCTACCTCAACCTCACGGCCACCCTGCGCCGGGTGGACCCGGACTGGGCCGATACCTACGACCAGCGCGCCCGCCAGTGCGTGCACGATATCTTTGCCTATCACCGCAAGCCCGACATGGGCTGCACGCTGGAGAGCGTGGGGCCGGACGGGGAGTTCATGGACGAGTTCACGGCGGGCCGCGTGGTCAACCCCGGCCATGTGATTGAGTGCAGCTGGTTTTTGCTGGAGGAGGCAGGCCGCCTGCACGACAAGCAGCTGCTGGCCGACACCCTGGCCATGTACCGCGATGCCATCGAGGCCGGGTGGGACAAGGAGTACGGCGGCCTGCTGTACTTCCTGGACTGCCTGGGCAAGCCGCCCGAGGCCTACGAGCACGACATGAAGCTGTGGTGGCCCCACAATGAGGGGCTGATCGCCTCCCTGATGGCCTACCGCGATACGGGGGATGAGTACTACCTGCGCTGGTTCAACAAGCTGCTGGCCTACTGCCAGGCATACTTCAGCGATCCCGAGTATGGCGAGTGGTACGGCTACCTGCGCCGGGACGGCAAGCCGACCGAGCCGCCCTGCAAGGGCAGCACCTTCAAGGGCCCCTTCCACCTGCCCCGCATGCTGATGATGCTGGATGAAATGTTAGATGGGCTGACCAAAGAAAAGGAGCAGGCCTGATGCCTGCCCTCATATGATGAAGGATTGATTTTTACTCGATGTTCGGCTGTGCGCCATCCTGCTGCCGCCAGCCGGTGACGGCCTTGTCAAAGGTATTCACCCACAGGTGCTCCCCCTCCCGCCAGTCGGGCAGGGGGAGATTTGTATCCCAGTACAGCAGCCGGTCGTCCTTCAGGTCCTCCGCGTTGCCCACGTTCAGCATGAAGGGCATGAAGCGCACATTGTCCCGGATGACCTCGTGCCCGTCAAAGCCGCGGAACTGCCCGGCGTACTCGCGCTGGCGGCCACCCAGCAGGTCGCACAGATACTTGCGGTAGGCCCGCAGGGGGGAGAGCACCAGCCCCCAATAGAACAGCGCCAGCGCGCCCATCAGGATAAACAGCCCGGTGGTGAGCCATCGGGAGCGGATGACCAGCGAATAGACCAGCCCTGCCAGCAGCACAAGCTGCGGTAGCAGCAGCCGCATCATGCGGCGCTTCAATTGATGGTTGATGTCGTCCAGGTGTTGCTGTGTGTACACGGGCGCCCCTCCTTGATGCATGGGGGCATTTTACCGCACGGACATATGTTTGTCGAGTTGACAGGCCGCCAAAGGGCTGTCTATAATGATATGATGCCGCGCAGGCGGCACGCCGGGCTATGCCCAAGTATATTGAATCGAGGTAACTGATTGGCCTATTCCAAAGAATTTGAAGAGCTGAACGTCTCCGTAGACGTCCTCAAGGCGTTGGAGGCGATGGACATCCACACCCCCACCACCGTGCAAAAGGAGACCATCCCGCCCATGATGTCGGGCCGCGATATCATCGGCATTGCCCCCACCGGCACGGGCAAGACCATCGCCTTTGGCATCCCGATGCTGGAGTACATCAGCCTGAGCGAGCAGCGCGTGCAGGAGGTGGTGCTGGCCCCCACCCGCGAGCTGGCCATGCAGATCACGCAGGAGCTGACCAGCCTGGCCCATTTTGTCCCGCAGATCCGCATCGCCTCGCTGTACGGCGGCCAGCCCATCGCCCGTCAGCTCACGCAGCTCAAGCGCAAGCCCCAGATCGTGGTGGCCACCCCCGGCCGCATGCTGGATCTGATGAACCGCGGCATGGTGCGGCTGGACCAGGTGCACACCATGGTGATCGACGAGGCCGACGAGATGCTCAAAATGGGCTTCGTCAAGGACGTCACCCGCATCATCGAGTCCGTGCCGCCCACGCGCCAGCTGGTGATGTTTTCCGCCACCACCAACGCCGATGTGCAGACCATCTCCTGGAAGTATCAGCAGGACCCCATTGAGATCTATGTCGAGGCCAAACAGGAGGACATGCCCAAGATCACGCAGTACACCATCATCGTGCCGCGCGAGAGCAAGCTGGAGCGCCTGACCTACCTGCTGGACAGCGATGTGTTCCGCCGGGTAATGATCTTTACCAACACCAAGTACATGGCTCAGCGCGTGGCCGACAAGCTGCAAAAGCAGGGCTACCAGGCCGAGGCGCTGCACGGGGACATTCCGCAGAGCAAGCGCACCACCATCATGAACAACTTCAAGCGCGGCAAGTTCCCCATTCTGGTATCCACCGACGTGGCCGCCCGCGGCATCGACGTGGACGATGTTGAGGCCGTTATCAACTACGACCTGCCCAACGAGAACGAGTACTACCTGCACCGCATCGGCCGCACCGGGCGCGCCAGGCGGCACGGCGTCTCCTTTACCATGATGACCTATCAGGAGAGCGTGCGCATGAACGACATCCTCAAGTACATCAAGACCACGCCCATCCCGCTGCACTTTGATGTGGACGGCATCCTGCGCACCGAGGACAAGGAAGCCTTTTTCGAACATATCTAAACTACCGTATCTGGACGATGAAGCCGCCGCTTTGACCGGCGGCTTTGGCGTATGCGGCTTTCTTACGATACCGTAACGTTGCTCCTTGCGCGCCCGCGCTATGCTATACTGAAGCAAAGAAGCATGGAGGGCAAGGTATGGACCATATCCTGCTGGTGGAGGATGACGGGCATCTGCGCGACGGGCTGACCGAGCTGCTCACCCGGGAGGGCATGCGCGTCTCGGCGGCGGCCAACGCTACCCAGGCCGATCGGCTGATGGCGCAGGGGGCGTTTGACCTGGCGGTGTTGGATGTTGGCCTGCCCGATGGCGACGGCGTCAGCCTGTGCCGCCGCTGGCGCGATCAGGGGCAGGCGCTGCCGGTGCTGTTTCTCACCGCGCGCGATGAGGAGCTGGACGTGGTGCGCGCTCTGGAGGCCGGCGGCGACGACTATGTGGCCAAGCCCTTCCGCATGCTGGAATTGTTGTCCCGCATCCGCGCGCTGCTGCGCCGCGGGCAAAACCAGCCCCGCCAGGTGGCCGGGCTGCGCATCGACCAGGAGCGCATGACCGTGGCCGTGGGGGAGGATGTTACTTACCTCACACCCACCGAGTATCGCATCCTCAACATATTGTTGCGCAATGCCGGGCGCATCGTTACCCGCGGCATGCTGCTCCAGCAGATATGGGATGAGGGCGGGCAGTATATTGACGACAACACGCTGTCCGTGCACGTCAGCCGCCTGCGTGAAAAGATCGGCGCGCATCGTATCCGCACCGTCCGGGGGGTGGGCTATCAATGGGAGGAGTAGCGCTGCCGCTGCTGGCCGGAGTGCTGGCAATCGGCCTGGGTGTGTGCCTGTGGCGCCTTGTTCGCCTGCGCCGGGAGGCCGGCCGCCTGTCCGACCGGGTGGAGCGCTTTCTGGCCGATGCCCGGGCGCAGCCCCAGATCAACCTGCGGGAGGATGCCCTGGCGCCGCTGGAAAACAGCATCGCCGCCCTGCAAAGCCGCCTGCTGCACATGCAGTCGCGCATGGATGTACAGGGGAAGCAAAGCCGCGACATGATTGTGGAGCTATCCCACCAGCTCAAGACGCCGCTGGCCTCCCTGCGCCTGTACTGCGAGATGGATCAGGCCGCGCACCTTCCCGAGCAGTTGGCGCAGATTGAGCGCATGGAGCGGATGATTGCCGCCCTGCTGCGGCTGGAGAAGCTGCGCGCCGGCGGCGTGGCCTTTGCCATGCAGCCCTGCGACCTGCATGTGGTGGCCCGGGAGGTGATGGACGGCATCCGGCCGCTGTACCCCCGCAAGCACCTGCTGCTGGAGGGGGAGGCCACGCTGCGCTGCGATGCCGCCCGCATGGGGGAGGCGCTGGTCAACCTGATTAAGAATGCCTGCGAGCACACCGCCCCCGACGGCACCGTGCGCCTGCGGCTGACGGCCGGTGAGGCATCGGTCACCCTGATGGTGGAGGATGACGGCGGCGGCGTGCCGGCGGAGGATTTGCCGCGGCTGTTTGAGCGGTTTTTCCGTAGCGCGCGCTCCAGCATGCATGAGGGCACGGGCGTGGGGCTGAGCATCGCGCGGGAGATTGTGCGCCTGCACCACGGCACCATCTCTGCCCACAATGGCCCGCACGGCCTGCGCGTGCTGATCACCTTGCCCGATCTGCGCCACTCTCTTAAGAAAACGTAAGGCGGTCGTCACCCAAAGGTAAGGCGCGTGCGCTATGCTGAGGCCATGGGAGGTGGCGATATGACCATCATGCGGTGCGACAACCTGAGCAAGACCTTTCAAACCGGCGAATATGCCGTGCACGCGGTGCGGGAGGTAAGCCTGGGCTTTGAGCCGGGCGGCTTCTGCGCCATTACCGGGCCCAGCGGCTCGGGCAAATCCACCCTGCTGCACATGCTGGGCGGGCTTGAATACCCTACCGCAGGCAAGGTGTACTACGAGGATAACGACCTGTATCAATACAATGACAACCAGCTGTCGCTATTGAGGCGGCGGCGCTTTGGCTTTGTGTTTCAGGCGTACAACCTGGTGCGCGAGCTGACCGCCTATGAAAACATCCTGCTGCCCGTCATGCTGGATAAAAAGAAGCCCGACCAGGCCCATATCGACCGCCTGGTGGACATGCTGAACATCGGTGACCGCCTGAGCCACCTGCCGGGGGCACTGTCGGGCGGGCAGCAGCAGCGCATCTCCATCGCCCGCGCCCTGGCCAACAAGCCGGCCATCCTGTTTGCCGATGAACCCACCGGCAACCTGGATGGCGTGAGCGGGCGTGAGGTGCTGGCCCTGCTGCGCCTGGTGGGGCAGGAGTTGGGCGTCTCGCTGGTGCTGGTGACGCATGACCTGTCCATCGCCGAGCAGGCCGATCGCATCATCCGCCTGGAGGATGGGCGCGTGGCCGCGGACAGCGGGGATAATTGACATGAAGGGCAACATGAGCATCAACCGCCTGGCGCTGGGCAGCATCCGCGTGCGCAGGAAGCAATACCTGTCGCTGTGGGTGGGCATCGTGCTGGCGGTGTTCTTCGTATCCACTTTGCTGCTGATGGCGCAGTGCATCTACTTCTCCTTTCAGGATCGCTTCCAGCAGCGCACCGGGCGGCAGGATGCCATCCTGCGTGATGCGGAGCATGTGTCCCCCCAACAGCTGCTGGACGGCCGCTACGTGCGCAGGGTGGGCAGCGTGTATGTGATTGGCGAGGAGGCCGCTGCCGGCTTCGCCGTCGGTTACTACGATGAGCCAGCGCAGGAGATGCTGTACCGCACGCTGCTGGAGGGGCGTTTGCCGCAGGCGCCCGGCGAAATCGCGGTGGAGTATGCCAGCCTGCAAAAGTTGCGCGTGGACACGGCTGTCGGCCAGCCGCTGACGCTGGAATTAAAGACCCCGGCGGGCGACGGGGCCTTTCTGCCCGATATCGTGAAAAAGACCTACACGCTGGTGGGCATCCTGCGCGAGCAGAACTATGAGCGCTACTCAAGGACCTACAGCGAGCAAAATTATTTGAAAATGCCCGCTGCCCTGACCGCGCGGGGCGAGCAGGTGGCCCCCGGCGGCCGGCCGATTGTGCACCACACTGTATTGCTGGCGCCCGGTGTGGGCCTTTCTGCCTTTGAAAAGTATGCGGGCAATGAGCTGTCCTCCTGGAATGTCATCTTCACCCGATATGATGTGTTTGATGCTACGCCGGAGAACATGGCAGCCCTCCTGCTGCTGGTGGCGGGCAGCCTGGGTGCCGCGCTGATATTGTCCGCCTGCATGGGCATTGTCAACGCGTTCAGCGCCAGCCTGGCAGAGCGCAGGCAGCAGATCGGCATGATGCGCGCCGTGGGCACCACCTCGCGGCAGATTCGCCAGATATTCGGCCGGGAGGCGCTGCTGATGGCGCTGATCAGCGCGCCGGTTGCCATCGGCCTGTCGTGGCTGGCGGCGCAGGGCATCACCCGCCTGACGGGCGGCGTCATCGCCTTTTACAGCGTGTGGTGGTTTTTTGCCGGCGGTGCTGCTGCTGTCCTTCGCGGTGGTCATGGGGGCGGCCGCGGCCCCGTTGTGGCGGGCGGCGGGCGTAGCGCCCATGCAGGCCATCCGGGAGACCTCGCTGCTGCGCGCCCGCAAACGCCTGCGCGTCAAGCCCCGGCAGATATTTGATGTGCCTGCCCTGCTGGCCTCGCGGCACCTGCGGCTGTACAAGTCCCGCCAGGTTGGCGTGGGCCTGCTGGTGGCGATCAGCCTGTTGATCATCACGCTGGGTTGGGTGGGGCTGCGCAATGCCCTGTGGATTACGCCACCCCGCTTTGAGTATGAGATCTACCGCACCGAATACTATGGCAATTCCGTCATGGACAGGCAGGCCGGGGCGCGGCTGCTCAGCGAGGCCGATCTGGCCCAGGTGAAGGACCTGCCCTATGTGGGGGAAGTGCGGTATGCCAAGGAGGCCTACGTCAACCTGTTGCTGGACAAGGTCTCCCCCTACCTGACGCACAGCTCACTCTACGATCATCTGATTGCCGATGAGCGGGATATCCCTTCCTGGTGGAACCATGATTTCTGGGCCTATGAGCGCAGATGTACAATGACATGCGCAACACGCTCAGCATTGCGCAGGAAATGTACGCAACGGAGCTCACGGCAGTGGATGATGTCTCCCTGGCGGCCATGCAAGCCCGGGTGATCGAAGGCCGCATCGACATGCAGGCCATCCACGCAGGCCGGGAGGTGCTGCTGGTGGCGCCTGAAGCCTATTACTTAAACGTGCAAGTCGTCCGTCAGGCCGAAGGCTCGGTTTCCGTCGGTATTGATGAAGTCACTACCCCCAAAGAGGGAAAACACTATGACTATATCTATCATAACGACATGTTCCGCGCCGGGCAGGAGCTCACCCTGTTGCGCCTGCTGCCCGCGAGTAAAACAGAGGACTGGATGAGCATGTTCCCCAAGGCGGAGACGCTGCAAACGGCCCTGCGCAACCAGCGCACCGTGCGCATCGGTGCCATCCTGGGCCCGGACAGCAGCGCCGGCTTTGGCTCTGTGAGCAATCGCGGTGAAATGGCCACCAGCTTTGCCGGCCTGCAGGCCCTGGGCATGGATGACATGGGCTACCACAGCGTGGCGCTGTCGCTGAATGGAACGCCTGGGGAGGAAGCGCGCGCCTACCTGCACAACACGCTCACCGACATCGCCCTGCGCGGCGATGACATGCAGCTGTACGACAGCTACCAGCACGCGCGGGAGCAGCGGCAGTGGATGGTGGTGCTGTTTGCCACGCTGGGGGCGCTGGTGCTGCTGTTCTTCGTGCTGTGCCTGAGCATGGTCAACAACGCGCTGACCAACCGCATCAAGTCGGATAGGCGGGCCATCGGCACCCTGCGGGCCGTGGGCGCGCCGCTGGGCGCCATCCTCAGCTCATACCGGCGGCAGGTATATGCCATGCTGGCGTGGGGCGCGGTTCTGGGGCTGCTGCTCAGCGTGGCCTTCGTGTGGTGGACGGTATGGAGCAATAATTATTCGCCGCAGGGGATTTCATTCGCTTGGCTGCCGGTCGCACACGCCGTCTTTCTGGCGCTGCTGGCGCTGGTGAGCGCGCTGGGCCTGCGCAGCCGCCTTCAACAGGTGACCCGCGCCAGCATTGTAGATAACATCCGCGAGTTATAAGGATAAGAGAAATGAAGAAGATATATTGGTTGTTTGTTTGCGCTGCCCTGCTGGCGGCCTGCCTGCTGCCCGTGTTGGCGCAGGAGGAGCCCTTTGTCATCGAGGGCAGCCGCCTGTACGATAGGATGACCCGCCCCTACGATCAGGGCTACCAGCCCCTGGTGGAGGGCCGCACGGCGCACATCGTGGTGCCGCTACTAAGCGACGCGAGCGTGGGGGACATCACCGCCACGCTGGTGCCGGCCGATGCGGCGGCCTTCCCGGCCTCCCTGGATCAGCCGCTCAGCCAGGTGGTGGCGCGCCGCGAGGAAGCGGTGGACGGCGACAAGCTCAGCCTGTACAGGGTGCACTTCAGGCTGGCGCTGTACCGCGACCGCATGAAAGGGGATTACCCCTTTCAGGTGGTGGTGGAGGGCCAGGACGCGGCGGGCAAGCCGCTGCGCCAGACTTTTGACGGCGTGCTGGTGGTGGTCGATGGCCAGCCCAACCCCGAGGTGCCCGCGCTGGCCCTGACCGATGTGGCGGCGGAATCCGACCTGTTAGTGGGGGAGGAGGGCCTGCTGCGCCTGACGGTGCGCAACCCCAGCGCCAGCCAAAGGCTGCGGGGTGTCAAGCTGCGCTTGGTAGACGACAAGGGGGAGATATTGCCTCGGGAGTCAGACACCCTGTATGTGGGAGAGCTGCTGCCCGGGGAAGAGCGGGCCCTGGCGCTGCCCCTGCGGGTGGTGTCCACCGCGGCGGCGCTGCCCCATGCCGTGGCCCTGTCCTGGGAGCTGGGCTATGGCGATGCCAAAGCAGCCACCGGGGCCGAGCGCTTCACACTGGCCGTGCATCAGGAGGCCCGGCTTCGCTACGGCGAGCCGGTGCTGCCCTCAAGCGTCATGCAGGGGGACATCGCCACCTTCAGCATGAATGTGATGAACATGGGGCGCGGCGCGCTGCACAATGTGCTGCTCACCTTTGACCTGCCCGGCCTGTCGGGCGGCGGCAGCGTGCTGGTGGGCAAGGTGGACCCGGGGGAGAGCAAGCAGGCAACGGCCAACCTGCGCGCGGCGGCGGATGCCCTGGGCGCGGTGGAGGGCCGGGTGCAGATCACCTATGAGGATGCCTACGGCAAGGGCTACAGCCAGGA
>Ga0123333_10000781_pt1 | contig 34408 bp, 27 predicted proteins | sample BioC12SIPDNA_3_FD_89957 | JGI IMG/M metagenome (GOLD analysis project Ga0123333, IMG submission 89957) | Anaerobic biogas reactor microbial communites from Washington, USA - Biogas_R2_B C12 SIP DNA | ecosystem: Engineered > Bioreactor > Anaerobic > Unclassified | place: Washington, USA...
ATACCGGGGTCAGATAGGGCGGGGGCGGCCCGCCGGGCCGCCCCCGCGAGGGGCCTTACCGCGCGCGGTAGACGCGCACGAGGTTGATCGAAGGCGTGGGCTGGTCGGTCCAGAAGCCGTAGACGTCCTGCTTGGCCGCGACCAGGTAGGGCGAGGAGAAGACCCAGACGTTCACCGCGTCCTCGGCGATGATGCGGGCGATCTCCTGGTACTTGGCGTTCGCCTCCTCCTGCGTGAGCGCGGCCTCGGCCTCGTCGAGCAGCTCCCCGATGCGGGGGTTGTCGTAGTGGTAGTAGTAGCCGGGGTTCGCGTAGACGTTGATGTCGCGCGGCTCCGAGTGCCCGATGATGGTCATGTCGTAGTCGCCGCCGAGGAAGATCCGCTCGATCCAGGTGGCCCACTCCACGACCGACAGCTCGACGTCGATGCCGACCTGGGCGAGCTGCTGGGCGATGACCTCGCCGGTGCGGCGCTCGATGTTGTACGGCTCCGGCAGCTCGAACCTGACGGTGAAGCCGTCGGGGTAGCCGGCCTCGGCGAGGAGCTCGCGGGCGCGCTCGGGGTCGTACGGGTAGGTGTCGGTCAGGTCGACGTAGTAGTTCTCGGCCGGGCTCATGTGGGTGCCGATGACCGTGCCGAGGCCGAACATCGCGCCCTGCACGATCGCGTTCTTGTCGATCGCGTGGGTGATCGCCTGGCGGACGCGCGGGTCGTCGAGCGGCTCGACGGCGTTGTTGAGCGCCAGCGTGATCTCGGCGGTGGCCGAGCCCTGCGTGCCCTTGAGGGCGGGGTTGGCCTGCACCTGCTGGAACTGCTCGGGCAGGAGCGCGACGCCGATCAGGTCGATGTCGCCCGCCTGGAGCGCCGCGAACCGCGCGTTCGGGTCGGAGACGATGCGGAACTCGGCGGAGTCGAGGTAGGGGAGGCCCTCCTCCCAGTAGTCGGCGAAGCGCTCGAGCCGCACGTGGCTGCCCGGCACGTACTCGGCGAAGACGAACGCGCCGGTGCCGACGGGCTGGCTGCGCTGGGTCTCGGCCGTGCCCGACGGGTTGATGACAGAGTCGGGCCGGGCGAGGTTGTAGAGCAGGCTGGAGCTCGGGCGCGAGAGGTGGAAGACGACGGTGTGGTCGTCGACGGCCTCGATCGACGCGATGGCCTCGTAGTACTGCGCGTTCGTGTGCCCCGACTCGGGGTCGATGGCCCGCTCGAACTTCTCGACGACGTCGGCGGCGTCGAACGCGGAGCCGTCGTGGAACGTCACGCCCTCGCGGAGGTGGAACGTCCAGGTCAGCCCGTCCTCGGAGGTCTCCCACGAGGTGGCCAGGGCCGGGACGATCTCGCCGTTCCTGTCGAAGCGCACGAGCCCTTGCATGACGTTGTCGTAGACGACGCGCGGGATCTCCTGCGAGGTCGACGCCGAGGGGTCCCAGCCCGGCGGCTCGGCCGTGATGGCCACGACGACGTGGCCGCCGCGCGTCGGCGCGGGGTCCTGCGCCGCGGCGAGCCCGCCGACGAGCAGCGTCGCCGCCAGCGCTACCGATAGCCTGTTCAACCTGGTCCTCATGCACTCCTCCGATCGCGAAAGGCCCTCTCGAGGCGGCCTTCAGCTGGCAAGGTAAGCGATGGCCGCGGCGGCGTACAGCCGCGCGGCGGCGACTGTGTCGGCCAGGCTCACGCGCTCGTCGACCTGGTGGGGGATCGTCCTGTCCCCCGGGCCGACGGTGACGATGGGGATGCCCTTCAGCGCCCACAGGAACGTGCCGTCGGTCGCGCCGGGCACGCCGCCGTAGCGCGGCGGCGTGCCGATCGTGTCGGGGTAGACGCTCTCGACGGCGGCGACGAGCGGGTCGTCGGGGTCCGTGGCCGTCCAGGGGCGCGACTCGAAGCACTCGATCGCGAAGCTCAGGCGCGGCGTGCGCGCCTCGAGCTCACGGGCGAGGGCGTTCATCTGCGCCTCGAGCTCGGCGTGGTCCTGGCCGGGCACCGTGCGCACGTCGAGCGCCATGTAGGCCTCCTCGGGCATGACGTTGAGCTGCGCCTCGCCCTTCGCCGGCGCCTGCACGATCGTCGGCGTGATCCAGGGCAAGCCCAGGAACTCGTGCTCGCCGAGGCGCTCCTGCTCGCGCCGCTCGAGGTCCCTGAGGGCCACGACGAGGTCGGCGAGGCCGCGGATCGGGTTGACGCCAGCGTACGGCATCGCGCCGTGGCTCATCACGCCCCTGGCCGTGACGTGGAGGCGCATCGCGCCCTTCTGGAACAGGCAGATCTCGTTCTCCTCGGGCTCGCAGACGATGGCGCCGGAGACCTCGTCCGCCCAGCCGTTCGCGATGAAGGACTTGATGCCGAGCATCATGCCCTCCTCGTCGGCGACGATGCCGAGGCGGATCCGGCCGGGCAGGTCGGGCGCGACGGACCGGACGGCCTCGACGGCGGCGATCGCGGCGGCGACGCCGGCCTTCATGTCGGCGCTGCCGCGGCCGTGCAGCACGCCGGTGTGGGGCGAGCCGTCGGGCCCGGGGTCGATGCGACCCTCGAAGGGGGGCACCCGCCAAGCGGCCGGGTCGCCCTCGGTGACGACGTCGGTGTGGCCCTCGAGCATCAAGGTCCGGTGGTTGTCCGGGTCGAAGCGCGAGCCGGCGAAGTCGCAGATCACGTTCGGCCGGCCGGGGGCGGCCTCCTCGACGACCGGCTCGAAGCCGGCGGCCCTCAGCTGCGCGGCGACGAACTCCGCCGCCGGCGCCTCCGTCGTGCCGCGCGCCTCGTCGTAGACGCTGCGCACGCGCACGAGGCCCTGGGCCAGCGCGACGACGCGCCCGGGGTCGACGGCCGCCGCGGCGCGTCGCGCCAGCGCGGCCACCGGCTCGGACGGGGCGGCGCGGCTCACAGCGGCGGGGTGAAGCGGCCGTCGACCGCCGACCAGCCGCCGTCGACGTACAGCAGCGAGCCCGTGACGAACGACGACGCGTCCGAGGCGAGGTACACGACGGCCCCGACGAGCTCGCTGGGCTGCGCCCAGCGGCCCAGGGCGCTCTTCTTCGCGTAGGCGTCGTACCACTCGGGCCGGTCCTTGATCTGCTGCGTCAGCGGCGTCTCGACGACGCCGGGCGCGATCGCGTTCGCGCGCACGCCCTGGGGGCCCCACTCGGCGGCGGCGGCCCTGATCATCTGCAGCGTGCCTGCCTTCGTGGCCGCGTAGACGCCCTGGCCCGGCTCGACGACCTGCGACCTGATGCTGGAGAAGAAGACCATGCTGCCCTTGCCCTGGGCGGCCATGCGGGCGCCGGCCTCGCGCAGCGCGAAGAAGCTGCCGCGCAGGTTGATGCCGACGACGCGGTCGAACTCCTCGGCCGTGACCTTCGCCAGGGGCTTGCGCACGTTTATCGACGGCGTGCACACGAGCACGTCGAGCCGCTCGAGCGAGCCGATCAGCCGGGCGACGTCGCGCTCGTCGGCGATGTCGGCCCGCACGCCCCGGGCGTCGACGCCGCGCTGGGCGGCCTCGCCGGCGACGGCCTCGGCTGCCTTCGCGTCGATGTCGGCGCACGTGAGCGTGGCCCCGAAGTCGGCGAGGCCGTGGACGGTGGCGCGGCCGATGCCGGAGCCCGCGCCGATCACGAGCACGTGCTTGCCGCTGAGGTCGAAGAGGTGGCGGTAGTTCGTCGTCATGCCTCGCCTGCGCTCCCTGCGGTGATGGCCTCGAACGCGTCGACGCGCTGGGTGACGACGTCGAGGCTGTCGCGCCAGAACTGGGGGTCCTCGATGTCGATGCCGAAGCCCCGCGCCAGGTCGCTGGCCGCGGCGATGCCCGTCGAGGACAGGAGCTCATCGTACCGCTCGTGGAACGACGGTCCCTCGGGGCGGTAGCGGGCGTAGAGACCGAGCGCGAACAGCCAGCCGAAGGTGTAGGGGAAGTTGTAGAACGACCTGTCGCTCGAGTAGTAGTGCGGCTTGTGCGCCCACATCAGCGGGTGCCTGAGGCCCTCCTCCAGCGCGTCGCCGTAGGTCGCGGCCTGCGCGGCTAGCATCGCTTCCGAGAGCTCCTCGTCGGAGAGCTCGCGCTCGCCTCTCCGCGCGAACACCGCGCTCTCGAACTGGAAGCGGCTGTGGATGTCGATGAGGAGCTGCGTCGACTGCTGCAGGCTCTGCTCGAGGACCGCCAGGCGCTCAGCCTCGCTGCCCTGCTCGACGAGACCGTCGAACACGACGGTCTCGCAGAAGATGCTGGCCGTCTCGGCCAGGGTCATGGGCGTCGGGACCTGGAGCGCGGTGCGGCCGAAGCGGACCTTGCAATCGTTGTGGTAGGCGTGGCCCAGCTCGTGGGCGAGCGTGAAGACGTCGCCCAGGGTGCCGCCGAAGTTCAGCATCACGCGCGACTCGCCGCGGGCGTGGACGGCCGAGCAGAACGCGCCGTTGCGCTTGCCCTTGCGCGGCGGGACGTCGACCCAGCCCGCGGAGAAGGCGCGGCGCGCGAAGCCGGCGAGGCGCTCGGAGTAGGTGCCGAACCGCGCCACGACCACTTCCTGCGCCTCCTCCCAGGTGAAGCCCGGGTGCGCCGCCTGCGGCAGCGGGGCCGAGAGGTCGTACCAGGCCAGACGCTCCTTGCCGAGCAGGCGGGCCTTGGCCCGCAGGTAGGCGCGCAGGCGCGGGAAGCGCTCCTCGCAGGCGGCGTGCATCGCGGCCAGGGCCGCGGCCGAGACCCCGTGCTGGAACAGCGCGTAGTCGAGCGGCCGGTCCCAGCCGCGGCGGCGCGTGAGGGTCGCGACCTGACCCTTGACGCCGTTCATCGCGGCCGCGAACGAGAGCCGGTTGCGGCCGAGCAGCTCGAGCTCGGCCTCGTACGCGCGGCGTCTCACCGCGGGGTCGACGTGCGCCTGCAGCGTGCGCAGCTCGGCGACCCCGAGCTCGCGCGGCGCACCGCTGCCCTCGGGGTCGGCGGTCACGCGCTCGCGCGAGATCAGGTCCTGGTAGAGCTTCGCCCACGCCGCGCCGCCGCTGGCGTCGAGCTCGGCGGCGAGCGCCTCGGCCTCGTCGGAGAGCAGGTGCTCGGCCTCCTGGCGGTAGCGTTCCAAGACGTACGCGAGAGCGGCGACGCGCGGGCTGTCCGCGGCGGCGGCCGCCACGTCGACGCCCCGCAGCCACGACTTGAAGCGGGCCGTGAGCGCCTGGTAGCGCGCGGCCGGGGCGCGCATGGCCGAGGCGCGCGCCTGGGCCTCGGCGTCGAAGGCGTCGGTGGAGACGCGCAGGTTCAGGTACGTGCGCACGGTGACGAGGAGCCCTGCGGCGCGCTCGAGCAGGGCGAGCGCGCGCTCCAGCGTCGCGAGGTCGGCGGCGGGGTCGGAGGCGCGCCGCCCCCCGCGCACGCCCCGCGCGTCCCAGAAGGCCTCCGTCTCGTCCAGGACGCCGTGAAGGGCCGCGACGTCCGCGGCGAGCTCCGGCGCGTCGAGGCCGGGGTAGATCGAGTCGAGCTGCCAGCGGGGCAGCGCGGCGGTGAGCGTCTGGTTCAAGGTGGGTACCTTCCCCCGCGCGTCAGGCGGAACGCCGGGATTCTAACTTCGCCCGCAGGCCCGGCCTAGGCCCCCCGCCCGGGCGTCGCCGCCGTGCGCGGCGGCCCCGCTACCCCGCGGGCGGCTCGAGGCCGGGCGGCGGCCCGTCGGGGGCGGGCAGCGGCGGCTCGAGCTCGGCCGGCCAGGCGCCGCCCAGGGCCAGCCACGCCGCGACGATGTCCTCGTGCACGGGCGCGACGAACGTCACCGGTCGGTTGTCGCGCGGGTGGGGGAGCGTGAGGCTGCGTGCGTGCAGGGCCTGCCGCCCGATGTAGGAGCTGCGCCGGCCGTAGACCTCGTCGCCGAGGACCGGCGCGCCCAGGTGCCACAGGTGCACGCGGATCTGGTGGGTGCGGCCCGTGTGCGGCTTCGCCCTCACCAGCGTGTGCCCCGGCGCCCGCGCCAGGGCCCAGAAGTGGGTCGAGGCGCTGCGCGGCGCCTCGCCGCCGACGGTCATCTTCTGGCGCTCGACGGGGTGCCTGCCGATGGGCGCGTCGACGATCGCGCCGTCCTCGACGTCGCCGGCGGCGATCGCCACGTACTCCTTCTCGGTGAAGCGGCGCTTGAACGACAGCGCCAGGTGCCTGTGGGCCTCGTCGGTCTTCGCCACCACCATGACGCCCGACGTGTCCTTGTCGAGGCGGTGCACGATGCCGGGCCGGTAGAGCTCGTCGCGCGGGTCCTGGAAGCGTTCCTTGGAGAGCGGCATGCGGCCGAGCAGCGCGTTCACCACGGTCCCCGTGCGCACGGTCGCGGTAGGGTGGGCCACGAGGCCAGGCGGCTTGTCGATGGCCGCCAGGTACTCGTCCTCGAACAGGATGGGCAGGTCGATGTCCTCGGGCTCGACGTCGAGCGGCCTCGCGGGCGGCAGCAGCACCGAGACCACCTCGGAGCCCGTGAGCTTGGTGGCCGGCTTGCCCACGGGCCTGCCGTCGAGGGTCACGTAGCCCTCGCTGACGAGCTCCTTGGCGTAGGTCCGCGACACCGCCAGCGCCTGGGCGATGGCCACGTCGAGCCTCTCCCCGCTGGGGGCGTCGAACGTCCTGACCTCCATCGGGGGCAGTCTAGCCCCGAGTCGGCGGTCGCCGGCGCCGCGGCGACGCCGGGGGCCGCCGCCGGGGACGGGCCGCGGCCCGGCTCCCGCAGCCGCCGCTATACTGCGCGCCTGATGGCGGGAGATGCTCCACGCATCGCCCTCGACGCGATGGGCGGCGACCACATGCCCGGCGCGGCGCTCGAGGGCGCCGCCGCGGCGGCGGCCGAGGGGGTGCGCGTCGTGTTGGTGGGCGACGAGGCCGTGCTCGGCCCGAGGCTCGCCTCGCTGGGGCCGGGCGTCGAGCTCGTGCACGCCGCCGACGCGATCGCGATGGACGACCACGCCGCCGACGTGCGCCGGCGCCGGGACGCCAGCGTGGTCGTGGCCGCCCGCCTCGTCAAGGAGGGCAGGGCCGACGCCGTGGTCTCGATGGGCCACTCGGGCGCCACGATGGCCGCCGCGCTCCTGGTGCTCGGCCGCTTGCCGGGCGTCGACAGGCCGGCGATCCTCGCCAACGTCCCGACCTCGCGCGGCTTCTCGGCCCTGCTGGACGTCGGCGCGAACGCCGACGCCAAGCCGCAGTACCTCCAGCAGTTCGCCGTGCTCGGCAGCGCGTTCGTCGGCGCCGTGTGGGGCGTGCCGGAGCCCACGGTGGGCCTCGTCTCGATCGGCGAGGAGCCGCACAAGGGCAACGAGCTCACGCGCGCCGCGCACGAGCTCCTTGTCGCCACGCCGGGCATCCGCTTCCACGGCAACGTCGAGGGCCGTGACCTCCTCAAGGGCACGACCGACGTGGTCGTGACCGACGGTTTCACTGGCAACGTGATGCTGAAGCTCGCCGAGGGCGAGGCGCGGGAGCTGTTCGCGTGGGTGAGGGAGGCCCTGCGGAGCAGCCTGCCGGCCAGGCTGGGCGGGCTGCTGGCGCGGCGCGCGCTGCGCGGCGTCGCCAGGCGCTTGGACCCCTCCGAGTACGGCGCGCAGCCGCTGCTCGGCGTCGAGGGCTACGCCTTCATCGGGCACGGCAGCTCGGACGCCAAGGCGGTGGCGAGCGCCCTCCGCACGGCCTCGCGCGCCGTGACGTCGGGAGCGCTCGAGCGCACGAAGGCCGCCCTCGCGCGGCTCACGGCTCCGGAGGCGCCGCCGCGCGCACCCACCCGATGACGGTGACGGGCGCCGTGTCGGCGCCGGGCAGCGACCCCGGGGCGCCGGGGGGCAGCACGACCTCGGGAAGGGGCTCGAGGCGGGCCTGGAAGCTGCTGTCGGTGTCGCCGCCCGTGAGCAGGTCGAGGATCACGAGCCGGCCCTCGTAGACGGCGTAGGCGAAGCGGGTCAGCGGGTCGATCGTCGCCGCCAAGGCGGGGTGGGGCGCCGTGTCCCGCTCGCCGTCCTCGACGTCCTCATGGAACGCGATAGCGCTGCCGTCCAGCACCAGCACCTCGGGGGAGGCGCCGGTGGGGTCGGCGGCCAGCGCCGCGGCGCCGTCACGCGTGGCGGTGCGCACGGCCGGGCCCGGCGCCGTGAGGTCGACCGCCAGCAGCTCGTCGTCGGTGAGCGCCAGCAGCCTGTCGCCCGCGCCGGCCGCGGCGCGCAGGTCGCCGGCGCGCGCCGGCAGGCTCACGCCCGCGAGGCGCTCCGACCCCGCCTCGGCGAGGCGCCTGGCGTAGACGTGCGTCTGGTCGATGGCCTCGACGAGGAAGTAGACGACCTGGTCGTCGGGGCGCTGGTCGAGGTAGGCGGCGAGCGGGGCCACCTCGTTCGTGCCCTGCAGGGCCTGCGGCGTCCCCCCGCCCAGGGGCACGAGCCACAGCTCGGGGTGGTCGCCGCTGCCGCAGCGGGACGGGTCGTCGAGCACGACGGCGAACGCGCCCTCCCTGTCGACCTGCAGGGCGGCGGGGCAGGTCGTGGGCGAGGTCAGCGAGAGGCCGTCGAGCACCCCGCCGCCGCCCGGAGAGGTGAGCGTCACGCGGGCGGCCGCGTCCTCGGCGAAGGCCGTGGGGTCGGCGGGGTCGACGTCCGCGACGAGGAAGCGCTGCAGGTAGGCGGTGACGGCGGGAGCGCCGCCCTGGTTCGCCACGGCGCGGGTCAGCACCCAGGCCGCGGGCCGCTCGAGCCCGCGGTCCTCGAAGTCGATGGCCACGGCGGGGGCCGCCAACGCCCTGGCCCCGCCGGGTACGACGACGAGGCGCGGCTGGCCCGGCGGGGCGGTCTCGGTGACGTCCTCGACGAGCAGCAGGCGCGGGGCCCCGCCCGGCGCCGTGCCCACGAGCAGGAGCGTCGGGGGTCGCGGCTCGCGGGTGCCGGTGCACGCCGCCAGCAGCAGGAGGGCGGCCGCGAGCGCGGCGACCAGGCGCCTCACGGTCGCCTCGGCGGCAGCACGAGGCCGGTGCCGAACACCTGGCGCAGGCCCTGGTCGGCGCCCGGGGTGGTGAGCGTGATCGCGACGACGCCGGTGGCGCTGTCCCACGAGCCGTAGAGCGCCCAGCAGCACCGGTTCCACACCACGGTGAACTCGGGCCGCAGCTCGACGAGCCGGTTCGGGTCGCCGCCGGTGAGGTCCCAGACGTCGTCGAGCACGACGCCGAGGTAGAGCTCGTCGATCGGCCTCACGACCAGCGCGACCTCGGAGAGCGTCAGACGGGCGCTCGTGACCTGCTGGGTCCCGGGGCTGAAGCCCGCCGCGTAGCCCAGCGTCCCCTGGAGGCCGACGCGCTCGTAGAGGTCGACCCCGAACCCCAGGTTCGCGCGCCTGAGGTACGTGACGGCCTGCACGTCGTCGCGCCACGCGAACTCGGCGAAGCCGTCGACGCTGACCCGGGCCGGGCCGATCACGCGCGAGTCGAGGAGCGCCCGCCCGGTGAGCGTCGAGCCCCTCAGGCCGCCCTCGCCGCCGGCGAGGGCCGGGTCGAAGCGCGTCGAGAACGCGACGCGCCAGGTCGGGGTGCCGAACTCGGGGGCGTCCTCGATCGCGAGCTCCAGGTCGCGGACGTAGGGGTCGGGCTCCGGCAGGCCGATCGCCGCGGGCGGCAGCCACTCTAGACCCCTGGCCTCGACCGCCGCCACGCCGCGCCACTCGGCGCGGAGCCGGCTCTGCGCCAGCCGCCCCGAGGGCAGCGAGAGGCGCTCGAGGGCGTAGAGGGCGACCGGTCCCGCCCGGCCCGTGACCTCGACGCCGAACGCGCTGACCCGGCCGCGGTCGAGGTCCCGGCTGTAGTCGATGGCCAGGCCGGGCACGAGGTCGTCCTGGCCCAGGGTGCCCAGGGTCAGGCGCACCGTGAGGTCGTCGAAGTGGTCCGGCGGCTCGCCGGGAGGCGGCGGGGGAGGGGCGTAGCGGTACGCCGTCGCGACCGAGACGTCGAAGGCCCCGCGCAAGCCGGCCGTGAGGCTCAGGGACGTCCGCGAGTCGTCAGTGGGCAGGCCGGTGATGCGGTCCTCCGTGACCTCCAGGTCAGCCACGTGCTCGGCATCGAGGCCGGCGCTGACGGGTCCGGCGCGCGCGCTCAGCCCGAGGTCGACCGCGATGGTGCCAGGGTCGCCGCGCTGTAGGTCGTAGGCGTTGCGCACCGTGAGGCTCACCCAGTCGACGTTCCTGAGGAGCGTCAGCGTCGTCTCGAGCGGGGCCCAGCCGACGGCGTCGGGGTTGCGGTCGTCGACGAAGACGTAGCCGCCGCGCTGCTGGACGCGCAGCCACGGCGCCGGGTCGAGCTGGAGGGCGGCCAGGAGGTCGGTGCGCGCGCGGTAGGCGAGGGCGTCGAAGCGGAACGGCGTCTCGCCCTCGGTGACGTCGCGCGTGAAGGTCACGGACAGGGAGCCCGCGTTCCCGAACGCCTGCTCGGCTTGGACGCGCGTCAACCAGTCCACCTGCCTCTCCGCCGTGCCGTAGTAGTAGCCGGTGAAGTCGGTGCGGGCGGTGAGGCGGCCGCCGCTCCAGAGGCCGAGCGGCCCCACGGACAGGGCGTGCGACTCGACGACGCGCCCCGTGGCCGTCAGGGGCGTGAGCGCGGCGGAGCGGTTGATGGGGTTGCTGCGGTCCTCGAACGCGCCGAGGTCGAGGAGCAGGCGCTCCACGCGCAGGGCGCCGACGTCGAACGGCTGGACCTCGGGGCGCAGCTCGAGCCGCGCCGGCGTCAGCAGCGGCGTGCGGCCGCTCGCGTACGACGGCGTGGTGACGCCGTCCCCGGGCTCGAGGTCGAGGAAGACCTGGCTCGAGAAGAGCGCGTCGACCCCGCGGAAGACCCGGCGCGAGCGCAGGGTCGCCTCCCACAGGAAGGGCCGCCGCTCGTCGTCGCGCTGCAGCAGGACCTCGTCGCTGGGCGGTCCCAGCAGGGGGTCGTCGGCGTAGGCGAACGTCACGGTCCAGCGCGGCGGGCGCCAGCCGCCCGGCTCGTGGAAGCCGGGGGTGAGGTCGACGACCAGGTCGCCGGCGCCCCGCGCCGTGTAGAACGCGTGATCGAGCCTGACGCCGAAGTACGAGCGCAGCACGGCGCCGCCGAGTAGCGCGTCGCCGAAGGGAGAGGCGCCGGGCGCGACGTCGGCGAAGTAGCGCAACGTGACGTCGCCGCGGGCGTCGGGGCCGGCCACGTACGGCCAGGTCAGCTCGACGCGGGCGCGGGTCGTGGCCGTACCGGTCTCGTAGGTCAGGCGCGGCTGCCTGTCCTCGGGGCCGAGCGGCAGCACGAGCAGCGGCAGGTCGAACGCGGGCTGGCCGCGCACCAGCACGGTCACGCCGTGCGCGACGAGCCTGTCGCCGGGGTAGAGCTCGATGCGCTCGGCCCTGAAGCCGTAGTCCTCGACCTCCTGGCCGCAGCGGCCGCAGGGCGAGAACTCCCCCAGGGCGATGCTCACGAGGCCGGGCACGCGGCTGCCGCTCTCGCCCTTGACGTCGATCTCCTGGGTGACGACGAGCACGTCGCTCGCCTCGAGGCTCTCGCGGCCGAGGTCGATGACCATGTCGTCGCCCTCCACGCTCTCGCCGCCCTGCGTGAACGTCCCGTGCCCCACGACGCGCACGAGGCGGCGCGTGAGGTCGAACTCGACGTGGTCGGCGACGAGGACGTCGTCGTCGATCGTGACGGTCAGGCCCTCGCCGGTGAGGACGTAGACCTGCACCTCCTCGCCGCCGGGGAGCGTGACCGTGCGTATCTCGAGGCGGCTGTCGGGGTCGTGCGAGGCGTCGATCACGATGCGCGCCGCCCCGGCCCAGGCGGCGCACAGGGTGAGGAGCAGCGCCGCCGCCAGGCGCATCAGCGCCTCCTGGCGAGCGCGAGCAGCACGACGCCGCCGAGGGCGTAGAGCGCCACGGGCGTCCAGGCGGCCAGCCACGGCGGGACCGTGCCCTGAGCGCCGAGCAGCTTGGTGACGCTCCAGGTCGCGTAGTAGACGAACGTGAGCAGCAGCGCGGCCACGAAGCCGACGTTCGTGCCGCTCCGGAACGTGTAGAGGCCCAGCGCGACGGCGAAGAGGGCGAACGCCGTGGCCGCCAGCGGCTCGGCGAACTTGCGCTGGAGCGCGGTGCGCTCGGCCGGCGCCGGCGAAGCGCCGGCGCCGCGGATGCGGGCGGCCAGCTCGCCCAGCGGCAGGTAGACGAGGTCGCCGACGGCGCTGCTGCGCGCCGTGAGCCCGCGCACCGGCAGGACCGCCTCGGCGGCCGCGATGTCGAGCGTCAGGGACGACTCGCGCAGCGCCTGGAAGCGGATGTCCTCGAGCAGCCAGACGCCCTCCTCCGGCCGCGCGGTGCCGGCGGCGGCGCGGATCAGCTCGCGGGGCCCGCGGCTCGTGCCCGGCGTGATCACCGCGACGTCCCTGAACCTCCCGCCGGGTCGGATCGCGCCGATGAGGATGCTGCGCCCCAGCGCGTCGGTGAAGAACGTGCCCTCGACGAGGACGGTCTCGGGCGAGAGCAGCAGGATGTCGCGCTCGACCTCGCCGGCGGCGCGCTCGCTCCGCGGCACGACGAGCTCGTTGTTCAGGAACGCGACGACGCTGACGGCGAGGCCGAGGGCCAGCACGGGCGCGGCGAAGCGCCGCGGGCCGACGCCCAGGAGCAGCGCCGCCTTCACCTCGCCGTCCTGCCCCAGGCGCGTGAGGGCGACGAGCGCGGCGAACAGTAGCGCCAGCGGCAGGCCGGGCCCGACCGCGGCCGGCAGCTTGAGGAGCATGTAGCGCGCGACCAGGCCGGGCGGGACGCCGCGCGCCAGGGCGTCGGCGAGCACGCCCAGCAGCGCGGCGAGCATCAGGAGCAGCAGGAGCGCCACGAACGCCGCGACGAGCAGGGGCAGGACCTCGCGCAGGAGGTAGCGGGAGAAGCGGTTCATCGCGGCAGCGTCCGCGCCGCCACGACGGCGGCGCCGGCGGCGGCCGCGACGGGGGTCAGCCAGGCGGCGACGACGGGCCCCAGGGCCCCGGACGAGAAGAGGTCGCCGGAGAGCACCCACACGGCCCAGAACAGGACCATCAGCACGATCGTCCACGCGAAGCCGGCCTCGCGGCCCCTGACGCGCAGGGCAATGGCGGCGGCGAACGCCGCGAAGATCGGCGCGCTGAACGCGTCGGCGAGACGCCGGTGCAGGTCGTAGCGCAGCTCGCGCGTGTCGCCGCCGGCGGCCGCGACGGTGCGCAGGCGGGCGAGCAGGGCGTCGAGCGGCAGCTCGGCCGGCCGCGCGAGCGTCTGCGCCGGGGTGGCCTCGAGCGCGAACGGCACCGACACGGCCCCCACGCCGGCGGGCACCCCGCCCGGCGGCGTGCGCTCGGCGGCGAAGAGGCGCCAGACCCGTTCCTCGGAGTCCCACTCGCCGTCGAGCGCGGCGAGCACGGCGCCGTCCGGCTCGACGACGAGCACGCCCGAGAGGCGGGCGCGGGCCGGGTCGGCCGGCTCCGACCGCATGCGGGAGGCGTAGAAGACCCCGCCGTCGACGGCGTAGGCGACGTTCACCTGCAGCTCCGCCGGCGGCCTGACGTAGAGGTACTCGTCGACCTTCGCCTGGTAGGCGGCCTCGGCGCGCGCCTCGAGGAAGCCGTTGTTGAGGAAGCTGACGACCCCGACGGCGACCCCGAACGCCACCAGCGGCCAGAACAGCGTGCGCGGCGGGATGCCTGCCGCGTACGCGGCCTTGAGCTCGGAGTCCTTGGCCATGCGCCCGCAGGCGAGCAGCACGGCGAACACGACGGCGACCGGCAGCCCGAGGTGCAGGAACCACGGCACCTTGTAGAGCAGCAGCCGCCCGGTGTCGGCCGGCGTGGCCTCGTTCTGCACGAGGAAGCGCGCCAGCACCGACAGCATGTCGACGCTCTGCAGCAGGCAGATCGTCGCGACGCCCAACACGTACAGGCCCGCGGTCTCCCGCAGGAGTGACCTCGCCAGTCGCCCGGGCACCGAGGCAGTATACCGGCGGCATCTCGCGCCCCAGAGGGCGGCGCTCGCGTCCCCAGGGGTACGCCGGCGTTCCCGCCTGGGCGGCGCTCGAGTGCCGGTAAGCGATACGATTCCAGGCGTGACGGGGACCCTCGGCCTGTTCTCCCTCGTCGACCTCTTCCAGCTCCTGGCGTCCGCGCGTCGCTCGGGGCGGCTGAGCGTCGACCACCCGAGGGGACGGGCCCGCGTGTACTTCGAGAAGGGGGCGGCCGTGCACGCCGACTTCGCCGGCCTCACCGGCGAGGAGGCCGTCTACGCCCTGTTCGCCGACGAGCGCGGGACCTTCGAGTTCCGCATCGGCATGCCCGCCCCCGAGCAGACGATCGCGACCAGCACGGAGAACCTCGTGCTCGAGGCCGTCAGGCGCCTCGACGAGGCGCGTCGCGACGCCGCCGAGCAGGTCGGTCCCGACGAGCTGCGCGTGGGCGGCGACGCCGTCCCACTGCGCGCGACGCAGGCTGAGGAGCTGCTGCGCACCGGCGCCGTGGCCCTGACACCCGAGGAGCGGTCGCTGGTGGAGAACGCCGACGGCATCAGGACGGTGGCGCGCATCGCCGCGCAGGCCGGCCTCGACGCCGAGCGCGCGCAGGTCGTCGCGCAGCGGCTCGTGAAGACCGGCGTCCTGAAGCTCCAGACGAAGCGGGCCCGCACGGCGCGGCTCGTCGCGCGGCTGAGCCAGCTCCCGATCGCACCCGGCGCCGCCGGCGTCGACGTGAACATCGTCGCGGCGTGGGAGCGGGCCCTCGAGCGGCCGGTCAGGCAGGTCGCCTGCCGGCGCGAGGACGGCACCGTGCTGGTGTTCGACCTCCAGCTCCTCGACGGCGCCGGGCCGTTCCTCGAGCTCTCGCGGGTGGCCTTCCTGCGCGCCGACCTGGTCGCGAACGAGCCCTTGCTCGTCAGGCCGTACGTGACCGAGGGCGCGGCGTGAGCCGCGACGGCGCGGGCCGGGCGAGGCGCGACGAGGCGAGCGTGGCCGCGGGCCCGGGCGCGGGACCGACCGCCATCACCCCGGCCCGGGGGGCGCCCTCGGGCCGCGTCCTGCTGCCGTGGCGCACCCTGCCGTTCCCCGTCGATTGGGAGGCGGTGTTCGGGGCTAGCGGGCCGCTCCATGTCGAGGTCGGGTTCGGCGACGGGCGCTTCACGGTGAGGCGGGCGCTGCAGGAGCCGCGGGCGCGCTTCGTGGGCCTCGAGGTCTCGAGCGGCAGCGTGCAGCGCGCCCTGCGCAACGTGAGGCGGCACGGCGTGACGAACGTGCGCGTGGCGAAGGTGGGCGCCGAGTTCGCGCTCAGGCACCTCTTCGACCGCGCCAGCGTGGCGTCGATCGTCGTGAACTTCCCCGACCCGTGGCCGAAGGCGCGCCACGAGAAGAACCGCCTGCTGCGGCCCGGGTTCCTCCGGCTCGCCGCCGACAGGCTCGTGCCCGGCGGCGAGGTGAGGCTGGCGACCGACCACCCCGACTACCTCGAGTTCGCGCGCGCGAACGCCGCCGCCACGGGCCTCTACGAGGAGCTACGGCCGCCCCCGCCGCCCGCGGTGTTCGAGACGAAGTACGCGCTGAAGTGGCGCGAGCAGGGCAAGCCGCTCCACTACGTCGTGTTCCGCTACGGCGGCGCGCCGGCGCCGACCTTCCCCCACCTCGAGAGGCCGACAGAGATGCCCCACGCGCTCCTGAAGGGGACGCTCCCCGCGTCCGCAGAGCTCAGCAAGACCGTCGCCGAGCACGGCGGCGGTCACGTGATCCTCCACGAGGCCGCGGCCGTGATGCCCGGCGCCGGCGCGCGCGGCCGCTGGCTCGTGCGCGCCACCGTCGACGAGCCCGACCTCAGGCAGCAGCTGCTGGTGCTCGTCGAGCAGAGGCAGCCCGACGAGGTGATCGTCAGGCTCGAGACGTTCGGCGACCCCATCGTCACGCCCGCCGTGCGCGGGGCCGTGCACGAGGTCACCGAGTGGCTGGCGCGCGGCACCGACCTCGAGGTCGCGGAACGGAACTACTGACGTGGCCGGCGACGCGGCCGCCGTGCCGTTCCTGACCCTGGGCGCCTTCACGGCCACGCACGGCTTCACGACGCGCGCCGGCGGGGTCAGCACCGGCCCGTACGCCGCCCTGAACCTCGGCCTCTCCTCGGGCGACGACCCCGCCGCGGTCGAGGCGAACCGGGACATCGTGCTGGCGGCCCTGGGGGCGCGGCGCGCGGACGTCTGCGGCTACCACCAGGTGCACGGCGCGCGCGTGATGGTGGGGACGCCGGGCTGGTTCGAGGAGAAGGCCGACGCCTCCGTCAGCGACGACCCGGCGCACCTGCTCGTCGTCAGCGCCGCCGACTGCTACCCGGTGCTCTTCCACGACCCCGTCACCGGCGCCGCCGGCGCCGCGCACTGCGGCTGGCGCGGGACGCTGCAGCGGCTGCCCGCGCTGGTCGTAGCCGCGCTGACCCGGGAGTACGGCGCCGACCCCGCCGACGTGCGCGTGGCGATCGGCCAGGGTATCGGCGGCCGCTGCTACCAGGTCGACAGGCCCGTGGCCGAGGCCTTCCTCGCCGCCGGCTTCCCCGCCGCCGTCGTCGCCGAGGGCGACCCGCCGCCCGACCTGGCCGACATCGCTCCGGGCGAGGACCGGCCGCTGCTCGACGTCCACGCCGCGGTCCTCCATGCGCTCGCCGAGGCCGGCGTCAGGCCCGAGCACGTCGCGTCGCTCGGCCGCTGCACGCACTGCGAGCCCGAGGTCTTCTACAGCCACCGCCGCGACAGGGGCCTGACGGGCCGCATGTGGGGCTTCGTGAGGCCGACGCCGCCGGCCTGAGGCCGGCTCTACGGTCGGGCGGCGCCCAGGGGGCTAGCATGGGCGCCATGCCGCAGGTCACGCGGGGCGCCCTGACCGTCGCTGACGTCGCCAGGGCGCTGGCCGACCACACACCGAGGGACCTCGACGTGCCGGGCTTCCGGCGCGCGGCCGTGCTCGTGCCGCTGGTCGAGGAACCGAGCGGCCTGAGCCTGCTGCTGACCGTCAGGGCGCCGAACCTGCGCAGCCACGCCGGCCAGGTCGCTCTGCCGGGCGGCCGCCTCGAGCCGGGCGAGGACGACGTCGCCGCGGCGCTGCGCGAGACGGCCGAGGAGGTAGGCATCGCGGTGCCGCGCGAGGAGGTCATCGGCGAGCTCTCCGACCACCCGTCGCCCGCCGGCTACGTCGCCCGGCCCGTCGTCGCCCGCGTGCCGTGGCCGCAGCCGCTGCGCCCCGACCCCGACGAGGTCGCCGAGGTCTTCCTCGTGCCGCTGGGCGAGCTCAGGGCCGTGACGCCGCGCAGCGAGGTCCGCGAGCTCAGGCCCGACACCAGGCGGCGGATCTTCTTCTACCGCTGGCGCGACAAGGACATCTGGGGCTTCACGGGCAACGTGGTCAGGAACCTCTTCGACGTGCTGGACGGGCGCGACGGGGACGACCCGTTCGCCGCCTGATGGCCGGCCTCACCGCCCGCGACCTCAAGGTCGTGCGTGGCGACGACACCTACCCCTACAGCGGCGGCGCCTGCATCGAGGCGCTGCAGAGCGCCGGCGTCCCGACCGAGGACTCCGTGGCGATCGTGCAGACGTTCGAGCAGGAGGTGCGGACCGCCAAGGTCCGCCGCATCGCGCTGACCGACCTCGTCGCCCGCCTGGCCGCCGCCGCCGGGGAGCGCGCCGGTCCCGAGGCGGCCGACCGGCTGCTGCGCCAGACGCCGCCGTTCGTGCCGCTCCTCGTCACGACCGACGGTCAGGAGCCGATGCGCTTCTCGCGCCGGACGCTGATGGCGTCGCTCGAGAAGCTCGGCCTCCCCTTCAAGGAGGCGCACGCGGTCACGCGCCAGGTCGAGCAGGGGATCAGGACCGAGGGCATCGAGCGGCTCTCCCGGGTCGACCTCGCCAGGCGCGTCGCCTCGACCGTCGAGGCTCGCCACGGGCGCGCCGCCAGGCTGCGCTACGAGGCGCAGACGCACCGGCCGTTCGAGATCAGGGTGAGGGGGAAGGACGGCAGCTCGTTCCCGTTCAGCCGCGGCATCCTGGCGCGCTCGCTGATGGGCATCGGCCTCGGCCCCGAGTTCTCCCACAACCTCGCCAAGCGGGTCGAGCAGGAGCTCTACGCCCAGGGGGCCGACGTCGTCGGACCCGCCGACGTGCTGGGGCAGGTCGCGCAGCAGCTCAGGCAGGAGGCCGGCGAGGAGTACGCGCGGCGCTACCTGGTGATGCGGCAGATGCACGAGCGGGAGCGCCCGGTCATGCTGCTGATCGGCGGCGCCCCCGGCGTGGGCAAGTCGGCGATCGCCGCCGAGGTCGCCTACCGTCTCGGCGTCCCCCGGGTCGTCTCGACGGACATCGTCAGGCAGGCCCTGCGCTCGCTCATCGGCCCCGAGCTGAGCCCGACCCTGCACGCGTCGAGCTTCACGGCCTGGCGCGCCGAGCTGCTGCCCGAGGAGCAGGCGACGGCGGTCCCGCAGCGCAACCGCGTCCTGGGCGGGTTCCTCGCCCAGGTCAGGCAGCTCGACACGGCGATCACGGCGATCGTCGAGCGCAGCGTCGCCGAGGACACGTCGCTGGTGATCGAGGGCGTGCACCTGGTCCCCGGCACGGTCGCGGAGCAGAAGGTGGCGGGCGCGACGATCCTGCGGGTGACCTTGGTCGTCGAGGACGCCGAGGACCACCGCAAGCACTTCGCGATGCGGGAGTCGCGGACGGGCAGCCGCATGGCGCATCCCTACCTGGAGCACTTCGAGGAGATCAGGGTCCTGCACGACTTCCTGCTCGAGCGCAGCGAGGCGGAGGGCGTGCTCGTCGTCGACGCCGCCGACTTCGACTCGGCAGTGGAGCGCTGCGTCGACCACGTGCTCGACGCCCTGCTCGAGCTGCAGCGCCACGGCGCCGGCCGCAAGGCCGCCGTGGGCTGACCGCCCGCGGTCCCGGCGGGCGGAGCGCGCCGCCGCTGCCGGGCCCCAGCCCACAAGCAAAGAATGTTATGCCTGGCGGTCCGGGCCCGACCTAGACTGCATCCAGGAGACCTCCGTGGCCACGCCAGCGATCGAGTCCGTCAACCTCACGAAGTCCTACGCCGGCAGGCCGGTGGTAAGGGACCTGAGCTTCCAGGTGAACCCCGGCGAGGTGTACGCGCTCGTCGGTCCCAACGGGGCGGGGAAGACCACGGTCATCCGCCTGGTGTCGGGGCTCGCGTTCCCGACCTCCGGCCACGTCCGGCTGATGGGCAAGGACCCGCACCAGCACCCGTCCGTGCGCCGGTCCCTGGGCGCCGTCGTCGAGGCGCCCGCGGCGTTCTACCCGTTCCTCACGGGCCGGGCGAACCTGGCGCTGCACGCCGAGCTGGCGGGCGGCGTCGAGCGCGCGCGCATCGACGAGGTCCTGGCACTAATGGAGCTGACGCACGCCGCCGACCGCAAGGTCGGCGTGTACAGCCTGGGCATGCGCCAGCGCCTGGGCGTGGCGGCGGCCCTCCTGACCGAGCCCGAGGTCCTGATCCTCGACGAGCCGGCCAGCGGCATGGACCCGCTGTCCCTCCACCTCGTGCACAGCGTCCTGCAGCAGGCGGCGCAGGACGGCACGGCCGTACTCATCTCGACCCACCACCTCGACGAGGTCGTCGCCTACTGCTCGCGGGTCGCGATCATGGAGGAGGGCGCCCTCATCGACGAGGTCAACCTCTTCGACCGCCGCGAGCGCTACCGGGCGCAGGTCACGCAGCCGGCGCAGGCCAAGGCCCTGCTCGAGACCGCGCCGTTCGTGAAGCACGTCGCCGTGCGCGGCGAGGACGTCGTGTTCATCCCGGCCTCGCCCGAGGCGGTCGGGAAGGTCTCCGTCGCGCTGGCCCAGGCCGACATCGGCGTCCTCGAGATGACCCGCGACATCTTCGACCTCCGCGCGTACTACCGCGACCGGGTCGCCGGCGAGCGGGCACGACGCACGGGCACGTTCCACGCCGCCCGTCCCGACGGGACCCTGCCGGGGACGCGCCGCACGCGGAGCACCGGGGGTGACAGGTGACCACGCTGCTGCGCATGGAGCTCGGCAAGCTCTTCCGGCTCGCGAGCGTCCGCTTCGGCCTCGCCCTGCTGGTGCTGTTCCCGCTCCTGTGGGCCTACGCGCCCGGGATCTTCGAGGTCTACGGCTTCTTCCTCGTCTCAGGCTTCCAGGTGCCGGCCCTGTCCCTGCTCTCGAGCATGCAGTTCCTGATGCCGCTCCTCGTCGCGATCACGGCGGCCGAGCTCCTCGGCGTCGAGCTGGCGCACGGCACCCTCCCCACCGTCCTGCTCAGGCCCGTCACCAGGCCGCAGTGGCTGTCGGCGAAGCTGATCGTCGCGGCGCTCTACCCGTTCGTCGCGATGGCGGTGTTCCTCGTCGCCTCGCTGCTGTTCGGGGCGCCCTACGGCTACGGCAGCTTCGTCGGGGGCACCGGCCTCGGCGAGGCCGGCCTCGCCGGCACCGGGACGATGACGGCGGCGGCGGCGCTGAGCGAGCTGCTCAGGGGCTACGCCGTGGCGGCGCTGGCGCTCGTCCCGATCGCGATGCTCGCCGTGCTGTTCAGCGTGCTGTTCATGAGCGCGGCGGGAGGTGCCCTGGCGACGCTCTCGACGCTGATCTTCATGCAACTCTTGGTCGTGTTCCCCCGCGTCGAGCCGTACCTGCTCACGACCCAGCTCAACGCCTACGCCTCGCCCGTCGCCGACCTCGCCTGGGTCGTCGCCCTGATCCTGGTGTACGCGGCCCTCTTCGCCGCGGCGGCGGTAGTCCTCTTCGAACGCAAGGACTTCTAGGTGCGGCGGCGGGCCACCAGGCTCGCCGGCATGCTGCTCGCGGCCGCCCTGGCCGCGGGTGCGCTGCCCGCGCTCGCGCAGAGCATCGCCTACACCGTGCAGGTCGTCGCGCTCTCGGACCGCGAGGCCGCCCTGCTCGTGCAGACCGACCTCCTGCGCCAGGGCTTCCCGGCCTACGTCGTCAGGTCCACGAGCGCCCAGGGCGACGTCTTCCGCGTCAGGGTCGGCGCCTTCGCGAACCGGCAGGCGGCGCTGCTCTACGCCGAGGCGATGCCGCCCGTGTCGGGCGGCCAGCCAGTGCCCGCTCTCGCCGAGGGTATCCCGCCGGGCATCACGCCGCTGGCGCCGTCCCTGCTGCTCGAGCTGGCCGGCGCCGACGACGCGCTGGTCTACCCGTGGGAGGAGGGCCTGGCCCTGCGGGTGCCGGCCGTCGACGGTCCCCCCGAGTACGTGCTGGTGAGCGGCATGCAGGTCGAGCGCCACCGCGCGTACCTGCTCGGCTCGCGGGACGGCGCGCGGCTGTGGGTGCGGGAGACCCTCCTCTACCCGCCCACGTGGCGGGACGAGACCGAGGCCGTCAACGAGGGCTTCCGCGCCTCGCTGATCACGCTGCTGGCCGAGCGCCTGGGCGTGGGCGTCGCGGAGGTCGAGGCGGCCGAGTACCGGCCCTCGCCCGAGGCGGCGCCGCGCCTCGTCGTCGTCGAGCTCGAGGCGCCCGAGGAGCCCGACGGGGTCAGGCTCCTCGGCCTGGGGCTGCCGGAGGCGGGGATGGGCGAGCACGGGCCGCTCGCGTACCTGGGGGTCGAGGCCGACGACCTGCCGCTGCCGCCGGAGGGCGCCGCGACGGTGGGGGAGCTGCGCGCGTCCCCGCCCGAGGCCGTCGAGGGCGAGGCCTTCGTCGCCGTCGCCGACGACGCGTTCACGCGGCTGGAGGCCTCGGGCGCCACGTGGCGGGCCGTGCTCGGCACGCCGCTGTGGAGCGACGGGCAGCACCTGGTCGCGACCCACGGGGCGCGGCTGCTCGTCTACGGCTTCGTGGCGCGCTAGTCGGCCGGCCCCGGGAGCGACGGCTCGCGGACGGGAGCGAGCGACCGGCCCCGGGCCGCCGCGGCGACGGCCAGGTGACCCGGGCTCAGAGGTAGAGGGGGACGGCCGGCTCGGCGGCCTCGCCGTCCTCGGCCGCCTCGGCCGCGGGCTGCGAGGGCCCGATCGTGCGCCAGCCGGTCTCGGCCAGGTAGCGCTCGGCGGTCATGGCCGCGCGCGTGCCGGCGCCGATCGAGGTGCCGAGCTGGCGGTAGACCTCGTCGGCGACGTCGCCGGCGGCGAAGATCCCGGGCACGTCGGTGTAGACCTCGTCGCGGACGTCGATGTAGCCGCTCTCGCGCAGCTTCACCGTGCCCTCGAGGTAGCCGGTGTTCGGCTCGTGCCCGATGTAGACGAACAGGCCGTCGGCGGGGATCACGCCCTCCTCGCCGGTCTCGACGTGCCGGGTGCGGACGCCGGTCACGACGCCCTCCTCGCCCAGCACTTCGGTGACGACGGTGTTCCAGACGAACTCGACCTTGGGGTTCGCGAATGCGCGCTCCTGGGCCGACTTGTTCGCCCGCAGCTCGTCGCGGCGGTGGACGATCGTGACCTTGTCGGCGAAGCGCGTGAGGAACATGCCCTCCTCGACCGCCGCGTCGCCGCCGCCGACGACGACGACGTTCTTGCCGCGGTAGAAGAAGCCGTCGCAGGTGGCGCAGGTCGAGACCCCGCGACCGTAGTACTCGCCCTCGCCGGGCACGCCCAGCAGGCGCGGGTTCGCGCCGGTGGCGACGATCACGGCGCCGGCGTGGTAGTCGGCGGACCGGCCGCGCACCCAGAAGCCGCCGGACGACGAGGGCTCGATGCCCGTGACCTCGTCCGCCACGAGTTCGGCGCCGAAGCGCTCGGCCTGCTGCAGGAAGCGCTGGGAGAGCTCGGGACCCGTGATGCCCTCGGGGAAGCCGGGGTAGTTCTCGACGTCGTTGGTCTGGGCGATCTGGCCCCCAGGCACGCCGCGCTCGATGACGGCGGTGGCGAGCTGCGCTCGGCCGGCGTAGATCCCGGCGGTGAGACCGGCCGGGCCGCCGCCGATGACGACGACGTCGTAACGTTTCTCGGGTCTGGGGGTGTGCTCGCTCATCTCCCGGTCATGATAGCCCCGGGTCCCGACCCCTCCAGGTCGGCCCGGCCACCCTCGCGGCGCCTTGCCGCGCGGCGCTCGCGCCCTGTATCGTTTTAGGCATGGCTAAGACCCACGCGAGCGACCCGCACGCGACCGTGGAGGCCGCGGACGCCGGCCTGTCGCGCGCCGTGGGGGACTACCTCAAGGCGATCTGGCAGCACGCCGGCGAAGGCACGGCGGCGACCGGTGACATCGCCCGCTCCCTGGGCGTCACCGCGCCATCGGTCACGGGGATGCTGGCGCGCCTGAAGGCGCTGGGCCTCGTGCGCTACCAGCCGTACAAGGGCGCCGAGCTCACCGAGCATGGCAGGCGCGAGGCGATGCGGCTGCTGCGACGCCACCGCCTGCTCGAGACGTTCATGATCGGCGAGCTAGGCTTCGGCTGGGACGAGGTCCACGAGGAGGCCGAGCGGCTCGAGCACGTCGTCTCCGACGAGTTCACCGAGCGTCTCGCGCGCCACCTCGGCGACCCCGCGTTCGACCCGCACGGGGACCCGATCCCGCGCAGCGACGGCAGCCTGCCTACCGGCCCCGACATGCCGCTGTCCGAGGCGCCCGTCGGCGCCGGCTTCGTCGTCCACCGCGTGCTGACCCAGGACGGCGAGGTGCTCGCGCACCTGCACGGCCTCGGGGTCGAGCCCGGCAGGCGCCTGACCGTCGTCGGCCGCGAGCCCGGGGGACACCTGCTCAACCTCAGGGTCGAGCGGCGGCACGGCGAGACGGAGGCGGGGCTGTCGAGCGCCCTGGCCGCCGTCGTGCTCGGCATCGTCACGCCTGTCTAGGAGACTGGCTCGGCGCACGTGCCGTGCCGGGACGCGCCGGCTTGACAACGCCGCCGCCGCGTCGCAGTATTAGGCGCAACGAAATCATGAACGGATACCCGCTGAACTCCCGTGCCCAGCCCCGCCGCACACCGCGCGGCGCTCCGCTCCTGGCGGCGGCGCTCGTCGCCCTGGCCCTCGCCGCGCCGCGGCCGGCGCTGGCGCAAGGCCGGCCCGCGGTCGTCGCGACCGTGGGCATGATCGGCGACGTCGTCGCCGAGCTGGCCGGCGACTGCGCCGAGGTCATGGTCCTCGTCGGGCCCGGCACCGACCCCCACCTGTACCGGGCCAGCGCGGGCGACGTCAGGGCGCTCGCCGGCGCCGACCTCGTCCTCTACGGCGGCCTCCACCTCGAGGCCGGGCTCGCCGACGTCCTGCGGTCGCTCGCGGGCCGGCTGCCCGTCGTGGCCGTCTCCGAGGCGGCGGTGCCGGAGGCGGAGCGGATCGCCGCGGGCGTGGCTGGAGCCGGGGCCTACGACCCCCACGTCTGGATGGACGTCTCGCTGTGGCGCCGGGCCGTGCCTGTGGTCGCCGCGGCGCTCGCGGACCTGCTGGCGGACGACCCCGCCTGCGTGGAGAGGGTGGCGGCGGCGGCCGAGGCCTACGCCGCCCAGCTCGCGGCCCTGCACGAGTGGGCGGCCCGCGCGCTCGGCACCGTCCCGGCCGACCGCCGCGTGCTCGTCACGGCCCACGACGCCTTCGGCTACTTCGGCCGGGCTTACGCGGTCGAGGTCGAGGGCATCCAGGGCGTCAGCACCGAGACCGAGGCTGCCGTCGCGGACATACGGCGCGTCGCCGACCTGATCGTCGCCCGCGGCATCCCCACGCTCTTCCTCGAGAGCACGATCAACCCGCGCACGGTCGAGGCCGTGCGTGAGGCCGTGGCCGCCAGGGGCGGCAGCGTGGCGCTGGGGGAGAGCCTCTACGCCGACGCGCTGGGCGACGCGGGCGCGCCCGAGGGCACGTACGTCGGCATGCTGGTCCACAACGTCACGGCCATCGTGGCGGGCCTCGGCGGCGAGGTGCCGCCCCTGCCGGCGGAGCTCGCGTCGTGGGAGGCCCGGTGGTGACCGGCGCGGCCGTCGCCACCGCGGGCCTGAGCGTCGACTACGGCGACGGCCCCGCGCTGCGTGACGTCTCGCTGACGGTGCCCGCCGGCGTGATCGGCGCTGTCGTGGGACCGAACGGGGCGGGGAAGAGCACGCTCGTCAAGGCGGTGCTGGGCCTCGTGGCGCCCGCGGCCGGCCGCGTCGCCCTCCTCGGCGACCGGCCGCAGCGCACGCGCCACCGCGTCGGCTACGTGCCGCAGCGCAGCAGCGTCGACTGGGACTTCCCGGCGGACGCCCGCGACGTCGTCACGATGGGCCTCTACCGCGAGCTCGGCCCCTTCAGGCGCCCGGGCAGGGCCGAGCGCGAGCGGGCGCTGGCCGCCCTCGAGACCGTCGGCATGGGCCACCTCGCGCGGCGCCAGATCGGTCGGCTCTCGGGCGGGCAGCAGCAGCGCGTGTTCCTCGCCAGGGCGTTGGTGCAGGACCCCGAGCTCTACCTGCTCGACGAGCCGCTCGCCGGCGTCGACGCCGCCAGCGAGGCCGCGATCCTCGCCGTGCTCAGGGCCGAGAGGGCGCGCGGCAAGACCGTCCTGGCGGTGCACCACGACCTCGGCACGCTCCGCGACTACTTCGACTGGGTGGCGCTCCTGAACGTGACGCTGCGGGCGCAGGGCCCGATCGACGCGGCCCTCACGGACGAGGTCCTCGCCGACACCTACGGCGGCCGGGTCCCGCTGCCCCCGCGCGGTCCCGCGCGAGCCGCCGGCGCCGGGCTGGAGGTCGCCCCTGCGCGCTGAGCTGCTCCTCGACCACACGGTACTGACCGTGGCCGCCGGCGCCGTGCTGCTCGGCGTGACCTCCGGCGCCCTTGGCACGTTCGCCGTGCTCAGGCGACAGAGCCTCGTGGGCGACGTCATGGCCCACGCCGCCCTGCCCGGGGTCGTCGGCGGCTACCTCCTCGCGGGCGAGCGCTCGCTGCCGGCGATGCTGGCGGGGGCCCTGGTCACGGGGCTCGTCGCGGCCGGCCTCGCCTGGGTGCTGACGCACCGGCTCAAGGTCAAGAGCGAGGCCGCCCTCGGCACCGGCCTCGGCCTCGGGTTCGCGCTCGGCGTCGTGCTGCTGTCGTACGTGCAGCGGCAGCCGGGCGCCGGCAGCGCCGGCCTCGAGAGCTTCCTCTACGGGCAGGCGGCCGCCACGTTGCGGGCCGACGTCCTCGTCCTCGCCGGCGTCGCCGTCGTGGGGCTGGGCGTCGCGACCCTGCTCTTCGGCGAGCTGAAGGTAGCGACCTTCGACCCCGTCTGGGCCCGCGCGCGGGGCCACCGGGTGGCTCTCCTCGACGCCGGCCTCACCGGCCTCCTGGCGGTCGCGGTCGTGATCGGCCTCCAGGCCGTCGGCGTCGTGCTGATGTCGGCCCTCGTCGTGGCGCCGGCCGTCGCTGCGCGCCAGCTGACGCGCAGCCTCGGAGCGATGTTCTGGACCGCCGGCGCCCTCGGCGGCGCCTCCGCCCTGGCGGGGGCCCTGCTGAGCGCCGCGACGCCGGGGCTCGCGACCGGGCCCGTCGTCGTGCTGGTCGCCAGCGCCGTCGCCGGCCTGGCGCTGCTGCTCGGGCCCGAGCGCGGCCGCGCCGCGGAGGCCTGAGTGCAGCCGCTCCTCGACGACGTCGCCTTCGTCGTGACCGCGACGGGCGTGCTCACCGCCGCGGCCGCCGCGCTGGTGGGCAGCGTGCTCGTCGTGCGCGGCCAGGCCATGCTCACCGACGCCGTCAGCCACGGGGTCGTGTTCGGCATCGCGGCCACGTTCCTGGTCACGGGCGCCGTCAGCGGGCCCGTGCAGCTCCTGGGGGCGACGGCCGCGGGCGTGCTCACCGTCGTGCTCACGCAGGCGCTCGCGGGCTCCGGCCGCGTCCGCCGCGACGCCGCCACCGGCCTCGTGTTCCCGGCGCTGTTCGCGGCCGGCGTACTGGTCCTGAGCCTGTTCGCGCGCGACGTGCACGTTGACACCCACACGGTCCTGCTGGGCGAGATCGGGTTCGTGTGGCTCGAGCGCGTGCCCCTGCTGGGCCTCGAGGTGCCGCGCGCGCCCCTGGTGCTCCTGGGCGTGCTCGTGCTCGACGCGCTCTACGTGCTGGCGTTCCACGAGCGCCTCGTGGCCGGCTCGTTCGACCCCGTGCACGCGCGCCTGCAAGGGCTCCGTCCCGGCGCCGCCTCGCTCGGCCTGCTCGTGCTCGTGGCCCTGACGGCGGTCGCGGCGCTCGACGCGGTCGGCGTCGTGCTGTTCGTGGCCTTCGCGATCGTGCCGGCGGTGGCTGCCAGGCTCGTCGCCGGCAGCATGGTCGGGGTGATCGCCGTGGCGGTGGCCGCGGCGTCGGCGGCGGCCGTGGCCGGCTACCCGCTGGCCGTCAGCCTCGACGTCTCGATCGGCGGGACGATGGCGCTGCTCACGGCCGTACCCCTGGCCGCGGCGTCGGCCTGGCGCCTGGCGCGGTCGTCCGCCTAGGCGGGTGCGCGCCCCACCTAGGCCGATTTCGGCATTTGTCATATGTGATCCGCCGACAGCGTGTTAGCTTTCGCCCTCAGGAAGAGGATGGAGGGACCCGCATGCATCCCGTGGGGGACCAACCGCGAGAGCAGGCCGCGCTCGCCGGCCTAGTGGCGGAGTCGGGCGACCTGCTGGCCGCGGCCCGCGCGCTGTTCGCCGGCGAGTGCTACGTCGTCTCCGACCACACCAGGGTCGGCAACCCGATCGTGCACGCCAGCCCCGAGTTCGAGGCGCTCACGCGCTACCGGGCCGACGAGGTCCTCGGCCGCGACGTCGGCTTCCTGATGCGCGACGACACCGACCAGGCGGGCGCCGCGCAGGCGCGCGCCGCCCTCGAGCGCGGCGCGCCCGCCACCGTCGTCGTGCGCTGCTACCGCGCCGACGGCGAGCTGTTCTACGGCGAGCAGCGCCATTACCCCGTCAAGGGCGCCGACGGCGTCGCCTTCGTCGTCACGCTCGTCGCCGACGTCACCGAGCGCGTGCACGTCACGACCGCCCAGGAGGTCGCCGGCGAGCTGAACGCCTCGCTCGACGGCGACGGGCGCTTCTTCAACTACGCCCTGCTGATCAGGGACGACGGCAGCGTCAGCGTGCCGTGGGCCTCCGATGGCTTCGCCCTCGTGACCGGCTACGAGGTCGGGGACCTCGTGGCCGCGGGGATGGGGCGCTTCGTGCACGAGGAGGACAGGACGCGCTTCGCCGAGCGCGTCAAGGCCCTCGGCAGCCAGGAGCGCCGCGTCGACCAGTACCGCCTCGTGACCCAGGGCGGGACCGTCGTGTGGGTCGAGGACTTCGCGGTCAGGCGCTGGCGCAGCGAGGAGGCCGGCGTCACGGCCGTCTACGGCGTGGTCCAGGACGTCACGCTCGCGAAGCGCGGCGCCTCCGAGATGTGGCGCCTGGCGCACGTCGACCCCCTGACAGGCCTGCCGAACCACTACCTGCTCGAGGACCGCGTCCACCAGGCCCAGCTGCTGGCGCGGCGGCACGGGCAGCACATGGCCCTGGCGGTCCTCGACCTCGACCACTTCCGGTTCGTGAACCAGACCTTCAGCCGCAAGCGCGGCGACCGGCTCGTGCTCGAGCTCTCGCGCCGGCTGCGGCGCAGCCTGCGCCGCACCGACACCCTGGCGCGGTGGGGTGGCGACAGCTTCGCGCTCCTCTTCGCCGACCTGCCGCACCGCTTCGCCGTGCTGCCGGCGCTGCGCAAGGCGCTCGAGGCGGTGGCCGAGCCGTTCGAGGACGGCGGCCTGAGCATCGAGCTGGCCGCCAGCGTCGGCGTCGACGTCTGGCCCGACACCGGCGAGGAGCGCGTCGCCGACGCCAGACCCCGCGCGGCCGCCACGATGATCGACCGCGCCGCCGACGCTCTGCGCAAGGCCAAGGAGACGCGGCGCGGCTCGTTCCGGTTCGCCGACGACGACGTCGACACGCTCATGCGCGAGCGCGTCAGGGTCGAGCAGGAGCTCCGCGACGCCCTGGCCACGGACCAGCTGCTGCTGCACTACCAGCCGCGTATCGACCTCGCCACCGGCGCGATCGACAGCGTCGAGGCGCTGGTGCGGTGGCTGCACCCGGAGCGCGGCCTGCTCAAGCCCGCCGACTTCCTGCCGCTCGTCGAGGAGGTGCAGCTCGGCCAGGCGCTCTTCGAGTGGGTGCTCGAGCGCGCCTGCCGCCAGGCGAAGCGCTGGCAGGCCGAGCGCACGCCGCGGCGGGTGGCCGTCAACATCAGCCCTCAGGCCCTCGAGCGCCACGACCTCGCCGCCACCGTCAAGGCCGCGCTGCAGCGCCACGACCTGCATCCCGCCCTGCTCGAGATCGAGGTCAGCGAGCGCACGGCCCTCGCCACGCTCGAGGCGAACGCGGTCCGGCTCGGCGAGCTGCGCGCGATGGGCGTGCGCGTGGCCCTCGACGACTTCGGCGTCGCCCAGGCGTCGCTGCAGCACCTGCGCGAGCTGCCGCTCGACGGCCTGAAGATCGACAGGACCTTCGTCGCCCGCCTGGGCGAGCAGGCGCCCGGCGAGGACGTCGACATGCTGCGCGCGATCATCGGCATCGGCAGGAGCCTCAAGCTCAGGGTCACGGCCGAGGGCGTGGAGACCCGCGCCCAGAACGCCCTGCTGCGCAGCCTGCGCTGCGACGAGGCGCAGGGGTTCCTGTTCAGCCAGCCCGTGCCGGCCGAGTTCGTGCCCGTCGTCGCCTGAGCCGCATCGTCCCGTGGACGGCAGCGGGAGCCCGCCGGCCCGGGTATCATCGCCGACGCGCCGCGACCACGTAGCGGCGCGTCGAGGAGCTACATGCCTGCAGACACCGACGCGGGGGCCGGCGCCCCCGCGAACCCGCTACTGACCGAAGGCCACCGCGTCCCCTTCGACACGATCGCCGTCGAGCACTACGTGCCGGCGGTCCGCTCCGCCCTCGACTGGGCCAGGGAGGAGCTCGAGGGCCTGAAGAGCACGGGCGGCGAGCTCACCTACGACGCCGTGCTGGGGCGGTTCTCGCGCCTCGTGGAGTGGCCCCTCCGGGTCTTCGGCCTGGTGAGGCACCTCAACGACACGCTCAACTCGCCCGAGTCGCGCGCCGCCTACAACGAGGTGCTGCCCGAGTACACGGCCTTCATGTCCGGGCTCACCACCGACCAGGGGCTGTGGCGGGTGATCGAGCGCTACGCGGCCTCGGACGACGCCGCGTCCCTCGACCCCCTGCGCGAGCGCGACCTCCGCAAGACGGTCGAGGAGTTCCGGCGCGCGGGCGCCGACCTCCCCGAGGCCGAGCGCGCCCGCGTCGAGGCGATCAGGGTGGAGCTGGCGCAGGTCAGCACCCGCTTCGCGGAGAACGTCCTCGACGCCACGAACGCCTACGAGCTCGTCCTCACTGACGCGTCGCGCCTGGCCGGCCTGCCCGAGAGCGTCCTGCGGCGCGCCGCCGCCGACGCCGAGGCCCACGGCCACGCGCCGGGCAGCTACCGCTTCTCCCTGCAGGCGCCCTCGTACATGCCGTTCATGACCCACGCCGAGGACCGCGAGCTCAGGCGCGAGCTGCACGAGGCCTTCCACTCGATCGCGCTCGGAGGCGAGCACGACAACAGGCCGCTCCTCCGGGAGATCCTGGCGCTGAGGCGCGAGCTGGCCGGCCTGCTCGGCTACGCCGACTTCGCCGACCTGGTCCTCGAGGACCGCATGGTCAAGACCGGCGCCAGGGCGCTGGCGTTCGCCGAGGAGCTGGCCGCCCGCACGCGGCCGTACTTCGCCCGCGAGCGCGAGGAGCTGACGCGCTTCGCCCGCGCGGAGCTCGGCTACGACGCGCTGCGCCCGTGGGACCTGCGCTTCGTCACCGAACGCCTGCGCGTGGCCAGGTACGACTTCGACGACGAGGCCCTCAGGCCGTACTTCGAGCTCGACGCGGTGCTGTCGGGGCTGTTCCGGCTGGTCGAGCGGCTGTTCGGCGTCAGCGTCGTCCCGGCGCGCGGCGTGCCCACGTGGCATCCCGACGTGACGGCCTACGACCTCCACCACGAGGACGGCACGTACCTCGGCGCGGTCTACGCCGACTGGTTCCCCCGCGCCTCGAAGCGCGCCGGCGCGTGGATGAACCCGATCGTCAGCGGCGGGCCCGCGGCGGGCGGAGGGTTCGAGCCGAACGTCGGCGTCATCGGCGCGAACCTCACGCCGCCGGACGCCGCCGGGCGTTCGCTGCTCACCCACGATGAGGTCACGACGGTCTTCCACGAGTTCGGGCATCTCCTCCACCACGTGATGTCGCGCGTGCCCGTGAAGGCGCGCAGCGGCATGAACGTGCCGTGGGACTTCATCGAGCTGCCGAGCCAGATCATGGAGAACTGGTGCTGGGAGAAGGAGGCGCTCGACCTCTTCGCCCGCCACCACGAGACCGGCGCCCCGATCCCCGACGACCTCTTCGAGCGGCTGCGGGCCAGCCGCACCTTCGCCGCGGCGACGGCCCAGATGCACCAGCTGGCGTTCAGCACGGTGGACCTGGCGCTGCACGTCAGGTACGACCCGGCCTCCGGAGCGGACCCGTTCGAGCTGGCGCGGGAGGTCATGGAGCCGCTCGCCCTGGGGCCGGAGTTCGCGCAGGTGAGGCGGATGGCGTCGTTCACGCACGTCTTCGCCGGCGGCTACGCGGCCGGGTACTACTCGTACAAGTGGGCCGAGGTCCTCGACGCCGACGCGTTCAGCCGCTTCCAGGCCGAGGGCATCTTCAACCCCGACACCGGCCGCGACTTCGCCCGGGCCGTGCTCGAGGCCGGCGACAGCGCCGACGCCGAGGAGCTGTTCCGGCGCTTCATGGGCCGCGACCCCGACGTCTCGGCGCTGATCAGGCGCAACCTCGGGCCGTCGCCAGAGGGCGTGTCAACGCCGGGCGACCCCGTCGCCAGGTGACGCCGGCGCCGGGTCGAGCGGGAGCAGCCTGACGAGGGCGTCCGTCGCCCTGTCGTAGTCGTCCATGCCGCCAGCGGTGCCCTGGCTGACGAGGTAGGCGTCGTAGGCGCGCTCCGCCGCGCGCGCCAGGGCGTCGAGGCGGTAGCGCTCGGCGGCGGCCGCCGCCGCCCTCTGGTCCTCGAGGGCGCCCGCGGGCCACGCCGCTACGTATGCCTCCCGCTCCTCCTCCGGCAGCCGCGCCGCGAGCCTGGCCGCGGCGCGCACGGCCGCGGCGTATGCGGCCGCCGGGTCGTCGCATCCCAGGCCGGCCAGGAGCGCCACGGCCTCGGCCTCGGCCTCGCGCGCGAAGCCGGCGGTGTGGGCCAGCTCGTGGAGCGCGACGACGGTGAGCGCGGCCGGCGGGAAGGCCGGGTCGACGTGCGGCTCGAGGAGCCACGGTGACACGACGCCCGAGAAGCCGACGGTCAGCAGCGCCCCGGGGGGCACCGTCTTGACGGCGCGGGGCACGGCGGGGCTCGGTCCCGGGCGCACGCCCGCCGCCGCCTCCACGCAGGCGGCCAGGACGCCGGCGTCGGGCGGACCGGCGGCCAGCGCGGCGCGGCCCTGGCTCGCCACGGCATGCAGCCGCGCCAGGACGGCCTCGCGCGCGGCCGCGTACGCCTCTGGAGGCGCGGCCTCTCCGGCTGGGGCGAGGGCCGTCGTGCGGTAGCCGAGGCCGAAGGCGAAGGGGAACGTGAACAGCAGCACGGCGACGGTCCAGCCGAGCGCGCGACCCGCGTGCCTGCGGCCGCCCGGCCACAGCAGCGCGGCGACGAGCACGGCCGCGCCCAGCAGGACGACCGCCGCCGTAAGCGACCCCGGCACCGCCGCCACCAGCGGCGCCGTCACCCGCGACCAGGCCGGCAGCGTCGCGCCGAGGTAGACCGCGTCTGCCAGGCGCGCCGGCCACGGGACGAGCTGCACGAGCAGCCCCAGCAGCGCCCACACCCACCAGCGAGAGATGACCCCCATCGCTCACGCCTTCCCGGGCGCGCGCCTCGGACCGCGCCGCCGCGCCCCGCCGCGGCGGCGTCCGCCGCCGGGCCTCACGCCCTCATCCTCCCGCCCCGCGTCCCCGCGGCGCTGTGAACCCCAGTGCTGTTCGCGCCCGCCCTCGGCGCGTCGCCGCGAGCCCGCTCCGCCCCGGCGGCGCCCCGAGACCCCTGGCTTCCCGCGCCCTCCGCCGGCGCGGCGCCGCGCCCAGCCCTCGAGCGCGAGGAAGCCGCCCAGGTCGAGGAACCGCCAGCCGTCGTCGCCGGGGGCGAGCAGCGTGGCCGGCACGTCCCCCTCGACCCAGGCCTGCGCGCGCCCCGCGCCGGCGACGGTGAACGCCAGCCGCGTGCCGGCGTCGAGCAGGGCCGCGGCGACGTGGGGCAGGAGGCAGGTCCCGGGAGGGGGCGCGAGGACGAGGTGCGCCACCTCGCCCAGGAGCCTGACCTCCAGGGAAGGGCCGGTGGCGCCGACCGGGGGCGGCGCGGCGCCCGCCGCGGCCGAGGCGTCCGTGGCTCGACTGGTACCGGGTGCGGGCGGCCCGGCGTCGACGGCGACGACCCAGGTGGGCGTCGCGGCGTCCGGGACGGCGTCGGCGTGGAGCGCGAGGCCGCGCTCCCGGAAGGCGTAGCGCGGCGCCGGCGGCGGCAGCCTGGCGTCGAGGAGCCGCATGATCTCGCCCTCGACGTCGCGGAGCCGGGCGCGGGCGCGCGCGAGGTCGCGCTCGGTGAGACGCAGCGGGTCGGACAGGGCGGCCAGCAGCGCCGCGCGCTCGTCCTCGAGCGCGGCCAGCTCGTCCGGCTCGGGCTCCGGTTCCTCCGCGCGCTCCGCTGACGGCTCGGCGCCCGCCGCGAAGAAGGTCTCCGCGGGCACCGGCGCCTCGCCGCGCAGGTACGCCCGCACGCTGGGGTAGGCGGCGAGCCCCCCGTCCGTCACGGTCCAGGCCCGCCGGCACGTCGCCTCCGCCAGGCGCCTGTCGTGCGTGGCGACGACGAGGGCGGCGCCCGCCGCGACGAGGTCGACGAGGGCGCCCTCCAGCGCCATCACCGCGTGCAGGTCGAGGTCGTTGTCGGGCTCGTCGAGCAGCAGCACGTCGGGGTCGAGCGAGAGCGCCAGCGCGAGCCCCGCCCGCGCCCTCTCGCCGCCGGAGAGGCGCTCGGGCGGGAGGCCCCACGACGGGAAGGGGAGCCCCGCCGCGGCCAGCCGGGAGCGCGCCGCCTCGCCGCCCAGCACGCGCGCGAGCTGGTCGAGGACCGGCTCGCCGTGCGCCAGCCCCCTGTCCTCCTGGCCGACGTGGACCAGGCGCAAGCCCGGGGCGTACGCGAGCCGCGAGCGCGGGTCCGCCGACGCGGCCTCGCCCGCCAGGAGCCGCAGGAGCGTGCTCTTGCCGCTGCCGTTCGGGCCCATGAGGGTCACGCTCTCGCCGGCGGAGAGGCGCACGCCGGCGACGTCGAGCAGGCCCGGCACGACGAGCCGCTCGGCCGCGAGCAGCAGGCCGCGCCGTCGTCGTCCGGCCTCGGCCCCGGGGAGTCGAGGGCCGCCCGCCGCGCCGCCGGTCGTCCCCGCGGCGGCCGCGTCCGCGGCGCC
>Ga0123333_10000785_pt1 | contig 34383 bp, 27 predicted proteins | sample BioC12SIPDNA_3_FD_89957 | JGI IMG/M metagenome (GOLD analysis project Ga0123333, IMG submission 89957) | Anaerobic biogas reactor microbial communites from Washington, USA - Biogas_R2_B C12 SIP DNA | ecosystem: Engineered > Bioreactor > Anaerobic > Unclassified | place: Washington, USA...
CGGTCGCTCACCTAACGGCACGGCTAACGTGGCGTCAAGCTCTTTGTGGGGCGCACCGCTAAGGACGGTGCGCGACCGAAAACGAGATGACGCCTCGGAGTACCAGCGCGGCCTTGCCTAACTCGATCACGATCATTGTTGTGTCTCTTTCTGTGCGCATCCATTATACCATAGGATGGAAGTGGCGCTGGACGGCTCCGCTACGGATTGATCAGGACCGGCCGCGGAACCAGAATCAGTCTCAGGCCCAGAACGCTCCTGGAGGTGTTGACGAACACCTGTCTTCCGATGCCGGTCATCGCCGAGGGGCCGCTGTCCCAGCCCCACAGCACGTACCGGCTGTCCTTGCTGATCAGAGGATAGTGGTTGTCATCACCTACCTCCCGTCCTATACCGGTAATCCCGCTGATAGGGCTTGGGTAGTTGATTGACACGAAGCTGCTGTTGCTCTGGTATAGGTCGAGTGTGCGGCTTCCGGGCACCGTGGTTGCGTTGGGCGACTTCCACACTGCGTGATCAGGGTCCATCACGTACACATTCCGTCCGCTCCCATGCCAACCTTCTCCCCAGCCGATGGGATAGCCGAGCTTGCCGAAGAAGGCGTATCCGCCTTCACCCAAGCCCACCACCGGCTTGCCCGAATCCTCGATATGGGTGGCTTGGTTGCCGGCTGCGTCGCCCCAGGTCCCGCCGCTGCCCGTGTCTGGCCCAACCAACACAAGGGTGTAGTCTTCGAACGAGGTGCTCAACACAGAGTTGATCCTCACCAAGTCGACCACGAACTGGTTTTCCTGGAGCAGCGACTGGTAGCTCTGGGCGAGCGCCATGTCCGTATCGTAGACGTACACTGCTCTGGTGACGCAGTTCAGTGTGAACGACGCCTGGTTCGAGGTGACGTCGTTGGGCGCCAGGACGTGGAGCTGTTGCCAGTGTGTCCCCGAAGTGCTGAGGCTCCAGCTCGTGTTCACGGCCTTTGTTCCGGGCCCGTCAAAGTCGACGGTTTCGTCAGGTCCGTTGACCCCGTCGCTTCGCTCCCACCGGTAAGTGACAGTCCCGACGCCGTTGGCCGTGATCTGTCCGGTGAAGTCGAACTGCTTGGCGCAAGCACCTGTGAAGGAGGTGGGCTCTACGCTGGCCTGGACGTCGCTGACTGTGAAGGGGGGTGTGGGGGTGGGGGGGAAGGGTGCGCTGCCCAGCCCGGTGACGTCGACATTGCATCCGGACAGGAACTCGCGGGCGACCCAGCCTTCCTCGCCGGTGCCGACAACCTGAACCTGCACCCACTGTCCGTCGGGGAATCCCACGGCGCTGTATGCCAGAGGCTTGAGCTCTGTTCCGGCTGGGAGCGAGGCCAACGGAGGGTCATAGATCGTGCCGGGACCGCTTCGCAGACGAAGGTTATTGGTCCCGGCGAGACAGCGCTGGGCCTGGAAAAGGACCTGAACCTGGGCAGTTATCTCTCCCCCTGCACCCCTGGCGACCAGTGTGTAGACGGTGTCGCTGGCAGGCGCCGGTACGTCCCGGCTGCCCGTGAGGCCCACTGGGCCCAGTCCAGGCTCGATCGTCACAGTGTCGGCTTGTTCGGTCTCCCAGGTGAGCCGCACCGTGGCAGTTTCACCTTCCACCACCGTTGTCGGGTTCGCGGTGAAGGATGTGACTCTCGGCGCATCGGGCGCCGGCGTGGCAACGATGACGCGCTGTGCCTGCTCGACCGACCGACCCTGGTTTGTGGCGATGAGGGTGTAGGTCTCGGTCTGTTGCGGCGTGTCCTTCCGCTCGCCGCTGCTGTCCACGGTGCCGAAGGGTTGCAGCCGTACACTGTCGGCGTTGGTCACGCTCCAGCGGATCGTCACTTCCTGGCCCTGGGTGATCTCCGTGGGGAAGACCGACCACTCCGTGATTACGGGATCCACCACGGGGATGCTGACCTGGAAATCAAGGTCCTCGCGGCTGGAGCGGAAGGTGTTGGAGGCCACTAGCGTAACACCCGTCGCGTCGGGAAAGCCATCTTCGAAGGTATACTCGCCAACGCCGTCGGGTCCGGGCCCGACCTCGATGCCGAATGGGCGCAGCTCAATCCGTTGGGCACGACTGACACGCCAACGCACCGTAACCGGCTCGCCGGCCTGGGGGTTTGTGGGGATGATCTCGGCAAGCTCGATGACGGGCGGACGCGTGAGGAGAAATGCCAAGATCCCGCACGTTACCAGCAGCAGCGTCACCAATAGGGGGGGTACCCAGCTAGGGATGATGCCGCGGCTCACAAGCTCACCCGCGTGCTGCTGGGGGTCTCCTTGGGATGGAGCGACCTGCACGGTAAATGGATGCGTCTTCGCGCCGCCGACCAGGGGGCGCTTGACCGGGCCGGCGCGTAGCTCCGCTGATGCGGCCTCGCCCTGATTCACCTTGAGCTGGGTCTCAGGTGGCTCGAACGCCAGCTCGTTGGCGCGATCGCTGCCCGAGATGGTGTATGTGTCGGGGAAGTTGCCGTTGTTGCGGATCGTCACCTGCGTTGTCTTTCCTGCCCGGACCTTCTGGGGTTGCAGGCTGCTCTGGAAATGGCTATAGGCCCCGACCGTCAGGGAGGCACGCACGTCCACAAACTGATTGGGTGCATCGCGGCTGATCACGCGCACCGTGATCGAGTAACGGCCCGCGCGGCTCTCGGGCGTGCGTGGTGGGCGGAGGGTGAGGGCGACCTCTTGCTGTGCGCCCGGCATCAGTTGGACCACGGGAGGTAGGTCAGCCCAGGTGGCGGGAATCCCCTCAACCGTGACCTGGAAGTGGTCGACAATCGGGCCCTGGTTGAGCAACATCAGGGTCGTCACGACCTGCTCACCGGGGGCCACAGCCATCTGCGTGTTCTGCATGACGACCCCAACGCGTCCCTCGCCGGTGCTGGTTCTGACCATGCTGCGATCGACGTGGGTTCTGCCGAGGGGCATGCCGACTGAGGCGCCCGCCCCGAGTTTGCTGGTCGGGGGCTGCCGCGAGACGGGGACGCGCCCCGCCACCAGGCGCAGCCAGACGTCCCCAACGCGCAGAGGCTGGTCTGTCGTCCAGGTCTCCGGGACGCCCGGGAGCAGCTTGGCATTGCCGATGTATGTCCCGTTGGTGCTGTCAAGGTCAACTACCTGGTAGTGGCCCGGGCCTGTCGCCTCGATGCGCGCATGGTATCGCGACACGTTCGCAGACTGAAGGGGTAGATCGTTATCTTCGGCCCGGCCCAGAGTCACTTTGTCTCCCACGAAGGGTGCTTCGACAGTGCTTCCATCGGGGAGACGTGCCTGGATCATATCGCTGGCGCCTGCACCTGCTTGCCCCGCCGGAGGCGCGAGTTCCTGCAGCACAGATGCGCCGCGGTCCCCTGATAGGCTTCTCTGGTACTGGGTCATAAGGCTTACGCTGACCTGGGTTGCGGCCGGTGTTGTCGCGACGGCGGTCGCCTCGCCCGCTGAACCGGCGAGGGCCTCGGCCAGGCTGGCGGCATTGGGCCACCGCTGGGCTGGGTCCTTGGCCATGGCCCTTAGGATGACCTGTTCGAGCGACTTCGGCAGGTCTGGCCTAATCTGCGAGGGAGGCTGGGGCGTCTCCTTGGTGTGATACCGGATGGCCTCCGAGATCGTCTTGACCGGAAAAGGCGGGCGTGCCACCGCCAGTTCGTAGAGCATCACGCCCAGGGAGTAGACGTCACTGCGGGCGTCGGTCTCCTCACCTAGGGCTTGCTCCGGAGACATGTAGGTCGGCGTGCCCATAGATGTTCCAGCCTGCGTGATGTGTTGGCTCTGCATCAGCCTTGCAAGACCCAGATCGGTGAGGACCGGGCGATAGGGCAACCCCTCCGAGGCTTCCGGTTCGATCATGATGTTGCTCGGTTTCAGGTCGCGGTGAAGGACGCCCTGGCGGTGCGCGTAGTCCATCGCCAGCGCCACGTGACGGATGATCTGTACCGCTTCGTCGAGGGGAATCCACTTACTCTGAGCTTTGAGCTCATCGAGCATCTGGCGCAGGTTGGCACCGCGGATGAACTCCATGACAATGAAGAGCAACGAGCGCTCCTGGCCGAAGTCGTAGACCTGAACGATGCTTGGATGATCGAGCCGTGCGGCAGTCCGTGCCTCCTGCAGGAAGCGTTCGCGGAAATCGGGCTGATTGGACAGGTGGGGGTGCATGATCTTGATCGCTACGTCGCGCTGGAGCGTGACGTCCCTGGCCTTGAACACGGCACCCATCCCTCCTTCGCCCAGGAGGTTGGTGAGCTTGTATCGGTTCAGCGATTGGCCAACCAGTCTCTCCATCGAATCCTCTCCTTCGCATGATGCGGGGCATTCAGCGTTCCCGCGGCTCTATAGACGACCGAAGTCTCCTGGGCTGCACAGGTCTGAAGCCACTACTCCGCATCTCAGGGCTCATACTCCAACGCATAGCCTGTGTGGGCGGGTTTGTGCGCGTCAATCAGGCGCTCCACCATCTCGCGTGTCGGACTGCTGGGAGCCGGCGGTGATTTTGCGTGGCTGCGATCAGGATGCGCGACATCTGGCGGCGCCACGCGCCTCGTCAGGGTGACCCTGAACGTATGCGGCTCCAGGGCCGGGTCCGTGTCCTCAATCGTGGGCACGGTGCCCGTATAGATCTCGAGAACCCGGCTCAGGGCCCAGCGCGTGCCGCGGCGCGCATAGAGTCTGTGGGCTTCGCGCAGGAGCTGCCTGCGTTGCGCCTCGCTCCAGGACGGGTCGAACGTAATGTCGAACCACGCCGCCAGCCAGGGCAGGAAGCCGCCAGGCGCGGTACCTGGATCCAGAAAGAGGTCAAAGTTGTCGACGGTCCACTCGATCGGCGTCAATATGGCCTCGAAGATCCCCAGGAACCGCGCCATGAAATCGGTATGGTAGATACCCGGGAGGTAACGAAGCAGCCTCTGGCTGCGCAAGCTGAGTCCGGGGGGCACCAGGTCTTCCGCTCCCGGAGGGATAGGGGGCTCCGCTGGACCACGGCCAGGGGGCCCACTACCGGTGGGTGGCGTGCGCGCGCTTCCAGCATCGTCGGGCCTACGAACTGCCCGTTTCGACTCGGGAGCTGCCTCCGCTGGCGCTTCAGGCTTCGGCGTACCAGAGTCCGTCGCCGGTGGCTCGAAGTCAGCAATGGCCGGGCCCAGGCCGACCTGCGACTCCGGACTCGGGACTTCGGAGTGCACTCGTAAGCTATAGGACCCAATGGTGAGCTCCGCTCCCGGATGCAGGTCGACCGGCACATTGGGCTGCAACCTCTCCCCCTCGAGGTAGGTGCCGTTGGAGCTGCCCAGATCGGTGACCCGACATCCGGCGTCGCCGCACTCGATCACGGCGTGGCGGCGCGAGACGCGCTGGTCGTCGAGGACCAGGTCGTTGCCTTCCTGGCGGCCAATGGTCACCGCTTCGCCGGGTGATAAGAGCCGCTCCGAGTCGATTCGGCGGCTTCCCTCTGCATCAAGGGTCTCGGACGAGGCTATGGTTAGCCGGAAGCTTACGCTCGCTGCCACGTTACATCGGCTCCCTCATACGAACTCAACTTCGTGGATGCCCGAAGCGACCACGCCGTGGGCAATGACCTCGACAGACTCCACGGGATCGCCTTGCGCCGGTCCACCGGGCTGTGCTACGAACACCCGGACACTGCGGATGAATTGGACGTTGGGCGTCCCTTGTAGACATTGATAGACGTCCGAGGTAAAGAGATCGCGCCCGAACGGCCATCCCCGGCCATCAGGACCGCCTGTGAGCGGGTTGACGAAGCGGTAGAGGCGCTTCAGAACCTCGGACTCGACATCGGCCTGGCCCACGCCAGGGGCAGCTCGAAGCTGGACCCGGCATGCTACCCAGTAGTAGGCGGGCGGGCGGATGTCCAGGCGGGTTGTCAGCAGACGCCGTTCGTCGAGATAGGTGGCAAGGGCCGCAGCGCTGTCGGGGCTCAATGTCAGCTGGTCGGGCGCCAGATACCCCTCGGGCGTTGAGATCCGGGGAATGACCATGACGTAGACCTGTCCCGGCGCCACGCGGCCTGCCTCGGAAGGTCGGGGCTGAAGGCACTTGACGCGGCCGATCTTGGCCGGAAACGCCTGCATCGCCAGGAACTCGAAATCGGACTCAGTGACCGCACGCTCGCGCGAACGAAGCAAAGCGGGTGCGCGCATCATGGCCGATTCGAGGGTCTCGGCATCCAGCCCCCCCCACGCGGACTCACGGTTGCTCACGCGGGCGACGAACGGAATACCCGTCTTGAGCGTGTTCAGTACGCCAGCCTGGACGTTACCCAGTTGGCCCCCACCGAATCGATAGCGCCTGTAGACCAAGTTGGCGTGCCTCGGTGGTATGGCGCCGTAGAGTTTCATTGTGCCGTCCGGCTGTCGCACGGCAGGGCCAAGGCGCAGCTCCCCTGTGATTCCATCGAGGGTGAAGCAGCGGGCTGTCGCGTCACAGTCGGAGAAGTCGGGGACCTCTGCCCATAGCTCGGGCTCGCGCCCGTCGATTTGCACGATGAGCGTCTCCTCGGGCAATCGCGCCAAAACCGGGGTGTGTTGTAGCTGGAACCGTTGGCCAGGCGTGCCGTCGCTCTGTCCCAGGAACTCGTTGGTCACCACTTGGGCGTGGGTTGCCAGAACGGTCCCGCCCCACGTTGTTACCTTCGCCCGGCGCAATACCGGCGTTTTCTCAAACGGCTGCATCCCGTCCTGGCGCTCGCGTGGTGAGATCTCCTTGATCCGGACCCTCACCCAGAACCAGTCTCCTTTGCCGAAGTCATACGGGCCCATCTGCGGTAGATGGACGTGGACTTTGCCGGGCTGGTTCATACTGCGGGTTGTGTCGGACTCCACGCCGCAGACCTGCCAGCGGTTGTGCGCGTCTCCGGTGGAGGCTTCCCAGACGTAAGGGGGCAGAGTCGGATCGACGCCAGCCCCGCCAGCGGGGTCGAAGTCGAACTCCAGACCGAGGATGTGGTGACTCAGGTCGTTTTCCACGCCGAAGTAGAGGGCATCGTCGATCTGTGGTACCGCCGTGAACACGTCGACACCACCGAACCCGGCCTCCAGACGGCGGAGATTCTGCTCGCGGTAGCCGATTTCCCTTTGTGGCCCTGCGTGGAGGCGCGAGAGGACCGCGCGCAGCTGCGGTGGCTCAATCCGGAGGTCGCGATCCGTCGTGAAGACGATAGAGGTTTCTGTTTCGGTCTGGGTGCTGGCGACTTCGGTGCCCGCCGGTATCACGACCACGGACTCCTGTGGCTGTGAGAGCCAGAAGGTCACGGGCGCGCCAGCGGGTACCGGCTCCTTCAATGTGATCCCCAGCATTTCCATGAACTGGATGAAGTGCAGGTCCGGTACCTGGTTCAGCCGGTAGAGCAGAACATCGGTCATCCATGCAAAGAGCTCAATCAGAGTGACGCCCGGATCGCTGACATTGTGATCGGTCCACTCCCTTGTATAGTGAGGGATGCGCTTCTTGGCCTCGTCGACGATGTCCTGAAACTGCCGATCGTCCAGTTTGGGTCTGGGTAATGCCATTGCAGCCTCCGTTGGGCTCATTCCTCTGGGATCAAGTAGAACGGATAGACCAAGCTGCGCTGGTCGTGGGTCGCCTTCACCTCGTAACGAATCTCGATCAGCAGGGCGTTGGCGTCATCAGAGCTCCCCTGTCCGTCAGTACCCTGGCGCACGTGCACCTCATCGACCCTGATGCGCGGTTCCCACATACCCAGGGCTTCCTCGACATAACGGCGGGCTCGAGCAGCGGTATGGCTGTTGTTGGGGTCGAAGACCAGATCGTGCAGGCGACACCCAAAAGTTGGGCGCATCACACGCTCGCCCGGCGCGGTCGACAGAATGATGTGGATCGCCTGGTCGATCTCATTGCGTTCGTGCGTCAGGGCGATCCCGCCTTGCGGACCAATCTGAGGTGGAAAAGACCACCCGCGGCCGACGATTTCCTCTGGCATCGTTGGTTAGCCTCCGATCATGACGGTGCCCACCGCTACCACCTGCGCTGCCATATTGGGTGCGGGGTCGGCGCACGTTTGGGCAAAATCACCGGCTCGCGCAGCCGGCTTACTGTTGATCATGACTGTGCTGCTGCCGCGCATAATCGTGCCCCGGTTCGTGGGGGGCACCTGAAAGACTGTCCCCGGCGGCGTGGGGATGTGCGGGGGGGTGTTCGTCGCAGTGCTGCCTACAGTCGCGGCCGGCATGCCCATAACTTTGACATCGGCGCTGAGATTGCCGTCGATGATCCCCGCAAATGGGTGCGGAAGCGGTGTCGGAACTGGCCCCCCTGGCGATGGCACCATAACGATGTGAATGTCAACGGCGGTGATCTGGTCGCCTTGTTTGGCTGCCGGCTGTCCCATAGTCGCGCTCCACTTACACCTTTCAATCGCCTAGTTCAGGTTGATGACCGCGCCCTTGACTGTGATCTGCCCCCCGGCCTGGAGATCCATGTTCGCGCCCGCTTCGATCTTCAGGCTGCCGCTGGCCTTGATCTGTACCTCGTTGCCTTCCAGTGTGACTTTGCTCCCGCCGTCGTCGAGCGTGATGACCACGCCGCCGCTGGTGCTGATCCTGATGACACGATTGGCATCGTCCAGGGTTATTCGGTGCCCGCCACTGGTCGCGATCTCGATCTTGTTGTCGGCGTTATCGAAGACAGCAATCTTGTGGCCCGACCGCGATTGCCATATGCGCGCCAGGGGCAGCTCGCCGCCGGCGCTGGGCGCATCCGGGGGCAGAGCGTGCTGGCCGTTCCACAGCCCGCCGAGAACATAGGGACGTCGGAAGTCTGCCTGCTCAAAAGCAACCAGAACTTCATCACCAACCTCAGGGACGACGAGAAATCCCGCTTCCGGGCCGGCGCCGGCCCCGACGATTCGCGCCCAGTCGCTCTCGGCATCTTCGGTCATCCAGGGGAACTTCACCTTGACGCGTCCCCAAGCTTGCGGGTCATCAGTATTGGTCACGACACCCGTGACCACGCCGGGGTCGATGGGCCGGGGACTGCGCAGTCCCGCCTCTTCCAGTATCTGGCCTGTGCGCGTGCCGCGAACGCTGAAAGTTGTCTTGAGACCCTCGGCAGTGTAGACGTGGCGGGCGCTGGTGACGAGATAAGTGCCACTGAAGCGGTCGCCAAGTGCTTCAAGCGTTACCGGCTTGCCTGCCTGGATGTCGGGCCGGCGAAAAGCCTCACCTTCTGCCTGTACGAACGCCCCGCTGATCTCGTCGAGGCGCGCTGCGGCGAGGTGGTCGGCCTCCGCCTGGCTGGTGACGTTCTCTTCCAGAATCACGTGCTTGCCGCTGCCAAAACGGCGCGCCCAAGCCGCGCCGTTCCTCGATTCCTGGATCTCCGGATAGAGCCCGCCTTGCCGAGCGCGTCCGACGATCGGTTGTTGTCGGTCGACGGACCAGCCTCGGACGATGACTTCGTCGACTTGCTCGGCGAGGTTCATACGCGGGTAGAACGAGAGCAGGTCATCCCCCCACCGTAGCGTGATCCCGGCGCCTCGCGACAAGGGCTTGCGGAAGACGAGCTTGCCGTCGCTGACGAAGCACTCATATCCGATGCGCCGGGCGCGTTCTTGGAGAAAGGCCAGATCCGACTGATTGTGTTGGAAGATATGGTCGTAGACTGTGCTCGTCACCTCGACATCGGCCTGCAAGCCAGCGCCGCTGGCAATCTCAGACGCGAGGTCGCTGTCCTTCTTATTCAGGTGTGCCTGGCTCTTCATCTCACGGTAGAGCCGGTGGGATTTGTCATAGCCGCGCACCGCCAGTTGCGCGATCATGCCCTCCTGGAATTCGGGTTCCAGGGAGGTGATCTCCCCCTTGATCAAGGTAGCCCACGTGCCATCGGGTTTTTGGGCGCGGATCTCGATCTCGTCGGTCAGGTCGAACGGTCCCTCGTCAATTAGCTCGAACTCCGGGTCTGCGGCTCGGATCGTGAATATGGCCGGTAAGTGTGCATGTTGGTCGACCTCGACAAAGACCAGGTGTGCCATTACGTCGGGCTCGACATCGGCCCCATTGACCTTGATCGTGATTTGGCTGGCTAACTCGAACGTTTCAGGCATCGTCTTCCAAGGCCTTATTTTGAGGGGATGATCAGTTGTTGGCCCGCGCGTAACTGAAGCGGGTCCTTTAGCCGGTTATAGACGGCGATCTCGCGCCAGCGTGACGCGTCGCCATAGACGGTATGGGCGATCGCATCGATTCGATCGCCGGCAACCACGCGCCAGATGCGTTCGATTTTCCCTCCACCGGACGTGGGATTCTGGCTGGGATAATCGTTCAGATCCTTGTGCTGGGTGAAGGTCACCTCGACCTGCGCTCGTACAGGCGTGCCATCGGGCTTGAACAGGGTGAACTTCTGGGTCATATTGGTGATGACCGCAACGAAGCGGAAGACCCCCCACTCAAAGGCCACTTCGGGCGGGGGCACCTTCTTGTCGCGATTCCCCGCCCGCCGGGTCTTCGATTCCATCAACTTCCAGAGCTTATTGGTCGTCAGGCTCACGTCCTCGCCGGTCTCATAGGTGTCGAACGTGAGCGTGAGCTTCAGGGTCTGGGGACCGGCTTTCTCAAACTCAAAGCTCGGGACGTCTGAGCGGTTCTTCTTTTCCTCTTTGTACGTGTTGGTTTTGGAGACCGAGTACTCGAAAGGATTGAACATGCAGTTGACAGAGACGCCCCCGGACTTAGGCTCGCCCGAGCTGTCTACCTCGACGATGCGGGCGGCCTGTAGGCTGCTGCGCGTGTTAGGCATCGATCGTATATCCTTTCCGCCCTAAGGACCTCACCTGGGTCGCATACGTTCGCGCTCCGTCGCCAACCGGCGTTTGATCTCCCTGTACACACGCCGTGCCAGCGAATCGATGTCAACCGCTGCTCTGCTCGCGTCCTCCTCCCTGAGGCCACCGTCAGGTGAGGCACCTGTCGTGGCTGTTTCAGGGCGCTCAGTCGCCGCCAATCGCTGGATGGTGGGTGATGGGATCTGCGGCTGAGGGGCCGCTTCTGGTGGCCTGTCGTGCCCGACGGGAGCGGGCGCGACTGGACGTGCGGGAGCGTGAGACGCCTCGACGCCGGGCGTATGCCGGCCCCCCTCAACGTGGATATCTGCCGGCGCACGCTCTGCTGGCGGGGAGACAGCCTGTACTGGGGCGCGAGGGTATGGCTCCGGCGGAGTGTCCGGCAGAGGTGCGGGCTCACCGATCAGGTCCCAGAGATCTGAGGGGAGTGGCCCGATCTCTGTGCGCACGAGCTGTGGCTCGGGGAGTGGGGCTGCGCGTGTCTGCGGTGTCTCGCTGGGGCCTGGACCTCCACGGACCTGCCCGCCGCGCTCGGGCTGAGCGGCCCATTCACCCGGTCTGGGACGGCGCGGTGGGATCAGTTCGACCGACGATTGTGTCGGAGCAGCCGAGGCCACTCCTTCGAGCAAGTGCCGCACCGCGACAGCGCTCCGGGGGGCTGCCGCGGCCATATCAGGGACCGGTGTCGGAGGTACGGTGGGCGCGGCGCCTGTGCTCCTGTCCAAGGGGGGGTATGGCTGGCCGGGCATCCGCTGGACCGCCCACGCCTGCTCCAGCGGCACCGCTTGCTCGCGGGGTGACCCCGGCACGTCGGGCGGAGCTTCAGGGCTTTCCGCGGCGTGGGTCGCCTCCGCGACCTGTTGAGCAGCTCGACTGCCGGCCCGTTCACCACCTTCCGCTTGGTCCACAGGCGGCGGAGCGAACCGCACCACTGGAGGTGGTTCAGGCTTAGGTTCCTGATCGCCGCGGCGTGGCACAGGCTTGACCTCATTGGCTCGAGCGCCAAGAGCACCCGGCTCGGAACTCCGGTTCAATGGCACTGTTTCTGCCAGGGCAGGGGGTGGGGTGGGCGTCGCAACGGTTGGGATCGCCGGGAGCGTGGGCGGGCCCTCGACTTCGGGGGACGGTGCCCCACGCTCAACATCCGGTTGTGGCCGAGGGAGATCGTTGCCCGGCTCGATGGCTGCACGGTGGAGGGCAGGCTCCTCACGATGCGTTGGTGTGAGCCCCACCCGTTCCTCTTGGGCGGTCGCAGGCCGGCGGTCTTGCTCCCCGGCGGCCTGTGGCGACGCCGGCTCGCCGGCAGGTGCTGGAGCGTCGGTGCTGTGACGAGGGCGTGTGCGCTCATCCCTCTCGGGAACCTCGCCTCTTGCGCTTTCCGGGGCCAGACGTTGTACCTGTTGCGCCGGAGGGCCTGCGACTGGCTCGACCTGCTGAATCTGTGCGTTCACGCGACTCTCTGAGGCGATCTCAGTTGGCAACGATCCTGGTGCAGTGCCGAGAGCGACTCCGCTCTGAATTTCTTCCTGCTCCTCCCGTTCCTTGTGGCGATTGAAGATGGTCTTGAGTCGTCGCCACACGTCCTCTGTGAAGGATGTATCGGTGCCTTCCTCTGCCACACGTGCAGACTCATGCGCTTCGGCGGGGCGCTGCGCGGGAGGCACGCCAAGGGTTGGCGGTTCGGAGGCCCGCCGCGCTCCCGGAACCTGCGAGATAGCCTGCGCGAGCGGCGTGCCGACCCGATCTGGTGCTGGGGGGATGTCGGTCGCCGGTACAGCAGCCTGCGCCGGCTGTGTCGCGGGCGTATCCTCATCGGCCCTGGCGGCGATCGCGCGGATAGCATAGACAGCCTCGGGTTGATCCGCTCTGGGACTGGCTTTCCACGGTCCCACGGTCTTTCGAGGCGCTGCCGGCTGGAACAGTGTCGTAACGGTTCGGTGACGCCCGACGCGGCGTACCAAGGCGTTAGTACGCCGAAGGCCGCGAGAACTCCCAAGGCCGTCGGAACTCCCAAGGCCGTCGGAACTCCCAAGGCCGTCGGAACTCGCCGATCGATTCCTGAGCGGGGACGTGGTCACCATTGTCTCCTCAAGGCCTGTGTCTCTATCCGTAGGAAGCGGTAACCTCACCGCACGCCAGCTCCAGCGTCTGAATAGCGATGGTACGGGCATCGGACTGAAGCTGCGGACCCTCCCACCGCGTTGGGAACGCACCATCGACGCTCCATACCATCACCGGCTCGCGCGCTACGTTGAGCAAGGTCACTGTGACGCTCTTGCGCGACGGCGTGCCCGCCATGCACTCGAGGTACCAGTCCAGCAGCGCGCTTTTTCCGACCCCGTTCTTCAGGCTCAGAGTCGCAGGCTTGCGCTGACCGGGAAGCTGATGCACGAAGGTGTTGAGCCCGCCCTCTTTGAGCTGCTCCACCTCCCACTCGATCGTGGGCAAGGCACACTCGGTGAACGCAGCCTGATTCTCACCGTCTACTGAGACGAGGAAGCGGAAGGCGGCGTTTGCTCTGGCGCGTAGCGGGTCTTCCGACACTAGTATCCTCCCTGTCGGCCGACCATACGCGATGACGGGCGTTGCCTCTCGCGCTCGATGGCGAGATCGTCAAGCAGCATCGCATAGACCTTGTCGGTGATCTTCCTGACCATCTCGTCGGTATCCAGCTTGTCCCCTGGCGCGTCTGTGGGTTCGGTCGTGCCGGCCCTGCGGGGCCGCGCTCCTTCCCGATGGCTCTCCGCGCCCCCCTCACCGGTTCGAGCTGAGGAGCGAAGCAACGAAGAGGATGTCGGCTTTGCAGTTGTGTCCTGGTCGGGCATACGGCACCTGCTTTCTAGTGATCGTGAGAACGGCCCTGGGGCGAGGATACGCCCTGGGGCGAGGATACGCCCTGGGGCGAGGATACACCCTGGGGCGAGGATACGCCTTGGGGCGAGGATACGCCTTGGGGCGACGGTACGCTCACGTCGGAAACGGCAAGGCCCGTTACGGGCGGTACTCTCAGGTGTAGCTCAGTGTTGCACTGTGGGCACGTCGCAAGGATATCCATACCCTCGTAGCTGTTCAGCCGCAGGTAGAAGTCTTCCAGATAGGCCATGTCGGCGGCGAAAAGCCCCTCTACTACCTGAAGGGTCACCAGGGGAAGCTCCCCAAGCCTGGTGAGCACTCGCGCCAAGAGGACCACGGGTAGATAGGCCTCGTTGGCCAGCACGCGCGGATGGGCCACCGACTCGATCTCATCGAGCGCCGTAGCCATGCGCATTCGTCCCTGCCGGTGGATCGCTCCGGACGGGTCGACGTACCCGTGCGGCAACACGAACTCGTACTCAATCGCTCCCACCGATCTGGTGGGCCCTGATGGTGCTGTATGAAGGCTCATAGGTGTGTCTCAGGAGAAGCACCGTGACGGCCATCGATGTGCGCAGCGACAGAGTCACACTTTGCAGCGTCCGAAGCTGCGGGCTCCATGTCGCGCGCATCGTAAGGCAAGCATCAGATGACCGGTCTGCGGTGCCTAGACCTTGACTCGAACGATGTACTCGTGGGCGATGGTTAGCTCCTCGATACCGATCTCGTTGCTATCGGACTTGGGTTGCGGACCTGTGACCTTGATGGGCCAGCCGCGCTTGAATTCCCAGCGGGCCACGGGATTGAGCTCGTGGTCGAACATGGTGATGGAACCGTCGTGCCGGGCGTCAGCTACCTTGCCGTCCTCCACTTGCTTGCGCCAGTCCCAGATGTCCATACTGCTGGTGATGCCGCGCTTGAGCGTGATGTTCTCCCACTTCAGGCGCCCGGGGATTTTCATCACGATCTCCTGGCCCTGTTCAGTCACCACGTTGTGTTCGATGACCTCGTGCTCAGAGCCGAGCCCCGAGCATTCCGTGAAGAAGCCTTTCACGACGCCCTGGATCTCGACGGAGAAATGAAACCCTACAAGGGGATCTTCGTGCTCAGGCATAGTGCTCTCCTTTCATATTCAGCGCGCAGAGACGTGCGCTACGGGCTTCAGGCCTCGGCGTTGGCACCGGCCCATTGGCTGATCCGGAAGATGACGAACTCGGCCGGCTTTACAGGAGCCATGCCGACCTCGATGATGAGTTGGCCGAGATCGCGAATCTCGGGCGGGTTGAGTTCGTCGTCGCACTTGACGTAGAAGGCTTCATCTGGCGTGCTGCCGAAGAGAGCGCCGCTCAGCCAGACCGTCCGCAGGAAAGATGTGACGTCGCGTCGCACCCTGGCCCACAGCATGCGGTCGTTTGGCTCGAAGACGACCCACTGTAACCCCATGTCGATCGAGGCCTCGGCCATGATGAACAGGCGCCGAACGTTGATGTAGCGCCACGCTCCATCGCTGCTGAGTGTGCGGCCACCCCAGACACGAATACCCCGGCCCGGGAAGGAGCGGATGCAGTTGACGCCGATCGGGTTCAAGTTATCCTGCTCGGCTTTGCTGAGCCGGGTCTCGAGGTCGATGGCCCCTCGCACAACCTCGTTAGCCGGGGCTTTGTGCACGCCCCGTTCAGCGTCGGTGCGGTTGTAGATCCCGGCCATGTGGCCACTTGGCGGCATCAGCTTGCTGGTGCTGCCGCCACCGCTCAGGTCTGTGACCCTGATCCACGGGTAGTAGAGCGCGCCATACGATGTGTCGAAGTTGACGAACTGGCGCCACTCCTGTGCCTGTTGGGCGTTGAGTCCCGGCGGTGCGTCGAGGATGGCGAAGCGGTACTTGAGCGCTTCGCAGTGGGCAACCATCGCCGTTTGGATCATCTTGATGCGTTCTTTGGCGCTGTCTGATCCATCGTACCCGGTCATGACATCAGGCGCGACCAATAGCCGCACCTCGTCGATGGCCTCGAGCCCCGCGATGCCCGTGCGCGCTGCCGCATCGCCGACGAAGTCGTCGACAGTCAGAGGCGGAATACCGCCGCCTGCAAGCGGGTAGTGACCGTCTGCAGGCGCGGTCGACCCGACATCCGAGATATTCACGGCACTGAACTGCGCATCGCCAACATAGTTGGCCTCGCCTTTCTTCGTCGTCAGCCCGCTCTTGGTCTCACCGCCTACGCTCATGGTGAACGTCTCCTCCTCGCCCGACTTGATGGTCACGCTGAGGTCAGAGGGTCCGGCGCTCTTTGCGGTCACCTTGAAGCTGGTCCCGCGGGTCTTTGCGGGGATCGCTGCTGCTGCAGCCTGTATGGCTGCGCCGCCTTCGCGGAGGGCGCGCATGCTCACGACGTAGCAAGCACCGCCGCCGTTAGCGAAATACCCGTAGACTGCATCAGGTAGGTAGGCACCCGAAACGAAGTCTCCGAAAATGCCCACGAACTGGGTCCAGCTCGTCACCAGCGTGGGCTTGTTGAGCACAGACTGCACGACGACACGCTCGCCCGTGGCCGGATCGATCTGCTTCACACTCGCTTCTGCAGTGACGCCGACGAAGGCTGTCATTGAGGTTCCGGCGGCTTCGATCGGCTTGGTGCCACGATCGACCTCCTCTATGTACACGCCAGGAGATTTGTACTCAGGCATCGCTTCTTCGCTCCTTTCATAGATGCGGACCACAATCAACGGTGAGAAGCTGGAGGTCGTCAGGTTCCAGCTGCTGGTGAGAGACATCTCCCAACTTGCGGCCTGGTGACCTCGCACGTGCAACCGGTGTTCAGAGCTCTATGTCGTAGTCACCCTCCTCAGTAGGGATTCTGATGGTCCGCTGTGCGGGCCTACCTTCGCTGGGCCAGGCGACTAGCGTGTACTCTCCCGGCGCCAGACTTCCCAGTACGAACCGACCATCCTCATCGGTAGCCGTCAGGTGTCCGGTCCCCTTGATGGCGACTTCGATGCCGATCAACGGCGCACCGTGGGTGGCACTCCGTACCACGCCGCCGATTATGTTCAGATCAACACGTGACTCGTCGGGTTTCAACGAGGGGTGTTCGATAGGGCCTCCCGCCGCCAGGGGAAGGGGTATATCCTGAGCCTGGCCCACTCTGAGGGTGCGAGTCTTGATGATAGGAACGGTCATCTCCTGCCATGGGTCAAGCGCCAAGGTGATGACGTAGGGTACGGTGGGGCGCATTTCGTTGTCCAGCACGTTCCAGAGGTCTGATGGCTCCGTAAGCCTGTCGTGCAGGCCCACGCGGGCCTGGATGGCGTAGGGTGGACTCTGCAGGCTGCCTATGAGTCGCCGTGCGGGCAGCACGGGGAAGCGGAATAGGGCCACGATACAGCGGGTGAGCAAACGATGCTCGTCCTCCGGATCGGCGGCCCACGTGGTCAGGGCGTACGAGCAATCGGCCCGCATCGGCGTGCGTTTGAGCTGGGCTAGGTCCGAGGAACTCGCGCCTGCGGATGGAGATCCGTTGGGGCGCTCGGCAACGAGGCGCTCCCATTGATGCTGCCGCAGGACGTTGTTCTCTCGAACGTCATACAGAAAGAGGTTGACCGTGGGCCTGGATATCCTTGCGCTCCACTCGCGTCGCGGCTGCTCGAAGCTGATGTCGATCTCCCCGTTCTTGACAGGGAGTTCGTCGATGAGCAGCTGCCGGATGGTGGCGTCCAGGTCAGCAATCACTGGTTCACCTCTAAATGCCCAACCACTCGCCCAGCTTCCAGCCCAGTGTCTGCGTGTATGCGGGCCTGTCTGGGTCTGCCCAGAGCGGCGTGAGCGCCTGGTCGATCGCCGTCATGCCACTGGCGAGGCCGCCCGAGATTGTGTAATCGCCCTGCTCGTCGCCCGTGATCGCTCTGCCCAAGGCGCCAACGCCCTCGTCGAGCAGGCGTCCGGCGCCATATCCGGCGGCACCCGCTCCAAGGACAGCCCCCAGGCTGCCGAGCGCGGTTGCTGCACCGGCTCCTGTGGCAAGGCCGGCGCCACCGCCGGTGAGTGCTGTCCCGGCGCCAGCCGTCAAACCTGCACTGCCGCCTGCGGCGAAGAGGCTAGAGCCGAACATGCCCGAGATTGTGCTCGCCAACCCTGTGGCGCCGCCGAAGGCACTCATACCCCCGACCACGCGCTCGTACCACGGCTTGTCTTCATCGAGCACGTCGCGCGTGCCCGTGATCAGGCCGGCGGCTGAGGTGACGCCTCCCAGAGCGCTCATCCCCGGGATGTTGGTGATCGAGGGGGCGCTCACGCCCATCATGTTGGCGAGTGGTAGATTGGCGGTCTCAGCCAAGCCCTGCCCGACGCTACCGCCAGTGCCCAAGATGCCTGCGATGTTGCCGACGTTCAGCTCGTCCCAGAAGTCCCGCTGGACCCCAACCTCGCTTCCGGTCTCCGCCGTCTGCGGACGCCTGTCGATGGCGGTCGCCTCGGCTGCACGCTCAAGGGGATCATCGGCAGGCCCAACCGTGAGCGGGCCAGTGGGTGGCGAAGCGTTCTGTTGCTGTGCCACGTGAGCGATCTCGTGCCGCAGGAGTCGCGTGTCAGTAGGGCTTGCTCCGTGGCCGAAGTAGATGTCGTTGCCCAGTGTGAACGCTTGAGCGCTGAGGTGTAGGCTCAACTCGCGGGCCTCGTCATCCATGTGGAGGCGCACCTTGTCGAGCGACACACCAAACTCGTCCTCCAGTTCCGTTCGCCAGGCAGGATCCAGGCGCGCCCCGTGTCCCAGGCTCTCGTAGATACGCCCGGCAAGGCGGTTGCTGACGGCGCCACCCTGCAGCCCGACCTCGGGCTGGAACCATGTGGGAAGCGGCGCATCTTCACCAGTCTTCCCAACGAGCGCTCGTGCGACCCGGGCATTACCGACTTGCTGCTGCAATCGCAGCACAGGATGGGGCGTGGGAGTATCCCGAGATGCTCCAGAAACCGACCAGGTGGGGATTGCCGTGCCTGGCAGCAAAGATGGCGAGCGGTGATATGCCCCGATAAGCTCGAGGTCCACTGCCGATTGCACCACGTCCTGGCTATCAGGATCTATGTCCCGTTCGAGAGGTGCACGCTCGGGCGCAGCCAGCAGCCCACGTTGCGCCCCGGCGTTGGCCCGGCTGCCGGGCTCCCGCGACGATGTTGCCGTACGACCCGTTCTGGCCAGTCTTCGACTGCTCATAGACTTCCTCCTGCCGTAGGGTGTGACTGCCTACGCAAGCTAGGACAGGCTAAGCAGATATCAACGGTCCGTGCCCATCCACGAGGGCGAACTCCTCCTCGCGGACCAATCGGCCCATCTTCTGCAGCTCGCGCCGCGTGGCATGGAGTAGATGTGCCATAGTAACCTGTCCGCGAACGCGCGCCTCACCCTGACGCTGGCCATCGGCTGCTGCCAGATAGGCGGCGCTGACGATGATGTTGCGGATGTTGCCGCCTGCCAGGCGAAAACGCTCGGCCAGGTACGGCAGGTTGATGTCGGGATCTCTCGGTAGGTCGGGTGGAAACAGAGTCTGCCAGATGCGTAGCCGATCCTCTGCTTCGGGGAACGGGAAGCTGACGGAGAATTGCAGCCGTCGGGTGAACGCCTCGTCCAGATTTCCGCGCAGGTTGGTGGCCAAGATGGTGACTCCATCGTAGGCCTCCATTCGCTGGAGCAGGTAGCTGATCTCTATGTTGGCGTAGCGGTCATGCGAGTCGTGTATCTCGGAGCGCTTGCCAAACAGGGCGTCGGCCTCGTCAAAGAAGAGGATCGCATTGCTCAACTCGGCCTCGCGGAAGATGCGCTCGATGTTCTTTTCGGTCTCCCCAATGTACTTGCTCACTACCGTCGAGAGGTCGATTCGGTAGAGATCGAGGCCCAGCGAGCCAGCGATGATCTCCGCGGCCATCGTCTTGCCGGTTCCAGGGGGACCGGCGAAGAGGACGGTGACACCGCGGCTCGATGCCAGCTTGTCCCCTACACCCCACGCATCCAGCACCTGGGCTCGTCCACGCACGGTGTCGATGATCTCGCGCAGGAGGGCGCGCTGGTCTTCGGGCAAGATGATGTCATCCCAGCCATAGCGGGCGGGGCGATCGCCTCCGGTTATCCTGCGCGCCAGCTGGGCAAGGCGCGGGTTTGAGTGTACCCGTGCCGCAGCAAACAAGTCCTCGGCTGTGAGTCCGTGCTTCTGGCCGTCACTATCCCCGGACTCCTGCGAACTCGCTCTGGCGACCCAGTCCCACGCAGTGGCGACCGCGTCGCGGATCTGACCGCTGGTGAGGGCAAACTGCCCAGCGAGTGCATCCAGGTCTCCAGGTTGCAGGATGATGCCGTCGGGGTGCTCGCCGGCAAACGCGCGTGCCCCATCGATTTCTGTCACCCCAGCGCCGAGAAAGGTGGCCCATAGAAGGCGGCGCTGCGGGAACGCCGGTATGGGGAACTCGAGTTGGATGATGGGGCGATACAACTGCCCGGGGCGGGATCCCTGCCCGGCCCGCGCAGTGCCCTTGGGGTACCAGAGGGCCTCACCGGCAACGATGACCACGCCCGGGTGTGCGGTGAGTTCCTCGATCAAGCCAGGGGGCGTGGTACCGTCAACCAGGCACGCATCCCAGCCGACAAACAGCGGGATGGCGCCGGTGAGGCGCGCATCTCTGAGTCCCAATCCAACTGCCCGAATGGCCAAGTCGGTCGCCGCATCCATACGGCCAACGTGGCCCTGTACGTTCCCCGCTGGTCCGGGCCCCGGTGATCGATAGGGCGCGAGCTTGGCCAGATCGATCATCATCAGTGGTCGTCCTGCCCGGCCTGCCAGAAACCGTGCTGCCGCTCGCTGACTGTCCACGTCAGGTCCGTGGAACAGGAATATGGGTGGCTCGTGTGCGAGGATATTTCCGGGAGAACCAGACCTATCCGACGGTACTGAGCTGTATGCTCGTGAAGGCGCTGCACGCATTTGGGCAGCCGCTGCTTCTAGCAGAGCCAGGTTCTCAGGGCTTACCAACAGCGACTCCGGAGTTGCCGAGGTCGTGGCACCGTCGAGCGCGGCCTGGGTGTGCTCGGGAGGTAACTCGGCGGGGCGGAGGAATCTGGTGGAACTGGCGATCAAGGCGTGGGGGCGGTACCCCCCAAGTAGGAAGGCAACGATGCTTTCATCGACAGTGACGATATGCGCGAGCAGCGGAGCGCCCGTTGCATCGGAAGGGGAGATAAGGGCCAGAAGGCGATGACGAATGAGCGGGGCTTGCGGATCAAAGTGCGCCAGAGCTGCCAGTCGGCCGATTCCCCCCTCCACAAGTAGGTCGAGGATAAGGTTGACGGTAGGACGCTTCTTGGTCACGTCGTCCTGGAGATAGCCGTACAGACGTTCGTAACGCAGATCCACGGCTGGCGCCAAGGCGATCAACAGAGCATCCAACTCCAACCGGCTGAGCGCGAAGGTTTGGGCTAAGTGTACCAGGGGAAGGGTAATCTCCCCTTGCTCGGCGTCTTTGAGGACCTGGGCCCGTTCTCGATCGATCCAGTCGGCGCGCTGGTGCAGAGCCTCTTCGGCCTCTGGAGTGAGCGCCGCCGTGTGTCCCCACGACGTTGCGAGCGGGCGGTGCAGAAGGGCGGATGCTTCCTCATCGGGGACGTAGAGGCCACGGAAGGTGTCCTCAGGATCTTGACCGGCGAGTTTCCAGAGTTCCACGGCACGCTGTAGGCGCAGATCGATCCGCTGCAGCTCAATCTGCAGATGATACAGTGCGATGCCCGCCAGCCCCACTGTCTGGGTGCTCACTCTCGCCTCACTTCCCCCCGGAGCCGCAAAGGTTGGACTTGCGGCCAGTTGCGCGAACGAGTGAAACCTGTCAAAAAAGCAGAGGCCTATCTTACTAAGTCATGTCTACAGTATAGAGCAAGTCTGTTCATAATGCAACCCCAAACTCGTCGCTTGGACAGCGCTCGTTGCACCTGGTACAATGACTGTGAAATGGCTGACTACCGGGCGTACTTCCGTGACAACTGGGCGATGCTGCAGCAGGCCGCGCTCTACAGGCCCGGCTTGGACATGGGGTTTGGCAATCCTGGGTTCGAGACGGCAGGGTTCAGGGTTCTGATTGTGCGGTTGTCGCCTTTCCGCGATGTGAAGCGCTCGACGCCACACCAGTTTCTCTTTCAGGCCGTTCGCCGAGTACTGCCCGACGCCTACATTGACTTCGCGTTCTTCCCTCCAGAGCACGACCGTTGCCGCTTGTTGGAAGCCGGGATCCCGCTGATCGTCGGAATACGGTCATGGCACGACCTTTCCGACTTCGATGTAGTCCTCATTTCCAACGCGTATGCGCTCGAGCTTATTAACCTGCCCTACCTGCTGCTGAACTCAGGGGTACCGGTGTTGGCCAGTCTGCGCGGCGAAACCTGGCCGCCGCTGATCTTGGGGGGATCCAACGCGATGGCGGCTCAGGCTGAGTTGATGCTGCAAGGTCGTGGCCATCCGAATGGTAGCCATCGGAATGGTGGCCCTCAGAGTAGAGGTGACCGACACGGTGGCCAGCTCGACGGATTTGTCGATGCTCTCTTCTTTGGTGAAGGAGAGCGTGAAGTTAGCACGCTGGTCGCGCGTCTCAGCGAGGCTGCGCAGCTTCCCAAGGTCGAGCGTCTGCTGTATGCCGCCGAGGCTTCCACCGGCCTGTGGGTGGTGAACGGTCCTCCGGAACAGGTCGTGACGAAAGCCGTATGCCATGACCCTGACGAAGCTGACCTGGTGATCGATTACCCTTCGCTCAACAGCGATGAGGCGGGCACGGGTCGTCTGCAGATCAACTTCGGTTGTCCTTCCTTTTGTTCGTTCTGCTTTGAAGGGTATGACCGCAAGCCCTATCGCGAGGTCAACGCGGAGGCGGTTCTGAAGGCTGCGGATGCTCTGAAGGTGGTGCAGGGCATCGACACGGTTGATGTCTATAGTTTCAACTTCAACACTCACGAAGATGTGCTGCGACTCCTGCTGGATCTGAACCGGCGGTTCTACCGCGTCAATGTCATGAGCCAGCGTGTCGATTTGCTCGCGGCTGTGCCGGGCCTGTTGGAGGCTGAAATCTCGGCCGACAAGCGAAGCTTCACCTTGGGTATTGAGGGCATGAGCCGCCGCATGCGCAGCTTTCTGCACAAGAGCCTGGCTGACGACGAGATCGACGTGGTTCTGGTGCGCTTGTTGCACGAGAAGATCCGCGAGCTCAAGCTTTTCTTCATTTTGACGGGCCACGAGGAGCCAGCTGACCTTGCCGAGTTTCATAGCTTCGTGGTCAAACTCAAGGAGTGGCGCCGCACCTACCGTCCCGGCCTGCGCGTGGTATTCAGCTTCGGTCTCCTCATACGCATGCCGTTCACGCCGTTGAGCTACGATCGACTCTTTTTGGAGGAGGCGGCCTGGCGTGGCATCATCGGGGCGGCCAAGTCATCGTGCGAAACTAACGGATTCGAGTTCCGGCTCGCGACTCCCTGGGTGGAATACGCGGCCTCTCAAGTCCTGGTATTGGGTGGGATGTGGCTGTCGCAGCCGGTACTAGCCCTGGCGGAGGCGGGACATCACTACGATCTACATCTCACGCATGGCTTCTGGGAAGGCCTGCGTCAGTGGATGGTTGATCACGACCAATGGACACCGGAATTCTTGGGCGTCAAGGGGCCCGATGCGCGCTTTCCTCTTGACTTCGTCGGCTCTGACGTGCGGTCGGGCTTCCTCTACGAGCAGTATCAGCAGGCCGTTGCAGGGACTGACGAGGGCTACTGCCTTGGTGAAGTGGGCGGCCCCGCCGGTACCGGTGAGGCCGGACGGTGTCTGGGCTGTGGCGCGTGCACGACCCCCGCTGAGCGCGCGGGTATCGTTCAGCACGTGATGCGTCGCCCTGGCGATGACTACCTGAGGCAGCTTGAGGCGACGATGCTGGAAAAGCGCCGGCAGCGACCGCTGTATGCTCGGGTGTGGCTGCCGCCCTCGGCAGCGGGTGCGGAGCCGGCGTGGGTCAATGCATTCGTCATGCGCAGCTTGCTGGGAGCTTACCCAGACCAAACGGACAATCTGCTGACCGCACAGGAAGTCGTCTTCACCACGCGTGCCAACCTGCCGCGATATGCCGGACTATTCGGCGAGGCAATTGTTGCGATCGTCGCACGGGATCGGGAGCGCTTCGCCAATCGCGTTCAGGGCGGTGCTGACGCTTCGAGCGGCGACCCGCTTCCGAGCGGCGACCCGCTTCCGAGCGGCCAACCGCTTCCGAGCGGCCTGATCATCACCGAGCTTATCGACCGGTATGAACCCGGCACCTTTCAGCAAACTCGCCTGGCCTTAACACTTCCTGCCGACCATTTCCCTGACGCCGGTCAACGCCTGCGGGAGTACCTTCAGGCGCTCTACGTGCCGGTGAACCTGCGTGCTACGCGGGGGCCCGATGGCGGGAGTGGAGGATACCAGCTCGACATACCGGACAAGGCACGCAAGAAGCGAGTCGTTTTCGGGGGGATGTTCAGCGAGGATGGGGGTGTTGCACGTGTAGAGATCGTGGTCACCGCGAAATTCGACCTTGTGGGTTATCTTCAGTCCTTCCCACAGCCCGAACGGTATCGCGAGGTGCTCACGGAGGTCAGCGCTCTGGTATTGTAAGCAGAGCTCGAGTATGAAGGCCGTCCTAGCGGAGGCTATAGGGTGCAGCAACGAGAGCGACAGTTGATCCCGGCATGCGAGGCGCGCGTTGAGTTGCGCGTGGTGAACTCGCGGTTCATCGCGACGGTGGCGCCAGCCTTCACCGTGGAAGCCGCGCGCGCCTTTGTGGAGCAGATGAGGGCTGAGTTCGCAGATGCATCGCACAACGTGCCGGCGTTCGTCATCGGGCATGGCAGAAGTGTCTATGCGCACTGCAGCGATGACGGCGAGCCATCTGGTACTGCGGGACGCCCGGCGCTAGCCGTGTTGCAGGGCAGCGGCCTGGGGGACGCCGTCATCGTAGTGACACGTTACTTCGGCGGCACGAAGCTCGGTATAGGGGGACTTGTCCGCGCGTATGGCGATGCAGTACGAGAGGTGCTGCGGGTGCTTCCGCTGGCTGAGAAAGTAGCTACGCAGACGGTGATGGTGGCGATGCCCTACAGCCTCTACGAGCGCGTAAAGCTTCTGGTCGAGGCGCAGGGAGGGCAGATGGTTGATGAGGCGTTTGCTGCCGACGTGACACTAGCTGTGCGGCTCCCGGTTGAAACTGTCGAGACTTTCCGGGCGGGACTGCAGGAGCTCTCCGCCGGTCGCGTTGAGGCCGAGGTCGTCGAGGTCGATGACGAGACGATCATGCCCATTGGCCAAGTCGGGGGTGACGTGCTGATTCTGTCCGAGGCATAGGCAATCGAGAGATTGCGCGGCTTTTCCGCCGACCCGGTATATCATAGAGTCGGAAGCTGATTTCTACCCGTTGCCTACGAGAGGAGGTTGGCTATGACAGCCTTTCGCTATCTGGGGCAATCCGTGCCAAGGAAGGACGGGCCGGACAAGGTGTGCGGAGCGCTGCGGTATGCGGACGATGTGCACCCGCCAGGGTGCTTGCACGCCGCGCTCGTGACCAGCCCACACGCCCACGCCCGGATCCTGGAGATCGACACCGCTGCCGCTGCGGCGTATCCAGGCGTTCGGGCTGTGGTGACGGGAGCCGACTACGCCATTCTGCTCGGGCTCTATCTGGGTGATACCCCGCCGCTGGCACGGGGCAAGGTGCGGCACTACGGGGAGCCGGTCGTCGCGGTGATTGCCGATACACTACATCAGGCGCAGGCGGCGGCTTCGCTGGTAAGGGTCGACTACGAACGGCTTCCCGTTGTTCACAGCCCGCGCGATGCCCTCCGCCCGGATGCGCCGGTCCTCCACGAGGCGATGGAGACATATCTCCACATTCCACCCATTCATCCGGAGCCCGGCACCAACGTGGCAAACCGCACGCGCATCCGCAAGGGGGATGTCGACACTGCTTTGGCACAGGCCGATGCTGTCGTCGAGCTGGAGTTCTCCTTTCCCCCTGGCGATCACGTGGCGATCGAGCCGCGCGCCGCGATCGCGCAGATCAGGCCCGATGGCACTGTCATCATCCGCTCCTCAACGCAGGCACCTTTTGTGGTTCGTGCGCTGATGAGTGTCTTCTTTAGGATCCCGCCGGGCAAGATCGTCATAGAGGCTCCCCCGATCGGCGGGGGATTCGGAGGGAAGGCAGGAATCCAGCTAGAGGGCCTGGCCTATCTGCTGTCGCGAGCTGTGGACGGGAGACCGGTGCGACTTGCCAATAGCCGAGAGGACGACCTGGTCGCTTCGCCGGGGCACATCGGTCTCCAGGCAACGGTGAAGCTGGGGGCGACCCGCGATGGCAAGCTGGTCGCGGCGGACCTGCTCTATCTCTTCGATAGCGGGGGCTATGCCGACTATGCCGTCAATATCAGCCGCGCGGGAGCCATTGCCGCTCCGGGGCCCTATAATGTCCCCAATATCCGTACTGACTCGCTGTGTGTCTACACCAACCATCCCTTCGCTACGGCCTACCGGGGATTCGGGCACGAGGTCGTCTATGCGGTGGAGAGGGCGATGGATGAGCTGGCGCTCAAGCTGGCGATGGATCCGGTGGAGTTGCGGGCGAAGAACGCGATACGTTCTGGCGACCTCTCGCCTACGCAGTCGCTGATGGACCCCAACACAGGAGACCTGGCAGCGTGTCTCTACAAAGCCGCGGAGATGATTGGTTGGGATCAAGGCCCCCGACGTGAGGTTGGCCCACAGAAGGTACGGGCCAAGGGAATCAGCGCTTTCTGGAAGTCTCCGGCGATGCCGACGAACACGGATGCGGGGGCCGTTCTCACGTTCAACGAGGACGGCAGCGTGAACCTGAGCACGGGTATCATCGAGATCGGGCAGGGGACCTACACAGGGGTCGCGCAGATCCTGGCCGAACGGTTCGGAATGTCACCCGATATGGTCCACATCGACCCCGAAATCAGGACCAACAGAGCGCCGCACGACTGGGCTACAGCGGCCAGCCGGTCGCTGTTCATGGTGGGGCGAGCGGCACTGGCAGCGGCTGAAGATGCCATTGAGCAGATCCGGCGCATCGCAGCGGCGCCTCTGCGCTGCCCGCCGGAGGATCTCGAAGTCGCCGAAGGTAGAGTCTTCATTCGCGACGATCCGCACCGGGGACTGGCGCTCCGCGATGTCGTGCTCGGGTACGTCTACTCTGATGGTCAAGCGATTGGCGGCCAGGTCATCGGACGTGGCAACTACATCGCGCGCGGGCTCACCGATATCGATGCCGAGGCCGGGTCCGGCAACCCTGCATTGGAGTGGACAATCGGTGCTCAGGCAGTCGAGGTGGAAGTGGATCTTGCGGATGGCGCCTTCGAGATACTGAAGGCAGTGTGCGCAATGGACGTCGGCAGAGTCGTCAACCCTGCGCTGGCCCGCGGCCAGATTGTGGGGGGGATGGCGATGTCGCTCGGGTTCGCGACGACCGAAGGGTTTGTCTTCAACAGCCGGGGGGGCGTGGAGAACGCCGTGTTACGCGACTTCAAGATCCTCCGCTACGGAGAACAGCCTGAGTACGACGTCGCATTCGTGGAGACCCCGCAAGGCGATGGCCCTTATGGTGCGCGGGGTCTGGGAGAGCAAGGGGTGCTTGGCATCCCCGGGGCCCTAGCGAATGCGCTCTCCCGGGCGGTGGGACGGCCGATCAACCACCTGCCGATCACGCCGGAGCGTATCTGGGAGATCCTTCATGACGAGGGTGAGGGAGGTGACCGATGATTCCCTTCAACTTCGCATACTACCGCCCGGATAGCCTTACCGAAGCTGTTTCTGCATATCGCGAGGCTCAAGAGGCCGGGCTGGACCCTGTCTACTATGGTGGCGGGACTGAAATCGTCACGTTCTGCAGATCGGGGAGCATGAAGCCAGGAGCGGTCATCGATATCAAGCGCATCCCGGAGTGCACGGCTCTAGACGAGGCGGATGGCGCGCACGTATTCGGCGCTGCGCTCGCGCTGAACACGATCATCGACGACGAGCGCTGGCCATTGTTGGCGCAGGTTGCCACGATCGTGGACCATACGGTGCGCAACCGGCTGTCGCTGGGCGGCAATATCGCGGGCAGGCTGCCCTATCGCGAGACTGTGCTCCCGTTCTTGCTGGTTGACAGCCGGGCGCGACTGGCAGGCCCCGAGGGCGAGCGCGACGTGGCTCTGGAAGAGGTGTTCGACCGGAGGCTCAAGCTTGCGCCGGGGGAACTCCTGGTCAGCCTGAGCGTACCTAGCGCGGTTACGGAGCTTCCGTGGTTCTACCGGCGGCGCGTGCGCAAGACGCGGTTGGACTATCCCATTCTAACGGCCTGCTGTATCAAGACGGAAGGGCGCGTGCGTATGGCCACGACTGCAGCCTATGGTTTTCCTCTCCGCAGCAAAGCTGCCGGAGAGATCATCAACGATGGCAGCCAGTCTTCGCAAGCACGTGCTGAAGCCGCGGTCGATGCTGACGGGTTGCGTATTGCGGACAACCAGCGCGCGACGGGAGCATACCGGCGGGCTCTGCTGGTCTCGACGATTTCTGAGGCACTGGACGTGCTGCGGTAGACAAGGAGGACGCGATGATCGTCTATAGGGACTATGCGGCCGTGACGCTGCGCGTGAACGGCGAGGACCGGCAAGTTGTGGTGCGGCCCGCTGACACCTTGCTCCATGTGCTTCGCGACACGCTGGGGCTTACCGGGACGAAGGTGGGGTGCGAGAACGGAGATTGTGGCGCCTGTACGGTGTTGATCGATGGGAGGCCCGTCAAGTCGTGCATGGTCCTGGCGGTGGAGGTTGCAGGTGAGGGGGCTGCCTCACCCGAGATCACGACTATTGAGGGACTGCAGGACACACCGATCCAGCGGGCGTTTCTTGCGGAGAACGGCTTCCAGTGCGGGTACTGTACCTCGGGTTTCATCGTGAATGCCCATGCGCTGCTCCAGGCCCATCCCGACCCCGATCCGGAGACGACGCGGCTCTGGCTGGAGGGCAACCTGTGCCGGTGTACGGGATACGAAGGTATTGAGCGCGCTGTTAGAGTAGCGGCGGCCGAAGCCACCGACTGATAGCACAGGTGTCGCCTGGGTCCCGGGCAGGGTGCCAAGGCGGCCGGCTTGCGCCCCGGAATAGCTGTCGCTGCGCTGGCAGAACGGCTAGATCCAGACGTTGACGTTGTGATAGCCGGTGGTGCCGTTGGGAAAGATCCTGCGGTCTTGTGGTGCCCGGGGTTCGGTGCTCACGCCGGTGGCGCACACCAGGCAGAGGCAGGTTGAGTCTCACGGTTCCCGTGGTACCATGAAGGACAATACCAAGCCTCTTCAGGCTTACCCCGATGCTTGCCAAGGAGGAGACGATATGAACGAGATGCTGCGCACTGTGTTGGCGCGCCGGAGCGTGCGCAAGTACACTCCCGAACCCCTGCCGGCTGACGATCTACGATGGATTCTGGAAGCGGCGCGGCGCGCTCCCAGCGGCGCGAACCGGCAGCTATGGCGGATGGTCGTTGTCAGGGACGCAGACCTGCGCCGACAGACGGCGGAAGCGTGCAACGGGCAGGTGTGGATGGCTGAGGCTCCGGTCATCCTGTGCATGGTGGTGGCGCCCGGACAGAGCAAAGTGAACGGCGCGATTGCGCTGGACCACGCTATTCTCGCGGCCACGAGCTTGGGCTACGGCACGTGCTGGATCGGCGCCTACGACGCAGCACGGGTCAAGCAAGTGTTGGAGATCCCTGAGGATCATGACATCGTCTGCCTTACGCCGGTGGGTGTTCCCGCTGAGCATCCCGGCCCACGCCCGCGCAAACCGCCCGCGGAGCTCTTCGGTGATGGACACTTCGACACAGCCCTGGATTATGACCCAGAGGCTCTACCCGGGTTTTCCAAGGAATAGGATCGGGGCCGTAGGGTGCCAGACTTGCCGCCTGTAGGTCGCCGGACGCTGGTTGCAGAGGCGTTACGCGACATTCTCGTGATGCTCAACTCGGATCGGACGCTGTCGAGCATTTTGGAGTATCTCGTTGCGCGGACCCGGGTGCTCCTTGAGGCGGGGGCGTGCGTCCTTTTCCGAGTGGATCACGAACAGCAAGTGGTAGTGATTGAGGCTCAAGCAGGGGTTCCGGAGGACTTCCCTGCCGTGCGCGAGTTCACGATTGGCGCAGGTGGGGGGGTGGGACATCCCACGCTAGATATGATCGTGCTTGGCGCGGACCCTGCGGCTGCTATCGACCTGGACGCGGTGGATCCCGCTGAGATTGCAGAGCCGGCGCCTGTGCGCGAGTGGTTTCGCGCTCTCTGCAAGGAATACCGATCGTCGTTGAGTGTGCCGCTTATGGTCAGCGGAGCACGCTATGGCACCCTGGGACTCTACTATGCTGACCGGAGGGTGCTTTCGGAGGAAGACGTGTCGCTGGCGGTGGCCGCCGGCTTGCAGGCAGCCCTGGCGATTGAGAACGCGCGTCTGCGCCTGCACGTGGAGCAAGCTGCAGTGCTGCAAGAGCGCAGTAGACTGGCCCGTGACCTGCACGATTCGGTGACGCAGTCGCTGTACAGCCTGACGCTGCTGGCAGAGGCCGCTCGCCGCCTGGCAAGCAGTGGTGATGTCCGGCAAGTGGAGACCGCGATAGAGCGTTTGGGCGAGATAGGGCAGCAAGCTCTGAAGGAAATGCGGTTGCTGGTCTACGAACTGCGACCATCAGTACTGCGGCGCGAAGGTCTCGTGCGCGCGCTGAGCCAGCGACTCGAGACTGTGGAGCGGCGGGCAGGGGTGGAGGCCAATCTGGTCGCTGATGGCTGGCTGAGCCTTCCGCCAGGGCTGGAGGAGCAACTCTACCATGTGGCCCAAGAGGCTCTGAACAATGCGCTGAAACACGCGGCAGCGACTGCAGTGACCGTGAGGATCCACGTGGATGGCAGCCACCTGCGGATGGAGATCGCTGATAATGGGCGCGGGTTCGATCCGGCATCGGTTGGAGGCGAGGGTGGGATTGGGTTGGAGAGCATGCGCGAACGTATCGACAAACTTGGCGGACGACTGTCGATCGTGTCGGGGGTAGGGGGAATAGCGACGCCAACGCCCGGTGAGGCCTTGGTTCCAGCGCACGGCACGAGCGTTATGATCGACCTGGATCTGGTCGCTGACGTGGCCAGAACCTACCCGCTTCAGTCGCACTTGAGACAGCGCAATGGTTGAGGAGATCCGGGTCCTGGTCGTGGATGACCACACGATCGTTCGGGAGGGGCTTCGCTGGCTTCTGGCGACCGAGCCGGGAATCACGGTCGTGGGCGAGGCGGCTGACGGCGCCGAGGCCGTGGCAAAAGCACGCGACTTGTGCCCTGACGTCATTCTGATGGATCTGGTGATGCCGCGGATGGATGGGATTGCTGCGATTGGCGAGATCAAGCGGCAGCAGCCTGAGGCCCGCATCCTGGTGCTGACGAGCTTCGCCGAGGACGAAAAGGTCTTTCCGGCGATCAAGGCTGGGGCCATGGGGTATTTGCTCAAAGACACATCGCCGCAGATGTTGCTCAAGGCGATTCGGGATGTCCGTGCAGGGACCCCCTCAATGCACCCGGTGGTGGCTCGGCGGCTCATCCAGGAACTGCAGCGCCCACAAGAGCTACCACCCACGAAAGAGCCACTCACAGAGCGCGAAGTGGAGGTGCTCAAGCTGGTGGCGCGTGGCTTCAGCAACGAAGAAATCGCGGCGCGCCTGTACATCAGTGAGCGCACCGCGAGGACTCATGTGAGCAACATCCTCACCAAACTGCACCTAGCGAACCGAACCCAGGCGACGCTGTACGCGTTGCGCGAGGGTTTGGCTCGCCTTGACGAAGGCTAACTTTACCAGTCCTCCGAATCGTCCTCGTCTTCCTCCAAATCGTCCTCATCATCCCAGTCATCTTCGAAGTCATCCCAGTCGAGCTCCACGGGATCGACTTCGACCACGATCAGGTCGGTCCGGCAATGGGGACAACGGACCTTCTGATCCAGCTTGGGCTGCGCATTCAAGATAATGGTCTCGTCGCAGGCCGGGCACACTGCTGTGATCGCCATTCTGCACCTCCTGATGTCTCGTGTCGTGATCGGGGGCCCTGGCTGGGCCAGTGGCCGCTGCTTGGGTATTGGGTTGAGAAGCTACCTCCGGCACCCCAAGACGCCCGGATTATAGTCACAACCGGTGCAAAAGCCGTGGCACGTGCATACAAAGCCCATGACAGCTTTGCGTCCTCTGTGTCAAACCTGGTACGTGTTCGCTCTACTGAGCACCATCGGGGCCTTAGGCCCACGTCGCGGCGTATCGTTCTTTTGGCACTGAGTCAAATGACGTAGATGCAGCGGTTCGCTAACGGGACATCCGTCGCGGCAAAGATGCGTCCTACTAACGATGCCGGATCGCTCCCTATCGAGTACTATTTGCATCGCCATTGAGTTGGAGAAGGCTAGACCGTGTCTTGGTGGAATTGGAGAGTCCTGGATGGCAGATCCGATAGCGGTGTTAGTTGTGGCGCGCCCCGGCCCTCTACGCGACAGCCTGATGGCCCTACTCAGGAGCATACCAGGTATTGCCGCCGTGCAGCAAGCCGATGATGCGACCGCAGGCTTACGATTCGCTGAGACGGCTCGCCCTGCGTTGGTGTTGATCGACGGGGGTCTGCCCGGAGGAGAAGCTTGGACCGTGTTGCGGCAGGTTCAGGTTCGCTGGCCGTGCACGCAGTCCGTCGTTCTGACGGATACTATCCAGTTGCGCCGGCGCGCTGAGGCGGCAGGGGCGAACCGTGCGTTGCTGAAGGGCTTCCCAGCAGCCAAGCTATCATCGATGCTAGAGCAGCTTCTGCAACAGTCTGTAAGTGAGGTGTAGAAAGCGATGAAATTGGATACATTGACGTCAAAGAGAACCGAGGATCCTCCTGGGGCTGGTCCGTATGCGCCCCAGCCCTGGGCAGCCGTGCCCATTGAACAATGGCGTGACTGGCGTTGGCAGATGACGCACCGCCTGCGAACTGTGGCGGACTTCGAGCGTGTGATTGACCTCACGCCGCAGGAGCAGGTAGGGTTGTCGGCCCCCGGCCATTTCCGCGTGGATGTGACTCCGTACTTCGCGAGTCTGATGGATCCCCATAACCCGAATTGCCCAATCCGCCGTCAGGTCGTCCCCACTAGCGAGGAGCTGGTGCCCTTTGAGGCCGAGATGGCCGACTCCTTGGGCGAGGATGCGCATTCCCCGGTTCCCGGCCTTGTCCACCGGTATCCGGACCGGGTGTTGATGCTGGTGACGACGCAGTGTGCAAGCTATTGCCGCTTCTGTACGCGCAGCCGCATTGTGGGCGATAGCCGGATGACGTTCAACGCTGCAGCCTTTGATCGGCAACTGACCTATATCGCCCAGACGCCGGCGATCCGCGATGTGCTAATCTCAGGAGGGGATCCTTTGACCCTTCCGCAGCACGTGCTGGAGCGGTTATTGCAGCGCCTTCGGGGCATCCCGCACGTCGAAGTAATCCGGATCGGTAGCCGTGTTCCGGTCTTCTTACCCCAACGGATAACGGAAGAGCTCACCTCGATGCTGGCCAAATACCATCCGTTGTGGATGAATGTGCACGTCAACCACCCCAAAGAGCTGTCACCTGAAGTGGAGGCAGCCTTGGGACACCTGGCCAATGCCGGGATCCCGTTGGGAAGCCAGACGGTCTTGATGGCGGGCATCAATGACTGCCCGAATGTGATCATGGCTCTGGTGCACAAGCTGGTCCGCAACCGAGTGCGTCCTTACTACCTCTACCAGTGTGACCTGGTGCACGGTGCGGGGCATTTTCGAACGCCCGTTTCGAAGGGGTTGGAGATCATGGAGGCGCTGCGAGGGCATACGTCCGGCTTTGCGATCCCGACATTCGTGATCGATGCGCCCGAGGGGGGCGGCAAAGTTCCGATTCTGCCGAACTACCTGCTCACCATGTCTGACAGCAAGGTGGTGGTGCGCAACTACGAGGGCTTCATCACAGCATACACACAACCCTCACACTATATCCCTCATGATCCGGAGACTTGCGCCTATTGCCAGGCGCAGCGGGGTGAGCAGGGACAGGAAGGGGTGGCCGGCCTTTTGAACGGACGAGTGCGGCGTATTTCCCCCGACGGATGGCTCGATGTTCACCATCGCACTTCACCTGACGCGGTGAGCGAGGAAGAGCCCGATCCGTGCCATCAGGCGGTCTCGGAGGCAGTGAATGCTTAGGAGCGCGGCCCGCTCGTTGCGGGTCGCCGTGCTCGCAAACCGCAAACACAGCATCGCCGTCGAAGCTGGCGCTCCGCCCGACGCGCTGGCCGAATACGATGCCGACGAGACGGTCGAGAGCATCCAAGCTGCTCTGCAGCAGGCAGGGCACGTGGCGTTTCTGCTGGAGGCAGATGAGACGCTCCTGGACACGATCCGCGAGGCGCGACTCGACATCTGCTTCAACATCGCAGAGGGGTTGCACGGTGATGCGCGTGAGTCGCACGTCCCCGCGTTGCTGGAGATGCTGGAAATCCCCTACACCGGTGCCAAGGTGCTGACGCACGCTCTCTCGCTGGACAAGGCAATGACGAAGCGGATATGGCGCGATGCGGGGCTGCCCACGGCCCCCTTTCAGGTTTTTCC